>Ga0209071_1000545_pt1 | contig 17822 bp, 21 predicted proteins | sample CoawatmetaG10DNA_2_FD_187513 | JGI IMG/M metagenome (GOLD analysis project Ga0209071, IMG submission 187513) | Marine microbial communities from the West Antarctic Peninsula - Coastal water metaG108-DNA (SPAdes) (version 2) | ecosystem: Environmental > Aquatic > Marine > Coastal ... | reverse complement strand
ATCTAGTCCTTTGATAAACTCGATGTCCATTTCGTTATCGCCAGTTTCCTGACAGTTAAAATCTTCTATCTTAAAATATTTATACTTTTGCATTATTTACCTAGCTTGTTTTTAAGTTTCATAAATTGACCTGCGCCTTTGACTCCAAATGATGCAGTTACACCGACGCCTAGCAGATAGCTGAACCACTCAGGAAGACTATTGAGAACCGTAAAGCCATACTCCACGCGAGCTATAATTTCAGGGTTATTGGTAACTGCGCCATACATAATTGCAATAACGGGGGACGTTAATAAAATAATTAGATATTCGTCTTTCCACGAGTCCCCAGAGGCTGCTGCCATCTTAGATTCCCAATCAACATCACCGCTAATTTGGGTCATCTTGCTTTCATGGATAGCTTGCTTTTCAGCCCCTTTATTCTTTAAGTAGGTGCTGCCAAGATTTGTAATTCCATTAACTATTGCTCCTATCATAAATTTTACCTCACGCTAGTGTATAAACAAGCAGCTTTTCAGCCTTACCTTTTGCCTCAATCGGAGGCAATTCTTTCAAGCTACTGCCAGAGCGTTGCTTCGTGCTGATCCCTATTAACACATCAACCTCTGCTGCTTTCGTCCCAGATTCTAACCGGGCAGCAATATTGACGGCATCACCTATGGCCGTATAGTCAAACCTCTGGTCGCTGCCCATGTTGCCAATGATCGCATCACCGCTATTAATGCCTATCCCTATCTGGATCGGTGGTAATCCTTTCGCCGTAAACTCTTTGTTCAGTTCTTCCATGTTGATTTGAATCTGCTTGGCGCATTTGATAGCCCAATCTTCGTGATTTTCCAAGGCTAAAGGCGCACCAAATATTGCCATCATTGCATCGCCAATGTACTTATCGACCATGCCGTGACACTCAGCGACTGCGGATTGCTGTGCGGTCAAGGCTCGATTCATTATATAAGCAACCTCTTCCGGGCTTACCCTTTCAGACAGTGCTGTAAAGCCCCTAACATCTGTAAATAAGAACGTGCAGTATCGCTTCTCACCTCCCAGCTTTAAGAGGCCGGGGTTGTCCTGTAACCGTTTAACCTGGCGAGGGTCTAAATAGTGTTCAAACTGCTTTTTGATTAACTGTCTTAGCTTGTATTGCTCTTTGTAATTAAGATAGAACGTGGCTGCTGCGACCACGAACTGAGAGATCATTGCCCAGGTTACGTCTATTAAAATGCCTCGCTGTATGAGGTAAACACCAAACGCGCCCATTGCTGTGATTGAGCCCGCCGATAACGCTAGGCCAAGATAGACACCAAGATAGTTAATAAACAAAAATACCAGCACCACACCAACAGTAAAGATCAATATCTCGTACAGTAAAGCGCTCTGCGGTATCATCGGCATCGGCTTGTTAGACGCGTGTAATATCGTTTCTAAGAGCGATGCTTGAATCTGATGCGGATATACCAACCCGATAGGCGTTGCGATTTGAGGTAGTATTCCTTTGGCTGTCGTGCCGACAATAACCATCTTTCCCGCAACATCCATTTTATTAAGGGAAGTGGTGTCTGTTTGTATCCAATTGACCCAAACTCTGCCATTAGTGTCTGTTGGAATAGGGTTTAGCTGCTTGACGCGTACCTCTTGAATGCCATTAGCGTTAGTTTTAATAACGTAAGTGCTTGTCCCTGTAACAGCTTTGAGTAGCTGCATGCCGAAACTGGCAATCCATCCATCATTAGACCGCATTAACAAAGGCATACGTCTAACAAGATTATCAACGTCCACCGGGGCTGAGACTATCCCTTGAAGGGCTACATCTCTTAATGGCTTTATGTTCTGCGTAACGCCTTGAGCCCGTATACCGCCCACATCATCACCAAGAATAACCGTTCCTTCGGTCTTGGGTGTGTCTTTAAATCCATCAGTCTCAAACATGGCGATGACACTAGTGTTATAAGAGAGAGCCTCCGCAAAAGCCGCATCACCCCCGAACCGATCTGGCTCACTAAAGACTGCAACCCAAGATACTGAGGCTGCCCCGGCATTCAATAGATCAACATGAATCTCAGCGAGTCTTTGACGAGGGAAAGGCCAACCGCCTTCCTGGTGAATATTATCCTCTGTCAGATTCAGCACTACCAGATTGCCAGTAGGCTCTTGAGTCTGCACCAAAGCATCAAAGGTTCTTAGCTTTATAACCTCAAGCAAGGTGGGCTGATAGATTAAAAGAGAAAACAACAGCGCAACAACAGCCCCTATAATCGTCTTTTTCATTATCCTTCCTGCAATATCCTAATGGTTGAGTCACCACCATTAATCTTAATTTTATTTGAAATTCCGTCTTGAATCAGGATCACGGTATACCCCCCAGCAATGTCTAAATCGAGCCTTGTATATTCGCTCACGTTTCTCATTAGGCTGATTGTTTGACCTGTAATTAGAGTAGTGATCTGGGTTTCGGCATCAGCGCCCAAGGTTGTCCCGGCTATCGTGACACCTGAGACTTGTTTTAATTTATCCTCCTCCTCGTTTATCGCTAGTGCATCTAGAATGTTAAGTAAATCCTCCAGATAATTGACGTCTAAGAAATTTATGTCCAGCTCGGTAAATTCAAGGCTATCATCAGACAGAAAATCCTGCTCTAAATAGTCAATATCTAGTCCGTTAAAGTCTAGTATATTTGCCACCTTAGTTGTGCGTTCTTCCGTTATTACCGTTTCTTTTTTTGGGGGTGTAACGATTAGCATGTTGTCAATGAAATCAAGCGTAAGGTCTAAGATGACAGGCTTGCTTGGTGCAGATTCAAACACTGAGACTGTTGTGGCCTCATACGGTTTGTTGAGCAAGACAGCACCCATTGCTGTGATTACCTCAATCTCACCACTCGACACACCGTATTGATCTGGCAATAGGATGATGAGACTGCGGCCTAACTCATCCACTGTTGCAGTGAAGTCTGTCCCACGAATAGCGATATCAGCAGTTGGAGTTTTTAGTGCGATGTTGCGTTTATCTATCTTGCCTAACGTGCCACTAATAAACCTTGCTGTGCCAAGACCAAACGTCAGCGCCATCTTTGACTTGCTGGGGTCTGGATCAAAAATGTATTCGTCTATCGTAAGCTGGCTATGCTCTGTTAGCTTCACCGTTGAGTCATCAAGAAAGGTTATCGCCATTCTGCCGTTGCTAGTAACAGCTTGATCATTGCTTTGGATTGAGAACGCTAAGTCTGCATTGTTAGCCGATGTCCCTCGCTTAATTTGAGCGTATCCAGAAACCTCAGAGACTCCCCCAATATCAGCAGCCGAGGCTTGAGCCTTGATCGTTTTGAATGACACAAACAGTACCAGAAGAACCAACAGAGGTAATCTTGAGCCAGTCATTATCTTGGGTTGAAAGCTGCTGTACATTGAATGTCCTCGATCCGCCAGTGTGGTCGAGGTAGAAGTAACCTCCTGCCGATGCAGTAACGCCTGCTCCTGTGTAGGTCACAGTGTTATCACTGCCGTCTATATCCATAAAGTTTGTCGCGCCATCAATATTTATATTTGAGGTAATCGTGTTGTTAGAGCCTTGTATTATCCAATCTAAATCTAAGGTAGCCGCTAGTGCTGAAGTCCCTTGATTAAGAGTCATTGTGTTAGATGCGCCTGTCACCGCGACTTGATGGTTACTAGAATCAGCACCATAGGTATTTGTGGGGTCTACTTGGATCGTAAACAGGTTAGTTGAACCAGTGAAGTTGTAGTTACCAGTAAAGCTATCTGCCCAAATATCACCAAAGAACTTGTTGGTTGCGCCTATCATATTTATATCCAAAACCATAGAATTCCCATCTAAGTCAAGTGGCGTAAGGCTTCCAGCCGATGAGCTAAGACCGCCAATTAAGTTACTGATACCTAACTGCTCGACGTCTATCGAGGCCGTAGCCCCTGCCTGGGAAATGTATATTTCATTGTCGGCAGCCAGCACCGCAGTGCTTAAAAGTGACAAGGATAATAATACTTTATTCATCTTTTTCATAAGCCCAAAACCCTCTTGTAAAACCAATGTTCATTAACTCCAATACAGCTTGCTCGATGGCTTTCATCAGAGCGATTGTGCTGCTCTCGTTAGATGAATTCCCTGCCTCAATCTCAATTAATTCCGTTCCCATTTCAATGAAACGAAAGACATCCTCCGACTGAGCATAGGAGTAAACTGTTTTCTGCGACATAACCTCAGACAGTATCTCGCCAGTGGCTACTGATACCATTCGTAAGCTGACTGTAATGTTGTCCTTTCTGTACTGTGCGCTCTTGCCAATACCTAAATACCTTGCACCTATTCCCCCGGTCTTTAGATTTGACTCATACGATATGACAGCACCTTCAAACAAGACACCAGCAAACAACAATGGTGGTACTTTGTTAGTCTCACCACCAGGGGATAACTGCTCACGCGCTGATCGTATTAACTGCCTTTCTTTTGTAAGGTTATCTAAGCCCACCCTTTCCACTACTCGAAAGAATTTGCCTCCGCTTGCGTGTTTTAAGGCGCGTATAAGGAGGGCGCTAGGTTGCTGTGTAACGGCTGTTGAGAATAGAGCGAATGAGCTATTGCTTTTGCGCTGCCCTGTCTGATCTGTAAAGGAGGACGGATATACAGCGACTACTGGCTGTACGGCTGGAGGTTTAGCGTTGACCAGAGCCGTAGTTTGCAGATCGGTAATCTTTGACACATCGTTAGCTTTAAATCTTTGCTCAAAGGTATCATCAAACTGGTCAACAATTGAACAGCTAGAAACTAAAAGAACCGACAGGAAGTGTAATGGTAGTTTCATTGCCATCGGCATCCGTTATTATCAAAGTTATGAAATCGCCATCCACAAAGTACTGGATAGTGTTGCCCTCTAGTTCAAGTATCCCTTCGGTGGACATAGTTTCACCGAACAGGTTATTGACTAGCTGCCTAGATAGCTCCGCGTAGATCCGAGATTCAAGATTGCGGATAAACCTGGCGAGTGTGGTGTTCTCAGCATCTCGCTCAAGCTCCTCTTGGTACGCTTTTATTTCATCAGCTATGTCGCTTTTTCGGCTAAATTCTTGGTTTTCTATGGTTAACCAGTGCGACGAGGTATTTTGTCCGTTGAAGGAAGGTGATTTAAACTTATGAGTCATCTGATCGGCAGTGATTGGTATTGTTATCCATAGCAATGTGCTTGCGATAATCTTAGTCCTTTCGCTGGTCATCTCTATCTGCCTTTGCAATTCGATCAGTTTGTAACAATTGTGGTACACCTAATACGGTCTTGAGCAGAACATCTTGGCGTATGATTTCATTATCGACAGAGCGTACTCGATCTATTAAAGCAATCAGTATTCCATGCTGTCCGTCTAATTTTCCACCCAACCGCTGTTCCAGGTTACTTATCTGCTCAACTAGCTTGTCATCTAACGTATCTACCTTTGTCTCTAAGCCATCAATAATACGATTAATAAGTTTCCAAATAAATAAACCTAAGCCCAAAGCGGCAGCGATAGGAAAGCCCACCTCATTAATCAGCTTAACGACACTATCCATAAGTTACTCTACAGCCACTTGCCGATGGCTACCGCCGCTAAAATAAACGGGTAGACGCCAAAGATGAGGCGCTCTATTTTGTCAAATCTTGCGTTGCCTGACTCCAAGCGCGTCTGGATATGCTCATACCGCAGCGCACACTCTTTTTCGTGGATCATTAACGATTCCTTGTTAGTTGCCATCAGTAGCTTCCTTTCCACACGCGAAATGCATCAAACTCACCTGATAGCATTTTCTTGCGAATTAGGTCTTTTTTAGCCTCGGTATCACTCCAAGACAAGCCAGCTTCTTTCATCCACTGAACGACGAGATGAACAGGTATTCTGCCGACTAAACGATTCTCGCCCGTTTGCCCTAGCCCCTGATCTCTAATTTGTTTGGCTTCTTCAATATATACGTCATTATCAAATGTCTTCTGAATTTCAATCCCTTTCTCGGTAGGGATAATCTTTTCTTTGATCAGCATTACTTTTTCCTTCTCTTCTTAGCGGGAGTTTTTTTTGCTTTTGCCGCTGCCGTTTTACCTGCTGTCGTGTATGCGTACTTTTTACCTTTGACCATTGGCATAATTATTTGCTCCTCGATTAAAAAACCCCACCCCCGAAAGGGTGAGGCTAATTTACAGCGTAGTTACGTTATTTTAAGAAACAGCTAGGTCAGCAATAAGACCGCTGGCAGCTTCATTCTTACATACGAGCGTAAGCTCCGTGACCACTTGACGAGTAGAGTTATCGCCATTTTTGGCAAGTTCTACGTTCTTGGTTGGACGCAAGACTGCTACGTTCCACATATCATTCTGAGCAATCAGAATGTCTCGACCGCGTATCAGGCGGCTTGGTTGAAATTCAACCGTACCCCAGGGCGTTACATAAACGTCGAGTGACTTAACTACTTTCGCATCACCAGCCTGAACAGTTGACCGCTGGTTGTTGTTACCAGTAAAGCCTAGCGCAATGTTCATTTGGTAAGGAGACAGATAAACAGTATCTGGGTTACCACCAGCAGTCCAAATGCTCTGCATAGTTGCATCAAAGATAGCTTGCGTAAGATCACGAGGAGTACCGTCATCTGTACGAGCGCCGCCAGTGCCGTTTGGAGCTGCACCAGAGTTTCCAGACGCAAAGCTGTCATTAGTAGTTAACCAAATTGGCGCACCACCTAGCTCACGAGCAGCGCTTGCACTACCTGCGACTACAGCGTTATTGGCAAACAAAGCCAATTCTATGTCCAATTTTTGCTCTTTTGCGACCTTAATGACTTGGTACGCCATCTCGCTATTCTTACCTGCTTTTGACAAGCCTGCATCAGTATCAGGAACCACTACAGCGTTCTTGAAAATCTGAGTTCGGTTACCTAAACGGGTGGTAGCTGTACGAGCTTCTGCGGCGGTTGCATCGCCTTCAATGTGAGCATTGGCTCCAGCAGCGCGCAATGAGTCAGTTTGATACTCATGCAAAGTAGCAGTTGCTTTTGTTTTTTTACAAGCAGAAAAAAACGGGGTGTCTTCGGGACTTACCGATTCTATAATTCCACTTAAGTCCTCTTTTATTGAATTTGCTCCGTCATAGGAGTCAAACGTATTTGATGGTTGTGCCATGATAATTTCCTCAATAAAGGTTTAGCCCAAGATTAACGCGACCGCGTCATCAATTGAGCCTGAGTTTTTCAGTCTATTTTGCTTATTCCGAATTTCTTTAGCGCCTGACTTTACTTTTTTAGACCCTGCTTTTAACGGCTGCGTTCTCTTTTTGTGAGTCGCCTTTTCAACGGCCTTGCTTTTACCTGCTACAATTTCTCGATACTTTCTAGCATCCTCCAAAACTCGGATAGCCCGGTGATCCACAATCGTTGATATCTCGTCCGGCGAATAACCGTACTCGTTACCGACCGCAAGCATCTGCTCCTTCATTACCTTCCCCTTGGTGGGGTCTTTCAAGTCAGGCATGATCTCTAAGAGCTTAGACATCTCTTGGTTTCGATGGGCTTCTAGGGCTATATTTTGGGCGTGTAGCTGGTCTTGAGCGACCTGTTGATATTGCTGCATCTCACCTTGATAGGCTTGCATATCATGCTCAAACCGGGCATTAGCTTCGACGTATCCGATTGGATCGGTGTCTAACATGGCTAGGTCTGGCTTAATAGGCTGGCGAGCAGCGCCTCCGCTTTGCAATTTCTGAAAAAGGTCTGTCACTTGCTGACGAGATTCCAGTAATGCGTTATAAACATCCTCAGTCTGCTTTCGCGCCTGAGCGTTCTCCTGCATACCTTTCTGAACAAACTTCTGACCGGAGAAACCTTGCTTGAGTTCGTCGAGAGTTACAGCCTTTTCTTCACCGTCTATTTTGACAGTGAAAGTCTGACTCTCAGGAACGGCATCGTCTTCGTCTTCGTCGTCCTCACTAATATCGTCTTCTTCTTCGTCTTCATTTTCATCCTGCGATTCAGGCTCCTCCTCGTCGGGCTCTTCAGTCTCAGGTTCGGTATTTTCAACCTCCTCCTCAACCTCCGCTTCCTCTGTTTTGGGTTGCTCTAAGATCGCTTCTGCGGCAGATTCAATGCTGCCATCCATTATTGCTTCAGTCGTTTCCACGGTACTGTTTCCTTTTATTTTCAACCAAATCGTTCAGTTTAACTGCGTTGATTGTGGTCTCTAAAGTGTTGAGCGCATCAATTAAATTCCGCGCTCGGTTAATCGCCTCATCGTCACGAGACTGCTCCAGAAAGACGCTAACAGCGCCATCCCTGACATCCTGTAAAAGCTCAATAAATACATCATCACCCGCGAGGCGGGCGTATCGTTGAGCCTTTTCTCTTACACTCAAAATCTACCGCCTGTTACCGCCTGGGCTGGTGATTCTTGTGGGTAACGTGGGACTGCTTGGGCTTGCTTCACCCCTGCGACATCCACGTTGGTTTGATACTTGCCGTATATCTCAGCCGCTTTTACTAACAGGTCTTGGTCCATCTGATCACGCTCTCGATCGTCCTTTGCTACTGCTTTCTGTGCGTCTATCTGAATTCGGGCCATGTCACTCTGAGATTTGGCTTGGGCCTTTAATTGCTCTGCCTGAAGATAGGCGGTTGACTGATCCATTGGCTGCTCACCCTGCTGGCTTTGTGACTGCATCTGCATCTCTTGTTCTACAGTCATCGGCTTAAAGTAACGATCAATGTTGCGTAGGCCACCCAGCGCCAACATATCGGCGAGTGTGTTCCTGATCTCCGTCATACCGACCAGGCCATTACCGACACCGTAATTGGTAAAGATTTGCACCTGCATGTCCAGGGCTTGCTGAAGCGCCATTAAGCGCTCACCCTCTTTGCCCGTACCCAGACCCACATTGACCGTAACGTCCATCTCTTTATTCCAAGAGCGTGGATCAACCGGCATATAATCGCCGCCTGAAATGGCCATCATCTCGACCTTATCGCAGTTCTCAATGGTCAGCTTGAGCATCAACTTGAACAGTTGTGTCACACCACCCTCGGCTAAGTTTCTTGCCATCACCTCAATCTGTGTGGCTGCCCCTTGGATAGTGGCGTTAACAGCCGTGGCCGTTGTCCCAGTCAAGGCGTTAGCGTCTAAACCTGAAGAGGCTGCGGATACGCCAGTCTTATGATCGATCTGCGTATCTAAATACTCAACCGCTATTAGCGTCTGACCCGCAACAAAGGGAACCGTCAAAGGATTAATGGCACCACTTTGCTTGGTCCTAACTACACCGCCAATCTCGTTATTTAAGAAGTCATCAACATTGACCTGACCCTCGACGATTTCAGTCCGAGGGTTGTTGGTCAGTGCGACGTTATCTAACACGCCTCTAAGCATTGCAGTTGAAGCGTCTTGCTCTGAGAATAGGATGTCAGCTAATGAATTTCCTACCCAGGTGTGCGCCTCTGGATCATGCTGAAACATGGCAAAGGGAAGGTCACCCCAAGGCTCATAATCAAGCAGTTCATCAGAGCCACCACCGAGCAGAATCTTGTGCATGACCGGGACACCAGTGCCGTCCACATCAATCTTCATGTAGACCTCAGAAACCGCGACCTTTTTCATCGACGGATCAAGGGGCTGCTCTTCGTTGCCAAAGCTAAAGTTCTGTCTTTCAAAACGCTCTTCATCAGCAAAGTTATCGGTCTCCACGCTAGACAGTTCAGAGACAACGTCAAAGTCATATCCCATCGCTACCAGGTCACCTACCCGCATATCACGCTTATGGGCCACACAATAGGCATCCTCAATAGAGGTGGCATCAGAGGAGACAAAGAACTCTTCTGGCGGCAGGGTGTCGATGACAAGATCGCCGTACTCTTCGGTGACCGATATCTTTACATCATGGCTAGAGCGCTGTTGCTCCATACCCATCTCGTCAATATCGATCTCGATGTTCTCTGAGTGTTCAATAACCTCTACTCGCGGATCATTGACAATGAGACTAAACTGCTCATCAGGTAGGTCTTGGTGGTCATAGGTCTCGCTCTTCTTTTCTACATCCCAATAGCACTTCACAACACCGCATTTTTTAAGCAGCGAGTCGCTAAACGCTTCCTGTAGAATTCGGTAACCACCGAGTTGATTGAACTTATAGTTAACGTATTTTGTCGCTTGCTCACTGAACTGAGCGTCCTCTGGCCCCATTGGAGCAAACTCAACAGGCTTGTCTGTGGATAAAAACACCCGCATAAGACTTGGCTTAATAGCGCGTATCTTGTCCCTAATCTTGGTGGCCACAACCTTTGATCGACCATCCTCTTCACCGATGTCTACATGACCATCATAGTAGCGTTGCGCCTTGAGTCGATTATCGACGATCTCTGAATTAACAAAGTCTTCCGCATTGTCTACCGCGTCTGAAGCAATTTGCTTGATGTCATCGTCGGTCAGTTTTTTAAGTTCCATATGTTTTTCCACGAGAAAGACCGCCAACAAAGGCGGTTAAGGGATAAGTTTGGGTTACATCTTTAGTCTAAAAGTCTTCTAATATGCCGGGAGATTGCCGACGAACGATATTTTGCCCACCAATTTCCATATTTTGCGCAATTCGGATTATTCTTTTGTTTAATTCACCCACTGTCGTGTTGTCAGCCAATGCCCGACGCACAAACTCAGGGTCTTCTGAAAACAATACCTTTACCACTGACTGTAGCTGCTTGTCATTTAACCCTAAGTCTTTTGGCTTTAATTTGTTCATTAAGGAAAGCACTGCACCAGGTAAATCACCACGCGCTAATTGAACCCCCACACCAGCGGTTCCTACGGCGTCAAGTTCATTGCCAGCGGCCTCTGCAAATTGAGTGATGGCACCACCGGCTGGTTTGACCTTTTGATTAACCTGATTGGCCATACCATAACGGCCCAAGCGTTCAATCACATCATCTGCCTGATTCTCTGGCAAGATTTCTTTCATGAGCGCGTTAGGGGTACGATTTGAAACATCAAGGCCACCCGCCTGTGCGCTCCAATTACCACCGCCATCTGAAAACCTCTTGTTAACCGCATTGTGCATGCCCGCCCTAAAACCAGCTAACTGCTCCGGGTTTGTTAAGGTGTCCATTGCAACCGCAACCTCGTCTGAACTCTTGCTAGACATTTGCCTACCCAGCCTAATTGCAGCTTCCACGGCCTCACGGTCAGCAAAGGAACCTCGAACCGCTGCAAGATCAGGGCTGAATTTATCAATATCGCTCCTAACAGCAATTTCTGCTTTGTTATAATTAAAGCCTGGCGTGTTGCGCTTGTTGGGGGATTCAAAGATCATGCTCGCAGTTTCTTTAAGGTTACGCCTAAAGCCCTCGGCATCGGCTAAAGTAATAGGTCGTAGTAGTTCAAGGGTCTCAGTACCATCCTCATTCTTAACCATTTTAAACAATTGCTGATACCTTGGGTTGGCTAATCGGGCTGACTCAAAGTCCTCAACAAACATTTTTCGGACCTGGGGGTTAACTCGCATCATGCCCACTATACGGTCGCTAAGTCTTTTGGGTATGGCTTTAGATTGTGCATAGATGCTCTCGTATTGAGCCGCTTGATCAGCCTTTAACTCTTCATCGGTGCTTTTTAAAACCCTGCGAACATTTTGCCCTGATTGGCCCGGCACTAATGCCTCATCTAGCGCCTCTTTAGCGCTGCCTCGCGTTTGCTCTGCACGAATCCTAGCAGCGTTCTTTATGTCGCCAGACGCATCGCCCCCCTTACTTGCGATAACCCTTAAACTTGCCAATAATTGCTCATCTTCTGACATTACAGCACCATTTCTGATGTCCTCAAGTGTCTCATCGAGACTTTTTCCAGTGCGCTTCATTAAGTCATTGAGGTACTCTTGTACCTTCCCGGCGTAACCATCCCCATATTTATTTCTAATCGCGTTGACACCCTTATCGTAAAGCGACCCTGCGCCTCTAGCCGCTCCTCTAAGAATCTCACCACCAGCCATCGCCGCTACCGCACCCTTTCCTGCATCGTAGGCCAAGCCAAGTGGGTTATCAGTAAGCCCTTGTTCAGAGTATCCTGTGCCAGCGGCAGTACCTACCTTTCCTGCAGTTAAAAGACGATTTCCTAAATTGCCGAGTCGCACTGCATTAGCCACACCAGCGGGGGCACCGACACCCGTCATCATGGCGATCACTGTAGGAATTAACCCCCCCACGATCTCGCTAGTGATGCCAACGCCGGGGTTCTCACTTTGGAACTGCTTTATCTTTGCTCGAGCGATACCGCGCGCTTGTTGATAGGTCTTTGGGTCATCACTAAGCTGAGAAAGACCGCTGTTGATCGCCCCCTCAATCTCGTCAACAGCCCCTAAAGACAACCCACTTAATGTCGATCGCAACAAATTACCGGCATAGTTTCCTTTTGGCGCATCAACAGGCACGACTTCTGGTTGAACAATGTTCCTTTTTGGAGGGGGTAGACTCGCTAAGATGTCTTCTTGTTCTTTACTCATTGCGTAACTCCAAATGCTTGGCGTTGCTTAAAGGTCAAACTCTCCCAAAGTTCCTGAACGCTTTCCCCTCGCGCGAGAGCAGCAGCCTCAAGCCTGGCGTTACTCGCTGGCGGTTGGTTCAGTGCAGCATGGGCATCATATTCTTCCTTTTCCTCGCGGACCCATTGCGTATAGCCAATACCAGAGTTTAAGTGGGCAGCTTTCTTCAGTAAGGCGCCTCTCATCTTCTCTTGAGCGGCAAGTTTGTCCTTAATATATATAATGGTTTCTGCTTCAGGTAAGTTCTGCGGCAAGCCAATTGAAAGAGCCAACCTTAATTCAGCGGCACTCAAGGCACCAAAGGTGGCCGAGTTAATAACATCAATACCCATCTCTCTAGCGATAGTTTCAAACATTTGCTTGTTTGCATTAAATGTTGGCAGATATTGTGAGATGAAACCAGTTATGTTGTCGCCAGTTTTTAACAGCTCTGTGGCTCGTCTAAGACTGACCATTTGCTGATTAATCTGCTCATAACTGCTGTAGTATTCATCAGCCTTATCCCTTGCTTTTTCAATGTCGGCAATTTTGAGTGCAGAGGCACCTTCATTTTCAGCTTTCTCTCTGTCGGTTAACTGACTACCGCCCAACTTAACCATTTTGTATGACTTCGAATTAGGGTCATAGTCGTAGGTATACTGACCACCTTTAGGGACAACAACTACACCATTTTCTAGAATATCCGTTTGCGCCACCTGTACCGAACCAATGTTCTTGCTCATATGGTCGGGCTTAAACTGATTAGTCAGGAAGGCACTCAAAATGTCCTTGGTCATACCAGGATTAGCCTGAATAGCCGCCAATGCCTGTGCAGCCATCGGATTACCCGTCTGAGTCTTTAGATAGGCAATCGTTGAGTTAGCGTCAAGTCCTGCGGTACGCCGAGCTTGAGATTGCTTAATCGTATCTGCTGCTGATGCCGCTATCCCCGAATCCGGGTTCAGACGCATAGAGTTCAAGCCCATCTGTAATCGAGCCATCTTCTCTGGGTCAGACCTAAAGTTCTGTATACCGGCGCCCATCCTTGCCAATAAGCCTTGAGGGGCCTGTGGTGCGGCGGCTGGTGGTGCCATTGAGGGCGTGTTGGAAGCGGGTCTTGCTTGTACAGCGGCCCTAAAGCCTGGGCTATTCATCAACTGTATCTGCTTCATTTGTTCTGGTGTCATCATCCACCTCCCATCATTTTCATTATCATTTCTGCCATTTTTGCTTTTTTATCTTCATCGTCGGACTGAGGCTCTCCCATCTGACTAACCAGCCCCTGACCATACGCTGCCATCGGAATAGAACTTGGCTGCATAGGCCCACCGCCGCGCTGAACAGGATCAATGCCTGGAGCAGCAAATCCTTGGGTATATCCTTGGGCACTCTGACCGAGCTGTTGAAGATAGGGCTGCATCTGGTCCATCATCGTTTGAGGAACTTCAGGTGCTGCAACCGCTGGTGGAGGAACATTAATCGCTGGTGGCGTCATTGTGCTGTTTAGGTCTTTCTCAGCGTTTTGCTTAATAAACAGTTGCTGGGCTATTTTCCGCATTTTCTCTTCATCATCATTTTCTATGCTGTACATAGTTACATTCCTGCGCCGAGTGTTAGGTAATCAAACAACCCTGGCTGCTTGCTGGTGGTGGTAGTTTGAGGGACCGGTGAGGCACCCAATGCCTGAGATAGCAGCCCAATAGACTGATAAGGTGAGTTGGTGTACTGACTAAACTGGTTCTTAGCGGCATCAATTAATAGCTGGTTCATACCCTGCTTCATGGCACCGTCTTGGGCAAGGTTACCGCTTACTGTCTGGCCCATACCAAAGCCTAGATTGGATAAATTACCTAACTGATTACCCGCTGATAGGCGCTGCTGTGATCCAGCCAGCCCAGCGTTTTGATTAGCCATTTGCGCTGCCTGACGCGCACCGGCATTAAACTGACCTGCGTTGTTGTAGGCCGACTGATTCGCTAACCCTGATGTGTTCCTTGCCTGTGCCCCAAACTGACCCGCATTGTTAAACGCTGCCTGATTGGCTAGATTGGCTGTATTACCTGCCTGAGATCCAAACTGACGCGCTTGATTTAAAGACGCCTGGTTAGCCAACCCTGATGTGTTACCCGCTTGGGCACCAAACTGATTTGCAGCTTGTTGTTGTGCAGAGGCTTGTTGTGACGCCTGATTACCCGCCGTTGCGCCGAACTGAGAGGCTTGATTGCCCGCCATCTGGTTAGCCATTGCCCGCTGCTGTCCAAGATTAGCGTTTAACGTCCCCGCTTGTAAGTTCGCCCCTTGGTTTGCAAGGTCTCCTTGCATCGTGTTTTGGATGTCAGTCAGACCCATCTGCTGGGCGTTATTAAACCCAGATTGACGCAGTGCTGATGACGTTTTTGCGGCCTGGTCAAAGTAGTTACGATTGTTTTCAGACTCTCTTAAAGCATGACGAGCGCCACCATAGGCACCGGCGGCTGATGCGTTAGCGCCAATGTTTTGCTGCTGTAGCTGTCGAGAGCGATCTAGATCAGAGAGCGTGTTATCAATGACTTGCGTATCGTATTGGTTCATATAACGAGAAAGGTCGGTATTGCCGACTTGACCCGCTGTCACGCTGTCAGCACTAATCCCAGGGCGATCCGCAACACGTTCTGCGCCATAACCTTGAGAGTTAACACCGGCTGCATCAAAGCCTTGCCCATTGGTTCCCGCTGCTTGGTATCCTCTACCTGCTGCGCCAGCGGCATTGTAGCCTTGACCTCGAGAGAACCCTGCACGATAACCATTAGCGCCGACCGTACCCGGCTGAAATCCCATTTCTCTACGCGCACCACTGATTGAGTCATTAATGCCCGATGCTGCTGTTTGGTTAATGTTTGGGGCACGTTGTCCTGGTGGCTGTGGCTGTGGCTGTGGCTGTGGCTGTGGTGGATTATTAGTCAAAAGTGGTTGAGGTTGTCCGGGTTGTGGACCCCTCCAGCCTGGACCATCGCTTATGATCTCCGGACCACCAAAAGATCGTGGTTCTGTCGAACCCGCACTCCCCATAATTTGCTGGGGGGCAAAATTCCCGCCAAGATTTGGGTCAGAGTATAAAGATGCAGGGTCTACCTGTGGCTTCGGTCGGCCACCGTTCATTACTCCTGCTTGTAATGTGCCTTTTGCGCCGCCATTTGCCATGTTAAAACTTCCTTCTATTAGAATTTTGTAGCATTTTCGGAGAGAACATATCAAGACCTTGATTAATCACTGGACCCGAATCGTCGTATAAATCCCGTGGTGCTGGCTTTACCCCTGCGTTGGCCTGAAAACTATTAAATCTGCTGTCAATATCGCTTCTTAACTGTGAATCATCATAGCTAGGTACATTCTGTATTGCCGATTGATTGCCTCTAATTAAATCCATTATTCCTGAATCATCATAGGGCGCTGGGCCAGTAGGATTGAAATTATCGAACTGATTGCTCACCGACTCATTAGTGGCATAACCCGATAGGTCTGGTCCCTGTTGGTTAGCAAACAAGTCGTTTACCTGGTCCATTGTAAAATAGTTCGACATATCAGGGCCTGACGCTAACTGATGATCACCAGGCATACCACCAGGGTAATCAGGTCCATACGTATGACCGGGAGGGGTATAAGTGCTACCGCCACCCAAATTACTGCCGGGATTACCACCAGGATAACCACTTGGTCCACCGGGAGCGCCTGGGCCTATTCCTGGGTTGACACCTGGAAACCCTTGAAAGCCTGTCTCATTACCAAATAGGCTGCCATAAGCAGCAGCCTGTTCTGGGTTAGCGGCGTTCATGTCATTCACTGCCTGTTCGTACAGCGGAAACGAGGAGTAACCGGACATGCCATTATAATCCGTTGCCTGTGGCATACCGTCCATCGCGTTCATGCCTGGATCAACCAACCCAAAGGCAGAGGCTGCATCAATATTAGACTGCATGGCTTGCTGCTGTGGCTCTGTAAATCCAGCGACATCAGGCCCCATGTACGGCTGATAACCGATTTGCTGTACGTCCTCGGCCCTCGCCATGTTTCGCATTGAGGGTTGCTGAATCCAACTTGGAATCTCAACCTGTGATGTTTGGCTACCGCCTTTTCCACCTGACATATTAAATATCCTTAGAGAGTGTGGTGAACGCTTCGGTCCACCCTTTTGTTTTTAATACCCGAGACCAGCCCTTTCGACCGGCAATTGTCATACCTGAACAGCCCTGCGCCTTGGCAAACGCCAATGCTGAATCGTCCATGTCCACGATTTGATGCTTTTCTCCACCGGCTAGAAAGATATGAAATACCTTCTTGCGGGGAAAGATTATAATTTCAGTTACCGCACAACCTTTAGCGGCTGGCCAAAACTGCATGTGCCCACTTGCAATCCCCTCAACGATATCCTGGTATAAATGAGTCCCACCTGAATATTCCAGTGCAGCCTCTATCCACGGTCTACACCGATTAAGCTCATCACTTAGCGACATTTATTGCTCTATTCGGGTAATCGAAACCTGCACCGCAGGAATTGCGGGTATGGGTGAAGATGCGGCTGCATTAGGCAGCGTTAAGCCCGTATTAGACACTGAGTAGATAACCTTTAGATAATTGCCAGCAGCTACTGTTACAAGCGCCGTATGGCTGATTATATCGGCTCCAGCAACGGCCTTTCTAACAGCAAATCCATCGGTTCCGTTGACGTTAATCCACAGATACCCAATATAACTAGAGCTTGCTGTCGCTTGAGCGGTTACCGTAACGTGCAGCAGTCCGGCTTCGGTGCAGTCAATTTTGGTGGCGTCTGATCCATTAATCGCCAAGCCATTAACCTGCGTTGCACTGTTAAACGTAATTGGTGTGGCGGTGTTTGCATTTGAGGCCGTCTGAGTAGCCGTTGCATAGAATTGGCCGCAGCCTCCTTCCAATAGCATTTGCTTGTAGGCGTTACCTTTAGCGATCACCGGGTATCCAGTGCTATCCCAAAGCATGACGCCTTGAGATGCCGCAGAGTCGCCTGTTAAACGATAAACTAACTGTGATCGGGTAGACGATAGGTTATCAATTAGCCGCTTGCCCCATAACTTCCAATCAGGGCCAATCGGTTGTGGTAACTGAAAGCTCAACGTCTGCCTCCCTCAATTACGTTTAACCGCATCTTGCCTGCGCGCCAGTCTTTAAGGTCAGTGCCGTTTATCCGCATCCTTACCTGGCGACCTTGAAACCTTGCCCCGGTTGGATTGCCTAGCGTAAAGGGACCATGACTAGACTCTTCACCGTTAGGATAAAAGCGCGTCTTAAACGTCA
>Ga0209071_1000544_pt1 | contig 17827 bp, 18 predicted proteins | sample CoawatmetaG10DNA_2_FD_187513 | JGI IMG/M metagenome (GOLD analysis project Ga0209071, IMG submission 187513) | Marine microbial communities from the West Antarctic Peninsula - Coastal water metaG108-DNA (SPAdes) (version 2) | ecosystem: Environmental > Aquatic > Marine > Coastal ... | reverse complement strand
TTAGCCTTTTGTTTTAGCAATTTAGCGAGTGCCGTAAATGAGCTTAGTTTTGCAAAGCCTATGTTATAAGCTTTTGCCAGAGCATCTATTTTTGGTGGTGTAGGGCTCACACCAATAGGAGTGATCCCCATAGCCAACATGGACGATTCTATTTCACCGTACCCTTGATTGTTCCATACAATAAATATAATAGGTAACTCAAGCGCTTTGGCAGTGGCTAATTCAGCTAAACAAAACTGCAAGCCTCCATCGCCGGTTAAGGCAACCACAGGGTGATTGTTGTATTGCAGTCGACGACCTAAGGCGGCGCCTATGGCCGCAGGTACCGCATAGCCTAGGGTGCCAAATCCTGTCGCAGAATTGAACCAAGTTTTTGGTGCAGGGGCTCCAAAATAACAATTACCACCATAAACTGGCTGGGTTGAATCGCCCACAATAATGGTTTCAGGGAGGGCGCTGGTAATGGTGCTTAGAAAGGTGTGGTGTTGTTTATAAGCCCTGGAAAGCTCTGTAAAGGCGCCTTGTCTGGTGGTGCGTGCACGGGCTTCACCCAAGCTAGCAGAGAGTCCTTTGTGATCTAATAAGGGCGTCAGGTGTGTTAATGCTTGCAGCAGGCTACAGTGGATCCCAAGTTGCCCCGGCATATTGGCTGCGCTTGGGTTAATGTCGATGCGAATAAGGTTTTTTAAAGGTGGGAATTTGCCGTTCACATCCATATCGTAATCGGTTTGCCCCATTTGTGTCCCTAGGGCGATGACGCAATCAGCGTGTGCTAACAAGCTACGTGTTGCATTTAAACTGGGGCTAGCCGGCACAGATAAGGGGTGGCCAGCCATAAGCCCACGGCCATTAATGGTGGTGACTACTGGTGCGTTAAGCGTATTAGCAAGCTTCTGAAGTTGTTGGTTTACATTTACAGCACCGCCACCTGCAAGAATAACGATTTGGCTATGTTGGTTAATAATAGACGCTGCATTGTGTATTTTCCCTAAAACTTCGGCGCTGTGTTGGTTATCAGCAGGGTTAGGTCGCTTTGCGACGAAGGCCACCTCTTCAGTGGCTAGCTGCCCAATAACGTCTAGAGGAATTTGCAGGTGCACAGGGCCAAGTGGAGTGCCATTAGTGACACTTAGGGCGGCAAAAACTTGGGCAATTGTCTGTGTGACACTGTCATGAGTATTGAGCTGAAAGCTAGCGACTGTAAGAGGCCTAATTACGCTTGCCTGCTCTGGCATGGCGTGCAGGCAACCCTGTGATTCTGTGCCAGCAGAATTCACTGTAGAGATCACAAGCATAGGAATGCTATCCCCAAGAGCTTGGCCCATGGCCGTAGCAATGTTAGTGAGCCCCGGGCCTGTGATTACAAAACATACGCCTGGCTTTGCGGTAATACGAGCGTAGCCATCCGCCATAAACCCTGCACCTTGCTCATGGCGTGGTGTAATGTGTTTAATTTTAGAGGTAGCTAAGCCGCGGTATAACTCTAGGGTATGCACACCGGGTATACCAAATACGGTATCTACACCATAAGCTTCCAATAGTGCTATGAGCTGTTGGCCTTTGGTTAGTGGGGCTATATTACCCATTAATGGGCCTGCTGGCATTGGGTAATAAAACTGCGAATACGCTTACAAGCTTCCAACAATAAGGCGTCGTCCACAGTAAAAGAAATGCGTATCCAACCGTATGACGCTTTGCCAAAAGCCCCCGCATCAAGAACTGCCACCCCGGTAGAGTTATAGAGAGCGTTAGCAAATTCTAGGCCATTGATACTCAAGGCGCGGACATCCATCATAATAAACATGCCAGCGCTAGGCTTAAGAATAGGGGCGGCTTTAATGTTGCTGAGTGCGTCAAAGACGATGTCTCTGCGCTGTTTAAAGGTTGCCCTAATGAGTTCGCTTTGGGCGTGTGACTGCTGCAGTGCGACATAGGCAGCCGCTTGGGTAAACCCCGGTAAACCGTATAACATACATAAGCCTAAGTTAGAAAAGTGTTCTATCAGTGCCACCGGCCCAATAGCCCAGCCTACGCGCCAGCCGGTCATGGCATAGGTTTTTGACAGGCTGTTTAAAGTCACTGTGCGTTCAAACATGCCCGGCCGCTGGGCGATACTGATGTGCTCACCTTCAAATATGAGTTGACCATAGACTTCATCGGCCATAACCCAAAGATCATGTTGTATGGCAAGGTCACAGATGGCGTCAATTTCATTGTCAGACATCATCACCCCTGTCGGGTTGTTGGGGTTGGTGATGAGTATCGCTTTGGTTTTGGCGGTAATGGCCGCTTGTGCAGCATTGGCATCAAAGCGAAAACCATTATCCGCAGACATGGGCACGGCAACTAAGGTTGCGCCAGATGCACACAAGGTGGCTTCGTAGGTGACATACATTGGGTCTAGGGCCAGTACTTCATCACCTGGATCTAATAAGCATAAACTGGCAGCAAATAATGCATTTTGGGCGCCAGCAAACAGCATAACATTGTCTGCGCTTAGCTGCTGGCCTTGGTCTGTCATTTGAGCTGATTGAAACTGTTCGGCGATGACCTGCCTAACCTCAGGGCGTCCATTGACTGATTGGTAATGGGTGTCACCCCCTTGAAGGGCCTCGATAGCCGCCTGGGTGATAACCTTAGGGGTAGCGAAGTCAGGATCTCCTACACTTAATACAATGACATCTTCGCCTGCTGCCGCAGCATCTGTGGCTATTTCATGAAGGTCCCACGCGGCGGCACCTTCGCCATTAATGCGGTTAGTTAGTTGAGAGAATTGCATGATGACCTTTATAATTAACAGCGTTATTGAACGATCGTACAATACTATTGAGCACTTGCTCAATAGTCAAATAAAGCCGACAATTAAGGTTCATTATGTTTCCCAGTTTTGGAGCTGTTTTGAAGAAAAAATCAGACCGTTTACCGCCTAACGAAAGACGAAGTCAGTTAATTGAAGCCACACTCATATGCTTAATGAGAGAGGGGGCTAGCGGTTTATCGTCACGTAAAATTTGTGCGCAAGCACAGGTTTCTGTGGGGTTACTAAATCATCACTTTTCTAGTCAAGAAGAATTAGTGGCTGCAGCGTATGAAGAAATATCTAGGCGTTACCATGAAGCCTTAAAAGCTCACATTGATGCCGATACAAAGAACCAAAACGTGCCAATAAAAACCCTCGTGTCCTGTGCTTTCGAAGCAGACATTATGTCTCCTGATCAGTTACGAGCGTGGGTAGTGTTTTGGTCTAAAACCATTGATTCTAAATTAATGCGGGCCACCCATGACCGTATTAACCAGCGGCTACAAACCTACCTGATACAAGTGCTCGCCAAGTCGTTGCCCAACAGTAACGTTGATCTTCAAGTATTAGCCATCGAGTATAGCGCTTTAACAGATGGGCTTTGGTTAGATTGGAGCCTAAATGGCCAACATCAAAGTTCCCAACTATGGCAAACTATTTTGAACCAGTGGTTACACCGTACCTTAATGTTAGCTTAGGCTGTCAGGCTTTACTTCAGTGTGGCATGTTTGTAGCATCACACCATTGAACGACCGTACAGCAGGTGATTAATTTCGCCATTAGTACGATTACCTAACTGATAAATAACGTCTATACATTTACTAAAAGGAAATCTCCATGTCCAACTTTGGTTGTCAGTCTATGTCTCTGCCTCTTCAGCGAGTGTTGATGCGTGCACCCCAAGAGAGTTTGTTGCAGGCCGACCCTAAACAATGGCACTACGGTGCCACATTTAATGGAGCGAAAGCATTACAACAATATGAGGTTTTTCGTAAACTTGTGGCGGCTTGTGGTACAGAAATTATTGATATTCAAGACCATAATGATGGGTTATCTGATGCAATGTTCACCCATGATCCGTCACTCATGAGTGACCACGGTGCTATCATTCTCAATATGGGTAAACCCCTGCGCAAGGCAGAGCCTGCTATGCATGAACTGGCTTATGTTAACGCAGGAATTCCTATTTTAGGCCGTGTGGAAGGCAAGGGAAGTGTTGAAGGAGGTGATTGCATTTGGTTAGACCAAACCACTTTGGTTGTGGGGCGAGGGTTTCGCTCTAACCAAACGGGTATAGATCAGCTTAATGCCATGTTGAACCCTCACGGGGTTAAAGTATTAGGATTTGATTTGCCAGTTTGGCAGGGTTCAGAGGCGTGTTTACACCTGATGTCGGTCATTTCGCCATTGGCACCAAAACTAGCTTTAATTCACGCACCATTAGTCCCTACTGCCCTTTATCAGTTGATGCAGTCTATGGGTATTGAGCTGGTTGAAGCGCCTCATGATGAATTTATAGCCAGCAGCGGCCTTAACCTTAACGTGCTACCTACGTCGCCCTCAAAGTGTATTATGATTGAAGGTTTTCCACACACCAAAGCAGCCATGGAGGTCGCAGGGTGTGAGGTGCTCACCTTTAGTGGTGATGCGTTATGTATTGCTTGTGAAGGTGGCCCTACGTGTTTAACACGGCCTATTTATCGAGCCTAACCTTCACTAATTAAATACCCCTAACGGCCTATAAAAAGCTGATGTAAGGGCGGCATTACTTGAGTCATTTCAACGCCTAGCTCTTTTGCTGCATGGGTTGGCCAATACGGATCGTGGAGCATGGCTCTAGCCAACAAAACAATGTCTGCTTGGCCATCAGCAATGATGCCTTCGGCTTGCTGAGCTTGGGTGATTTCGCCTACGGCCATGCTCATTAAGCCAGAACCTTGGCGCACGTCTGCGGCCATACCCACTTGCTGAGCAATACCTCCATTGATCGAGCCTCGAGATGCTGGTGTGGCTCCGCCTGAGCTGCAGTCAACTAGATCGACACCTAACACTTTGAGCCATTTGGCTACTTGTATGTTGTCTTCAACAGTGAGTCCACCCTCTACCCAGTCAGTCATAGATAGTCGCATTGCGAAAGGTAATCCTTGGGGCCAAACTGCACGAACTTTTTCCGTCGTCTCAAGTAGCATACGGGCACGGTTTTTAAGGCTACCACCGTAACTGTCTGTGCGGGTATTGACCAGCGGTGACAAAAAACTATGCAGTAAATAACCATGTGCACAGTGTATCTCTAGCAGTTCATAGCCCGCCTCCAAGGCTCTTTTTGCTGCAGCCACAAACGCGTTTTGCACTGTGTCAATATCGTCTTTTTGCATCTGTTTGGGAGCCTTCCATAGGCGGGTGCCATCATCGTCAAAGGCCTTGTCTGTTGGGCCATAGGTGTTCCAACCACCGTCTGTATCCGTAAGCTGTTGCCCACCTAACCAAGGCAGTGCGCTACTGCCTTTGCGGCCCGAATGTGCAAGTTGAACACCAGGTACGGCGCCTTGGCTTTTAATAAACGCAGTAATGGGTTTTAACGCGTTGACCTGGGTTTCGTTCCACAGGCCCATGCAGCCAGGAGTAATGCGACCCTCAGGCAATACAGCGGTCGCTTCCACCATTACCAGTCCAGCGCCACCCACGGCTTTAGAACCAAGTTGTGCCATGTGCCACGCTTGAGCAACACCGTCAACGGCTTGATATTGGCACATGGGGGCCACGCCAATACGATTACGCAAGGTGATGTCTTTGATCGTGAGAGGGCTAAATAGTTGTGACATGGTTAAGCTTCCGATGCAGTCAAAATAATAATGCGACAGACCATGACATGCTCTGTCGCAAGGGTCAATAGAGTTTACGTGGTGTGGTAAAAAAGTTTAATTTACATTTGCTTAAATATAGATTTTGGTTTTATCATTGAGTTTTTGAGGCTAGGATTATGAACATAGGTCGCCACCAAACTAACGAGCGCAGCAGTAAGGTTGTTGTACACAATAATGTAGCCTATCTGTGTGGTCAGGTTGCTGCGGATGCTGAGACAGATATTATTGAACAGACCCAGACTATGCTGGCCAAAGTAGATGAGTTGTTAATGAGCGTAGGCTCAGATTCTACACGCATGTTAACAGCCACTATCTATTTAAAATCAATGGATGATTTTGCTGCCATGAACCTTGTATGGAACGCTTGGGTGCCTTCAGGCCATGCACCGGCAAGAGCCTGTGTGCAGGCGGCGATGGCTAGGCCTGCCTTGTTGGTTGAAATTTCCGTTACCGCGGCCTGCTAGCTGCTAGTTCAAAGTTCAAGAGCCATTCCATGTCCATGAACTATCGCTTGGCCTCAATGTTGGCTGTGCTAGGGCTTAGTGGGCTATCAATGGCGACTTATTATTACTCTAACAAAGGCGAATTTAGATGCAGGATGTGTGTGTTTTTTGTGGTGCTAGCCCGGGTGAAAAGCCTATTTTTATGCAATCGGCCAAGGCGTTAGGAGAGGCTATTAGTCATGCCTCTATGGGCTTAGTTTATGGTGGCGCCAAAGTAGGCCTCATGGGGCAGGTAGCCAACGCAGTGCTAGCAGGAGGGCAGAAGGTAGTGGGTGTAATCCCTCAGTCATTTGCGCATAAAGTGTCGCACGAGGGTTTGACAGAATTACATGTGGTGGATTCAATGCACACCCGAAAAGCCATGATGTTTGAATTAGCAGGGGCCTGTATTGCTTTGCCAGGGGGTTTTGGTACCTTAGAGGAGCTGACAGAAGTACTCACCTGGGCACAATTAGGCTTTCACCAAAAGCCCATTGGTTTACTGAATATTAATGGCTATTATGATGCGTTATTAAGCTTTTTTGACCAAGCAGTTTTAGCTGGTTTTCTTAAGCCCAAGCACTTAGAGTTACTCATTGTACATCATGACCCCACAAAATTATTGCAGCTATTAGAAGACTATAAGCCACAAACCGTTGCTAAATGGTCCAATTAATCAGATTCGTTAGAGAGTGACCTTATGATCGATACTAAAAAGTTCTACATCAACGGTGCATGGGTAACGCCCTTGTCAGGCAGTGAAATTGACGTAATAAACCCCTCCACAGAGCAGGTGTGCGCGGTTGTTTCAATTGGGGGTCAAGCCGATACAAATGCTGCTGTAGCTGCAGCTAAAGCAGCTTTTAACAGCTGGAGCCAAACTTCAAAGTCACATCGGTTAACGCTATTGAAGCGGTTTTTGGAAATATATCAATCCCGTAGTGACGAAATGGGCCATGCGATTAGCCAAGAGATGGGTGCGCCCATTGATATGGCCCTTACCTCTCAAGCTGAATCAGGTTCAGGGCATACGGAGGGTTTAATTAGAGAACTAGAGGATTTTGAGTTTGAACGTGCGTTAAATGATCAAGAACCAAATGATAGAATTATTTATGAAGCGATTGGTGTATGCGCATTAATCACACCTTGGAACTGGCCCATGAACCAAGTCAGCCTAAAGGCCATTGCGGCTATGGCTGCTGGGTGTACGATGGTACTGAAGCCGTCTGAAATTGCACCATTATCTAGCTTAATATTTACTGATATGGTTCACCAAGCAGGTATTCCAGCAGGTGTGTTCAACATGGTCAATGGTGACGGTGTAGGCGTAGGGTCTCAATTAACAGGTCATCCTGATGTTGATATGGTGTCTTTTACTGGCTCTACTAGAGCGGGTGCCCTTATTTCCAAAAATGCTGCAGATTCGGTAAAACGAGTGGCTTTAGAGCTGGGAGGCAAAGGCGCCAATATTGTGTTTGCTGATGCTGACGAAAAAGCTATTTCTCGAGGCATCTACCACTGTTTTAACAACACGGGGCAGTCCTGCAATGCACCAACAAGAATGTTGGTAGAGCGAAGCTTTTATCCACAGGCTTTGGCTTTAGCCGAAACCGCAGCTGCCAAGGTACGGGTGGGCAGGGCCGCTGAACATGGGAATCACATAGGCCCAGTTGTATCAGAGTTGCAGTACAACAAAATTCAAGCACTGATTAAAGTAGGCATTGATGAAGGTGCTCGTGTTGTTGTTGGTGGTCTTGGCAAGCCAGAAGGGTTAGAGACTGGTTATTTTGTCAAACCCACTATTTTTGCTGATGTAAATAACGACATGCAAATTGCTCGGGAAGAGGTATTTGGCCCAGTGCTATGTATCATTCCCTTTGATACAGAAGAGGAGGCCATTACCATTGCAAATGACACAGTTTATGGCTTAACCAATTATGTTCAAACTCAGGATAGTGCTAAAGCGAATCGCATTGCTCGAAGGTTACGCTCTGGCATGGTAGAAATGAACGGTACCTCTAGGGCCTCTGGCTCTCCATTTGGGGGCTATAAGCAATCAGGTAACGGTCGTGAGGGCGGTGTTTGGGGTTTAGAAGACTTTTTAGAGGTGAAGTCTATTAGCGGTTGGAGTAATAATTAAGTAAACTGCTAACTAAGTTGGCCCTTGCCATCTAGGCCAATTAGGCCAGCCATGTCTATTAAATTCGACATGGCTGGCTTGACTATCTAATGTTTAGGGTCCCACGTCATTTATAGTGACTTGCCCATTACTTTACCTTTTTAGATCACACATATGCTCATTACTCTGGCCGATTACCGCCGTATTTATTCAACAATTCACTCTCTATTAGTTGCTGACTCTGTCAATAGCCATGACGCTAGTATGCTGTTTAGCGTATATGGTGCGCAAATTTTAAAACGCCATTATGGCATTGCAGCGCTTCCTGTTGTTGGTTCTGCGGCCTATCATCTGGGTTTACAGGCTAAAATATTGGCCTTTGGAGAGTACCAATCTGGGCACTTCCAAAGTAACGATAGGCAACACCACTGGTGGGTTGAAGCTGATGGGTGGATCATTGATTTTATGGCGCCTTTGTTTCCTGTACTGGTTAAGCGCTCAGGAAAAGAGGCCCACATTGAGCCTTGGATGATGCAAAAGCCGATGCATAAAGTAAAAAAAACCTTATCGGCAGTACAAAATAAAGGCGACTTCTTGCTAGTGAAAAATGATCCTTTGGCAAGTCAAAAAATGTCTCAAATGGTGACAGAAAAAGCTCATATACAAAGGGGTAAGTTAGCCCTAGACTGGTTTGTTAAGACCCCTAAAAAAATGTCATCACCATTGGCCGTGAAGTTTGAAGGAAACCTAGATGCCAGTAAAAAGAAACTCATCCCCTATAAAAGCTTCCTAGTGAGTGGCTCTTGGTAGCTGGGTAGAGGCACGCCTGTGGTTTCCTACGCAGCCCGTCTAGATAAATTTATTAGTCAAGAGCTTGGTTATAAAAAACGCCAAGTCCAGTTGCTGCTGGCTCGTGGATTGGTGACTTTAGACGATGTTATTTGTTACCAGGGTGACCAGCTTATTGGTCAGTTTTCAAAACTAGAAGTTGAGGGTAGGTTATTAAGGCACCACACGCCTATATACCTGATGCTGCATAAACCAGCAGGGATTGTCAGTGCCACGGTTGACGATAAACACACCACGGTGTTGGATCTTCTGCCATCAAAGTACTGTGGCTTGCACATTGCCGGGCGCTTAGATCTGCAAAGTACAGGTTTATTGCTGTTAACCAACGATGGGCAGTGGTCTCGCAAAATCACTCAACCGGACACCAAACTCCCCAAGCACTATACAGTCACCGTAGGAAACCCAATTACCCAAGAGCAAGTTGAAGGTTTTGCTGAGGGTATTTATTTTGCTTTTGAAGGTTTGACCACGGCCCCTGCGCAACTCAGTATAACCGCTGATAAAAGTGCTCACGTGATATTAAACCAAGGGCGCTACCACCAAATCAAACGGATGTTTGGCCACTATAGTAATCCAGTGCTAAGTATTCACCGCACCCAAGTGGGCCATATTAAATTACCCGCCGATTTGGCTCCTGGGGATTATCGAGTGGTTTCAGACCCCCTGCACTTTTGAACGTAATTTTTTAGTGTGCCCCTTTTGAGTTTTAGTATCTAAACGCCTGGTTTTAGAGCCTTTGGTGGGTTTGGTGGCTATTCTACGTTTTTCTTGCACCATAGCCGCTTTAATCACCTCGGCCAACTGTTCTAAGGCGGTTTGACGATTTGAATCTTGGCTACGACTGGCTTGAGATTTGATGATAATCTTGCCTGAGGCACTGATACGGTGGTCTGATGTATTAAGGAGTTTTTGTTTTACGTAGGCTGGCAAAGAGGTTGAGGCGCGAATGTCAAAAAACAAATGTACTGCGGTAGAGGTTTTGTTGACATGTTGACCGCCGGCACCTTGTGAGCGAATAAACTGTTGCTCAATTTCGTGGGCGGGAATGAAAATACGGTTAGATATTTTTAGCATCTGCTCTCCTGGCTATGGGTTCAGCAAGTGTTTTTGTTGAAACTCAGGGCTTACCTTGGTGAGCCAGTAACTCATGGCACTGGTGAAAATAAAAGCAAACACTAGTCGAAACCATAATACACCAGACAGGTGGGCGCCTAGTAAAACAACTAGTAAGGTATCTTCAATAAGGCTATGACAAAAACCAAGAAGTATTAGAGACGTAAACACATCCTTTTTAGACACATGGCCGGAACGGGCCTCTTTAATTAATAACCCACCACCAAAAGAGAGCCCTAGGGTAATGCCCACTAAGGTTATTGTTGTGGCCTCTTTACCAATACCCATCAATTTAAGTATTGGACGCAACATCCATTGGATAATCTTTTCTACCCCGATACCCCGTAGAATTTTTAAAAAAGCGAGCAGCACGATGATGATGATCTGAATCATAGCCAAAGCTTTTAATTGGCTAAAGAACCAATGATCTAATCCATCGGCAATAGTGTCTGGTTGCCATGCCATTTGAGCAGGTTCTTGTAGCCATTGAGTTTGGTCATAAAATACATGTAATAACCAAGCAAAAGCAAAGGCGCCAAAAAGGCGCGTAATAATGGCCACTCGCATTCTCATGCCAGCCAATTGAGCAATCCGAACCTCAATGGGCAGGCCATGAGCCATGAGCAGTAGGCCACTTAATACAGTCATTTGGGCCACAGTTAAATGGCTATCAGCAGCGTATGAGTATAGTACAATTATGCCGCCGTAAATATTGGTAGCAATGGTCGTTGCCCACACTAAGCCCATTTCTTGGGGCAAGCCCACAAGTGCCATAAGAGGCCCTAGCCACTGCCCTAAAAGTGCTATACCACCTACTTCTTCCAACACCTTAACAATTAAAATGATGGGCACCATAAGCTTAAAAAGAGGCCATGAAACGGCAATAATTTCATTAAACAGTTGTTCAAAAAATTGGCGCACTTGAAACATTAAACTAACCTTAATTTAGACGGATGGTGGGTGCAGAGTTATGTAACACATGTGACTAATGCAATGGGCGATGGTAACTGATTTGTGCATCTATGTCTTAGATTAGACGCATCCATTGACACCGAATACAACCCCGTGCACTATGCGCAGCTAGCTCAAATTCAACGGACGAACTTAATGAGTACCGCATTACTCTTAGCCTTAATACCCACTTTCTTTTTTGTATCTGTAACACCAGGAATGTGCATGACGTTGTCTTTAACTCTGGGCATGACTGTTGGCATTCGCCGCACTATGTGGATGATGTTAGGTGAGCTTTTTGGGGTAGGGCTAGTCGCTGTGTTAGTCGTTATAGGTGCCGCAGCACTTATTGTTCAATACCCACAGTTATTTGTTGTGCTTAAACTAGCAGGTGGGGGCTATTTGCTTTATTTGGGCGTGCAGCTGTGGCGTTCGCGAGGAAAAATGGCTATCGACCTTGATGGAGCACCCAAAAACACCGGACGTTTCCAATTAGCCAGCCAAGGGCTTATTACCGCCATTGCCAACCCTAAAGGGTGGGCTTTCTTTATCGCCCTATTACCACCCTTCATAGATCCTGCACTGCCCTTGCCAAACCAACTCGTTATGCTGTTAAGTGTTATCTTAAGCCTAGAAGCCATGTGTCTCATGTTATATGCCTTGGGCGGGAAGAGCCTTAGCAAGGTGTTACAAAAAAGTGGTAACGTGCGTTTAATGAATCGTATTGCAGGCACCTTAATGGTAGGTGTGGCAGGTTGGTTAGCGCTGGGCTAGTAGATTAAGTTAGTAATAAAAGGAGAAGGTATTAATGAAATTACAAAAGTGGCGTTGGTTAGCGCTATTAACGAGTTTTGTCATTATTTTTGCCAGTGCTAGTGTCTTTTCCTGCCATTGTATTATGGCTGCCACGCATGGCTGGCGGCTAGCCTTAGGTGCTCAGGCGGGGCTAAAATGCAGCTGATGTTACTCGTGGTGACGCAATCTGTAGATTAAGCCACAGCCTACAAACATGATGCCGCAGGAAATGATAATGCTTAAATGGTAGCTGCCAGACCATTGAGATAAAACGCCAGCGGCTGCTGGAGACGCTATCTGAGCCACGCCATAGGATAGCGTCATCTTACCCATCATTTTTGCAGGGCGAGTGGGGAAGTATCGGCCCGCCATGGTAAGTACAAGGCTTACAATGCCAATAAAGGTGCCACCAAATAAGCCAGCACCTATAAAGGTCCAGATTAAACCTGGGCTTAAAATGGGGATAAGCATACCGGTGAACTGTAGAACAAAAGCTAACAGTAAGGCGTTTAAATTGCCAAGCTTACGGGCTACTAGGTCCCAAATAATGCACGCTGGTGCCGCCGCTAGGCCAATGATCATAAAGGTTACTGAGCCATATTCATGGTCTCCAGTAATTTGATTTACATGGGCAACGATGAAAGTGGTAATAACAGCGTAACCCACGCCTGCACAAAAATAAGCCAACATAAACGTTTGCAAAAACTGCTGTGATGGTGGCCTATCGACCATTTTTTCACCACCCACGTTATAGCCACTAGTATTGGGTTTAGGCAACCAAAACCACGCAGGGATGGCTAATAAACAGCCTAATGCGGTGAACCAAAACCAATGCTGCTGCCAACTAATCTGACCTGCAACTAGGTAAACAAAAAGAGCTGTGAAAAAGATTCCAGAACCCATGCCAATAAAGTGAATGCCTAACTCTGAACGTAACTGGTGACGCAGCAACCAATGCATTACTAAGCCTGATCCTAGCAATAATCCAGCTGCGCTACTTAAGCCTGAAAAAAACCTTAATAATCCCCATAACCAAAAGTTTTGTGTTAGGCCTAAGCCAATAGTGGTGGCCAAAGCAACCAATAAGCCTAGCCGGTAAAGGCGATCTTTTTTAGCCAAATCACTAATGTTTGCCGCAATCAATGCACCGCAAAAATAGCCAGCATAATTGAAGGCTGCTAACCAGCCACCTTGAGCAACGCCAAGGCCTGCATGTTGTTGCATCAGTGGAAGCATTGGGGTGTAGGCAAACCGAGCGATGCCAATCATTAAAATAAGGCTAGCAATACCAGCACTCAACACTTTAAGACGTTGAACATTGTGCAGGAGTGGGGGAGAAGCAGTATTGGGCATGAAGGGCCTGTGCGCGCGTAAAAGGCGATTTTCCCTATTATGGCGAGGCCTTGCACACAATACAATCTAGACATTAAGCTAACAGGACTTTTGCATCGTCTTCGGCTAAACTTTCGCTGCGTAGATTTACTCGCAGCCTTTACCAGTGGAATGGAGATATATTATGGAAGATACAACACCCAATAGGCCATATAGAGCAACGTGTGGTAGCGCCTTAAGTGGTATGGGCTTTAATTTATTAGCGGGCAGCATGCCAGAAAATGTGGGGTTCTCTAAGCATGCCGTCTAGCGCTGGGTTAACTAAGTCCCGCGGGCAGGTTGTATTTTCAGGGTTTTTCTTCGCATACTTTTGTTGTTTTGGTTTAGTGTTGCCATTTCTGCCGTATTGGATGGTAAGCCGAGGTTTAGATGCCCAAGAGGCGGCACTAATCCTTAGCTCTGCATTTGTAAGTAAAGTGTTTTTTGGATTGGGTGTGGGTGTATTGGCAGACGTCACCGGCCATAAAAAACGCTGGATATTACTCTTGTCAGTACTGGCTTTTTTTGGGTTTGGTTTGTTTGTACAGTTTGAAACCTTTTGGCCCATGCTCACCGTTTGGTTTGTGGTGGGCGCTTTGCAAACTACCCAAGTGCCCATGGTAGATGGCTTAGCAATAGCTGCTGCTCGGCTTGGAAAGCTTAATTACAGTAGTGCGCGCTTATGGGGCTCTGTTGCTTTTATTGCGTCTTCCACCTTAAGTGGGCTTTACATTGCAGCTTACAGTATTGATGCTTACCCAACATTACTTTTGGTGCTGGCGGCTATTGTTATTGTTTTTGCTTTATCTTTGCCAGATATCCGCCCGCAATCTAAAGCAAGCCGTAAATTAGCGTTTTTGGAGTTGTTTAAACTACCTGGGTTTATAGCTATAGTTGCTGTTGGCTCTTTATTGCAGGCTAGCCATGGAGCCTTGTATACCATTGGAACCTTACACTGGCTTGAGGCGGGTATAAGTGAATCAATTATTGGTCTCCTTTGGGCACAAAGTGTCGCTGCAGAAGTAGTGCTGTTTGCCATTGGTATATGGCTGTTAAGTAAAGTCGGTGTTAAAGGCTTGTTGTGGATGGCAGTCATTGCAGGCGTTGTGCGTTGGCTTACATTGGGATGGTCGAGCAATGTTAGCGTACTTTTTACCGTGCAAATACTGCACGCCTTTACCTTTGCTGCCACTCACTTGGCGATCACTCAATACATTACCCAAAAAGTACCAGACCAATTAACAGCCTCTGCCCAAACCTTTTATGATGCTCTTGCTCTAGGTGCATTAATGGGTATGAGCATGACGCTAGTGGGGGGATTGTATGAACATATTAATGCCCAAGTCTTTTGGGCGATGGCATTTTTATCCCTGTGTGCAGGCCTTGTGCTAAAGCGCTATGCAAAATTAATTTAACCCCAAAAAATAATCATTATGACTTTAGACTCGCTTTATGAAACGTTAACGTTTGTCCATTTAAGTGTCATTGGGACGGCGTTTTTAATTGCTAGTTACATGATGATGACCAAAAAAGGCTCGGGGCAGCACAAGTTTCTAGGCCGTATTTATATGGTATTAATGCTATTTACCGCCGTGGTTACTTTATTGATGTCGGCTCAAGTTGGCCCTAAGCTGTTTGATCACTTTGGGCCTATTCACCTGCTTAGTGTGTTGGTGCTTTATTCGGTACCATCAGCCTATTTTGCCATCAAAGTTGGCAATATAAAAAAGCACAAGCGCGCCATGATAGGGCTATATGTTGGCGGCATGTTAGTTGCGGGTGGCTTTACCTTAGTGCCTGGGCGCTTTCTTGGCGAACTAGTCTTCGGCTAACTTAGGTCGCCGCATAAACCCTATGTAAATAAATATAACAGTTCATCAATTCGGCCCGCTTAGGGGATAGTGCCTAAATTGGAATGCATCACTTTTATAGCCGCCATGCTGTAAGTGGTTAATCGGATACATGATCTGGTTTATGAATGATAAGAATAATGTTAAATTTTAAGATGATTGCTTCTATCTTTTTTTAGGTATTCAGTTATGTCTTCTAATGATCCCTTGTTACAGCCCTTTAAGCTAAAGCACTTGACCCTTAAAAATCGTATTATGATGACCTCTCATGAGCCAGCTTACCCCGAAAACGGCATGCCTAAAGAACGTTATCTTGCATATCACTTGGAACGCGCTAAAGCGGGAGTTGCACTCACTATGACAGCGGGGTCAGCCACTGTTTCTAGGGATAGCCCGCCAGTATTCAACAATATATTAGCGTATAAAGATGAGGTTGTGCCTTTTTTAAGAGACATGGCAGACGCGTGCCACGAGCACGGTTGTGCAGTCATGTTGCAATTAACCCACCTGGGTCGGCGTACAGGTTGGAATAAAGGTGATTGGCTGCCTGCTGTGTCTCCGTCACACCAGCGCGAAGCAGCTCACCGTGCTTTCCCTAAAAAATTAGAAGGTTGGGACATTGACCGTATTATTGGTGATTATGCTGATGCCGCGGAGCGCATGTATGCTGCAGGCTTAGATGGTATAGAGCTGCAAGCATATGGGCACTTAATGGATCAGTTTTGGTCGCCCTTAACCAATACTCTAGAAGCACCTTACGGTGGCTCGTTAAACAACCGAATCCGGTTCACCTTAGAAGTGCTGCAAGCCATTCGTGACCGGGTAGGAGAAAGGTTTATTGTTGGCGTTCGTTACACAGCAGATGAGGCTTATGCGGGGGGAATTAACCCAAGTGAAGGGATTGAAATTTCTAAAATTCTACGAGATACCGGTCATGTAGACTTTCTCAATGTCATTCGTGGGCGCATCAATACTGATGCGGCCCTCACAGATGTTATCCCGATTATGGGTATGAAAAACTCTCCTCACCTAGACTTTGCGGGAGCCGTGCGTGAGGCAACGGGCTTCCCCGTGTTTCATGGCGCTAAAATACCTGATGTTGCCACAGCGCGCCACGCCATTGCCGACGGTAAGCTAGATATGGTGGGCATGACTCGTGCGCACATGGCAGACCCTCACTTGGTGCGCAAAATCATGCAAGGTAAAGAGGTGGACATACGCCCCTGTGTGGGAGCTAATTATTGCTTAGATCGTATTTACCAAGCAGGTGATGCCTTGTGCATTCACAACGCAGCTACAGGGCGAGAGCTCACCATGCCCCATGATATTGCCAAGGCTGATGTGCGTAAAAAAGTGGTCATCATTGGTGCAGGGCCAGGTGGTTTAGAGGCGGCTCGGGTTGCGGCTGAAAGAGGTCACCAAGTGGTCGTATTAGAGGCAGCAGCGAAGCCTGGTGGGCAGATACGTCTCACCGCACAAACGCCAAGGCGTGAAGACATGATGGAGATTATTAATTGGCGTATGGCACAATGCCAGGCAAAAAAAGTTGAGTTTCAGTTTAACACTTGGGCTGAGGCGCATGATGTTAAGGCACTTAATCCAGATGTGGTTATTGTTGCTACGGGCGGCATGCCTGACACTAATGTGCTGGCCTCGGGTAACGAACTTGCAGTGTCCAGCTGGGACATTCTTTCTGGCGATGCGAAGTTTGGTAAAAATGTACTGATTTTTGATGACGCGGGTGACCACCCAGCATTGCAGGCTGCAGAACTGCTTGCTAACAGCGGTGCTAAGGTGGAAATTATGACACCTGATCGAAGCTTCTCACCTGATGTTATGGCAATGAACTTAGTACCCTATATGCGCAGTCTACAAGATAAAGATGTGACCTTTACTGTGACCTATCGAGTAGCAAGTGCGCGGCGCATTGTCGATCAAATTGAATTAACCTTAAGTAGTGATTATGGCAGCATTAACAAAACTCGATTGGTGGACCAGCTTGTCATTAATCATGGCACTTTGCCTTTGGATGGGCTCTATTTTGACTTAAAGCACGGTGCGTCTAACCAAGGGGAGCTAGATCATAGGGCTTTCATTAAGGGATTGCCTCAAACTCAGGTTAGTAACCCCGAGGGGAGTTACCAGCTATTCCGTATTGGTGATGCTGTTGCTGCACGTAATACCCATGCTGCTATCTATGATGGTTTGCGCCTCGCTAAAGATATTTAACGTGATTTTATAAGGGTTTAATGTGCCTTATACAGTAAGCCACTATAGACCAAAAGCTAATGCCCTTAGCACAATTTCAGGGTATTCTTGTGTCTGACTTATTACAAAAATTTACCAGAGTAAGCTAAACATGCAAGCGCTACTAATCAACAAGGACGCAGCAGGATACACCGCTCAATTGGGCCAAATTAAAGAGGCACAATTACCTGAAGGCGATGTGTTAATTAAGGTGGATTACTCCACCCTGAATTACAAAGATAGCCTAGCTATTACTGGGGCATCCCCCGTAGTACGAAGCTTTCCAATGGTACCTGGGATAGACCTTGCAGGCACGGTGGAGACGAGTGATCACGCAGATTTTAAAGCTGGAGATAAGGTTGTATTGAACGGGTTTGGAGTAGGCG
>Ga0209071_1000500_pt1 | contig 18972 bp, 21 predicted proteins | sample CoawatmetaG10DNA_2_FD_187513 | JGI IMG/M metagenome (GOLD analysis project Ga0209071, IMG submission 187513) | Marine microbial communities from the West Antarctic Peninsula - Coastal water metaG108-DNA (SPAdes) (version 2) | ecosystem: Environmental > Aquatic > Marine > Coastal ... | reverse complement strand
GGGCTGGGTTGGCTTTGGATGTTTGAAGGCAAGTGCTTGAGGGCAAAGTGCTTGAAGGATGGCTTGCGCGATGGCGCGGAAGCGTCACTTCCGGTTCGGCTTGCCCATCGTCTTCGCCGGGCGCCTGTCGGTCGGTGGGGCGGCCCTGGCTATCAGCCAGATCGGCTCGGTGCGGTGGCGAATTTCGGCGCGCTCGGCAGTGTATTGGCCGACAGCGGCCCATCCGATTCAAAAAGCCCGCAGCGGATTTTCCGATGCGGGCTTAATTGCCGTGCAGCGGCGAAACCAGTTCACGCCGTCGCCATTGCCCAGATTTTTTCGAACTCGGCCTTTGATATCACTTCCGGCACGAACTGGGGATCGGCGGCGATCTCTTCAACGGACGGCAATGGCATCTGACCAAGGCCCGTGTCCCCGACCTCAACTTCAGCATCGGCATACCAGATCCTTCCGTCGGAAAAGATTTCGACCTTACGAAGCTCCCAACGTTCGTGATCCAACTCGCTGTAGATCAGGACCGGTTGATCGGGGTACGCGTGAATCCACTTCACTTTGAGATAGGTCATTGGTCGGACACCTTTCCGCTGCGGATAATCCTGTTGTTCAAATCCAACGGTCCTTCGTTTGGGATAACATAAACGCCGGACCGGCCCTCAACGACATTCAGACCGGCCGGGTTGATTTCGAGGTAGTGAGTGAATTTTTTCACTTGGTGGGGATTTTGTACGAGGGCCACCGAAAGCTTTTCCGGCTCCATTGTGCCGGGCTCAATATCGGTAAGATACTGACCGTTGCCATACTTCACATCGCGTGGTCTTCGGGCTTTCAGAGAAGGATTTAGCTTTCCTTCATTCAGGATGCCGTTCAGACCAGCCTCGTCGGTGTAGTGATATAGGTTACGAAGCCCAGCGCCTGGAACGTCTTCAACTGCACCCGTCGGCGGCCTCACCCTGCTCGCAGGTGCTATCTTGGCGGCACCAAGGCCACCGACCAGGCCGCCGAGAATCCGGAGAGGCAGCTCCAGCGAGCTTCCCTCACCAAGTTGACCGCCAGCTTCGCTCCCCAAGCCCCCCAGCGCAGCCGCTCCGACTTTGAACGGCAATCCTCCGGGCACGACATAGGAAGCGGGATTGCCGACAAATTCCCCGACAGATGCACCGAGTTTGCCCGCCCGGCCTTCCGGCCTGTGCATGGGTCCGGTTACATTCTTCTCAAGAATGTCCATCCCCTGTGCTGGAGTCGGCGCGTCCACGTCTTGCCCCATTTCGGCCTGCGTGGCGCGAGCCAATGCGCTCCCCGCACTATTCAGGCCAGAAGCGATTCCGCGAGGGATGGACCTGAAGAAGTCAGCGGCCCCCGCCGCAATCGAGTGTGGCGGCGCGGACCCCGGCGTTTGCGGAACGGACGGCGGCCGATCGAAACCCGCATCCGTTTGCGCATGGCTTGCCGGTTGCGTCCTTGTCCGTTGAATGATGTCGTCCGCGGCGAACGGATCGTGGTCAACGGGAACGAGCGAGTAGTCATCGAAGTCCGGCTGATGGTCCACCGGCACCAGAGAGTAATCGGGCATTGATCATGACCTACAGATATTGCGGACAGCTTCGGGTGAGCCCGTGCGCGACCGCACCTCGCGGAGAGGGCTGGGTTGGCTTTAAGTGCCTGAAGGCAAAGTGCTCGAAGGATGGCTTGCGCGATGGCACGGAAGTGTCGCTTCCGGTTCGGCTTGCCCATCGCCTTCGCCGGGCGCCGGTCTGTCGGTGGGGGTGGCCCTGGCTATTTGCGAGTTCAGTTCGCTGCGGTGGCCAATTCCGGCGCGCTCGGCAGCGTATTGGCCGACAGCGGCCTGTCCGATTGAAAAAGCCCGCAGCGGATTTTCCGGTGCGGGCTCAATTGTTGCGACGATGAAAATGTATCGGTGAGTTGCCCGACGTGTCAATTATTCGTTGCGCAGATTGCAGAGCGCCGGGAGCGGCTGAAATGACAACCGCACGGCAATACCTGCCTGTCCATCCCTAGCGCCCCCTAGAAACAATGCCGGGTCGGAGCGATAGCGCTCAAGCAATTCGTGGGGCGCAACAGCGTAGCGCAGGGGCGCTTTGACTCCATCTCTTCCATTTGGCCTTGCTGGCAAGAGATTCTGTCGCAGTCGGGATTGGCCCGGTGTCCACCGAACCGGGAGCAGCTCATTGCCGCACCGAGCAGCATTCCAAATCAAATAATCGACGTTCCTCAAGCGCCTCACCCGAAAGAATGCTCCGTATCCGGGACTTGGGAGAAGGACCAATATCATCCCGCGCTTCCAGCTCGTTCAGAAGCGACTGAATGCCCTCGTCTTGGTAGTTTGCCAAAACCAGCATCGTCGATAAACGAGGCACCATGGCGCTCGTGAGCTCCTCGGGAGATATCAAATCCTGGTCACGTAATTTCATCAGTTTCCTGACGAAGACCACATGTTGATCAATCGAAAGCCCATACATCGACAGAATTGCTACGTGTCTCTGGCGTTCTGAGTACTTTTTCTCCGAGAGAAATCGGATGCAGAAATCGGGGTTCCTGGCGCTCGCATCGACAAGTTGCTGGAAGCTATTTATGCCGAGCCACTCGTAGACTGAAACCCCAACACGCTCATGGTTCTGGTCCGTGGCAACAACCTTGTCCGCGTATCCCTCATAATTACTCGCTGCACCGCTGCCGGATGATTCAGGGGGAGCGGGTCGAGGACAGGAACTGACTGCACACCAGTCCTGTGGGTCGGAGGTCATGAGCCGATCCAGCAAAGCCCTATCACTCCTAGCGTCATACGAGCCGTCGGCCTTACGACTAGATGGTTCGGCGGCAGCGATTTCTGGACAGCAACCGAAGAGGCATCCGAAGCATAGCAAGAGCCATATTCGAGCGCGCCGCATGCTAAGGCTCGTAACGACGAATAAACCAGCAGACCACCAGGCTGATTTTTACCCATCATCTTTGCAGCAACGCTCTCGATCTTTTCGCTCTCTCCAACACCGAGGAAGTTGGCATTCGGCCCCACAACTGTTCAAGCGTAAGCGGCTGCGCCATCAAGACGCCTTCTGATCACCGCGTCGCCAAAGAGACCGCATAGACCCTCAATATCTCCGCCGCCAGCGAAACGCATGCTGAGATCGATCGTATCTCCGACCAGCGCGAGCACTCCCGATCAAAATCCCGCCATCTCTTCTTCGCAAACCCCTCACCAGAACGGATATATCTAATTTCCCACTTGATATGGTCCGGAAAGTCTTGTGCCGCCAATTCCTTGAAAAGTGCCTGAATTTTCGGATGATCGTAATGATCACGGGCAACAAGAGAATAGCGATAATATATCGCTCCTGCTAATGAGAGTTCGGGTAACAGGCCACTGCGGTACAGTTTCACCAATTTTCTTATAAGCACGACATAGTCATCGACATCGAGTTGATACATCGCATAGAGGGCGATGCGCCCGCCCTCCCTTCCTTCCGTTAGATAGCGAATGCAAAAATCGATGTTCTCTGGCGCGGCGGCCACAAGCTCTTCGAACGCGTCGCCGGACGGGGGATATTGGGGCGGTATGCGGTCAACAGCATCATCTCTTGTCGCCTGGGCGACTTTCTCGACATAGGCTTGATACTTGTCTTCATCGTGCGGCGCGCTTGCTTCGCTCCCGTTGGAGGCCGCGCTGGCGGCATTCAGACAGAGCGCGAACGCGCAGCCGAGCGACAGTACACAAGACAGGATGAAACGTCGCACGTTATTGCCCGACATAGCGTCGATACAGTATCGGACCCTTGGCAGGGGCGCGTACTATCATGTCCTTTTTGGGCCGCTTTCAATCTTTTCGGGAGCCCCATCGTAGGGAGGAGACCCGACGCCGATGAACGTGTTGTTCGGCCCCACGATCACGACATGCCCCGTCGCGTCGCTATAATCTCTCGGTTGCGCCGCCACATCGCCCGGCTGGGGCGACTCGTCGGGACCCAGGACGCGCCATCCGGGAATTGCATACGATGGATCTGCCCATTGTCCGGCGGCGGGCGGAAAATGCTTCCAATACCAATGCCCATTCGGGAGACCGGGACTCGTCCCAGCATCGGTCAGCATCTCATGCACGAACAAATTGCACTTGTTCTTTCTTTCAGCGAAATTTCCCCTTGCCACCCCGGTGGTCCATGCGGTTGAACCAATTTGAGCGTTAGCTCGATCGACGATTTTCTGACGTATGAGGTTGAGCTGATCATCCGTCAGGGACTGCGTTGGTGCCGGATTTCCGCCGAAGGGGCTGGACTCGATCGACCAGCCTTGAGCCCAAGTCGGGTTGTTTGGATCGCTTCCTGCATCGCCGACGCCGGCGACGCCACCCGATCCGCTGGGGTTGCTGCCAGTCGCCGGCCCATTGACGCCGGGTTGATCGGCTCCTGTCGCAGACTGTTGCAATTGGGTTTGCGGCTGTGGCTGCGCCGGTTGAGTCGGTGTCGGCGGCTGTTGAAACTGCGCCAGTTGAGTTACGCCATCCGCGGCGAACGGATCGTGGTCAACGGGAACGAGCGAGTAGTCATCGAAGTCCGGCTGATGGTCCACCGGCACCAGAGAGTAATTGGGCATTGATCATCACCTACAGATATTGCGGACAGCTTCGGGCGAGCCCGTGCGTGACCGCACCTCGCGGAGAGGGCTGGGTTGGCTTTGGATGTTTGAAGGCAAGTGCTTGAGGGCAAAGTGCTTGAAGGATGGCTTGCGCGATGGCGCGGAAGCGTCACTTCCGGTTCGGCTTGCCCATCGTCTTCGGGCGCCCGTCTGTCGGCGGGAGCGGCCCTGGCTATCAGCGCGTTCGGCTCGCTGTGGTGGCCAATTCCAGTGCGCCCGGCAGTGGATTGGCCGACAGCGACCTGTCCGATTGAAAAAGCCCGCAGCGGATTTTCCGGTGCGGGCTTAATTGTTGCGATGATGAAAATGTATCGGTGAGTTGCCCGACGTGTCAATTGTTCGATGCGCAGAGCAGCTCGCAGGGCGCAATAGCGCGGCGGATTGCGCCGGCGTGCAGGTATTTCGCCGACGCCAAATCTGCCGTAATTATTCGCCACAAGCCGTCAATCCTGCCTTTCGCTGCGGCGACGCATTCGCTAAAGCCAGCAGCATTGTTCCTCCGCATTTCCACGAGGCTATCTCTGATGTTTCCGAAGCCGAAATCCGCGCTGGTCCCGAACACCTATGCCTTTGAATCCGAGCCGATGGTGAAGCCGACCGGGTTTCGCGAATACGACGCGCGCTGGCTGTTCAACAAGGAGATCAATTTGATGGGCGTGCAGGCGCTGGGCATGGGGCTCGGCGCGCTGATTGCGGAGCTCGGCGTCAGCCAGGAGATCGTCACCGGTCACGATTTCCGCGGCTATTCCGCCTCGATCAAATACGCATTGATCTCGGGCCTGATGGCGGCCGGCTGCAAGGTGCACGACATCGGGCTGGCGGTGACGCCGATGGCGTATTTCGCGCAGTTCGATCTCGACGTGCCCTGCGTCGCGATGGTCACCGCTTCGCACAACGACAATGGCTGGACCGGCGTCAAGATGGGTGCCAACCGTCCGCTCACCTTCGGCCCCGACGAGATGACGCGGCTGAAGCAGATCGTGCTCAATGCTGAGTTCAACAACAAGGCCGGCGGCTCCTACCAGTTTCACGAGAACTATCCGGCGCGCTACATCGCCGACCTCACCAGCCGGCCGAAGCTGAAGCGCAAGCTGAAGGTCGTCGCCGCCTGCGGCAACGGCACCGCGGGCGCATTCGCGCCGCAGGTGCTGGAGGTGATCGGCTGCGAGGTGATTCCGCTCGACACCGAGCTCGATCACACCTTCCCGAAATACAATCCGAATCCGGAAGACATGGAGATGCTGCATGCGATCCGCGATGCGGTGCTTCTGCACAAGGCCGATGTCGGGCTCGGCTTCGACGGCGACGGCGACCGCTGCGGCGTGGTCGACAACACCGGCGAGGAGATCTTCGCCGACAAGGTCGGCGTCATGCTGGCGCGCGACATGTCGGCGATCAACGCCAACGCACAGTTCGTCGTCGACGTGAAGTCGACCGGGCTGTTCGTCACCGATCCGGTGCTCTCGAGGCAGGGCGCCAACACGGTCTACTGGAAGACCGGGCATTCCTACATGAAGCGCCGCACCAACGAGCTCGGCGCGCTCGCCGGCTTCGAGAAGTCCGGTCACTTCTTCTTCAACAAGCCGTTCGGCCGCGGCTATGACGACGGCCTGGTGTCGGCGATCGCGATCTGCGAGATGCTCGATCGCGCCCCCGGCAAGTCGATGGCCGATCTGAAGGACGCGCTGCCGAAGACCTGGTCATCGCCGACGATGTCGCCGCATTGCGCCGACGAGGCGAAGTATGGCGTGGTCGATGCCGTGGTGAAGCACTTCGAGGCGCTGCAGCAGAACGGCGCGCTGGTCGCGGGGCAGGCGATCCGCGATCTCGTCACCGTCAACGGAGTCCGCGTCACGGTCTCCGACGGCAGCTGGGGCCTGGTGCGGGCATCCTCGAACAAGCCGGAGCTCGTGGTCGTGGTGGAAAGCCCGGTCAGCGAGCAGCGTATGCGCGACATGTTCGAGGCGATGGATTCGGTGCTGCGCACGCATCCCGAGGTCGGCGCGTACAATCAGAAGATTTGATTTTGTTGCCGCAGGCACGGTGTCATCACCCGCGCAGGCGCAGGCGGGTGATCCAGTATTCCAGAGACGGCAATGATTGAGCCGAGACGTCGCGGCGTACTGGATCGCCCGCCTGCGCGGGCGATGACAGTTGAGGGCGCCGCTTACGCCGCGGGCACCGGCAGCGCCGTCACCGACTTGATCTTCTCCATCGCGAAGCGCGAGGTGACGTTCTTCAGCGGCACGGCCGAGATCAGCTTCTTGTAGAACACGTCATAGGCCTGCATGTCGGCGACCACGACGCGCAGCATGTAGTCGACGTCGCCGGCCATCCGGTAGAACTCCATCACCTCGGGCATGGCGCTGACGGCGTCGGCGAATTTGCGCAGCCAGGCTTCGGAGTGGTCGGCGCTCTCGACCGAGACGAACACCGAGATCCCGAGCCCGATCTTGTTCTGGTCGACCAGCGCCACGCGGCGCAGGATCACGCCGTCGGCCTCGAGCCGCTGGATGCGCTTCCAGCACGGCGTCGACGACAGCCCGACCCGGTCGCCGATCTCGGCGACCGAGAGCGAGGCATCCTCTTGGAGCACCGTCAGGATCTTGCGATCGATGGCGTCGAGGCGGCGGTTATTGTCATGAAGCTGAATAGCGAGTTCGGACATAGAAGAAAGTTCCATATGAAGGATCAAACTCCCTCATATAGAGAAAAATCTTCTCGCGCAAGCGGTTCCTGACCGGTCAGGCCGGCCGGGCGTCGACGTGTTCGCCCAAAAACGCTTCAACTTCAGTACGTTGCGGTGCGGCATAAGCGCCGCCGAAGCGGGTGCATTTTAATGCTGCGGCCGCGGACGCAAAGCGCAGCGCCTGCCGCAATTCCTGCTTCTCGGTAATGGCGAGGGCAAATGCGCCGTGGAAGACGTCGCCGGCCCCGAGCGTGTCGACGGTATGGACCGGGAAGGCCGGGCTCTCCTCGAGCTCGCCCTGCTCGTTGAGAAAGATCGTGCCCTTCGGGCCGCGGGTGCCCGCGAGGAACGAGCGGGTGAGCTTGGCGAGCTTGTGCAGCGCCTGGCCGTCATCGGTGACGTCGGCGGTCTGCTGCAGCGGCTCGCTGGAGAACACCAGGTGCGAGGAGGCGGTCAGCAGCCCTTCCCGCATCGACATCGCGCGGTCGACGTCGACCACGACGGGAATGCCGCGCTTGACGGCCTCGGCGCACAGCTCGGTGCAGAACGGCGCGCAGCGGCTCTCGGTCAGGATCGCCGCGCAATCCTCCAGCAGCAGGTCGGTCGGCGGCAGCTTGACCTTCCAGAGTTCGGGATCGCGGAAGGTGACGATGGTGCGCTCGCCGGTGTCGTCGATCATGATTGCCGAGATCGGCGTCACCAGATCAGGCATGTGGATGAGATGGTTGGTCTCGATGCCTTCCTGCGCCAGCTTGTCGAAGATGTAGCGGCTCGAGGTCTCCCGCGAATCGCCCATCGGCCCGCAGATCGAGGCGCGGCCGCCCAGCCGGACGATGCCGATCGCGGCGTTCAGCGCGTTGCCGCCGCAGATCTCGTCGAAATGCGTCGCATTCTCCTTGGAGCCGCGCGCCGGAACGTTGACGCGGAAGGTCAGGTCGCGCACCGGCAGGCCGATGCAGAGGATGCGGGGCGGGACTTTCGGGGCGCCGTCTTGAAAATTCATGCAGGGATCCGTCGCAATGGTTCCGTCGACTTACACAATCTTTGTCCAGTCTAATCGGCAGAACGATGTCCGGTTCCCGCTATTGGTCGAGCGGGTTTCGGTGGTGCACCCAGCGGCCGAGCAAATGATGGGCAATCGCGAACGGATGCGGGCCGGCGAGGCCGTCGGGATGCTGGCGCTTGAGCATCAGCGTCGCCTCCGCATGGTCGAACCAGCGCGCATCTTCGAGTTCGGTGCGGTCGACCACGATGTCCTCGTTGGTCGCACGCGCAGTGCAGCCGATCATCAGCGATGACGGATAGGGCCAGGGCTGCGTCATGTAGTAGTTGACGTCGGTGCAGCGGATGCCGCTTTCCTCGAAAATCTCGCGCCGTACCGCATCCTCGATGGTCTCGGCGGCCTCGACGAAGCCGGCGAGGCAGGAATACATGCCGGGCATGAACTGCTTCTGGCGGCCGAGCAGCACCTTGTCGCCTGACGTCACCAGCATGATCACGACCGGATCGGTGCGCGGGAAATGCTCGGCCTTGCAGCTCGGGCATTCGCGCTTCCAGCCGCCTTCCCGCATCGCCGTGCGGGTGCCGCAGTTCGGACAGAAGCCGTGGCGCTGGTGCCAGGTGACCATCGATTTCGCCATCGCGATCGCCGACAGCTGCTCCGGCGGCACCACGCCCTGCATCGCCATGCCGCGCAATTCGGTGATCGCAACATCGCTGCGTCCGACCAGCTTCTCGGCCGCCTGCGGCGCGATCCCCATGCCGAAGATCGGCGCCGCATCGCGCAAGCCCAGGAAGATCGTGCCGGGATTGGCACCGTAGCTCCGCGCCTCGTCCAGCGAGAGCAGCGCGCGGGCGCCGCCATCTTCCTGCTTCACCACCAGCGAGTCGCGATAGATCACATAGGCGCGCGCCTCGCGATGACCCTCCAGCGCGAACAGCTTCTCGTCGTTGCTGCGCAGATGCGCGGCACGGTCGAGCACATGGGTGACGAAGGCCGGCTGGCCGAGCGGAAATGAATCGGATGCGGACATTGAATTTTCAACCCAACCAGATCTTGCGGCGAAGCGCGCTGATGAAATTCTGCACTTCCTCGGCGTCATGCGCCAGCGGCGGCATCACGCCCCAGACGGGACGCGGCCATGCAGCGTCGCTGGTGCGGCGCGCGATGACATGGACGTGAAGCTGCGGGACGAGGTTGCCGAGCGCCGCGACATTCAGCTTGTCGCATTTGGTGATCTCTTTCAGGGCCCGCGAGACCCGGGTGATCTCGGTCATCAGCTGCGCCTGCTCGACCTCGTCGAGGTCGATGATCTCGACCGCATTGTCGCGCCGCGGCACCAGCAGCAGCCAGGGATAATGCGCATCCTTGATGACGAGCACCTTGCACAGCGGCAGGTCGCCGACGTCGATGGTGTCTTTTTTGAGCTGCGAATGCAGCGACCAGTTGGAGGCGGGCATGGGAGGCAAATAATGCCTTTCCGTGTTCCCAGACAAGCCCCACAAAGCCAGCCTCAGCCAGCCCCACAAAGCCGGGTCAGGCCGCTTGCTTTCCGGCGCTTTTGGCCCCAAATAGGGACCGGGAGATTGGCGGTGGACGAGCCACTCGCCAACCGGGTCAGGTCCGGAAGGAAGCAGCCCTAACGAGGTCCGGATCGGGTCGCTCGTCAGTCTCCTACCTGTTTTTTCCGAGCGAATCGCGCTGGAATGGCGGTCTCCGCGCCCGGCGCTCGATTTCGGCTCCTGTCCGCACGCCGGCTGAAGAGACACCCAAGTTGCGGATCGACGCATGAACGGCGCTGGCGACCCCTCCCGACCGTCCGACGGTGCGAACCAGAGCGGTTTCGATCTCGGCGGGCTGCCTGAGGCGGCCAACAAGCCCTACCGCGTTCTCGCCCGCAAATACCGCCCCTCCAGCTTCGAGGACCTGATCGGCCAGGAGGCCATGGTCCGCACCGTCTCGAACGCGTTCGAGACCGGGCGAATTCCGCAGGCCTGGATCCTCACCGGCGTCCGCGGGGTCGGCAAGACCACCACCGCCCGCATCCTCGCCCGCGCCCTGAACTACGAGAAGCCCGACGGCTCGGTGAAGGGGCCGACCATCCACATGCCGGACCTCGGCGTGCACTGCCAGGCGATCATGGAAAGCCGGCACATGGACGTGCTGGAGATGGACGCTGCGTCCCACACCGGCGTCGACGATGTCCGCCAGATCAATGACAGCGTGCGCTATGCGCCGGCGAGCGCGCGCTACAAGGTCTACATCATCGACGAAGTCCACATGCTGTCGACGGCGGCCTTCAACGCCTTCCTGAAGACGCTGGAGGAGCCGCCGGAGCACGCCAAGTTCGTGTTCGCCACCACCGAGATCCGCAAGGTTCCGATCACGGTGCTGTCGCGCTGCCAGCGCTTCGACCTGCGCCGCGTCGAGGCCGACGTGCTGATGAAGCATCTCGGCAATATCGCCACCAAGGAAGGCGTCGAGGTCGAGCCCGAGGCGCTCGGCATCATCGCGCGCGCGGCCGAAGGTTCGGTGCGCGATTCGTTGTCGCTGTTCGACCAGGCGATCGCGCATGCCGCCGGCCATGTGAAGGCCGACGCGGTCCGGCAGATGCTCGGCCTTGCCGACCGCACCCGCGTGATCGACCTGTTCGATTCGCTGGCGCGCGGCGATATCGCCGCTGCCTTCGCCGAATTTCGCGCCCAGTATGATGTCGGCGCCGATCCGGTGGTGGTGCTGTCCGATCTCGCCGAGTTCGTCAATTTCGTCACCCGCGTGAAATTCGTGCCGGGGACCGCCGACAACGTCGCATTCGGCGAGACCGAGCGGGTGCGGGGGCGCGGATTCGCCGCGAAGCTGTCGACGCGTGTGCTGTCGCGGATGTGGCAGATGCTGCTCAAGGGCATCGCCGAGGTGCAGACCGCGACGCGGCCGGCGGCTGCTGCCGAGATGGTGCTGGTGCGGATCGCCTATGTCGCCGACCTGCCGACACCGGATGAAGTGATCCGGATGATCGAGCAGAATGGCGCCGGCGCGGCGCCCGCGACGTCAGGTTCCGCCGCATCATCGCCGTCACGCGGCGCACCGGCTTCGGCGATATCGGCCATGCCGTCGGCGTCGATGCGTGCACCGCAGGCCGGCCCGCGGGCCGATCTTGCCGCGCGTCCGCAGATGGCCTCACCGGTCACCGACGCCGCGCCGGTGCTGCGGATCACGAGCTTTCCGCAACTGATCGCGCTCGCCGGCGAGAAGCGCGATATCATGACCAAGAGCGCGCTGGAGGCCGATGTGCGGCTGGTGCGCATCGAGGATGGCCAGCTCGAGATCGGACTCGAGCCGAAGGCGCAGCGCACGCTCATCACCGATCTGCCGCGCAAGCTCGAACTGTGGACCGGGCGGCGCTGGACCGTGATCATTTCCAACGAGGCCGGCCAGCCCACGGTGCGTTCGCAGAACGAATTGGCGCGCAGCGAGCATCAGCGCGCGGCCGAGGCCGATCCGCGCGTGCAGGAGGTGCTGGCGCGCTTTCCGGGCACCAAGGTGATCGAGGTCCGCCGCCTTGCCGCCGAGGTTCCGGTGGCGGATGTATCAGGCGAAGACCCGATTGAAACTTCTGACAGCGACGACGATTGATCCGATCATAGGAACGCACGCATGGCTGATTTTCTCGGCATGATGAAGCAGGCAGCGCAGCTGCAATCCAAGATGCAGGAGATGCAGGAGCAACTCGGCAATGTCGAGGTGGAGGGCATTTCCGGCGGCGGTCTGGTCGCGGTGCGCATGACCGCGAAGATGGAAGTGAAGGGCGTCAAGATCGATCCGTCGCTGATGAAGCCGGAGGAGCGCGAGGTGCTCGAGGATCTCCTGGTCACGGCGCATGGCGATGCCCGCCGCAAGGCCGAGGCGGCGATGCAGGAGAAGATGATGGCGCTCACCGGTGGGCTCGGCCTGCCGCCGGGATTTGGTCCGACCTAAATGGCCGCAAGCGTCGCCGGCCCCGAGATTGAACGCCTGATCCAGTTGCTGGCGCGGCTGCCGGGCTTGGGTCCGCGTTCGGCGCGGCGCGCGGCGCTGCATCTGATCAAGAAGCGCGAAGCGCTGATGACGCCGCTGACCGCGGCGTTGCAGGTCGCGATCGACAAGATCCAGGTCTGCAAGACCTGCGGAAACATCGATACACAAAACCCCTGCACGGTGTGCACCGATCCGCGCCGCGATCCCTCGATCATCGTCGTGGTCGCCGATGTCGCCGATCTCTGGGCGCTGGAACGCGCCAATGCGACCAATGGCCGCTATCATGTGCTCGGTGCAACGTTGTCGCCGCTCGACGGCGTCGGCCCGCAGGATCTCACCATCGACCAGCTGGTGGCGCGCGCCCACGCGCCTGAGGTGACCGAGATCATTCTGGCGCTGAATGCCACCGTCGATGGCCAGACCACCGCGCATTACATCACCGACCTGTTGTCGGAGGCCAATGTGCGGGTGACGCGGCTGGCGCATGGCGTGCCTGTTGGCGGCGAGCTTGATTACCTCGATGAAGGTACGCTATCCGCAGCCATGCGGCAGCGGACGCTGTTTTAAGCAACCGGTCCAGGGCCGGACCCGGCCGATTTTGCCAAGCGATCCGTCACAAGTCGAAAAGATCGCGCTGAAACAAAATGATAGGGTGGATGACGATTCGAGGATGGTCATCCACGCTCTGACGAATCAAATACGGAACACCTGAAAATGACGACACACCGATTCGGCGCACGGTTCGGCTTTGCATTTTTGACGGCGACCTTGGTCGCGCCGTGTGCGATCGCGCAGCAGAGCGATGCGCCGCAGAAGCCCGGCAAGATGATCCATGCCGGCGACGTGCTGTCGGGGGAACTCGGCGTCATGAAGGTGCGCGACGCCAAGAATCGCGGCAAGCGCGTCGCGACCTACCAGATCACCAGCGAGCCGCGCCGCCTGCCGCCGCCGAACGGCCTGTGCAATCTCGAAACCGGGCCGGAAACCTTCCAGCTGATTCCGACCAACGATGCCCAGGCCGCGCAGCTCAAGAGCCTTTCCGGCAAGGCCATCTCGGTGAAGGTCGACGAGGTCACCTGCGCCAAGGACGCCGGCGAGATGAGCGAAGCCATCGTCACCAAGTGGAGCGTGGTGGCGAAGTAAATCTCATCGAATCGAGAACCATCCGCATCATCGTCCTGGCGAAAGCCAGGACCCATTACCCCAACTGTCGGTTATTGCGCGACGCTGCGGCCAGAATCCCTGTCACGACCAGGTGCGGTGGTTATAGGTCCTGGCTTTCGCCAGGACGACGCGGGGAGAGTTCGGGCGCCTGCTCGGGCCGACGGCAGTTGGGCTAAACCCGCACCGGCCCCAGCTCATCAAAATGCCCGCGCCGCTGCAGCCAGGCTAGCAGGATCAGGCTCGGGATCGCGACCAGCACGCAGATCACGAAGAACATCTGCCAGCCGACCGCCTTGGCGACATAGCCCGCGCCCGATGACAGATAGGTGCGGCCGACCGCCGCGAGCGCGGTCAGCAGCGCGTACTGGGTCGCGGTGTGCAGCGGATTGCGGCACAGCGCCGACAGATAGGCGACGAAGATCACGGTGCCGATCGCGCTGGTGAAATTCTCCGCGGTGATCGCGAGCGCCAGCGCCCATTGATCGACGCCGACATGCGCCAGCCAGGAGAACGACAGGTTGGCGATCGCCTGCAGCACGCCGCCGATCCAGAGGCTCGTTGCGAGCGAATAGCGCCGCGCCACGAAGCCGCCGGCGAAACCGCCGATCAGGGTTGCGGCAAGACCAACGCCCTTCACGATCGCCGCGTAATCGACCTTGGAAAAGCCGATGTCGATCACGAACGGCGCGGTCATGGTGCCCGAGAACGCGTCGGTGAATTTGAACAGCACCACGAAGGCGAGCGCTGCGAAGGCATCCTTGCGGCTGAGGAACTCGGAGAACGCGCCGAGCGCCGCGTGCAGCACGCGCTCGGCGGCGTTCTGCGCGTGCGTTGCGGCCTCCGCGCCCTTCGATTGGGCGGGCTCGGTCGCGGCAAGCGCGGTGACGATGCCGATCACGACCAGCGCGGCCATCACCACATAGCCCCACATCCACGCGGACGGGCGCGCGAGCCCTGCGGATTCGAATCCGCTGACGATGAACAGCGCGCCGGCGGTCGAGACCAGCATGCCGACGCGATAGGCCGCGACATAGGACGCCATGCCGGCGGCCTGCTCGCTCTCGGGCAGGCTTTCGACGCGGAAGGCATCGACCACGATGTCCTGCGTCGACGACGCGGTCGCGACCAACAGCGCGGCGAAGGCCGCGAACCATGGCGAGCGCGCCGGGTCGGCCACCGCCAGCACCAGGATCGTCGCCATCAGCACCAGCTGCGAGAGCAGCAGCCAGCCGCGGCGGCGCCCGAAAACTTGCGTGAACAGCGGCACATGCAGCGCATCGACCAGCGGCGCCCAGAGGAATTTCAGCGTGTAGGGCGTGCCGATCAGCGCCAGCAGCCCGATGGTGCCGAGATCGACCCCGGCCTCCTTCATCCACACCTGCAATGTCGAGCCCGACAGCGCCAGCGGCAGCCCCGAGGAGAAGCCGAGCAGCAGCACGATCAGCACCCGCGGCTGCAGGTACACCGCGAAGCTGTCGCGCCAGGAGGTGACGGCGGGCTTTGGCTCAGGCGTCGCGGGCGTGTCTGACGTCGCTTCAGGGGCTGTCATGAATGAGGTGTTACCAGATTCGGCCACAAAAAGACTGTCATCGCCGGGCTTCACGTAGACGTACGCGCACCCAACTTCCGCCTCTGGGATACTGGATCGCCCGATCAAGTCGGGCGATGACAGCAATTATGCGGCGCGATCCGCGGTCATCGATGAGTTGATCCCTGTTCGCCTCAAAAACACTGTCATCGCCCGGCTCGACCGGGCGATCCAGTATTCCAGAGGCCTATCCGCCGCCGCCCGCAATCTCCGGATAAAGATCAATCCAGTCCGGATTGTCCTTCTCAATTAGGGCAATCTTCCATGCGCGCGGCCATTTCTTCAGCCGCTTCTCGCGCTTGATCGCGTTCTCGGGATCATCGAACTGCTCGAAATAGACGAGTTTCACGACGTCGTATTTTTCGGTGAAGCTTTCGATGAGTTTGATCTTGTGCTCACCGACGCGACGAATGAGGTCATTTGTCACGCCGATGTAGAGCGTGCCGCCGATGTGGCTGGCGAGGATGTAGACGTAGAAGCTGCGTGCGCCCATCTACGGCCTCTGGGATACTGGATCGCCCAATCAAGTCGGGCGATGACACCGGCTATGAGGTGACATCAGCAACGATCACTCCCCCGCCTGCAGCTTGCGCGGGGCGGGGAACAGGTCGGTGGCCGCGGGCTTGACGAAGCGCGGCACTTCGATCGGGGTCTCGGACTTGCTGAAGTCGAGTTCCTCGATACGGCCGGCGCGCTTCTCGATCTTGTCGGCGGAGATCAGGATCTGCCTGACGTCCTCGTTCACCTGGCCGAAATGGGTCTGCAGCTTGAGCACGCGATCGCGCAGACGGCCGAGATCATCACCAAGGTGCATCACCTCGTTGCGGATCTGGTCGGCGGCGTCGCGGATGCGGGCATCCTTCAGGATCTGCTGCATCACCTGGATCGCCAGCATCAGCAGCGAGGGCGACACCAGCACCACGCGGGCGCGATAAGCCTTCTGGATCACGTCGTCGAAACCGTCATGGATTTCGGCATAGACCGATTCCGAGGGCACGAACATGAGCGCGGTGTCCTGGGTCTCGCCCGGAATCAGATATTTCTCGGCGATGTCGCTGACGTGCTTGAGTACGTCAGTGCGCAATCGCTGGCTGGCGAATTTGCGCTCCTCGTCGCTGCGCGCATCGTGCAGCGCGGTCATCGCTTCCAGCGGAAATTTCGCGTCGATGCAAAGCGGGCGCTGGTCGGGCAGGAACACGACGCAGTCCGGCCGCTTGCCCGATGTCAGCGTGTACTGGAACTCGAATGAGCCCTTCGGCATGCCGTCCTGGACGATCGCCTCCATCCGCGCCTGGCCGAACGCGCCGCGCGACTGCTTGTTGGCGAGCACGTCGCGCAGGGTCGTCACCTGGGTGGTGAGCTCGTTGAGGTTCTTGTGCGCATGGTCGATGATGCCGAGCCGCTCGTGCAGCACGCGCAACGAATCCATCGTGTTGCGGGTCGATTGTTCCATCGACTGGCCGACCCGGTGGGTTACCGAGTCGAGCCGCTCGTTGACCGCGCGGGCCATCTCGGCCTGCCGGCCGGCTAGCGCCTGCGCGAAGGCATCAACCTTGGCGTCGACCCGTCCGGAGGATTCGCTCTGCGCCCGCAGCATCTCGGCGAGCCGCTCCTCCAGCTCGTCGGCGCGAATGGCCTGGGCCATCGCGAGTTCCGCGCCGCGCCGGCTGCCGCGCGCGATCACCATTGCGATGGCGAACAGCAGGATCAGCGCCAGCACGCCAAGCCCGATCAACGCGTCGGAGACGCGGACCGGAAGGTCGCCGATCATGAGGAGAATCTCGTTCATGCCGGTCCTTGTAGCCGATTCGCGGTCGGACGCGAACGAAGAGGGAACGCTTATGGTTAATGCTTCCCTGATTTTCTTGGTTAATGCAGCGTGAAGAAACGTGGTTAAGGCTGCCTTAACAGGCTCCTCAGCGCATTGACCGCATCAGGCCCGCAGCTTAAATCGCCGCCATGGCTTTAAGAGAAATCATCATCCTGCCGGACAAGCAGTTGCGGCTGGTGTCGAAACCGATCGAGAAGGTGACGCCGGATATCCGCAAGCTCGCCGACGACATGCTCGAGACCATGTATGACGCGCCCGGCATCGGGCTGGCGGCGATCCAGGTCGCGCAGCCGCTGCGGCTGATCACCATGGATCTCGCCAAGCGCGACGAGAACGGCGAGACCTCGCCGCAGCCGCGGGTGTTCATCAATCCGGAGATCATCTCGCATTCGGAGGAGCTGTCGGTCTACGAAGAGGGCTGCCTGTCGATCCCCGAATATTACGAGGAGGTCGAGCGCCCGGCGCGGGTGCGCCTGCGCTTCACCGATCTCGACGGCAAGCTGCACGAGGAGGATGCCGAGGGGCTCTACGCCACCTGCATCCAGCACGAGATCGACCATCTCAACGGCGTGCTGTTCGTAGACTACCTGTCGAAGCTGAAGCGCGACCGCGTGTTCAAGAAATTCGAGAAGGCCGCCAAGCGCGCGGCGGAGTAGGCGCGCCCTCCGACGCCGGAAGAATCTGATCGCATGCCTCTCCGCCTGATTTTCATGGGCACGCCCGATTTCGCGGTGCCGACGCTGCTGGAGCTGGTGGCCCATGGCCATGAGGTCGTGGCCGTCTACACCCGCGCGCCGAAACCGGGCGGGCGGCGCGGCCTGCAGCTGCAGCCGACGCCGGTCGAGCAGGAGGCGCGCCGCCTCGGCATTCCGGTACTCACGCCGAAGACGCTCCGGACGGACGAAGCGCTCGAGGCGTTTCGCGCCCAAGATGCGGATGCCGCCGTTGTCGTCGCCTACGGCATGATCCTGCCGCAGGCCATCCTCGATGCGCCCAGGCTCGGCTGCTTCAACCTGCACGCCTCGCTGCTGCCGCGCTGGCGCGGCGCCGCGCCGATCAATCGCGCCATCATGGCGGGTGATGCCGAGAGCGGCGTGATGGTGATGAAGATGGATGTCGGGCTCGACACCGGCGACGTCGCGATGGCCGAGCGGCTGCCGATCACGGACAGCATGACGGCATCAGACCTGCACGATGCGTTGGCGCCGCTCGGCGCCGACCTGATGGTGCGGGCGATGGGCGGCCTCGAGCGCGGCGGCTTGCAACTCACCAGGCAGAGCGAGGACGGCGTCACCTATGCCGCCAAGATCGAGAAGGCCGAGGCGCGGATCGACTGGACGCAGCCGGCGCACGCGGTGCTGCGGCACATTCACGGGCTGTCGCCGTTCCCCGGCGCCTGGTGCGAACTCGGCGGCGAGGGCGAGCCGGTGCGGCTGAAGATCCTGCGCTGCGAGCTGGCGAAAGGTTCGGGCCAACCGGGCGATATGCTCGACGATCAGCTTGCGATCGCCTGCGGCGATGGCGCGGTGCGGATTCTCGAATTGCAGCGCGCCGGCAAGGGGCCGATGAAGGCGGCGGACTTCCTGCGCGGCACGCCGCTGAAGCCGCCCGCGCGGCTCGGCTGATGCCCCGCTACAAGCTCACCATCGAATATGACGGCACGCCGTTCTCCGGCTGGCAGATCCAGGACACCGCGCCGACCGTGCAGGGCGCGCTGGAGGCGGCGGTCAAGGCGATCTGCGGCGAGGACGTCCGCGTCCACGGCGCCGGGCGTACCGACGCCGGCGTGCATGCGCGCGGCCAGGTCGCGCATTGCGACATCGCCAAACATTTTCCGCCGGGCCGTTTCCGCGACGGGCTGAACGCGCATCTGCGGCCCAATCCGATTGCCGTGCACGCGGCCGATATCGTGCCCGACGATTTCGAGGCGCGGTTCTCCGCGATCAAGCGGCATTATCTCTATCGCATCACCAACACCCGCGCGAACCTCGCGCTCGACATCGGCCGGGTCTGGCGCGTGCCACGCGCGCTCGATGCCGAGG
>Ga0209071_1000498_pt1 | contig 19004 bp, 34 predicted proteins | sample CoawatmetaG10DNA_2_FD_187513 | JGI IMG/M metagenome (GOLD analysis project Ga0209071, IMG submission 187513) | Marine microbial communities from the West Antarctic Peninsula - Coastal water metaG108-DNA (SPAdes) (version 2) | ecosystem: Environmental > Aquatic > Marine > Coastal ... | reverse complement strand
AAGTACAGTGCCTTGTCCAAGTACAAATCCATATAAGTTTGTATCAAATACACAATTAGTAAACATATTATTAGTGATATCGTCATTTGAAAAGACTGGATAACTCCACTTAGTAAAGGTACAGTTTTCAAACTTATTGTTACTAACAGTTACAGTTGTAGATAAACTAATTGCATTAATAGCCAGTTGACCTGCTATTGCCTGATCACCAACGCTCCACGGACCGTAAAATTTAATATCTCTAAACGTACTATCTTTAGTACTTTGTAATTCTATTGCTGTATTAGCAGTAGTCTGCTTAATTGTCATGCCTTGCATTAAAATGCTTCTTGACTGGTTTGATGTTGCAGTTGTTGATTCAAGCGCCGGTGCACCTGGAGTAGACAAACTGTTAACCATTTTAAATGCTGTGTTAGTACTAGCATTAATTACAGTCTTATCCATGCCTGCACCAACAATTGAAGTGTAAGGAGGTACAAAAATTATATTACTAATTGTGTACTCACCAGCATCAAGGTGCAGTGTTACTCTGCTTGAACTATTAGCTTTAGTTGCACTGTTTAGGAATAGTTGATCAACTGCTCTTTGTAATGCAACAGTAACGTCACTTCCGTCGTTTAACACACCAAAGTCTTGCGCATTTACTACGTTGTCTAGTTTTGCTTGCAGTGTACGTTTAATAGGAGTAGTTGCGGATGCACCAGTTTGTAGTGCAGTATCCTTATAGGTATACGTGTTTGCAAATGTAAAAATGTTATCGTGCTCAGTAAGTATCTTACTATTGCCAACTGCTGGCGAGCCTTCCGATACACTACCGTTACCGATATACATCTCTTGGGTGTCAACTGCCCAGCCAATCTCTCCACTTGCTAATTGTGGGAGGCCTGAACCAGCGTTTTTCTGCCCTCTACGTACTTGAATCCTGGATATTTGAACAACAGCCACTATGTTTCTCCTAATTTATTATTAGTATTTATCGGAAGTGCCATCATCAATTGCCTTCAATGTCTCTGAGTATCTTTCGATTCTCATTGTCGACATCGAGCTTTGCCATTTTCCAACAGTGGTTTAGACATATTAATATGCAAGGTAGTATAATCAAAACACTAACCACAGTAAAGAATCCACGTTCATAAAATGTATCTGTATACTTGCCTAGTTCAAGTGTTGCAAGTACATAGACAAACACACCAATTGGCGGTGCTAACTGACCCAAAAACTTTTTCCAAACTCTTGTATTACTCATACTATTATTCCTTGAGCTCACTGTAATATTGATGTACACGTTCGTACCATTCGTTCTTCCACTCATTGTATTCATGTGGCCAAAGATCAAACTGTTGATATGTTTCGCCGCCTAGTGCCATGCCATCGTCACCGCGACTACACATAAAAATATGTCCTTGGCGAATGTTTGTACCAAAGTTTTCGTTGTGTGCTTCTGCGTATGCAACCATTTGTAAGTAGTAATCTTGTACCCACTCTAGTTTCTTAGGCTTGTTAGTTTGCTTAAAGTCCATAATACAAGGTTCGCCCTTGTATTGTCCTACTAAGTCACACATACCTGCATACAACTTTGGTACGTAAAGTGCTACTTCACTACCCCAAATCTCATCAACGTTTACCATAGCTGTGTCACGTATAACTTCAGCCATACGATGCGCTTTGATAGCAAACGGATTGCTTCCTGGAGTCGGTAACTCGCCGTAGTCAACATAGTCTTCTAGATACTTGTGCATCCGTGTGCCTACACCACTTGCTTCAGTTACAATTTCTTGTGCTTTCTTTTCACCAACACGTCTCTTCCAAGCTATAAGGTGTGACATATCTTTAGTTGCACTAAGGATTGTTGTTACACTAGCAACAGCACCGCCATCGGGTGTCATGTACTTACGCTTGCCTGTTACTGCATCAGTCTTACGAGATATCTTTTGGTAATCAAACTTACCTTCCATTATTAAACTAGCCATTATACTGCTCCGTCATCTTTGTCTGTAGCAATCATGTCAGTAGGTTGATAATCCTGACTGTCATGATAATCCTGGCTTGGTTCAAATCTACTGTAGTCATTCATATCAAAGTCGTTGTAGTATGGCTGGACATTACTAACTCCGTCTTCTGCATCTACAGTTGTTACTTCTGGAACATAATGTTTAATCATTTGCTCTACACCTTGTCTAAGGGTAGCAGTACTACCAGCACAACCGGAGCATGCGCCGCCTAGTTCTAATAGTAAGTGTCCGTCTGTATATGATGTGAATTCAATAGTACCGCCGTGACCGGCGACCGCAGGTTTAACTTGCTCTTCAATTAATTCTTTGATTTGTGTGATGATATCATCATCTGTTCTAGCCATATATTGTCGCTCCTAATTAGTTATTAGTATAACAGAGAATTAGGAGCGTGTCAAGTTTTTATATGCCAGTATTTGCAGTAGTTGCTGATTTAGCCATGTTAGCTACTGTGTTATCGCCTTTAGCATCTGCTGTAGGTGCATCTTTGCCGCTGCCAAACTCAATGTGATCTTTGTCAAAGTTTGCAATCAACGATGCAAGACCTTCGTCTGCATCATAGGCTGCTTTGAATACTTCGTAGTTAAATTGTACTTGGAGGGCATTCTGCATTATCAAATCTAGCTCATCGAACGTATAATCTTTACGTTCGTTGTTCGATAATACTTTAAGAACTTTGTAGAGTTTGTCTGTACTTACAGACTCAGTTACTTCTTTTTTTTAGACAGTACTTGCCCAAGTTTGCGTGAACGCTCAATTGACTCACGTTGTGGTCGACCTGCAGGCTCTTCGCCTCCAGCTGCCGGAGCACTTGCGCCCATGCCATCGTCCATGTCTGCCATTGCATCACCGTCATCCATGTCGTCAGTTGGTTCCATTGCTGGCTCTTCCATATCCATGTCTGGCTCTTCTGCGCCCATAGTATCTACTGGCTCGCCTTCGCCTGTTAGCATGCCTACGCCGCCTGTTAGTGCAATACGTGTCACTTCCATCTCAGCATATAATGCATCAAGAGCTGGCTTAATTGAAGCTGTAAATGCTTCTGCTGTCTCTGATCCCATTTCGTCTCTAATAGCGTCGGCTAGTTCTAACATAGACTCTGACTGCATTTCTGCTGTGTCTTCCATCCAACCTGTTAGCTTGTCTACCATATCCTTTGAAGCCATTACTAACTGTGCTTTGTCTTCTTCGCCTTCAGTTACTATTGTTTCAGCAAGATCTTCTGCTGTTGGGATGCCTTTTTCGTCAGCACGTTCAATGATAGCTTGGTTCAAAACGTCTAGGAACAGTTTTGACTTCTGATAGCTTTCAGTGTGTACTGCGTTGAAACTTTCATTAGTTTCAATATCTCGTACTTGCGAGCGCAACTTGTTACGTGCATCTTCTAGCTGTTCAAAGTTGAACTTCTCTAAGTCAAGGTTAGTTCCAAATTTCTGAGCAAGACTTTCGTTTAGTGTTGCTGATGTTATCTTCTTTGATATTTCTCTAATGTTCATTTTTCAATTTTCCTAGTATTGCTATTAGTTTGTTACTATTATTTATCATTTAACAGTATATATAGTTATCCAAAAGGGAACATGCTTGCTCCGTTCTCGAGAGTGCAACATCTAATCTAATAGATAACACATCTTTTCTAAAATCATCGTTACTCTTTTCATAACTGTTTTTAAAGTATACTGAGTCCATATAGTTCTTTTCTATAACTTTATCAATCTTTAAAATATCGTCTGAAGCATCTTGTTTATTGTCTACTACATTCTTAGCTAATGCAATTGCACTTGCTTTACTAAATGTGTGCCCAGCTTGTTTGTTAAGCTCGGTGTTATATACCAAGTAGCCGTGTTTGCTTTTACGGATTACCATTTTGCCTATGCGAATGCTATTCCCTTTAACATATGGAAAAGGAAAATCTTCGAAGCTTTTGTTAATAATAGCTTCTAGCTCATTTATTAGTAATTTGTTGTCCATTTTGTGTTACCAGAGTATACCCATTGTTGTGTACTTTACTTACTAAACTCTTGCGTATGAGATTGTTCATTATGGTTTGATCTCGCTCGTCAAAACTCTCTAAAGGCATTGCTCCTTTAATAGAATTATAAAGCTTCTTCTCCTCATTACTCATTGCAATTGTAAACTCTGATATCAGATCATTGATTTTCATGAACTTTGGTTCCCTATTGTGCCGTTTGGTCCGCCGCCGCTATCGCCCTGGAGACCTTTTACAATAGTATCAATATCTGCTTTTTTGTATGTTAATTTCTCTGGCTCTTCAGGAGCCTTAGATGCGTCTGGATTAATAAGAGTTACTTCATCACCTTGCACATCATCAATTTCAAATTCTGCTTCTTGACCGCCTTTTGTTGGCATTGGGATAGAAGATCCCTTTTTAACTAACTGTTTGTTAAGTGTGTCATTTGCTTTGTTAGCTACTTTAGAAGCTACGCTAGAACCTACTGCGGCAAGTTTTTTGCCTACTGTACTTCCTGCAACTGCTTTAACTGCTGACTTGCCAACGTTGGCCGCCCCTCTAGCTACTGCTCCTGCAATGGCTGGAAGAACTTCGTCTGTACGGTTTTCAACTTTTTCAATTTTGAATTCACTGTATCTCATATCTTCTTCCTTCCTTTTGCAAATCTTCTCTTCGGACGTTTATTAATACGTGACAAACGTTTCGAAGCTGAATTTGTTCTTTTGGTCTTTGCTGTAGCAATTTTAATCTTACTACCTTTTGAACGTTTTGTTTTCTTTAGTGTTACTCGAGCTTTTTGATTAATAGGAGCATTACATGTAGCCGCTTTGGCAACAATACGTCCTTTACGTTGCCCACTAGTACAACGGAACTTACGAACTTGTTTGCTTCCGCTTCTACTCCAAATAGGAGTTGCGCCTTCAACTGTTAACGGTTCCCAGTCGGTACTTATAAGCTCTCGCAAGTTCATCTGCGTCTACTGCTCTTGTTCATTGCTTGTACTCTGCGACTAGCTGGATTCTGCCTCTTAGTACGTTTTGCTTTACGGATCATTCGCTTGCCTAATCTAGCTTTAGTCTTTTTAAGTGTAAGTCTAGCTTTCATATTAGGTGCGGCAAAACATGATGCTGGAGTTGCTACAATCCTGCCATGTCGTTTGCCACCTGAACATCGATACTTACGGACTACCTTTTTTCCATTACGGGCCCATACTTGTTTCTCTCCAATAAGCTCGTCATTGGATTCAATAGGTGGTGTTGATGTGTATAACTCTCTTAATAACATACAACTATTTAGCGTTTTAGTTAAATTGAATTAATATTACGACTATAGTTGAAAGCAAGCCAGCTACGATAGTGCCTGCTGTTCCTATTAGTACTTTCATCATCGCTTTGTTGCCATGGATGATATCTGTGTGGATGTGCTCTACCTTGGCCTCGATCTTCACCATACGGCCGTCGAGTGCGTTATACCGTTGTTCGCACAAATCAACGTGTGCTTCGAGATTTTTCTTTTCTAAGGCAGTTGCCATTATGTCTTTTCCTTTGTTTAACGTTACCCGGAGCCTAGATATAAGATGTAATAGAGATGTTGTGTTTGCCTGTTCTAATTAATATTTATACAACTAGAATATGGTATTATCTACTACTTTAAAGATTATGTTCTTATACAAAGGATCGTTGGTTCTAAATACACTAGTGTCTACAAGTTCAGTTTCGCTAAGTCCATAAATAATCGGAACTAAGTTTAAATCGTCTGCTAATATCTCAACGTTATCAGTTGCCTGACTGTTGAATAGCAATTGAATACTCCATACATTATGGTTGCCTGTAAACGCACTGCCAAACTTTCCAGTAACATCAACCTCTTGCCTAGACACTTCAGTAATCAGCTCGTAGTTACTGCGCAATCCTATTGTTTGCATGAGTGTCATGTAGTTTTGTTGTTGACTGTACAGTAGTTTATCACTACCTTTACGGGCGTTAGTTTCAGTTATATCTATTAATGTATGTATTACAATTTGCATATAGATATTTATTAGTCATAAAAAAAGACCCACTGTAAAGTGAGTCTTTAGTGTGACCGTAGTCACGATACCTAAGGTAGGTTCTTTTATTTGAAGGTTAGCTGATCTGCTACTTCAACAATTGTGTCTGTACCAATACCACTTAATGCTTCTACTGCTACTGCAATTGATGCTGGTGAATGGTTGTTATGATCAAATACTAATGCCATAATTCCTGCTGTACCTGTTGCAGTGAATGATGCAACTGCACCAGTTCCGCCGACAATAAGTTCTACAATTTGGTTAGCTTCGCCTGCGGCATCGCCGTCTGCGGCTCTAAGGTCAACTGCTGTATTATTTCCGTCGCTTGTTGAACGAACAGTTAGTTTATAAAAAGCTATGTCCATTCCGTGTGTTCTTACAGATCCAGTTACGTAGTTACCGAACCCGTTTGTTTTTGTTAATCCTGCCATGTCAAATGACTCCTTTAAAAAAAAAGGGTAACAAATAAATGTTACCCCTTTGTTGTGCTATAAACTAATTTTTAATCTACAAATGTAGCAACTAGTGTTGCTGTGATACCAGTTGAACCTGTACCAAAGTTAGACGCCATTGTTGCTACGCCTGTACCTTGAATTGCAACTTGTACTGCATCAGTTGTTCCGCCTGTGAAAACACCCGATTCAGTTAATACACTAATACCAGCAATGGTATGTGCATCGTTTGTTCCTGCAACATCAGTATGTGATAGATACTGTATAGCCGCATCAAGTTCTGCTTGTGTCATGTTTGACTTTGCTAAGTTAATAATACGTGTCTGCGGGCCTAAACCGTTTCCTGCAAATACATCATAATTAGTTCCAAATCCTATTCCTGCCATTTTATTTCTCCTATAATCTTAAATGGACATACTCATTACTCTATGAGTTTGTTATAAGTATTTAGCCAATTGCATAAAAACACCGACTTATCGGGTCTTTTTGGCTCTCTGCTGTAATACTCGTAAATGTTGCACATATGTAGGTCCAGCTTGTACTATATCGTCTATCATTTTAATAACAGGCAAGTACGCTTGTACCATAGTGTTTGGTATTGATCTACCTTGTGAAGCTAATTCTAAAAACTTACGTGCTTGTGCTAAGTTTTGTGTACCTACTAGGTATCTGTATAAACTAGCATCCTTTGCACTCATACCCAAGTCAGGCTTACTAACTGTAGGTTCATTGTCTACAACTGCTGACGTTTCTAAGTTGTTGTCGGCAGCTAGTTTACTAAACTCGTCTATTAAATCACTAGTACGTAGTTTTGCTCTTGCCGCAATAAGCAATCTAGTAACTATCTTTTTCTTCTCTTGCATACTGGTGCTACTGTATTTTGCAAGTGCTCTTCTTATTGCTTTGTAGTCGCTGTTCGTTATGTTAAGATCAGCTTCTAGTTTAATTAGAAGTGTCATTACTCTATTAGGAACTGTGTTGTTACCGACGCTGTTTAAATATGCATCTAATACTTTGGTATTAATCTTAGTAGATGCTCTTGCACGTTTTGCCGCGTCTGGATCTTTAAGTTTCTCTTGTGCTGAATCAGGTCCTACAATAAAATAGATAAAGTTATGTAAGTCAGTACCGGTAACACTAAAGTTTAAATAATTACCTTGTGACTTCTTGGCATAACGTGCGGCCTGACTTGCATATGTTGGGTACTGGCGCATTACTTCAAGCATTAACACTGTAAGGTACATACGTTCAGTACAGTCAGTATATGTTAACGTCTTAATATTGCCGCCAACGCTAGTCATTCTTGCTTCTGCTATCTCTTTAACAAAGTCCATCATCTTACTTCTGCTCTATTTGCCGCACTAAACGTTGCTCTTGATGTAAACTTCATATCGCCTTTGGGGTGAGCTAGTACATAGCCCTCACCGCCTGGTTGGCCGTTAATGCTTTGTTTAACTTCGCCACCTTGGCTATCAAATTTATTAATAATATCGTCCTTAGTAGTCATAACTGCTGTTACTACAGTCCACATTGATGCGAACGCAACCTTGTGTTGACCAATATATTGTAACACTTTAACTTTCATTTTATCTGAAACTTGTTTTCTGTTCTCTAACCAAGTTGCGAAGTCTCCACCTAGATCAATTAGTCCTGAGTCTACCTTGCTATTCATATATGTATATAGTAATTCAGGAAACCCTTTCATTTGCTGTGTGGCTAGTGTGTTCGCATTTAATAGTTCATCTACGCCTGCGGCATTGTTTTTAATTACTTGGGTAAGTTTGTCAATTGACGCTGTGTCAACATCAACAGGTGCTACTGTAGTTACACTAGGTACTACTAATAAATCCTTTTGATTATTAAACAAGTCAATACTATTAAACGGACTTTCGTTGCCATCTGCATCTACTTCTCTATGTATTACAATACCGGATGTACTTGCGCCTATACGCTTACCTAAGTTACTGTCTACATCTACTGCATACTCAACAATCTGTGGCTTGAACAAATAGTTCTTTTCTTTAATTACTGGTGTTGACTTATATAATAGATCGCCTTTGAAGAACCCTCTATAATCTGCTGGCGTTGCGTTTTCGTATACAGTAAACAGTCCTGATAACTCAGCGGCAAATGCTATGCGCTTTGGATCTTCGCGGTACTTGCCGCCACTGCGACTAAGCATAATATCTTGTAGTTGTTCTGCACTCTTTGCTTTACCATCTGTTTTGACTGCCATGAATCCTGACTTGTCTGTGAATATAAACTCGCCTGCATCGTCGCGACCAAACACCATTGCAGGACTTCCGTCCCATTTAAGTGTTACTGTTTTATGGTCGTCTCCTGCCATACTGCGAAGTGCTTCAACTGCTCGCATTGCTCCTTTAGAGCCTTCCCAAAATACTAAATCTTCTGCATGTTGGATACGTGCTTGCATTTCTTTAAGAGGTTGCTTTACTGGTTGTTTAAATTCAACAAATCTCATCTGCTCATCCTGTGTGCCATATCAATAATTTCGTTGCTACTCTCAGGCACTTCTTTACCTGCCTTAGCCATTGATTCTTTCCACGGAGCAATTAGCTCTGCGTAGTTTGGATCTTTCTTTAAATATGCAAGCATACTTTCAACCGTGTGCGTGTCAGCTTCTTTGGCACCCTTGCCTAACAATAGTTCCGGAATACCTTTACTCCAGTCATTAGTAACTACTTGGTCACCATTGTTAGGATCAACAACACCTAACACAGGACTAAACTTGTAACCTCGACCTCTTGCTAAACTTGACAACAATATTGCTCTGTCCATTCCACCAAACTGTTCTGTTCCTCCACGCTTGGCTCCGCGTTGGAAGTCAGGAGTAAGTGAAAACATAAAGTCTGTTTGAACAAAGCCGTTCTTAGCATCACCTTTGATAGGTGTGCGAAAGTGTACTTGGGCTCCGGCTAGCTGAATCCAACCATCCTGCTTAGTACGCCCCTTGTTCATAATATCTGCATCAGCAATGCCTTGCTTCTTACACCACGCTGTAAGTGTAGCAATTAATTCTTGCTTGCTTACTTTGTTTTCGTCTGTGTTTAGATCCAAGTCACCTGAGCTATTCTTTTCAACTGACCCATCTGCATGTTGTTTTTTACCAGTAGTACCTAACCAATCTTGTTCGTCAAACACTAAGCCTGTAATCTTTTCAATAAACTGAATAGTAGGATGTACGTCTGCCGTAGCAATACGCTGAACCATTAGTTTTTTGTCTGGTTCAGTTTTAAATATGTTGCCGCCTTCTTTTAATACTTGCCCTGTAGACACTGCGCTTTCGTAAAAGCCTCTGTCATTTCTGTTTGCTTGGTTGTATTGTACTACACCCCGCTTGGCATCTAACGGAGTTTGCTTCTTATCATTAGGTAACCAAGCACCCTTTGTTTGATTCCAGGTATACATAACGCCGGCGTTATCTTTATACTGTGCCGAGCTTGGAATCTTGCTAGGATTTATCTTATCTGATTTAAATTGTGCTTTCTTCTTTGGCGCACTTTTTGTCTTAACAGCTGATGCAGTTGATGCAGGACCTTTGCGTCCGGATTGCGTTTGTGCTTTATTAATTTGTTGCTGTGCAAATGTTCCACGCATCCAGTCATCGGCTTTCTTAACCCAACTGTCGCCCTTTTTACTTTTGCCTGCTTCTAACAGATCATCTATTTTCATCTTTTACTCTCAATAATTTTATTAATTACTCTTTTAAACTTCTTAGGATCGCCTGTCCTAATTGAATTGAGGAAACGTCTCTCAAGTTCACTAGCTGTAGCATCATCATACTGTTCATTAATTCTGTTTAATAGATTAATTGCACTCTCAATGATGTTGTTTGCAGACGACTCTATTAAATGGTCGTTACTCTTGGCCATTGATAAGTTATTAAGTTCTTCCAAAATACTTCGTGTTCGTTTTTTCATTGTTGTACTCCGATATAGTATTTAGCAAGCATATAAATACTAATGTAATTATAGAAGAGGTATGTTATGAGCATTGAGTTATTAAGTTTCCAAAAACGGGCCCTTTTGTTTGCAACACTTTCAAGCATAGCATATAATAGCATGAAAGAAGCAAAAAGTCAAGCAAAAGGCTTAGGATTTACAACTGTTAAGTTTTATGAAAAGGACGGAGCGCAAGCATATCTTTTCCAAAATAAAACAGACTTGGTAATTGCGTGTCGCGGCACACAACCTACTGAATGGAACGACATTAGCGCAGATTTAAAAGCTGTGCCTGTAGTAGCAGAGACAGTATCAAGAGTACATCAAGGATTCAAAGCAGAAGTAGATGAGCTTTGGCCAATGATAATGGCAGACTTAATGTCAAAGAAGCCTAAACAAAAACTTTGGTTTTGTGGACATAGCCTTGGTGCTGGTATGGCAACTATTATGGCAAGTCGTTGTATGTACAATACTAAAGTACCTAATCCTGAAGAACTTTACACATATGGTTCACCGCGTGTAGGTTGGAAAGGTTATGTTGTACATTTAGGTGTAGTACATCATCGTTGGAAGAACAATAATGATATTGTTACTACTGTTCCTTTTGCTCTAATGGGATATAATCATCACGGCACTCAGCACTACTTAAACTCATATGGACAGTATCGAGCACCTACTGGATGGCAAATGGTTAAAGATAGAATGCGCGGCATGTGGACTAGTATTAAATTAGGTAAGGTGGATAGCTTTAGTGATCATTCAATAGATGAATATATTAAGCACATATCTAAACTCTAATCAAAATGTCCGCCCAGTACTACAACAAACTCTAACTCGTCTTCTTCTATTTCAGTTTGCCAGCATTTACGATTGTTCCACGCTTCTTCAAACCCTTCTAGGTGTAGATAGAATTCGTTGTTGCCCCACATACGTTTAAAATAAGAATCATATATACTACGCATTTCCTTTGGAGTATATCCAGGTGGAAACATATGGCCTTTGACTGCCCAAAACATTTCGTTTACCTTTTTAAGTTCATCTATGTTCATATTAATACTTACACGGTTAGTTGATTGTTAGCGTCAACATTGGTTAGTTACGTGAATAAACTAGATACTGATTCCTCGTTAGTTACGCGACGGATTGCTTCGCCAAATAATGGAGCAACACTAACCTGTCGTGTCTTCTTACAAGTCTTAGGACAACGATCAGTAATAGTGTTAGTAATTACTAGTTCTGTGAGTAAACTCTTCTCAACCTTCTGACATGCCTCGCCACTTAATACACCATGTGTAATGTAAGCACGAACTGACAATGCTCCGGCTTTCATAATTGCTTCAGCGGCCTTGCATAACGTGCCGCCCGAGTCTACAATATCATCAACTAGAATAGCGTGTTTATCTTTAACATCGCCGATCAAGTTCATGACTTCGCTTTTGCCTGCTTGAGGACGCATCTTATCAACGATAGCAATATCTGAATGGAACATGTCTGCAAACTTCCTAGCACGAACTGCGCCACCTGCATCTGGACTTACAAATACTGTACTTTCGTCTGTACTTACATTTGCTTTAATGTCTTCAGCAAATACAATACGGCTTGTTAAGTCGTCTACAGGAATATCAAAGAATCCCTGTATTTGTCCAGCGTGTAAGTCCATAGTTAGTACACGATCAGCGCCAGCGGTTGTTAGTAAGTCTGCTACTAGTTTTGCTGTAATAGGTGTGCGACTTGCACTCTTTCGATCTTGACGTGCGTAACCAAAGTAAGGAATAACTGCTGTAATACGACTAGCACTTGAACGCTTGGCCGCATCAATCATTACTAATAGTTCCATTAGATTGTCGTTAACAGGACTTGATGTGCTTTGAATAATAAAAACATCTTCACCCCTAACATTTTCTAAAAACTCTACACTTGTTTCTCCGTCTGCAAATGTTTTAACATCCGCTGGTACTAGTGTAGCAAAACATTTATCTGCAATACTCTGTGCTAGTGTTGGGTTAGCGTTACCTGTGATAATTTTCATTTTCAATTGTGGCCCGTCCTGTGTTGTAAGTAATTATACTTATATGATACTACAGTTACACTCGCTAGTCAAGACAAAAGTTTACGTGAACCTAGTTACAAACCTTGCTATATGATGTACGAATGGTAATAGCGTTGCTGCCATAAACAAGTTGGCTCCACTATGTATTATTGCTATCCGTAGTGTATCGCCTTTGGGCATGCCGTCACTGACTAAGAATCCAGCTAACCAAATAGTTCCTGTTGTTCCTAAATTTGCTCCAAGCACACATGCTATTGCCGCAGGTAACGGAACTGCTCCGCTTGCTACTAATGCTATAATTGCTGTAGTACTTAGGCTTGAGCTTTGCCATAGCAGTGTCATTACAATGCCTCCGAAGAACATATATATTGGATTTGCTATAAACCATTGTAAATGATCTAAGTTACCCATTGACTTCATGCCGCCGGAGAACATTTTCAGTCCGATATAAAAGATTACTAGTCCTACTATAACAGTTAAGACTGGAGAGTTCATTTCCATTTTCTTTACCTTCTTTATTAATTTATTATCTATCAATATCTTATCCTTTATTAGAAAGGTTTGTTCTTATTTACTTATACTAACACTACCAGAAGCTTTTGTCAAACGATTTAGGTATGCATACAATGCATAACGAGTATGTAAAAAATAAAGTTGATTTTAGCCCAAATACTGTGTATACTAGAATAGTTATTGTATAAATAACAGTGTTAAAGGAACCGTAAGCGGCGATTTTGACCACACACAGACACATAGGATAGACTATGGGAGTTACAAAGCACTCCTAAAAACGCAATTGACGAAGTCCAAAGGGCTTTGACGCCGTGCAAAGACACGGGGTATTGCTATTCCTCAAGCATCCAAAACTATCTACAGGAGAGATCAATGATTTCATTGAAAAAAGTCCTACGAGTATTGTTTGGATCTAAAACATCCTCTAAGAACGATTACCTCGTCTGGGCAAAGACAGAGTATAGTAAAGATTGGCAGTTTGCTTATCAACATATGCTCGACAATAACGGAGCTCCACCGACAACTAGGGATATTAATCCTTGGAACGACGGCTCAAAATTTAAACCAAATACAAACCTTACAGGATGGGTATAATGACAACTTTTAGTACTTACTACTGCTCAATTTGCGAAGCAGTTAAAACAATCGCAATCACAGCGTTTTGCAGTATGATCGCATTTGGCGAATCAGCTGGCAGAGCAAGGGCGGCATCACACCTTAGCCAGATGGGCATGCACAAAGAAGCAAGAGCACTTATGATGGGAGATGAGAAATGAGTACAACACTTACACGAGTTTATTGTTCATTATGTGATACAATCACACATTTCTTCAAAGGCTTTATTACTGAAAGCAGGTTTGATTCTGGCTGGGATAGCAAAGGTTATAAGCAACTAAGCAGATTAAGCGATTACGAATTGAAAGACATTGGTATCACACGCGGTGACATCAATCACATCTGTCGTGGCGGTAAGATACATAGAGGCGGCTTCTAATGGATGATTCATTTTTAGTTGCTGGTTGGAAGCGTTTTGTCAAAGCACAAGAGTACAGAGCATACTGCATGGTCATTCAACAGCTTCGCAACCAGGGTCATTTTAAAGCGGCAAGTGAAATTGCTGACCACAAACATTCGATGTACAATTCCTAGTGTGGTCTTCAGAAGAATATGAGTTTGAATAATCATGAGTGAAGAAGAACACGCACAGGCAAAAGCAATTGATGGAATGATTGGTGCATTAGTAGCAGTCATTTACATTGTTTATTGTTTTCTAATATAAAATAGGGTGGCTTTATGTCACCCTTTTTCTTACTACAATACTTGACAGACACTAAATACCTTGTTACAATAGTAACACTACACACATACACACCAACAAAGGAAATTAAAATGAGTAACAAAGTAGAATCAGAACATGGGGCTGAAATTTTAAAGCAGACCCAAGCAATGGCCGAAATGGTTAAAGGCATGATGCCTAAAGTATCAACTAATCAAAATGGTTACGAGATCCGCACTAAGGTGTTGGAGATGGCGCAGACCAATGTATGGAACGATTATCATGCTAAGTTTGCAGGCTGGTCAACACTAGTCACCAAAGAAGGCAACGAAGTTGTAACAACTATTGAAGCACCTGAAGTACCTGGCGCCGAAGCAGTACTTGATGCGGCTAACATGTTTATTGAATTTGTTAACGGTAACAAGCCAAAATAATAATAAGAGTTAGATCCTCTGGACATAGTCCGGTGATACATTAGAGAAGTAAGCAGGCCCTGCGTTAGAAATAGCGTGGGGTTTAATCGTTTTTACTTCTTGCCGCCCTTCATATTTGCACACCAGTGATACATCTTAGCTTTCTCACCACTTGCATTCTTAGCTTTCTTACGTAGTGCAGTTACGCTTCCATTGCAACTAGCACCAGACTTTTTAACACGGCCTGGTTTGCTTTTGCCCTTTACTTTACCATCAGCAAAGTTTTCTGTTATTTCACTAGCTTTCATACTATGTCCACGGACGGCTTGCGTCTAATGTTCGATCAGCATCTGTTGCTGTGTTTGTTATATACTTTGCTGGAAGTCTGTCAAAGTTCTTTGTGTTCTTAGCTCTATAAAACGTTGCATTAGTATCGCCGTCTGCCTTGCGCTTTTCTTCTGCTATAGTTAGCTTACGCTCTTGCTTGACTTGTTTTGTGCCGTCACTTGCACATGCACAAATAAATCTACTGCCTGCTATTGCTCCTGCTGTAGCTAATGTAGTACTTGCTGTAATAATTAAACTTTTACTGAAGTCTGCTTCTAATGTCACATTGCTGTAAAATGCCGCTGACAATCCTTCAGCACTAGCAATAGCTGCCTTTAATTGCGTAAACGTTTGCCCGTTGTCAATTGTTAAGTCATATAGCTGTCCTGTAAGACCTTTATATTTTACTGCGATATTTGCCATTAGTATTCTCCTATACAATATTTATGTTAAATAAGCATATAGAGTTAATTAATCTGGGGATAAAAATGTTTAAGAAAATATGGAACTATGTTAAAGAACGATCCGACGATTGGAATCACTTGCAAAAAGAATTAAACGACATGGGAGTGTTTACAGTGTATCATCAGTTTGGTGCAACAAGTCATTACATTGACCTCAAGTTAAACACGCACATAAATACTACTGATGATAAACTTAGAACCATTCCAAACGACACTCAACACTCTAAAGAGTGAAGGCAAATACAGAGTCTTTAACGACATTGTTCGAGAGAAAGGACAGTTTCCTGAAGCCATCTGGTACGGACCGTACAACATCAAAAACATTGTTAATTGGTGTAGTAACGATTACCTAGGAATGGGGCAACACAAAGTTGTCATCGATGCAATGCATACCGCCTTGAACCAAACAGGAAGTGGGTCGGGTGGTACACGTAACATTGGCGGTACAAGTCATTACCACGTTGCACTAGAGCACGAGCTGGCATCCTTGCATAGCAATAGTTCAGCGCTCTTATATACAAGTGCATACGTTGCCAATGAGTGGACACTCATAGCATTAAGCAAAATCATTACCAACATTGAGTTCTTAAGCGATTCTTCGAATCATGCCAGTCTGATACAAGGCATAAGACACAGTGGTGCTTCTAAACAGATATGGAAGCACAATGATATGATGGACCTTGAGGAGAAACTAGTTGATTCCACCAACAGGGGAATGATACCATGTATTGTTTTCGAATCTGTGTATAGCATGGAAGGTGATGTATCTCCTATTTCTCAAGTTTGCGATCTTGCAGAAGCGTACAATGCGATGACCTACATTGATGAAGTGCATGCCGTTGGCATGTACGGAAAAACTGGAGCAGGATACTGCGAAATGGTGGGGGAAGATCGAATTGACATAGTCAATGGAACGCTGGGCAAGGCTTATGGAGTACAGGGTGGTTACATTGCTGGGGATAGGACAGTCATAGACACGATCCGAAGTGTAGCTAGTGGATTTATATTTACTACTAGTATGAGCCCTGTGCTATGTGCTGGCGCTTTGGCTTCCATTAAGTACCTCAAAGATCATAATGAACTCAGAATACAACATCAAGAACGTGCAACTAGACTTAAACAAATGTTAGCAGATGTTAACATTGAAGTACACAAGGATAGCTGTACCCATATCGTACCTGTTATGGTAAGGGATGCTGTACTCTGTAAAGAAATGAGCGACATGCTGTTAAACGAGTATGACATTTATATACAAGCAATTGGTTATCCAACAGTTGCACACGGAGAAGAGCGATTGCGTATTGCACCTACTCCGCTACATACTGATGCAATGATGTATAACTTAGTCGAGTCGCTGAGAAGTATTTAAACGATACAATTTATAATATAAGGAAATTACATGAAGATTAAGAAAATATTATGGTTCAGCTTAGGCTGTATCTTATTAGGAGTCGCCTTCATTGGTGTCTACCTACCAGGGTTACCTTGGAGCACTCCTGCTGTTGGAGCCGCATATTGTTTTGCTAAGTCAAGCCAACGTATGCACGATTGGATTATGAATCACAAGTTGTTTGGACCATTCCTAACAGGCTGGGCAGAGAAGCGAGTCTTCCCTACCAAGTTCAAATACTTTATGCTTGTAACAATGAGTTCAAGTGTAGCAGTACTTTGGTTTACTACAGGTAATCCTAAGGCTGCACTATGGAGCGGCGGGTTTATGGCCCTGTGTGCTATATGGGCTTGGAGATTTCCAGGGTCGCATGAAGAACATGCTAAACGTGTTAAGCTAGGTAAAAAGATTGCTTGGCTGAAGTAACTTACTTTAAGTAAGCATTCCAAGAAGGGTGAGCAATTTGCATGTCAAGTTGCTTACGCTTATTAACTAAGTCGTAATAACTAGGCGCATATGGAGTTTTAATAGGCTTCATATGCGTTTTGTCACCTTTGCGGTTGTTACATGGACCACACGCCGCTACAATGTTTGTCCAATTAGTTTTACCACCTAAAGACAAAGGTATTACATGATCTAATGTTAAGTTTGACTTTGTGTAAGGTGTGTTACAATACTGACAAGTATAAATGTCACGTATATAAAGATTAGCTTTAGAGAACCGCGGCTGTCTGCGTTGTCGTTGATATTTCTTTAGCATCATTACTGCCGGAACCTTAGTTTCCCAAGTTTCACTGCGTACCATCCAATCGTCATACCAATCAAGTACATGAACTTTGTCAAGCCATAGATATGTAATTGCATCTGTCCAATGTATTGCACTTAATGGAAGGTAACTGACTGGTTGTGCATCGTTGTTAAGTAATAATACTTGACTCACTTAGATTGATTCCTTTTCCTTTGGTTGAAAACGTTGAAAGTCTTTACCGCTTGCTATAATACAACCTGTTCCGTCAGCAAAGATACCAATCAAAGTAAACTTCCGGCTTTCTATATTAAGAGTAATTACTAAATCAATTGTGTGTATAGTTTTGGTTCTAGCATCTTGTATAACTGCTTTGCCCATTGCTACTCCCTCTTCGCCATGTTTTTCTTTAACAATGTCAAATGGTAATTGGGTGTCTGAGTTACATGTTAGTTGTGAGAGAAATATTCTCGGTTCTGCGGCGACTGTAGATGCGGCGAGCATAAACAATGCGGCTATTATGATAACTTTCTTCATTAAGTCTTCCTTAAAAGTTAGAAGAAGCGGTCAACCATTTGCTTGGAACTAAGCTGTAATGCATGTTGCCATTGTGCTTCTCCCTCATATTCAAACATTATACTGTCTGTAGGTGATAATGTCAACCACCCTTGGTGCTTACTAAACGGAGGATTACCAGTAACTTCTGCATGTAGCTGGCCTGGTGCCCATCCGCATACTCCGCTTACCATTCTCCACTCTGCAGGCGTGTTGCCCATTGCCATCTTCTCAAGCATAAAGTCGTCACTTGTTACATTATAATTGCCTGCTGGCGATGTGTTTGAACTATACCATTCTGCTGTGTGCAACATACTAACAGCCTGTTCTTGTATTGGTCCACCCCGGTATATTTGTTGATTGGATGTGATAGAAAATCCTTTGTTAGCAAAGACATTGCTAACTGAAAACTGACTAGGGCGGTTTATTATAACACCTTGTGATCCGTTTTCAGAATCATCACAAATGTAGATAACAGAGTGCTTAAAGAAATGCGAATTTAGTTTAGGATGTGCAACTAATAGTCGCCCTGTATAATTCATTAGCCTGTCTTAGTTGGACTAACTGGTCCGCCATATTTTTCTGACTTTTTCTTACCGTCTACCCTTTTTCTGGTCTTGCCAATCTTTTGGGTTTTCTTAGTCTTTCTAGCTCGGTAGCCTTGTGCTTTACAAGAAGATAAAGCACTTGACCCTATTGCAGTGTCAGGTTTAGATCCGGTGCAAAGCTCTTTAGTAGCTTTCCACTCTGCAATGTCATCATCAGTTTCTAATATGTTATCTACTTTCATAAAAGTATTTATCACCGATACCTATCAGCTGGGTTGCTT
>Ga0209071_1000462_pt1 | contig 20202 bp, 17 predicted proteins | sample CoawatmetaG10DNA_2_FD_187513 | JGI IMG/M metagenome (GOLD analysis project Ga0209071, IMG submission 187513) | Marine microbial communities from the West Antarctic Peninsula - Coastal water metaG108-DNA (SPAdes) (version 2) | ecosystem: Environmental > Aquatic > Marine > Coastal ... | reverse complement strand
ACCCTCGCCCTGACCCGTACAGCGCGTCGCCGCAACGTCCGCACCAAGATGATCTGGGGCAGCGCGCTGATCGCCAACGAAGTGGGTCCGATGATCTTCGAGGCGTTCCTGCCCGCCGCGCTGGCCGAGGGCCGGTTCGTAGCCGCGCCTGCACCGACGGTGGTCGGCACTGGCCTTGCACAGATTCCCGTCGCGCTCGAACGGCAGCGCCAGGGCGTTTCGGCGACCAAGCTGGTGGTGACCCTGTGACCCCCGCCACGACCTTGGTCAGCGTGACCCGCTTCCGCCTGCGCTCGGTGCGGTTCCTCCCGTTCTTCATGCTCCATGCGAACCGGACGATTGCACAGATCCGCAAGGCCGACGGGTTCCTCGCCGGTGCCGTCCAGCGGGATTCGGATCATGCGTTCTGGACCCTGTCGGTCTGGCGCGACGAACCGGCGATGCGCGCTTATGGCGGGAGCGGCGCACACCGGAAGGCCGCGCCGCTGCTGGCCGAATGGGGCGACGAGGCAAGCGTCGCGCATTGGACGCAGCCGGGCAGCGCGCTACCTGATTGGCCGGACGCTGTGCGCCGCCTGCGCGACGAAGGACGCGCCTTGTCGCTCAACCATCCGCGCCCGAGCCGGACCGACCACAGCTTTCCCGAACCGCGAATGATCAACGGGATGCGGCTCTGAACTCCCCGTGATTTCAATCATGTGGTTCTCAAAGGCGCATTTCTCGTCGCGCCTTTCCTGGGGGCGACGCGGCGCTGGCGGTGCACTGGCTGCCCGCGCCGCCCCTCGTGAAATGCGACGCGCAAGTATCGGCGGCATGAACATCGGCTGCAGGGTCCATTCCGAGGCCGTTCAGCGGCACCGAGCTAAAACGTCCTCAAGTCAGCACGACGCGATCAATGATGATCGCATCGCCGCTGACCCCAAGGACACAGGTCATGATTGCCCAGTTCAAGAAAATCACGCTCGCCGTCGCACTCGGTGCCTCTGCGATTGCAATGGCAGCGCCCGCCGAAGCGCAGCGTTACGGAGGCTATCGCGGCCGCGACAATGGCGAGACTGCGGTGATCGCGGGCGTTGCGGGTCTCGCTATTGGTGCGGCACTCGCGTCCAGCGCGCGTCGCGATCGCGATCGCGATTATGCGTACGATCGCGGTTATGACCGCGGCTATGAACGCCCGGTCGTATCCTACCCTCCGGTTTACAACGGCTATTACGCTGGTGGCTATCGCGGGTACGATTCATACCGGGGCTACAACAGCTATCGCGATTACAATGATGAGGATGCCCGTCATGGTGGCGGCTATGATCGTGGTCGTGGCGGTTACGATCGCGGATATGGCGGCTACGATCATCGCGGTTGGGACGGCTATCGCCGCTGAGCCATGACGGACGGAGACGGGGTGTAGGGCAACCTGCACTCCCATCTCCGTGTTCAGCAGCGTCAATAACGATCATCGACAGACGAGATGGCCGCTTCGCTCGGCCGAAATGTTGGCCCCGGGCACCACTCGGGCCTGCCGCGTCGCGAACGGGGCCCTTCTATCAAACGCTCACGGCCGCAGGGCCGAACGTTAGCGACAACTGGCTGGCTTGAACCAGCGCATGATCGATCGCAGTCCGACGCGCGTCTTCACCGCGACCGAGCCCCTCTGCGACAATCACCTCGACGTCCGCGCCGACGAAGGCGAAGATCGAGCGCAGCAGCGTTTCGGCATGCTCATACGCCGCATAGGGCGATCCCTCTCCATAAACGTTGCCGCGCGCGATCGCGATGATCACGCGCTTGCCCGCGGCGAGACCAACAGGGCCGTTCTCGCCATAGGTAAACGTCTTGCCCTTCACGGCGATGCGATCGACCCAGGCTTTCAGCTGGCTCGGGATCGAGAAATTGTAGAATCCGACGCCGATCACGACGATGTCGGCATCGAGAAATTGCTGTACGTCCTTGCCGCGATCCAGCGCCAGGAACGTATCGAGTGTCATATGCGGGATCGGCTCGGCGGTGAGGTCGCGGTACGTGACCTCAAGGTTCGGATCGGTTTCCCGCAAATGTCCGACCACGGCGGCAGACACGACACGGCTCGCCGAGGCGTCGCCCATGATACTGGAATCGAGATGCAGAAGCTTCATAGATGGTCTCCGGTCTGGATTTGTGACCAGGACCACGTATGAGACCAAAAGCGGCCCGCCAAGGACGCATATTTTTAGGACCAGGTCACATGGATATGCCCGCCACCCACGGCGTCAGCGCCGATTGTCGCAGGATGAGCAGCGTGCTGTCTCTGGTTGGCGACAAATGGACGGTGATGATCGTCATGGTCCTTACCGAGCGGCCGCGGCGCTTCAACGATATCAAGCGCACGATCGGCGGAATCTCGCAGCAAATGCTCACCCGCACGCTGAAGGCGCTCGACCGCGACGGCATGGTCAGCCGGACCGTGTATCCAACGGTTCCGCCACAAGTCGAATATGCGCTAACCGACCTTGGATATTCGCTGTCGGAGCCACTGCGCGCGCTCGGCGCTTGGGCGGGCGAGCATCTCGAACTGATCGACGAAAATCGTCTGCGGTATGATCGAGCGGTGAGCGCCGAACGTGGCCGCGGTGGAGCATAGCGGGAGCCCTGCCTGCCCAGTCTTTGGTGTGGCCCGTGCCAGATACGCTTTGCTCGATGAAGCCGAGGATGCGGTCGCCGAGCATCCGGAACAGCGGGCCGAAGCCTTTCGTGTCGCACGTCTGCCCCGCGTCAGGACGAAACCGAGCGCCAACCGTGTCCATAGCAGCGGGCGTGGAGCTTGGTGTGAAGCCGCCGCGCGACTGATTGATCCTATTCGCAGTCAGGCGGCTTCGCGGCTTTTGAACGGCCCGCGCTAGGCGCTCCGCGTCGGGCGGCCGGATCGCGGCTGATTACCCCAACACTCCCCTGTTAGCGCAGCACGGCTCACCCTGTGCTCACGCAACATCCTGCGAAACAAGCGTATATCCGGCACTGCTTTGTTGGGCGAGCGCAAAGACCCCAATGCCGCAAGGGGCTCCATCAACATATTGAGGTGAAACGTGAAGCAGCAGCAGATGCTTGCAAGGCCGAAATGCCTTGCTGCGGTCGGTCGGCCATGAGGGCGCAAACCCCTATCCCCCACCGTCCCTGGCGGCGGATCAGCCTCGCGTGCGTCGCGGCGATGCTGCTGGGTGGGTGCGCGCGCGGCATTCTCGCGCCGCAAGGGCCCGTCGGCGCGGCGGAGAAGACGCTGTTGCTCAACGCCACGGGAATCATGCTGTGCATCGTCGTGCCCGTGATGCTCGCCACGCTCAGCATCCCCTGGTGGTTCCGCGCGAGCAACATGCGCGCGCGCTATCGCCCGACCTGGGCCTATTCGGGCAAGGTGGAAATCGTCGTCTGGTCGATCCCGGCGATGACCATCCTGCTGCTCGGCGGTGTCACCTGGATCGCCTGCCACGAGCTCGACCCCGCCAAGCCGCTCGCCTCGTCCCAGCCGGTGATCGAGGTGCAGGTGGTGTCGCTCGATTGGAAGTGGCTGTTTCTCTACCCCAAGCAGGGGATCGCCAGCGTCAACCGGATCGTCGTGCCGGTGGGCGCGCCGGTCCACATGACGCTCACCTCCGCCACGGTGATGAACAGCTTCTTCGTGCCGCAGCTGGGCGGCCAAATCTACACCATGACCGGCATGGCCACCCAGCTGAACCTCCTGGCGGATCATGTCGGCAGCTATGACGGCCTGTCCGCCCAGTTCAGCGGCGACGGCTTTTCGGACATGCACTTCCGCTACGACGCGGTACCCCGCGCCCGCTTCGATGCCTGGGTCGCCGCCGCCAAGGCCGCAGGGCCCGCACTGGATGCACAGGGTTACGCGGCGCTTGCCAAGCCCAGCAGGAAAGTAGCGCCAATCACGTACGCCACGGTCGACCCGGCGCTGTTCGACAGCATCGTTGCCGGCAAGCCGATCGCGACCGCACAGGTCGCTTCCCCTCCCATGGCCGCCGACCACGGTGCCAGCAACAAGGGCTATTGAGCGATGCTCGGCAAACTCACCTGGAGCGCCATCCCGTTCGCCGAACCGCTGCCGCTGATCACCTCGATCGTCGTGCTGGCGGTGATCGGCGGGGTGCTCGCCTGGATCACCGCCAAGGGCCATTGGGGCTATTTGTGGCACGAATGGATCACCTCGGTCGATCACAAGCGCATCGGCATCATGTATGTGATGCTCGGCCTGATCATGCTGCTGCGCGGCTTCTCCGACGCGCTGCTGATGCGCACCCACCTGGCCATGGCCTCGGGCGTCAACCAGGGCTATCTGCCGCCTGAGCATTTCAACCAGATCTTTTCGGCCCACGGCACGATCATGATCTTCTTCGTGGCGATGCCGCTGGTGGCGGGGATGATGAACTTCATTCTGCCGCTCCAGCTGGGCGTGCGCGACGTCGCCTTCCCGACGATGAACTCGGTCAGTTTCTGGCTGACCGCCTCGGGCGCGCTGCTGATCAACGTCAGCCTGTTCATCGGCGAATTCGCACGGACCGGCTGGCTGGCCTATCCGCCGCTCAGCGAGCTGCAATATTCCCCCGGGGTGGGCGTCGACTATTATCTATGGTCGGTCCAAATCACCGGGATCGGCACGATGCTGTCGGCGGTCAATCTGGTGACGACAATCCTGAAGCTGCGCGCGCCCGGAATGCGCTACACCCGCATGCCGGTGTTCTGCTGGACGGCGCTCGCCTCGAACCTGGTGATGCTCGCGATCTTCCCGATCCTCACCGCCTGCCTGGCGATGCTCACGCTCGACCGCTATCTCGGCTTCCATTTCTTCACCACCGACGGCGGCGGCAACGCGATGATGTTCGTCAACCTGGTGTGGATGTGGGGCCATCCCGAGGTCTATGCCCTCGTGCTGCCGGCCTTCGGTATCTATTCCGAAGTGGTCTCTACGTTCTCGAGCAAGCCGCTGTTCGGCTATCGCTCGATGGTCACCGCGTCGATGGTGATCTGCATACTGTCGTGCATGGTGTGGCTGCACCACTTCTTCACCATGGGTGCCGGTGCCGACGTCAACGCCTTCTTCGGCATCGCAACGATGATCATCGCCGTACCCACGGGCGTTAAAATCTTCAACTGGCTGTTCACCATGTATGGCGGTCGCGTCCGGTTCGAAGTGCCGATGCTATGGACGCTCGGCTTCATGATCACCTTTGTGACCGGCGGCCTCACCGGCGTGCTCCTCGCAGTGCCCCCGGTCGACTTCATCGTCCACAATTCGCAATTCCTCGTCGCCCATTTCCACCACGTCATCATCAGTGGCGTCGTGTTCGGCCTGTTCGCCGGCTATAGCTACTGGTTCCCCAAGGCGTTCGGCTTCCGCCTTCACGATGGCCTCGGCAAGGCGGCGTTCTGGTGCTGGTTCTTCGGCTTCTACCTCGCCTGGATGCCGATGTACGTGATCGGCCTGATGGGCGCGACGCGGCGGATGCAGCATTATGACGACACGAGTTGGCAGCCCTATATGATCGCGTCGGCATGCGGCGCGGGGCTCATCCTGTGCGGCGTGCTGTTCCAGGCGGCGCAGCTGGTCGTCTCGATCCGCAACCGCGAGCAATTGCGCGATACGACGGGTGATCCGTGGGACGGCCGCTCGCTCGAATGGTCGACCTCCTCGCCTCCGCCCGCGTTCAACTTCGCGGTCCTTCCCGACGTGCGCGGCGAGGAAGCCTATTGGGGCATGAAGCAGCGCGCGATCGCACAGCGTCAGCTCGCCAATGCACCGGCCTATGCGGCGATCGAGATGCCGCGCAACACGCCGATCGGCTTCATCACGGCGTTCTGCGCCAGCTTCACCGGCTTTGCGCTCGTCTGGCATATCTGGTGGCTGGTGCTGCTCGGGCTGGTTGCCGTGTTCGTGGCCTTCGTGCGCTTCGGCTGGCGTCGTGAGGACGAAGTCGAGATCCCCGCGAGCGAAGTCGCCAGACTCGATCAGGCACGCCGCGCCGCCCGGTCCACCGCGCTGGCCGATCTGACGGACGATCGCCGGGAGATGGCAGATGCCGCGCTGGCTTTGGCGGCCACGGCCCCGCACCAGCTGGGGCATGATGGCGACCGCGAGGCCCCGCTCAGCGCGCGCCACGACGGACCGGCCGAAAGACACATCGTCACCAGCTTCGGCTTCTGGGTGTTCCTGCTGACCGATATCGTCATGTTCTCGGCCCTGTTCGCGACCTATGCGGTGTTGTCCGGCGCGACCGATGGCGGGCCGACGCCGCACATACTGTTCAGCCGGTCGACGGTGGGCGTCGAGACGGTGTGCCTGTTGTTCTCGACCTTTACCTGCGGGCTGGCACTGCTCGCCGCCAAGCGCAGGAACACCGGCTTGACGCAGCTGCTGCTCGCCGCAACCGGGCTGCTGGGCGCGGGCTTCCTCGCCATCGAGCTGCGCGAGTTCGCGACGCTGATTGCGGAAGGTGCGGGACCGTCGCGATCGGCCTTCCTCTCCGGCTTCTTCGCGCTGGTCGGCTGCCACGGGCTCCATGTCGCCGCGGGATTGGTGTGGCTGACGACGCTCACCGCCCAGATCGCCAAGCGCGGGTTTGAGCCCAAGGTTCAGCGCAAGCTGCTGTGCTTCGGCCTGTTCTGGCATGCGCTGGACATCGTTTGGGTCGCCGTCTTCACCATCGTCTATCTGTTTGGAACCAGCCTATGACCGGACACCCACCCCGCCCGACCAGCCCCGACACTGCGCCGGGAGAGGAAAGCGACAGCTTCCTCTCCGGCAGCGCCGGATACATCATCGGACTGGCGCTCGCGCTGGCGCTCACGGGAATTTCCTTCTGGGCGTCGCAATCGAACCTGCTCTGGCACCCAGGCATCCCGATCGGCCTGTGCGTGCTCGCCGTCGCCCAGATGGGAATCCATCTCGTGTTCTTCCTCCACATCACCACGGGGCCTGACAACACCAACAACGTGCTCGCGCTCGCCTTCGGCCTGATCATCGTCTTTCTCGTCATCGCGGGCTCGCTGTGGATCATGGCCAATCTGAACTACCCGATGATGCCTATGGAGCAGGTCATGCGGATGCAGTCGTGAGCCCGGCAAGCATCCGCCACCCACATCAAAAAAGCAAAGGAACGCAAATGACCATCATCAACCGTATCGCCCCGCGCAAGGTCGCGGTCGCCGCTGTCGTGCTGGCGCTCGCGGGCGTCGCCACCGCGATCCTTCGCCTGCGTGCCGATCGCTGACGCGGCTCCGTTCGATGGGGCCGCACAGCCTTCCGCCACTGCGAGCACAGCAGCGCGTGCAGCGTCTCGGTCGGGCCCTTTTGGGAGCGATATCCCAGGGGCTGCTCCAGCGAGCGCCATCGATAGCGCATATTCCGCAATCACAAGAGGCGGGTGCCAGCATGCAGCCGGCACCCGCCCCTCGTGCATCCCAAACCCTTGGCCAGCACCCTTGCAGGCGGATTTCCGGTTTCGCCGGGCCGTCGCGTAAGGGGGACGACCCGGCCCCGGCCGCCGCTTACGCGTCGGCGAGATAGTCGTAGACGACTTTGCCAAGCCCGAGCGTAAGGTCGGCAACGAAATGCGTTGTCGAAACCAGCTCGCGGATCGGGAGATCCGCCACCGGGGCCAGCGCATGCGGCACCAGCGACAAGGCTCCCGGCCCCGTCCAGACCCCCTTCAGCTGAATATCCTCCAAATGGTATTCGACGAGCTCGCAAATGCGCGCCGTTCCGTCCACGTGCGGAATGATCTTCAGCAGGAAATTGGGCGAGGTTAGCGAACGCGCCGTCGATTCCGCGTCCCCCGCTTTATATTTGTAGCCCATGGTCCCGGTCGCGACGCGCACCGGGCCATAATCCAGCGTGCCGACCAGAGTGTCGGTTTCGGTCTGGAGGCTTGGGCCGGCGAGCTTCTTGGGAAAGCCCCACAGCTCGCGCCCGCCCGCGATCGGCGGGTGATCGTTCAGGAACATGTTGAGCGTGTAGTTCCCGGCCTCCCCCCGGAAGCGAACCGGGATGACCTGGCCCGCTTCGGTGTAGTTGCCGAAGCCGGTCGAGTCCGGCATGCGAATGAATTCGAATTTCACCAGATCGGAAACGACTTCGAGCGGTTCGGGAACGATCGCGCGAAGTATATCGGGATCGGTGCGGTAGGTGAGGATCAGAAACTCGCGATCGTAGAACCGGTACGGCCCTGGCGGGTAAGCGGGCTGCGTCAACGGCATCGCAAATGCGCGACTACGGACTTCGGAGATGTTCATGAAAGCCTCCCGTTGGTGGCGATGTCGAACGTGAAGATGCCATCGGCACTGGTCGGTCGCTCAAGCACCTCAGCATGGCGCAGCGTCCGGATCGTGTCGGACAGTCCCGCAGCCCAATGGTCATCCATGCTGTGCGCGGAAAATTCGAAGTCCTTGGAATCTCCCTCGGTGCGCCGCGACTGATAGATGAGCTGAATGATGTTGTAGACCTTGCGCTCTGACACCGGTGCCAAAACCGCATATTCGGGCGTATCGCGCAAATGCTCGGGCAGTTTCGAGATGAGTTCCGTCAAAGCGCTGCGGAGCTGCTGCTCCTTTCTGAACTGATCGGATCGCGCCCGCGTGCGGCTGGAATATTGGATTTCCTTCTGACGCGTCATCACCTCCGGCAGGGAGCGGGGGATGCTGCCGCGCGCACTCCATAAATCGACCTGGAAGGCAAGCGTATCCTGGCGTTCTGCGCTCTCGACGACCCATTGGAGCGGTGTGTTCGACACCACACCGCCGTCCCAATAATATTCGCCTTCGATCTCGACCGGCGCAAAAGCCGGGGGGAGCGCGCCACTGGCAATGATGTGCTCGGGCCGGATCTCGTGTGTTCTATTGTCGAAATAGACCAGATTGCCTGTCGCCACGTTCACCGCGCCGACGCTGAAGCGCATTTCGCCGGCATTGATCCGGTCGAAATCGACCAGCCGCTCGAGCGTGGTTTTGAGCGCTGACGTATCGTAGAAGCTGATCGCGTCGGCCGTCCCCGTAAGCGCGAAATAGGCGGGGACCTGCCGCGGCGCAAAAAATCCTGCGGCACCGTGCAGGACGGCGGAGACCGCATGCCATTGGTTTGCCCAGTGGCGAACGAGGTCGCCGCCGAACTGACTTGGCGGAGCGAACCAGTCCGCCCACGGGTCGGCCGTCACGGTCTGCCAGAACGCCCGAAGCTTCTCGACGCGGACCTCCGGCGCGTTGCCCGCGATCAGGGCGGCGTTGATTGCGCCGATCGAAATGCCCGCGACCCAGTCGGGGTGAAGCGAGGCTTCGGCCAACGCTTCGTACACACCGGCTTGATAGGCCCCCAGGGCACCGCCCCCTTGCAGGACAAGCGCGATGCACTCGAAGGGAACCGTTTGCTGCAAGCGCCCGGTCCGCCCCAACCTCTCGGGTTTCGAGGATATAGTCATTTGGACGCCTCCTTCCCTATTGCATCGCCCAGCCGTGGCTGACCACGAGCGACTGACCGGTCAGGGCGTTTGACGGAAATGCCGCGAGAAACGCCGCGCACCGCGCGACGTCGTCGAGCGTCGTGAATTGCCCGTCGACGGTTTCCTTGAGCATCACGTCGCGGACCACCTGGTCTTCGGTGATGCCGAGGGCTTTTGCCTGTTCGGGGATTTGCTTCTCGACCAGCGGCGTCCGAACAAAGCCGGGGCAGACGACGTTGGCGCGGACGCCATGGTCTGCCCCTTCCTTCGCGACGACCTTGGCGAGACCGATCAGCCCGTGCTTGGCCGCAACATAGGGCGCCTTCAGCTTGGAGCCTTCTTTGGAATGGACCGAGCCGATATAGATGATCGACCCACCGCGCTGCTGGGCGTACATCCGCTGGAGACAGGCCCGGGTGGTGAGGAACGCGCCGTCCAGGTGGATCGCGAGCATCTTCTTCCAGTCGGCAAAATCGAACTGGTCCACCGGCGAGACGATCTGGATGCCTGCGTTGGAGACGAGGATGTCGATCCCCCCGAACCGATCGCATACCGCGCAGACGCCAGCCTCGACCTCGGCCTCGTTCGTCACATCCATCTTCACGGCGAAGGTCGACGAGCCGCTGGCATCGAGTTCGTCGGCCGTCGCGCGCGCGGCGTCGATATTGAGATCGGCGATGGCGACTTTTGCACCCTGACGGACGAACTCGCGGGCGATCTCCTTGCCGATACCGCTGGCGGCACCCGTGACGATCGCGGCTTTATCTCTCAAATCCATTTGAATGTCCTTATTGTCTGGCACCAGCACCTCTCACCGAGGCGGGATTTGTGTGGCGTTCGGAGGTCTCACCGCTGCGCAGGTTGCTTCCCACCACAGAGCGGCGGCGGAATGTTGCGCTGGCGCGCGCAGTATGGCGGGGTCGTGCAGACACCCATGGTCGCAGACGCAGTGGCCAGCCAAATAACGGGCACGAGCCCAAGCCGACATCGGTTGAGACGGTATTTCGTCATGGATCCAACCTTCCGATCACGCCGAGCCCGCGGCCGCGCTGCACGTCTAAAGATCATTTCATTTCGGTGCGGAGGTGAGTGCGCGTTAGCGCAACCGGGGCGCGGACGGATATTGCGCCGTCTGTTCCGGAGGCTGCCAACCGCCCCCAAGCGCCTGAAAAAGCGCGGCCGACGCGAGCAGGCGATCGCTGCGCGATTGGACGAGCGACAATTGCGACGATAACAGGCTGCGCTCGGCATCGAGCTGTTCGAGATAAGGCGAATAGCCCTCGCGATAGCGGCGCGACGCAAGCTGCTGGACGCGGAGAAGCGCTGCCTGCTGGCGCGCCAGCACCTCCTCCTGCTCTCCGTACCGTTCGACCGACGCCATCCCGTCCTCGACCTCGCGGAACGCGGCAAGGGCCGCCTTCCGATACGCAAAGGCGGCCTGATCGCGCCGTGCGGCGGCACCTTCGGCCTGGGCGCGGATCCGCCCGCCGTTGAAGATCGGTGCCAGAATGCTGCCGCCCAGCGAGAAGACCGAAAGCGGATTGTCTGGAAGCAGCGAGGAACCAACGAAGCCGCCGGATGCCGCCAGCTTGATGTCCGGCATGAAGGCGGCGCGCGCCGCGTCCAGCGCGTGGTCAGCCGCGACGATCTGCTGCTCGGCCGAGGCGATGTCGGGGCGCTGTCGAAGCACGCGCGCCGGCAGCTGAGGCGGCACGACGGGGATGGTCAGCGCGGTGACCGCCGATCCCCGCGCGACCGGGCCGGGCGTGTGGCCGAGCAGGATGCTGATGCCGTTTTCGAGCTTGGTGATCGCAAGATCGACGGTGGGGATGACCTGGGCCGCCGCCTGATACTCCGCTTCGGCCTGCGCCAGATCGAGTTGCGAGCCATATCCCGCTTCGGCGCGCCGCCGAATAAGCTTCAGGCTTCCCGCGCGCGCTTCGAGGGTGCGCTGCAGGATCGCGCGTCGCTCGTCATAAGTCCGGAGCTGGACATAGCCGCTGACCACGCTTGCGGCGACGGCAAGGCGTATGGTTTCGCGGCTATCGTCGCTGGCGAGGAGCTGCGCTTTCGCGGCGGCGGCGCTGTTGCGCAGGCGGCCGAACAGGTCGAGGTCGAACGACGCCTGCACTTCGCCCTGCCCCGCCCATTGGTCGACATCGATCCCGAACGCATTGACGCTGCGGGTGCGGCCGCCCGTGCCGGCGCCTTGCACCTGCGGCATCTTGGTGCCGCGCGCGGCGGCGAACTGCGCGCGCGCCTCCTCGACGCGCGCGGCGGCGATCTCGATATCCGCATTCTGCGCGAGCGCCGCTTCGACGAGACCGGTCAGCGTGGCATCACCATAGCTACGCCACCATTGCGCGTCGACGGCAGTGTCCGATGCTTCGCGACCGTCGCGCCACTGGGTCGGCGGAACGACCTCGGCCGCTGGAGGCATCGCCGGTCTCGGGCCGGCACAGGCCGACAGCAGGAGGACAAGGCTGCTCGCAGCAAGACGCCCCCTCATGGCCGGACGCTCGTGTCGATCCGGACCTCCACCGACATGCCCGGACGCAGGCGCTTCGCCTCCGCCGCGCCGGGATCGACCGCAATCCGCACGCCGATCCGTTGCGGGATCTTCACGAAGTTACCGGTCGCATTGTCCGGCTTGAGGACCGCGAACTCCGATCCGGCCGCAGGCGACAGCCGCTCGACACGGCCCTTCAGCCTGGCACCGTTCATTGCATCGACGGTCAAGCTGACCGGTTGGCCTGGGCGGATCTGCCCTGTCTGGCTTTCCTTGAAGTTGGCGATGACCCAGCGATCCGGCGGCACGATCGCGAGCAGCTGCGTTCCGTTGGTGACGTAGCTGCCGACCCGGATACCGACCTCGCCGAGGACGCCGCCTTCGGGCGCGCGGACCACGGTGTGCTCGAGATCGATCTCGGCGGCGTGCAATTGCGCGCGCGCCGCTTCGACCTGCGCTTCCAGGCCGCCGCGGCTGACTTCGACCGTCCGGATATCCTGGCGGCCGATCTCGCTGCCGGCCCGCGCCTGGCGCAGTTGCGCCTGTGCCTGGGCGAGAACAGCGAGTGTCTGGTCGCGCTCGCGCACGGAGATCGAGCCGTCCCGGGCAAGATCATTGGCGCGCGCCATGTCCGCCCGCGCCCTGGCGAGCTGCGCTTGCGCGCCCTCGACGCCCGCTACCTGGCCCTGGAGACCTGCCGCCCGCGAAGCCCGGGCCTGGACAGAATTGGCAAGCGCGGCCTCGGCCGCCGCAAGATTGGCGCGCGCCTGCTCGACGCGGGCGCGGTAGATACGATCATCGATCTGCACCAATATCTGGCCGGGCGTTACGACGTCATAGTCGTGGACCAGCACCTGCGTGATATAGCCGCTCACCTGCGGCGCGATGACCGTGACCCGGCCGCGCACATAGGCATTGTCGGTTTGCTGATATCGTCCTGCAAAGGGCGGCAGATCCCAGGCAGCGAGCACGAGGAGAACGCCGGCGAGCGCCAGCGCGACCGTGGCGACGATCCGTATCGGGCGCTTGGCGGCGGGGCGCCATGTCGGCGCTTCGTTCTCCAGCGGCGGGGCGGTGTCAGCTGCGGTCATGGGTCTTCTCTCGGGTGCGCGCGACGAGAATGTTCGCGAAAATGAAGGCGGCGGTGGCCAAAGCGAGCATGGCCACGAACCGGAAGGTATCGGTGAAGGCGATCACCGCGGCTTCGCGCGCCATTGCCTGTCCCAGCAGGCCCGCGCCCTGTGCGGCGCGCTGGGCCGGATCGACGAGCACGGCGGCCAGCGAGGCACCGCCACCGCTGATCCGCGCGGCGACCTGCGGGTCGCTCGCCAGCATGTCGGCCGCCAGCGCGTTGCTGGCGTTGCGCGCCCAGATCGTCTGCAACGAGCCGAGCAGCGCGGATCCCATCAGCCCGCCGACATTCTGCGAGATGCTGAAGGTGACGACGAAGCTGACGAGATAATCACCGCCCCGCTGGATCATCCGGAGGAAGCCATGCAGCAGCGCCGGTCCGACGAACAAGGTGGTGCCGAAGCCGATCATCGCCTGGCTCAGGATCAACTGCGCCGGGCGGGTCAGCGTGGTCGCGTCGCTGTCCAGCCACGCGCCGGCGGCGATGATCAGCGCGGCGACGAGAATTTGCCAGGGCAAGCGGCGCTCGGACAGCGTCAGCGCGGCGGCAACGATGCCCAGCAGCATCGCGAGCGCGACCATGGCGAAGAGCGTCTCGAGCTGATCGTTGTTGAGTCCGCCGAGCGTCAGGAGGCCGACCGCGCCATAGCTTTGCTCGGCAAGCGCCAGGCGCAGCACCAGCGCCACGGCGGCGAAGCGCACTATGCCCCAGGTGCCGATCCATTCGAAATGCACCAGCGGATTGCGCCGGTTGGTCTCGTTCAGAAAGGCGGCCGCGAGCAGCGCTATCGAGGCCGCAAGCGCCACGCCGAGCCAGGGCGTGTCGAACCACCAGAGCGTACGGCCCTGCCCGATGACCTGGCAGAGCAGCACCAGGCCGATGGTCGCCAAGGGGATCGTCAGGAAATCGCGCGGCGCGAACGCGGCGCTCTTCTCGCTGGGCGGCAATGGCAGCGCGAGAAGGAGCGCGAGCGAGACGAGCGCCAGCGCGACTTCGATGGCGTGCAGGCCCCACAATCCGTTGTCGACCAGCACCGCGACGGGGACGAGCCGGGCCAGCGGCGTACCGAGCTGCGATAGGCCCATGCCAATGACGGCACCGACCGGCTTTGCCTTGGGCGGCAGCGCCTGCATCAGATAATAGATGCCGAGGGTGATCAGCGCGGCGGCGGCCATTCCGCTGGTCGCGCGCACGAACACGGCCGCCCAAAAGCTGGTGACGCCGAACTGGAGCAGCCCCGCGAGCGCGTAGAGACAGAGAAAAAAGCCCGTCACCTGGGGGATGCCGAATTGCGCCCGTGCCTTGACGAGCGAAAGATTGGCGCTCGCGTTGATCGCGACATAGATCGCAGGCAGGGCGGCCGCCTCGGCGGCATACAGGCCGAGCGGGCCGGCCAGGTTTCCCGTGTTGACCGTCGTCAGGGCGTTCCCGAAGGTAGAGGTCGCGGCGAGAAACATGCCGACGGCAAAATAGCCGAGGCGACGGCCGGCCGGATGCGAGGGCGAGAATGGCGACCCTGCGAAGAGCGGCCGCTCTTCGGGCCTGAAGGCATTCGCCTCGCTCATGGCAATGGTGACGAAACCGGGCCGCCGGTCACGCGTCCGTGCCGATAGGCTATGAGAAGTGAATCATTCACGTGGTCGAACCTTCTGGTCGCGCCGAGCGTTTCGCCGCGCCGCACGCTCTTAGATCCCGACGCCGTGGACCGGACGCGAGTGACTGTTAGCGCGGCTGACGCCCCAGACGTCGACGTCGACTAACCTGCCGACGTGAAAGCGCGCTTCAGGCGATATCCGGCATGCCCCGTTCGCGCAGCGTATCGCGCGGGAGCCGTTCGAGGATGACCTCAGCCATGCGCTCCTGCACCTCGAGATCCTCCTCGCCGACGAAGTCGATGCGATCGGACCACAGGATCTGCCCCCAGCGGCTGGAGAGCTCCACACACACCCGGCGCACCTCCTGCGCCCGGCGGATCGTGCCATGCAGCACCAGATCCGAGCCGGCATGCGCGGCGACTTCGTGGAGCGAATAGCGGCTTTCGCGAAACTGGAACATGATCGCCCGCGGTGCCGCCCGGAGGTAGGTTGCCCGCTCCGCTGCGTGGATGATCTCATCGGTCACGCCCGCAGCGAAGGCTTTTTCGTGGATGCAGAGCGCGGTAAACGGCAGCACCGCCAGCATCGGTGCCCCCGCCTCCACCCCCGCGACGGCAGCGACAGCGCACGGCACATCCTGTCGCAGATGGAAGCTTGGCACATAGCCTCCTGTCGGAATCGACACGATCACCGCATCGTCGCGACCCGGCCCGATATAATAGGCACCGAGCTTGCGGCGCAGACGGCGGGCCTCCACCCGCACGGCGGAATCGATGCGCGGATCATAGTCAACGACGCCCCCATAGAGCTCCGAACCGATCACGATTTCCTTGAGCGTCGCCGCGCGCCCCTCCAGCGCTTCCTCGACGACGAAGCGGAGAAATGAAAACAGTTTGTCCGAGCTACCGAAGGCGGCGACACGGAGCCGCTCCAGTTGTGCGCGCACAGCCTCCGGCGTTGGTCCATAAACCTTCTCTGCCGCACCCCCACAGCCGGGTGCGACAACCTCTACGAGGCGCATACTCTATCTCCCTTGCGGAAATCGGCCCCGGGTGGTCGAGCGAGTCTCGATCCCCGTACCTCGCCGCCGCGCATATCCGCACCGCCAAAAAGTACCGACTTAACAGGTGCCAAGAGATGTTAATTCGCGCATATAGGGAGCGCTAACGTGCCTGGGGGGGCATAGATGGATCCGCTAGGCGGCAGACAATCATGAGCGACCGGTGTATCCGGTTCGGCTCGTTCGAGCTTCGCCCGGAACGGGGGCAATTGTTGAATGGCGGCGTCCGCGTCGGCCTGGGATCGCGCGCGCTCGCGATTCTGGCGTTGCTTGCCGAGCGGGCCGGCGATGTCGTTTCAGTGCAGGAAATTACCGATCGCGTCTGGCCGAACATCTTCGTCCAGGACAACAATCTGCGCGTGCACATCACGGCGATCCGTCGCGCCCTGCGGGCCGGGGCGGATAGCGACGCCGAGATCGTCAATGTGCCAGGCCGCGGCTATCGGCTGCGCGCCGACGTTAGCATCGACGCGGTGGACGAACACGCGGAAGAGGTACCGGAGTCTCCGGAAATCCGCCCACTTCCGCTGCCATTGCCGATCAACCGGCTGATCGGCCGCGAGGCGTTCGTCGCCGAAGTGGTGGAAAGCGTGGAGCGGAACCGGCTCGTCACGATCGTCGGTTCGGGGGGCATCGGCAAGACGAGCGTCGCACTGGCGGCGCTGGCGCAGCTTCGTTCCCGCACCGCCGTCTTCTTTGTCGATCTGACCAACTGCACGTCTCTTGAACACGTGGCCACCGCCACCGCTGCGGCGATCCAAAGCCCAATGGGCCGGGACACGCTGCCGTCCGTGCTGGTGGACCGCCTGCGCGCGGCAGAACTCGTCCTGCTGATCGACAATTGCGAGCATCTGATCGAAATCGCAGCCAGGGCCGCAGAGGCGCTGCTGCAATCCTGCCCGCTCGTCACTCTGCTGGCGACCAGCCGCGAACCGTTGCGGGTGCCGGGGGAAGTGCAGGTGCATCTCCAGCCCCTGCCCGTACCCACCGCAGCGGATGCGGTGGAAACGATCGCCAGCAACCCGTCGGTCGCGCTGTTCGCCGAGCGTGCGGCGGCAGCCGCTAGCGGATTTCGGCTCGCCGAGGAGAATGCCCGGCAGGTCGCCGCGGTGTGCCGTTCGCTCGACGGGCTGCCGCTCGCGCTCGAACTGGCCGCGGCGGCGATGCCGATGGTCGGGCTGGAGGGACTGTCCAGCGGGCTGGCCGGACGCCTTTCGCTCCTCGCTTTTGGTCGCCGCACCCTCGCCCGCCACGAAACGCTCGAAGCGATGCTGGACTGGAGCTTCGAGCTGCTCTCACCCGATGAGCGCCTGGTCTTTGCCTGTCTCAGCCTGTTCCGCTCCGGCTTCGATCTGGCCGCCGCCGTGCAGGTCGCCACGCTGGGTGCGGCCGAGGAGGTGCGCACCGCGCAGGCCATATTACAACTCGCGGCCAAGTCGCTGCTCGTCATCGAGCCCTCGTCGCAAGGGGTAACGTATCGCCTGCTGGAAACAACCAAGGCCTATGCCCGGCGCAAGCTGGAGGGTTCGGGCGAGGCTGGAATCGCGGCGCGCCGGCACGCCGAGTGGGTCGGTACGCTGCTGGATCACGCCAAGGCCGATTGGCTGCGGATGGAGCGCACCACCTGGTGGGAGCGATACGGCAACGCGATCGACGACGTGCGCGCGGCGCTGGTTTGGGCGCTGGGCAAGGACGGCGACAAAAGGCTGGGCATCCGCCTGATCCTTGCCTCTGCACCGCTGTGGCTCGGCATGTCGCAGTTCGCCGAATATCATCGCTGGCTGGAGCAGGCGATCATCACGCTGGACGCCCTTGGCCTGCGCGGCGGGGCAGAGGAACTTCAGGTGCAGATCGGCCTGTGCGTGCTGCTGTTCGCGGCGGACGGGCCCGGCGAAGGGTTCGTACGCGCCGCGACCCAGGTCCTTAGGATCGCCAAAAAGATCGGCGATAGCCAGGCGATGGCAACCGCGCTGTGGATGCTTTCCGGTCAACGCGGAATCATGGGCGATCATCCCGCGTCCCTGACGCTCGCGCAGCAAATGCTAGGACTGGGAGGCACCAATCCGGCCCCCGACCTGCGCGATTTCGCACAGCGTGTGATCGGAGTGATGACCTTCCGCGTGGGCAAGCTCGAGGAATCGGCGGCGATCGCGGCCGAACTGCTCGCCAGCCGCAGCAACCGAACCGCTTACGGGGCGGTGCTTCGCTATGATCATTCGACGGTTTTGCGTGGCAACCACAGCGTCACGCTGGCAGTGCAGGGTCGACTGGAAAGCGCCCGGTCTATGATCATGGAAGCCGTAGTAGACGCTCGGCGGGTGCGTAATCCGAGTTCCTTCTGCTATCTGTTGAGCAGCGCGGCCTGTCCGGTCGCGCTGTGGCTGGGCGACGACGATCTGGCGCGGCACTATGCCGAGCTTCTCGCCCACGCGGCGGACGAAAACCGCTTCACCTACATGGCCGAACTCGCCGCGTGGTTTTCGCGGATCGCAGACATGCGCGTGGGGAAGCCAACGCAGCCGCTCGCGCTGGATCGGTTGCGCCCGCCTTTGCCGCACGACAAAGACGTCTTCATCACCTGCTGCGCGGCGCTGTGCGATGCGGAAGCGACCGCACGAGCCGAAGCCAATGCCCCACACTGGGCGACTGCGGAGATCCTGCGGGCCGCTGGCGAGAATACGCTGCTTGCCGGCGATGCAGCGGCGGCGCGGGCGCTGTTCGAGCGGGCGCTGGCGATCGCGGAGGCGCAGGGTGCCGGGCTCTGGGCGCTGCGTGCCGCGACGTCGCTAGGCCGCCTGATGGAGCCGGATGATGCCGCGCACATCCTGGTGCCGGCGCTCGCCCGGATCGAAGGCGACGATCACGGTGCGGACGTCCGCGCGGCTCGGGCCGTGCTGCCGGAGGGACCCAGCTAACGCCAAGTCACGCCCCCTGCGACACCGGGGCAGTTACGCCGCCTGGCACGCATACCGGGAAGAAGCCCGCCTCGGTGCCGCGAGGCAGGAGCAATGCTAGAAATCGTCTTACGTTTCATGGGCACCAGTGGCGTGTTCGTCGGGGTGATCGCCGTCTATACGGCGATGCGCAACCACACACGCCAACTCGACGCGCAGATCTTCCTCGCCTATTCGGACCGCCTGCAAACCGTGCGGCACATGCTGCTTACCGAATTGCTGCCGATCTGGACTGCAGAACTGTCGCCCGACGAACTGTCGCGCATTCTTCCCGGCCTGTTGCAGGTGATGCACCTCATCCACGAACTCTATGAGTTGCGGGCCCAAGGCTATGTGAAAACGCGGATGTGGGCGATCTGGTCGCGCGATATCGACCGGTTCCTCACCACGCCAATCGTGCGCGGCCTGCGGGACGAAATTCGCCTCGACTTCCACGGGCACGGCGCGTTTCTCGACTGGATCGAACAACGGCAAGCGGTGCCTTCCTGACCAGACACCGCCGGTGCTTCAAAGGCAAAGCCACCGCACCCCCCACGCAGCCGAAAACCGCTCTAATGACGGCCGCATCGACGTAGCGCTCAATAATGCCGGTCTCTGCCCGGTCTAACGCTGGCTACCCACGAACGTGCAGCAGTACCACATCGTTGGCGGGAACCGTGAAGGTCGAGACCTGCGGATCGAGCGCACCCCCCTTCCACACGTCGCGCATCGCCGTGAACGCATCCAACCCGATATCGGCCGGGCGTAGCGTCAGGGTCACGGGCGCATCGGCACGATTGAACAATGCGATCGCATATGCCCCCCCGGCCAGCGGTTTGAGCCAGATTTCCGAGGTGCCTTGCTTGCGCACCGCCTTGCCCTGCACGCCCCTGGCATCCTGATCGATGGCGATTACGGCGCGGTCTTCGAGCAAGCGTTTCGCCGCCGCGCTCGTCGTGCGGACATCGTGCCCCATCATCAGCGGGGCGGCCGACATCGCCCATAGGGTCATATGCGAGCGATAAGCGGCTTCGGACATGCCGCCATTGCCGATTTCGAGCATGTCGGGGTCATTCCACCCGCCCGGCCCGGCGTCGCTTGGATTGCCATTCTTCTCGAACCCGATCCGCGCCATCGTCGCATAATCGTCGGTGATGTCGCCCGTCGTGCGCCACAGATGACCGCCGACCGCCCTGCCCCAGCTGCCCACATGGAACCGCCCATATTCGCACAGCGAATAGACGATCGGCCGCCCGGTCGCGCGGAGCGCAGCGCCCATCTCGTAATAGCTGCGCTGGACGGTGTCGGCATCGGCATAGAAATATTCGCCGGAGCACAGATCGTATTTGAGATAGTCGACGCCCCAGTCGGCGAAGGTCTGCGCGTCCTGCCGGACATGCCCGTAGCTACCCTCATAGCCGGCACAGGTGCGTGGCCCGGGCGACGAATAGAGGCCAAACTTCAACCCACGCGCGTGAACATAATCGGCGAGCGCTTTCATGTCGGGGC
>Ga0209071_1000461_pt1 | contig 20221 bp, 19 predicted proteins | sample CoawatmetaG10DNA_2_FD_187513 | JGI IMG/M metagenome (GOLD analysis project Ga0209071, IMG submission 187513) | Marine microbial communities from the West Antarctic Peninsula - Coastal water metaG108-DNA (SPAdes) (version 2) | ecosystem: Environmental > Aquatic > Marine > Coastal ... | reverse complement strand
GGTCGTGGCTTAGCGCTGTCGCCAACACAAGTGCAGCAGCATCTAGATGATGGCATACCTCATGTTGTGCGCATGAAAATTCCACGTGAAGGCATGTGTGTGTTCCAAGACATGTTGCGTGGCAGCATCGAAATTGAATGGGCTCAAGTAGACATGCAAGTGCTGCTAAAAGCAGATGGCATGCCTACGTATCATTTAGCCAACGTAGTAGACGACCATCTCATGGGCATTACCCATGTGTTGCGTGGCGAAGAGTGGATTAACTCAGCCCCTAAGCATCAATTACTTTACCAGTACTTTGGTTGGGACATGCCAGAGTTGTGTCACTTGCCGCTATTACGTAACCCAGATAAAAGCAAACTGTCTAAGCGTAAAAACCCAACCAGCATTATGTATTACCAGCGCATGGGTTACCTGCCAGAAGCGTTGTTGAACTACTTGGGCCGCATGGGTTGGTCTATGCCCGATGAACGAGAAAAATTCAGCTTAGCAGAAATGGTGGCAAACTTTGACATAAACCGGGTGTCTTTAGGTGGCCCTATATTCGACCAAGACAAACTGTCTTGGCTTAACGGGCTGTGGATAAGAGAAGACCTAAGCGATGCAGAATTCATGCAGCGCATGCAAACCTGGGCCATTAATAATAACTTCTTAGCCCCAATCGTGCCCCTCATTAAGCCCCGTGTAGACAAGTTTAGCGATGTGCTGCCCTTGGCTGGGTTTTTCCTTAGCGGCATGCTTGAGCTTACACAAGAGGACCTAGCCAATAAAAAGCTAGAGCCAGAGCAAGTGCGCAAAGCATTGCAGTTTACCTTGTGGCGCTTAGAGGCTTTGCGCCATTGGCAAAAAGACGACATTTTTACCATTTGCAAAGGTATGGCAGAAACCTTAGAGATTAAGCCAAAAGATTTGTTTGCGACCTTGTTTGTAGTGATTACAGGCACCGCAAATTCTGTGTCTGTATTTGATGCCATGCAAATACTAGGCCCAGACATGAGCAGGGCGCGTATTCGCCATGCCGTAGACCTATTGGGCGGTGTTTCTAAGAAAGAAGCCAAGCGCTGGGATAAAGAATACCAAGCACTCTAAAGTGTATAGGGCAGGTGAGCGGAAGTGATTGATTAAAAACAGTCTTTTTCTGTTAAAACTAATAAAAAGAGGCTTGCAATCCAGCCTCATATGCCTATAATACGCCTCCATCAAGCCGTAACAGCAGCATAAAAAACGCCTTGATAACCCTCGTGTGGGGCCTTAGCTCAGTTGGTAGAGCGCAACACTGGCAGTGTTGAGGTCAACGGTTCGACCCCGTTAGGCTCCACCAATTACACGTCCGGCGATGACTTACATCGTCCACCAACCCTGCATTCGCGGGGTTTTTTGTTTATACTGTGTCCAAGGTTGTCCATATTGATGCCCCCACATCCGGGTATTAAAGGGGCACAATCGGGGGCATTTTCATCATTTCATACTGAATGTTAGATTTATGCCCCCTCGCAGAAGCAGTGGAGGTGAACATGGCCCTTACAGATACAAAAGTCAAAAATGCTGTGCCAAGGGAAAAGCCCTACAAACTTAGTGATTCTCAGGGTTTATACATTGAAGTGCAGCCCAGCGGCTCAAAATACTGGCGGTTAAAATACCGCTTTAATGGTAAAGAAAAACGTCTAGCAATAGGTGTATATCCGACCGTATCACTCAAGTCAGCGCGTAGAGCGTCTGAGCTAGCCAAGGATCAACTAGATCAGGGTATTGACCCATCCCAAGCTAAAAAAGCCAAAAAAGTAGAGCAAGCTCATTCTCAGGTAAATACCTTAGAGGCGATTTCTCGGGAGTGGCATGCTCAACAGTCAAAAATCTGGTCTGATAGATATGCTGAAAAAGTACTGCGTATGATGGAGCGTGACCTGTACCCATACGCAGGAACCTTGCCACTAGATCAAATATTACCACCGCAATTGTTAGCTGTTTTACGACGAGTAGAGGCTAGGGGGGCGGCAGAGAGCGCTCACAGGCTTAAACAGATAGTTGGTCAGGTGTTTCGCTATGCGGTTGCTACAGGCCGTGCTCAGCGCGATATAACGCCGGATCTGAAAGGTGCTTTGGCTACGCCTCAAAAACAGCACTTTCCAGCCATCACCGAGCCAGACGAAGTTTCACGGTTGTTGAATATGCTTGATTCTTATCAAGGTACAGCTACGGTGCGAGCTGCATTAAAATTGGCCCCTTTGGTGTTTGTTCGCCCTAAAGAACTGAGATGTTCAGAATGGTCTGAAATAGACTTTGATAAACAAGAGTGGCGTATACCAGCAGACAAAATGAAAATGAAAGTTGATCACATAGTGCCACTAAGTACTCAAGCACTAGAAATATTGGCAGAACAAAAACTGTTAACAGGGCATTGGGATGGATACGTATTTCCTTCAGCACGAAGCCCCAATAGACCGATGAGTGATAATGCAGTACTTTCAGCTTTTAGAAATATGGGAATAAGTAAAGAACAGATGACTGGTCATGGATTTAGAGCGATGGCACGCACAATTCTAGATGAAGTTCTCAACGAACGGGTAGAGCTAATTGAGCATCAGTTGGCTCATGCTGTAAAAGACTCCCTAGGGCGTGCATACAACCGAACAACTCATTTGCCCCAGAGAAAGGTGATGATGCAGCGTTGGGCTGATTATCTTGATGTTATTAAATCCAACATGCGTGACCAGGGCTCTATTGGTCAAGCTTTTCCAATACGGCAAGTGGCCAGCTAATATTATTTATTCGAGGTAGTATCTAATGACTGATATGAAAAGGGATTGGACGTCTGCTGGCGCTGGGGCTGCAGTAGAGATTGAAATTAGCCCTGATATGACACAGCACATTTGTACCACACTGGCTCACTCTAGTCTCAAACCTAGCGATGACTTTTTTGTTGCAATTAGGCGAGCTATCTCACAATTTTGTACTGGCAAAGAGATAGCGGACTTAAGTTCTCCATCCGTGATACGTAGCAATTTGAATTCTGCCAAGAAAGCAGCAAATCAGCTAAATGACAAGCTGAACAAATTAGACCACAACTCACGCTTACTCATTAGTGAAGTGATGGAAGGTGGTATCAAACATATGCAATTTTCTTTGCTTGATCAAATCAGTAAGGCGTTAACTGACGCCTCAGTGATTGCTGAGAAGTATCCGAAAAGAGGACGATTAAGGGAAGATTACCGGTTATGGTTGGCTGTAGATGTAGCTGATGCTATTCGTGAATATATAGGCGTCGAACCTTCATCAACTAAGGATGGCCTGTTTGAATCTATTCTATGTATCATTTTGGCTGAAGTTACTGGACAAGAAACGACCTCACATCATGAATTGGTCCGGAAGGCCTTGCAGGTGAAAATAACTAAGAGTAATGGCTTAGTTGAGTATTCACGTATAAAAGACGATTAATTAGCAAATAAATACCCCTAATTAAAAGGGGTATTGGACAACCTCGGTTCCTTCAATATTTGCCTGGACATTAACTAGGCAATAGGCATCGAATATGACTTCACTTCCAGACTCTAGGTATCTTCGTATTAAACAAATCTTAGGTGACCCAAATGCAACTCCGCCAATAGATCCCATTCTCCCAATAGGTAAAAGCACCTGGTGGTCAGGGATTCAATCAGGTCGGTACCCCAAAGGGGTAAAACTTTCCCCCCGCACAACAGCATGGCGCTGTGAAGACATTCGCCAATTGCTGCACGAATTAGGTGCTAATGTGGTTCATAGTTCACCACTGTTAAAATCTGAAACAGATTCTTGTCTGGGAGATCGAATTAAATTACGCGCAACTACATGCGAGAATAAGACCGGAGGATCCGACCATGAATAATCAACTATTCATGGGCGAATTGGGCCTTAAGTTAAGCGAGAATGGCTACAACATAATACCTGTGGCCAAAGGAACTAAGCGACCAGCGTTAACAAACTGGTCACGCATCAAGTCCACCCCAGAACTTATTGAGTCTTGGGACGCTGGCGCCTCGGTAGGGATAACGACTGGAGAAGTAGTTGCCATAGACATTGACTGCTATGACAAGCACGTCACCAACGCCATTGTGAAGTATTGCGATCAGCACATCGGTAAAGGTCTCAGGCGTATTGGCAGAGCGCCAAAGGGGTTGCTGGTCTTCCGCACAGACACACCAATGTCTAAGTCTGTGTCGGCTAAGTTTACCGATGATGAAGGCAATACTAATTGCGTTGAGATCTTAGGGAAAGGGCAACAGCTCGTCGCCTACGGTATCCACCCTGAGACTCAACAAGAATACTACTGGCCTAAAGACTGTCCGACTACTGTAGCTGTTGCCGATCTTCCAACGATCAGCGCAGAGCAGATCACTGAGCTATTCTTCTTCTTCGATAGATCAACACCCCCTAACTGGAAGTGCATCTCACCTGGCTCGCTTCAATATCAACCTCAATATCAATATCAATATCAACCTCAACCCGCAGCAAATCAGGACAGCGTCCTAAACTTTGAACACATGAAGTCGGCGTTAGACCTGTCAGACGAGGCCATTAATCACCACTTGGATCGAGTTAGCGCAGAGGATTATAGCCAATGGATAATCGTTGGACAGGCTCTGCACCACCAATTTAATGGTGATAGTGATGGACTTGAGAAGTGGGATCTTTGGTCTTCCAAGGCTGCTAATTACAAAGACTGGGAGGAATGCCGACACAAGTGGGAAACCTTTGAAACCATCCATGATGGGGGCACAGTGACCTTTGCTACTGTTATTGATCTCTCTAAGAAAGCTAGTGCAAAAGAGCTGCTAGAAAAAGCTGTAGATCAGGCTAACACCCTAGCCTTTGTGCCTGTTGGGAAGATCGATGCGTCTTCTCTGCCTAAAAGGGAATGGGTTCTCGGGAATCGATTACTGAAGGGGTATATCACTGCCATGTTTGCTCCAGGTGGTGTGTCCAAGTCTATGTTTAGTTTGTTGAGTGCATTCTCTGTTGCGTCCGGCACTGCCTATACTGGTGAGACTCTGCATCGGCAAGGAAAGGTCTGGATTATTAATAATGAGGATGACGAGCCCGAGCAATTAAGGCGACTGGCTGGAATCGCTAAACACCACGAGATTGATGATGGCGTTCTAAATAGTATCTCGCTGTCCTGTGGCTATGGTAATCCATACGTTACGTCTACGGTAGATAAAGATGGCAATGTGATCCATCACCCTAATGCTGAAAAGATTATTACAGAAGCTAAGGCCAATAAAGTGAACTACATCATCATCGATCCGTTCATATCGATTCACCAGTCTGATGAAAATGATAACAATTCCATCCAGAAGGCTGTGGATGTATTGAAATACATCGCTAAGGAGGCCAACGTAGCGATTGAGTTAGTTCATCATACTCGTAAGGCAATCACCGGAAAGAGTTCAGAAGAACATGCAGGGAGCGTTGATGCAGGGAGAGGCGCCTCGTCACTAAAAGACGCGTGCCGTGTTGTGACCACCTTGGCTAGGATGTCCGAGGCAACAGCCGATAAACTGTTGATAAACTTTAAGGATGAAGGTCGATTCCTTGTTCGTCTTGACTCTGGCAAGGGTAATTATTCAGGCCCTCCAGAAAGCGCCAAGTGGTTCAACCAGGTGTCGGTTAATATTGCAACGGAGACGAAGTGGGCGTACACGAGGTGTTTGATATGGATGAGCGAAGAGAGATTGCCGATAGCGAGAAAAGACAGCAGAAGAATAAGGAAATTGCTCAGTATTTGTTGGACATCGTTTGCGTAGCTGAAACGGGGCTCTCTAAACAAACCAATGTTATTGCCCTGCTAGTTAAGGAGGGTGCTGCTGAAAAAAGCACTTGGAAGACTAGAGTTGACGAGGCGTTGCCGCTAAGCGTCCCTCAGTATGCTATGGATATGTCTGGGCTGAACTATAGGCTGACTAGAGCCAAGCGAAGTGCTGGTTCTTCTATTACGATAGATAAGGAGTTGTTAGGGTAGGTCGTCATTAGCGGTTAGCCAAGCTGGTCAAATAAGGCTGTTTGGCTAATTATTAATACAATATATACATATAAAACAATGAGTTATAGAAGTATTGGATTATTAGTCAAATTAGCCAAGGTAACTAATTTGACTAACGCTGTAACTACTTGTTTTATAAGGATAAATATTAGCCAAATTAGCCACCCCTAAAGGGGGAGATTACTCCGCCTAAAGGCGAACCACTCCCCCATAGGTAGTCGGGCTCAAAGAGAGCCCCATACTACTGCCTTTGGTCATTATCAAATTAACCCGCTCAGTTTGGTCTGCTCATTAAGCGCTGAGAATAAGCACTTATAACGCGGCTAACATTATCTTGGTCTTGTCTTATCATCCGCTCAAACGTCGCCCTATACATGCCACGTGGCCGCTCAGAGATAGGTAGTCGTAGGTTCATGGATGCGCCCAGTTTAGAACGTAACTTTCGAGCTTTACGGATCATCCGATCGGTATAAACTTCATTCTGCGAGCTATAGTTTAGCCCGTAACACTGGCGGCATAAAAACCGTTTGGATGCGCAGTACAAGATCGCCTTTCTGGCATTGCAATTTGGGCATGAGAACCACGTTCTGGTGCCGCCATAATAGCAGACAGTTCTATCGATAAAGATATGTTCTGAGACCGCCTCAGGGGCGGTGTGGGGCGTCTTTACGGCATAGGAAATGCTCAGGGTAGAGTCGGCATAACTGTACGTTAGAGCGCACTCAGCGAGCCCGTGATTTGTCCAATTAATTGAGCCCATGGACGTGCTTTGGTCGAATAGCCCACTGCGCTTAAGCGCCCGAACATCGAGCTGCGGTACCTCCTCTAATCTAGGACCTCGACGATTCTGAAACCGTCTCCCTGAACCAATCCCACCCATAAAATGAACCATTCAGACTAAATGAATAATATGATACATTATAACATTAATGGCGACTATTGTTTAGGAGTGAAGACGAGCTTAGGTGAATAATCACGTCAGTGTAGTTTGCTGTAAATCAAATATTAGGAACTATTCCTATATTCTTTTAACCCCCACATGAGTTACCTTTAAGATGTGAAACTGGTTTTCTCAATAATGATATTGTGAGGGCCGATAACATAAGACTAGTTTATTTTGGTCACTAAAATCTTTTAAAGAGGAAAAATCAATGAAGACAGTTATCACTACACTGATTGCGGCGTCAACTATAGCCCTAATGTCGACATCAGCATTTTCGCAAGAACGTATTACTTATAAGTCTGCTAAATCGACTTCGTCATACTATCAGATGGGCGTGCAAATCGCTGAGGCCATGCGTTCTGGAACAAACGGTGGTGTTATCGTGACTGTCGAGGAGAGCCAAGGCTCCACACAGAATGTCATGGAAGTGCGGGCTCGTGGAGGTGATTATGTCTTCACAACTCCCCCTGCTCTGGTTGGACTTGCCCAACGTGGTGCTGCAATGTTTAAAGACAAGGGTGATCCTGCGTTTGGTACCATCCGTGCTTTGTTTCCAATTCCTTCGCTGACGATGCACTTCGTAGTTTCTGATGCCAGTGGCATTCAGACATTTGAAGATATGGCCGGTAAGACCATCTTACTAGGCAGTGGCTCATTTGGAGCTCGAGAAGGTGCAAAATATCTTGGTCTGTTTGGCCTTGAAGGAAGAGTCACCATTGCAGATTCTGAGCTATCAAACGCAGGTGCAGCGCTAAAGAATGGCCAAATCGACGGTTTTGTAACAGCGGGTTCGTACCCAGCGCCAAACGTCATCGAGGCTGCGGCTTCTGTTGGAGTGACTGTTCTTTCACTTTCAGCTGACCAGGTTGCTAAGACCAAGCGTACACCGTTAACCATCCCAGTAGGAACTTACGCGGGACAAACTAAAGCGATCTCCACAACGTCACTGCCAGTTGTTGCTTACACAACGAGCGCCATGAGCGACGATACAGCTTATCTTTTGACCAAGACGTTCTGGGGGCAGAAAGAAGCAATGGGTAGTGCGGCTGCTTGGTGGAACGGCATTAGTTTGGACATGATCTCTAATATCTCCACTGAGATTCATCCTGGTGCAATACGCTACTACGAAGAAGTTGGTGCACCTCTGACTGACAATCACCGTTAAATCAATCATTAGTGCCCGGCCCTTCTGGATTGGGCGCTAATTTGAAAAGGGCAGAGATGTTGAAAAACCGAATTCAGATGCCTTGGGTCGTACTGGGATTACTGATGATCGTTGCTCACCTCGGGCTGATTTTCTATGGGCTCGTGCCGAATTTGGTTTCACGGCCTCTCCACCTAGCGCTGATCTTACCTTGGGTTTTCTTGTTTGCCCCAGCGTCTCGGCCGCAGGTGATTTTCGGATCAATTCTTACGGCCATTGGCATTGCTAGTAGCCTTTGGATCGCGATGAATCACCAAGACCTTCGTAATCAATATGGATTTATTGAAGGCCAGGCGCAAACAGCGATGGCTATATTACTTCTGCTCATCGTGATGGAAGGTGCACGGCGCATGATTGGTTGGCCACTGCCAACCGTGGCAGCGCTGATGCTGTCTTATGGGCTTTTCGGGCAATATATTCCAGGAGAGTTTGGCCATTCAGGAACACCTCTTGGGAGCTTCTTAGGGACATTGACGATTGCTGAGGGTGGAATTTGGGGAAGCCTCACAGGTGTCTCCGTTGGTGTAGTTTCGATATTTGTTATATTTGGTGCTGTTTTGAACGCCGGTGAGGCTGGCCAAGGCTTCATGAACGTGGCTGCAGGTGCGGCGGGACGATTGCGCGGTGGAGTTGCAAAAGTGTCCGTTATATCGTCAGCCCTATTTGGGTCCATTTCCGGATCAGCTTCCGCCAACGTGGCTTCAACCGGCGCTATCACACTCCCCGCTATGACAAAGCTGGGTTACCCAAAACGTCTCGCTGCAGCTGTGGAGGCGGTTGCGTCATCGGGCGGGCAAATAATGCCCCCACTGATGGGCGCAGGTGCCTTCGTCATGGTTGAGTTAACTGGTGTACCCTACACCGACATCATGTATGCGGCATTGCTTCCTGCTATCTTGTTTTTTGTTGCTGTATGGTTTGGCATTGATGCATATTCGACCCGCTATGACCTGAAGGGCATTCCTGAAGACGAGCAACCAGCACGGCGCGACATCCTCGTGACATCGGCGTTTTTCGCAGTGCCGTTCACTGTGCTCCTCGTCGCGATGTTTGGGTTCAAATATACGCCACAATATTCTGCAGTACTAGCCATATTCGTTGGTTTAATAGCCTTGCTTTTCAACGGTAAAACGGGCTTTGACTTGACGCTCGGCTCTGGCCGTTTGGCAGCGGCCTGCGTGAGTTCTGGACGCCAGATTGCTATGATTGGATCGATCATTATTTGCGCGTCCATTGTGATTGGTGTTCTAGGTATCACCGGGCTTGGTGTTAAACTCACGTCGTTCATTGTCTCTGGATCTGGGGGGCTGCTGTGGCCCTCCCTATTGTTGACGGCCCTCGCATGTCTCTTGCTGGGAATGGAAGTTCCGACGACGGCTGCATATGTCATCTGCGTCTCGGTGGCTGGGCCCGCCCTAATCGATCTGGGATTGGAGCCGCTTCAAGCACATTTGTTTGTCTTCTGGTTTGCACTTCTTTCTACAATTACACCGCCCGTTTGCGGGGCTGTCTTCATTGCCGCTGGAATGATTGGAGAAAACTGGTTAAAGGTCGCATTGAGCGCTATGGCCCTTGGTATTGGTCTCTACATTATCCCGCTTGGGATGATCGCTAATCCTGACATCATCCAGTTGAAAGATAACACAATGGGAGCGGGCATTGCTTTTGTGCAGATGGCCGTGGGGCTAGGGTGTTTGTCGTTTGGTATCATCTCAAACTACAAAGCTATCGTTCGAGTCGGTCTTGTCGGGCTGGGACTTGGAATAATCTTTCTAAGACTTATACACTAATTTCGCCTGGCTATGGCACATTATGGTCTGTCGCCCGAAGGTTATTGTTTAAGAAATGTTTCGGCTAACTTAATCTCTCAGCCACTAAGCAATCTCTTAAATTCAGACTACACTAAAAGGATGGTCAACCAAGGAGCGGTCTTATGAGCACACAAACCAACATAACCCTTTCTGACATTCGTATGATGATACTGTGTGGATACCCCCTGTCTACCGAAGAGTATGGGCACTGCTATTACGATGGTGATGGGGTAACCAAAAGCACTGAAGAGGCTTACGTGTGGTATAGAGTTGCCCAGTGGGCTGGTAACCATACCGTTGACTCACTTGTTGACTACATAGGCCCCACATTAACCACATCTAAGTGTCATAGGCTATCATCGAGGGCTAAGCACATTTATACCAGGGCGCTCCGGCATTAAAGAGGAACATGTAGTGTTGAGAAATAGGGTGCTTGTTGCGATATTCTTAATAGGGTTGATCAGTGCATCCACTAACTCATGGGCACATGGTGGACGACTAAACTCTGAGGGCTGCCACAATGACACCAAGGCTGGGACATATCATTGCCACCGATCAAGCACCAAGTCCAAAGCTAGTAATAGCAATGGATCTGCTAGCTATAACCGAGACAACTGGAAGTTTCGCTCGTCAGCATCACCAGTATCCAGCTCGGTCTTAGGTTGGTATACAGGTATAGATGGCAGCGCCACCGACGTTGATCATGTCGTGGCATTAAAAGATGCTTATCTGTCAGGTGGGCAGGGCTGGAACAGTGCTCAAAAGCGAGCTTTCGCAAATGATTCGTTCAACCATGTTGCAGCAGTGCCTTACGTCAATCGCACTTTGAAGAACGCATACGTGCCTCTGAAGTTTATAACCAAGCTGCGTAACTCACGTTATGCTTTCGCTAACGGGAAGTGCGAAGAGTATGTTGATCTTTATGTTCAAGTGAAGCGGAAGTATGGATTAAGCTTTACCCATAACAACATTAATGCAGCTAAAGCGGCGTGTCGTTAATTCTGGTTGGTATCACTTAAACGTTTAAGTGGAGGTGATTAAATCAGAGTCTGTTGACAGGGTGTTCGACATGGACTTATTCTGAATACCCTCACATAGTCATGGAGCTTTTGCTATGTGTCGAGATTTACTGGATCTCTGCACTGACGGGCCTTATGAAATGGACTTTTAATTCGAAAAAGGATAACAATGGCGATTTTCGATAAATTCAAGAAACTAAATGTAGCTCATCGAAAAACAGATGAGGCACTATATTCGGCCGTTGCTCAAGAGATGGAAGATGGAGCGAGGCACAATGGTTTATGGCTTAAGGCGCTGGAACAGGCAGAAGGGAGTAAAGAAAAGCAGGTTGCTGAGTACATAAAGCTTAGGGTCCAGTCACTAAAAGATGACATAAGTATCCACTCCGATTCGGTCGACACAAACACCAGTATCTCCCACGGGCGTGATATTGAGGATTTTGTCACGATGTTAAATAGTAATGTATCTATCGCAATAATAGAGGACTACTTTTCTGGGATGTATTCTCAGGATATAAAGAATTTCATCAATCTTCATGATGCCTGCGAGGAGTACCCGATTCATATTTCGGTTAAAAGAGGTCGGATTGATTTGGCTCAGTGGTTGCTAGAAGCTGGCGCAAACCCACGAGCGAAAAACTACTGGGGAAGTACAGCATCGGATATTGCAGAACGTAATGATGACAAAGACGCAGTATCCTTGCTACAAAGATACTTAGCATAAAAATCACTGACCTGAACGCGAATTAATGTGCAAGTAGAGTGGTGTCCATGGCATCTTATACCAGTCACAATTAACAAGGGCATATTATGATAGGCGACGGGAAAATCCCACCAAATAGAAATCTTGATGAAGTGTTTTGGCGTTATCGACTTGCCGATCTTGTAATAGATCTTTCCAAGTCTTTTTGCAGTGAGACTACCGAACTAATTTACAGGTTCCAAGGCATAAGAAAGGATGATTATAGGGATAGGCGATTCTTTAACACACACTGCCAGCATCCTATACACCCTTGGGAAGGCGAAGATGAATATATAATTGGTACCATTACCATTCGTCGACATGGAGGTGATAGAGGCGCTAGTAATAATGGAAGTTATGATGGGATTCGTATAACCATTGATTTCTTTTCAATTTTGGATGCTTCGATCACAGAAACTCATTCATATGAGGATGATCAGCGAGGTAGGGTTCTATTCGTTGAAACAAGTGTAGGTGATGCCACGTCCATTACTGCTGAGTCTTCAATATTATTAGCTATGCATGAGTATCATCGTAACGATGTTGACTATGGAAGCTATGAAAAATGTGACAGAATCAACCCTTGGGACTACTACATTCTAGCCCCGTCCGGATTTGGTACAGTCTCTTTGAAAAAAGGCATTCCAATTAAAAGAAACTATGGTTCCTCATCCTATGAGGACTGACGTGCCTGATTTATTATCGATCTAAACTAGCCACTGTAAGCGCTATTCCGAGTAGAGCTCATCATAGATCGTTTGATAGCTATAGGCCATTTCCTTATTAAATGCCTGCTCACTTACCTTGATTTTCTTGTGAGCCTCTGCAAGGTCACTGATCAATTGGACTATTTTGTCAGTTGAATTAGGGCGTAAAGTCACATCTTCACCAAGCACAAGAAGCATAGATGGGTTAATTTCAAAAACGTCACACAACTCCGGAGTTAGTTTGAACTCTCTTGCCAGGTGATATGCCGCATATAACAAAAGCCATTTCTGTTCTGAATGGACAGCCATTACCTCTTCGAGCTCGACCTGAGTAGACCTTCTGAAGCTGTCTTCAACACTACTAGTGGTAGTCCCTAATTTGTAATAACTCTTGCTATCAAGAAGGCTTTTGACACGGACAAAATATAGAGTTTCCTTATCAATACTACAGAGGTCAACAGCGTTTTTAATGTTGAGCCATGCAGCGTTATCGTCATCATCTAAGCTCCCTTCTAACGATTTTACACTTAATGTGAAAGGAAGGTTTTGACGAAGTAATTCCCACCGATTGCCTCGCTCCATCGTTTGTATTTCAAGCTCAGTTCTCTTTTTTGCAAGCATTGTTGCTCGTTCTTTTTGATCTTCCAGCTTCTTCTTTTGATCTTCCAGCCTCTTCTTTTGTTCTTGTTCCTGCTCTTTTGTGCGTTCTCGTTCTAATGCCTTTCTTGCTTTTTCATATCGCGCCATCTCTGCTTTTTCTTTTAGTGCCATCTCTGCTTTTTTCTGGACACGATCTTTAATGGCCTCTGCTTTTTTCTGGGCACGATCTCTAATTTCCTCTCTTATTTTCAATTTAGCTGCTTCTTCCTTCGCAATTTTCCTGATTCCTTCTTCTTTCGCGAACTTATTAGTTGCCTCTGCTTGAAATGTTCTATATCGATTTATAAGCACCAGACAGACCAAAACAACAGCAATAACTGCGATCGTTTCCATGAAACTTCCTTACATAAGTTTGTTGCCGGTATGAGGCAGGTTTTTAACGGTCAAATGATGAGAGTAATAGATTAGGTCAATAATTCCGCTCTTCCATGTGAAAGTTACTTTAACAGCTTCTACTAAATTTTGTGTTGTCCTGGAAACATATCATTAAACCTTGCAGCCACCGCTCTCCACTTTGGGCCAGCACTAGACATCGAAGGCAGTAAACCTTCTTTTAATACTCGTGGGTACATGCTCTTTTTAGCACGCGTTAATGCTACATAAGCGAGACGAGGATCCTTAATCAGCATAATAACATCCCCAAAACTTTCGGCGATGATTGCCACATTTTCAGCCTGGTCGCCCTTAGATGCATGAACAGTTTGTATTCTGATTTTGCAGTTGTTTAGATCACTTAAATTGGGGTAGGGCTTGTTGCGATAGAAGTGAGGTATGGGTGGTTGTTGTTCTAGCAATGCTGTTGAAAAGCTCTGGCCAGTCGCTTTTGTTGGAGCCATTACCAGCCAATCTTCTTCTCGACTAATACTAATTTTCTGTATTAAATCGTTAACTGTAAAATCTTCAAAAAGACCGTTTATAGAGCTGCCGTTTTGATCTTGAATTGGTCGTTCAGAAAGTGGTGATACGGCACCATGATGATCAGCGGTCCCCCACTCCTTATCAACCCGATTTGGCAGCGCCTCAACATACTTTAATGTTCCACTCCTAACATAGCTCATCACTTCTTCAGGAACGCGATACGACTTCGGTAATGGATAATCTGTTTCCGTAGTCGGCAGTAGAAGAAACGCATGCGGACTGGCACCAAAGTTAATCATTATTGCCTGATCATCATCACCAGCAACGTAGACAACCTTGGCACGTTCAATCAGCTTTTTAGCAAAGATCCATAAGAAGTCAGACAAATCTTGAGCCTCGTCTATAATCAGAACCTCAAAGGTGGGCATAAGTGAATCATCAAATTCTTCACTAATTATTCGTTCGATAACATCGTTAAAATCAACAAGATTTCTGTCTTCTTTAAATGACCTGTACGCGAGGAGGTACCTTTCAGCATAATCAATAATCTCGTTTACTAAAAGATTCCTACCGAAATATTGAGAAAGGCTGTCTTTTATATTAGCTTGAGCTTTGGCGTCACGCCCTACAATATTACTATACTGGGTTGCAAAAGAGGTGCATCTTGAAATGGCTAAGGAGGCCAAATCTAGGACTGGATGAACGTACCTGACTACAATAGATGAGGGGTCATTAACCTCTGTCCATTCGTTGAAGCAGATGATGGTTTTATCAAAAGTTTTCCAATGCTCTTCCTGGCATAGTGTCTTTCCTGAGCCGCCACCAACCTTTGTGGCGAGGCTGTGCATTGTAGAAAAGTTCGGGAAGTCGATGGACCCATACCCTGGAAAAGAATCAGAGACTCTTTTCTTTGCTGCATTTGCACCGGCATTAGAGAACGAAATAAATGCGATGTCCTCAGGATTCACGCCAGCCTCAAGCTGGGTGTTTACATGGTCCAGCATGAGTGTTGTCTTGCCAGTACCTGGAGGCCCATATACCTTTTGTGATGTATGCCTATCAAACCTTCTGCCCAGTGGCAGACGAGTTTCAAAGCTCTGCTCGTCAGGTTCCTGAGGTTTTGACACAGCTTCAATTTTGTAAAAGTAGCTACTGTCCCACTTACCGTCACCGAAGGCTTTGGTCTTAACTTCTTGGCCAATCAATGAGGCGCACTGATCTTCTAATGCCTGCATATCATTAAAATTTGCATGTCGTAGTTTGCAAAGTCGAGTGCCTTCTGACGTTTCAATTACAAGATCTGCTGCCGTTTTGTAAACCTTAAATAGAATCATAAGAACCTAGTTGAATAATGAATACTGTAAATAATTAGGAGTTTGTAAAGGAAGAAATCACCTTACAATAACTTTATTACTTCTATTTGATCAATTGTCGTCTGTCTATGTTCCGGCAATAAGTTTATATAGCTAGTGATTTTATCTATCGCATTAGGTCTGATGATCTTACTCATTCCTGAAAACTCAACCTTTGGGGGTTTAATTCCTAACGCATCAGAAACTTCACCGGTTGGCCTAAACTCTCTCAATAAATGGTATTCTAAAAACAGAATATACCAACGTTCTGCAGAACATTCCGCTAACACATCTACCAGTTCAACTTCAGTCGACTTTTTAAATACATCAACTACTGGCTTTGAAGTAATTCCCACTCGTTCGTAAGTTTCGCCATCAAGTTGGTTCTTTATCCGAACTAAATACAGCGTAAGATCACTACTATCGACTTTACGTACTGCATCAGTAACGGCTAGCCAAGTATGCGAGTCTACACGGCCAGAGCTTCCTTCGATGTCTTTGGAGCTGCAATAAAAAGGAAGGTTGCGTTTAAGGATAGTTAACGATTGTTTGTAAACATGATGCTTGTGTTTTTCCTCTTCTACACGAAGCTGTTCGGCTTCCAGCGTGGCTTGTAACGCCAAACGTTCTTCGAGCATTGTTTTCTCGTGATCAGTTCTTTTCTTATCTTCGCGCTTTTTATCAGCAATTTCCTTCTTCTTTTGTGCTTTTACTTCTTTCTTATCAGCAGCTGCTTTTTTAGCCGCGGCAGTGGCCAGTTCTCGTTTCTTGGTTGCGTGGTCTTGCTTTGCTTTAGCTTCTGCCATCTTAGTTTCTGCAATTTCTTGCTTTTGAGATTGCAGCCGTGCCTGCCTATCCCTGAGCTCTTTTGACTTAAGATCTCGCTCTTTTGAAGTGGCCTCACGGTTAGCTTTTGCTTCTCTTTCGGAAATAATATGTGCTTGGCGATCTCGGGCTTCTTTCGTTTTAAGGTCTCGCTCTTTTGCAGTTGCTTCACGGAGAGCCTTTTCTGATTTCGAACGCTGTCTCTCTTCCTCTGCAGTTGTGTTGGATGCGAATTCGTCCTGGTGTCTTTGGGCCGATTTAGCTTTTTCCTCTCTTTCAGCACGAACTAGCGCTTCGTGATCCCTAGATGCTTTGGACTGTCGGTCCCTATCTTTTGCAGCTGTTTCACGTTGGGCTTTTTCCGATTCCGAACGCTGCCTTTCTTCCTCGGTGGTTTTGTGAAAAGACATATCATCTTGGTGCTTTTGTTCTGCTTTGTATGGTCTTTTTCGACGGCTTGTCCTGTTCGATAATGACAATACGATACGTTTGTATAATTTGATTATTGGGCGATGAGCTATTACTGCAGCTATCCCTAATAGAATCGAGAATAAGAATATGTTAAACATTGATACTTCAGCACCTGCCATAGTATGTAAGAAGTTGGTAAAGGGTGTTGGCATGGCTAGACTTCCCATCTTATTTTTGTCGTCCTGAGGTTGGTTGAGTTCGTTTGTCTGTACCGTCTTGATCTTATTTGGGAACAGTTCAAGATACAGATCGCTTCCATCATACTTTCTTCCCCCACCGTTTGACTTCAGTATCCCCATTACATCTGATGCCCATTCGGATGCTAAACCTTGCATATGAAATGTTACGCTTTCAAGCAATACTATTTGTTTCTTCTCAGCTAGCTCTACAAGTTCTTTATCTTTACTAAATGTAAGTTGAAAGGTGTGTAACCAAGCGTGAGCAATAAGTGCACTTTCTGAAGTATTTGAAAGCTCGTAGATTTCCGCAATACGAAAGAATGCATCAGGAACGCCGTTGGATGCGGCATATTGAAAGTATTTGATAGCTGCTTCGACATCTCGATCTCCCCCTAGTCCATTAGAATAGAGAATTCCCATTCCATATGCAGCTGCAGGGTCCCCAGATTTAGCAAGTGCTACCCATGCAGAGCTGGCTTGATCGTACTGTGCTCTCTTTGCTGCATCTAAACCTAAAAAGTAACTTTCGCTAGAGCTGACACTCGCAGACGCTAGGCACAGTAGAACAATAAATAGCCTTACACGGCTTACCCAAAACACTGAGAACACTATGATGTTAGAAACTATATCCCTGTAATACATTTTCATTCCCTTATTCTTCATTTAGATTGCAGGGGGGGGTTGCCGACTAAAGCTTTTGTACATATGAACTTCAGTCATTTCTGCTTACTGAAGAGATGTCTGCATATGGCAGGATACCATTATTGTTATTTCATTGATCTAGGCCATTTAGTACCGATTCATCGGAACGGGATAATTGTTGCGACAGTTCTAGCCAAATGTCAGATGTTGATTAAGAGCTTAGCTCGACGATTAGGACTGAGTGATCTGTGAGTGTATTCCTAGTATTGTGGTAATAGTTAGTTTCATTCTAATAACGTAAGGTGTTATAAATAAAAACTTAGCCTTATTGATGGAGATTCCAGTATGGGAAGTGACGCGGATTACATAATGGATAGCATGGGTGGCTTTGACTCAGATGGTCTTCCTAATTTTATGAATGAGATTGGTTCTGGTGACAATACATATGCTGAGGTTAAAGATTCGAATCATTTGCCAACAGAAAGTATATCCGAATATGTTCTGTTGGCTGAGCGGGGAGATATTAATGCTCAAAATGATCTGGCGGTAGTGTACGGTGAGGCAAAGAACTTTGAGGGAGCATTCAAGTGGGCAACCATAGCTTCTGAACAGGGGCATGCTAAAGCTCAAGTCCATCTAGGGCTCCTGTATGCAGAAGGGAAGGGCGTCTCCAATAGTGCTGAGGCAGCGCTGAAGTGGTTCACCTTAGCTGCTGAGCAGGGTGATAAATGGGGCCAATTTTTCGTGGGGCTTATGTATTATAATGGTAGCGGCGTCACACAGAACCATGAGGAAGCTATCAAGTGGCATACCTTAGCTGCTGAGAAGCGACTTGCTGGAACTCAAGAATATCTAGGGGGGTTGTACTGGGATAGGAGCACTGACTCACAAGGTATAACGTTCCCTCCCTTGCTTGCGCTGAGGGAAGTAAGTTCCGACTAATTGTATACCAGTCCAGTGACCACTCGTTAGAGCAACCATCCATAACAATATTAATGCGGCTAAAGCGGCGTGTCGTTAATTCAATTAAACAGTCGCCAAATTTAGGATCATTACTATCTGAACCACCTTTCTACAGCAAGCCAGTCTATTTTAGAGTAAAGCCAAATTATCGTGCCCATAAAAATGTACCAGGCAACCAGGAAACGCTCTCTCCAATCAGTGCGCAGGCCGTGCCACAAAGCCTTTGGAAAGGTCTTTAAAAAGAACATTATATCTAGTAGAAGTTCTTTGAGAAGGTATGCCAATGTGAACCACAAATCCTTAATAACTTTCTTCAAAATATGTATTACATCTATCAAAAATCTCATGGCGTGCTCCTGGGTGCAGATTGGTTGATCGCTAACGATCACAGCAACAAGCCCTTCTGATTGGGCAGCCACTTCCCAACCTCAAGCTTCATAGTACCTAAGCCGAGCGTCTTCAGCCACTTGGCGGCAGAGTCAATCGTCGCCCACGTTTTGATGGTTCCCGTTTGTGTGGTGATGACCTTCTTATCACCACTAAGGGTTACCACTTCAGCATGCACAACAGAGCCATTAGCGATAATGCTAACCGCTTTAATTGCACCGGCCTCAACGAGGCCTTTGAGCATCTTATTGTTCATCGTCAAAGAGTGGGGTTTGTTCTAGTACAGGATACCCAGCATCGCGACAGTATTGTCGAATCATCATCTCGACCATATTGGCAACGCTCCTGTGTTCTTGGTTGGCGGCATAGCGAACGGCGTCCTTAACCAAGGGATCAACTCGCAAATTTAGTGTAGTGGTCTTTTTAGCTATCATTCGACAAGTATTGTACAAATGCGTTACATTTGCAATATATGTAATCCATACAGTCAAGGATCGATTCATGTCTATGCCATCTTATGCAATATGCTGTACTCAATGTGATTATGAATCGTCCAGTAACGTAACCTCGAGTCGTTATTACTATAAAGACGAAGAAGGGCGGTTTAACTGTGAAAGGCAGTTAGGTTGGTGTAATGGCTGCCGGAGTATTACTGCCATCGAAGACTTTAGAGACACAGCTAAAGCAGCTGAAAGTATTAAGTCTCAATTAGAATTCATTCGCCGTGATACGGCTACGGTCTTTGCGAATATCCTCAATGTGTTATTTAAATCACGTCGACAGTCGCTTGGTTCGACTATTGAGAATATTAATGGTTACACCAAGTACATTCAGCTAGCCGAGGAACGGGTTGGCCAGGAGCGGTGTTTGACTTGCGGCAGTCACGTTGTGCAGCCGTACAATCCCATTAGGGAGGGTGGCGGCTTTAAGAGTAGGGGTGACTTTATGTATCACGGGGAGCACAAGACTGACTTTGGGCATCCAGGTTGTGGGGGTATGTTCTACGAGAAAGCTCACAAGATGCGTTTTAACATGGTGTTTTATTCAAAGTTCTATACAACCGACGGGGTCTTTATTGAGTCTTGCCTTGAGAAAACGAAGTACTAGTCGGATATGCATCACTGGCTAAAAAGTGGTTAACTAAGCAGTGTCAGGAACGATGTAGATTAGATACCAACAAAATGTAAATTATTAATTGGGGGCACATATGGGGGCACATATATGCTATACACTAAAATATATGCTTATAAATCAATATTTTGTAATAACTATTCGATAGAGTTAGGCCCACCAATTATACATCCGGCGATGACCCATATCGTCCACCAAACCCTGCACTCGCTGGGTTTTTTGCCTGAACTTGGGTGGTACCCAAAGATAAATAAAGTCTTAGTTCCTGCTGCTGCGTTAGAACTAAACGGCTCAATAACAATATGTTCAAG
>Ga0209071_1000451_pt1 | contig 20526 bp, 26 predicted proteins | sample CoawatmetaG10DNA_2_FD_187513 | JGI IMG/M metagenome (GOLD analysis project Ga0209071, IMG submission 187513) | Marine microbial communities from the West Antarctic Peninsula - Coastal water metaG108-DNA (SPAdes) (version 2) | ecosystem: Environmental > Aquatic > Marine > Coastal ... | reverse complement strand
GAACAGTATCAAAGCAAAGACCCAGCGATTAAAACTGGTATGGTTAAAGTTAGAACTATACTTGATGATTGCTACCCACAAGAAGATTGACAGTATAGCATACTAATGTTATACTGTTTTTATTGTTTGTAAATGTTGGCCGCTATTAAGTAACTTAATGAACTAAAGGAACTAAAGTAGTTAATTAACAGGAATTAGCAATGAAACAGGAACTTTGTCTTTCAGACCCTCTTTGAGTCAAAGGAAGACAAGAGAACCACAACAACAACAATGTACTTACAAATATATAAAGGAGAATAACAAATGATTAAATTCAAACAACAAATAAAGAAACCAGTAATACAAACACCAATAAGTGACAAAGTAATAGACACTACTCTGATCCGGAGCATCAAGCTAGGTGTTTTTCACAATCAAGATATGCTCACAGCACAAATTGAATTTGGCTTTGATGTGCAACAACCTGGTTGGGAAACTGATATAGTTAAACTAACAAACAACCTAAGCAGAATAAACAACATAGCATACAAAATGCCTGCAGAGTTTGATTGGGCAAAAGATTGGTATGACGCCGCTATAGCCAAAGCCAGAGAGTTTAACAAATACACTAGTAGTAATTGCCACACAAAGCTAGGATATAGATTTCACAGCAGATATCACACTATCCCATTCACTTGGTTTAGTTATGATCCAGTGACACATCTTGCACTATTACAAGTAACTATTCCTGAAGAAAAGCCAAATGGGCGTATTGACTTTTGGGCAAATCATGTTGAACTACAACTTAATTTAGAAACTCAAGGTGCAAAAGGATTACAGTATACATGGGCAGGAAAAGAATAATGAAAAAGTATAATATAATAACTGAAGTAGAGCTAACTGAAAAGCGTAAAGATTATCAAGTTGAGCTTGAAGATGTGAAAGCACTAGAACAGTGGAAGTTTTTAAACAAGTTAAGTGGTGAGAAAATAATGATAATAGAGGAATTACAACATAAATTATCCGGGCAATACATTTTTAATGTAATAGAAGATAATGTTCCTTGGGATGAAGATACTGATCAAGCAGACATAACGGCTAGAAGCAACGGTTATAAAAATTATGCAACTTACAAGAAAGCGGTAGGTCCGTATGATTAAAGGTAGACTATGGAGTTGTGGTACACATGAACAACAACTTAGATTAGGTAAAGGTCCACACAAGTATCAGCTTTGGTGTAAGGTATGTAATCAGCATACACAATGGATTAGTACAAAACAAGCAATTAAGATAGGCATAAATACTATTGCAATTGAAAGGAGCAAAGCATGATCGTAGAACTATACACATATGAAGACAACTTCCGCCACATAGAAATTAAAGACTACAGTAAATTGTGTGATTGGGAAAAAGATTACATGTTACTTAAAATAAGTGATGAATGGGTTGGACATAAAATATACAACACAACTAAACAAAAGTTTGATAGAATGACACCTGTTGAAAAAGCCAATAGTGTCCAGTTTCAAAAATTTGACAAAGGAGCATATATCAATGGCAAGAAAGAATAGCTTTCACAACTGGTGGGAAAAGATTAATACTAGACCCAAATCAGAAACAGACAAATGGTTGTACTATGCAACTATTACTGTAAGCAGACGAGGCAACCAAGACGAACAAGCGTTTGTTCATGCAGTAAGCAAGAGATATCAAAAGAGCAAATACAGAATGCCCAAGTATATGGCTAAACGAGTGTTTGATATTATTAACCACAAACAAATAGCACACAGACAAGAAACAAGAGGAACTGATTATAAGCGTAAGTCACTACCAAGTGGACCGGTTATACTTCATAAGACCACAACAAAGCGAGTATTCAGAGGCGCTAGTACACGACCTAATAAGTCGTAAAAAAAGGGGAGACAGACGGACTGAACTCCCCTATAGCCAAACCCCCTCTGACTACTAGCTATTTATAGATAAATAAGGATGTAAAACATGACAATAGAAACTAAAAGTGTTGAAGAACAAATAGTATCATCAAAGAAGAATTGCCTAGTATTAGTCAATGCTTTGTTGGGATTAGCGTTTATGCACTATTTCGTATATCTAACAGTACAAGTGTACAACTGGATATTTTAGCCACTGAGGCGTTAACCAGGGAGATAATAGAGTGAAAGACCAAGAAAAGTCAAGCAACCCCAAAGGTGCTGGACGCAAGAAGATTGAATTAGATGTAGACATGTTGGTAAAGCTAAGTGAACTACAATGCAATTGGAAAGAGATTGCATATGTAATGGACTGTAGTGTTGATACACTAAAGCGTAATTATGCCAGCTATATAGACAAAGGGAACGCTGTAGGCAAAGTCAAGCTTCGTCGAGCAATGTTCCGTAATGCTACTGATAATGACAATGCAGTAATGCAAATCTTCTTAGCGAAAAACATCCTGGGAATGAGCAATGATCCAGTAAATCAAGGCGAAGAGTCTGTGATATTACCATGGGAAGAACCCGGATCAGATAAATAAGTTTAAGAGAACAGGAAACTACAAATGGCACTAACCAGTAAACAAACAGCAAAACTAAAGCAAGCTGATCCAATAAACATTAGAGATTGGGCTGAGATTACAGACGAAGTAGAACAGCGTACAATCCGCAATACTGAAAGCATTACAGAAATCAAAAACGATTTGAATGTAATAAAGAACAATCATCTTCACCATCTTGAAAAGGATGTGTGTGATATTCATAAAAAGGTAGATGCAATGGACAAGCGTCTATGGTGGATCTTAATGTTACTGGTAGCATCAACAGTAGTTGGAATGATAGGAGAAAAAGTACTAAATGCCTTATAATAAACCTAAAAAATCAAAAGCTGTAAAAAGCACAGGTTATTCTACTAAGAAGAAACCAACTAAAAAAGATAAGAAGAAAAAGTCTTATTAATCAAGGAGAAACAATATGCCAATGTCAAGTGGAAACCAGGTTACGACTCTACCAAGTGGATTAGAGTTATCAGCTGGAAGAATAGACAAACTAAGTCTTAAAGGAACAAGTGGTATCAACCCAGCGGTTGGTGCAGCATTAGAAACAATATGTACTCAAGGTGGAATCAGAAATCTACTTAGTAGTGCAGAAATATTAAAAATTAAATCAAGCAGCACTAGTGATGCTAACAGTGGTTCAGGCCATGCACGAAGAGTTAAGATCAAAGGTATTGATGCTAACGGTGCATTAATTGAAGAAAATGTTAACCTTAATGGTACAACAGCAGTAGTTACTGTTGCAGCATTTAGACATGTTAACAATGTATTTGTAAACAAAGTAGGCTCAGGTAACAGTGTAAACACAGGTGCTATCAGTATTAGCAATAACGCAGATAATGCTGTATTATACCAAATTGCAGCCGGTGAAGGACAACAACAGTCAGCCAGCTTTGCAGTACCAGCAGATACTAATGCATACATCACTACTTTTATGATGAGTGCAACAGGACCAGCACAAGTAAGTATTTGGCTAAACAAAGCACCAGATTCAGGCGCACCATTTAGACAAGTAGTAACTACTATTGTGGGTATAGGCTCACCAGCAACATATACATTACCAAATCCTTTTCAGATACCAGCAGGTGGAATCATTGAATTCCGTGCTAAGAGATTAGGCGATGCTGATGTAGCAGTTGCAGCAGACTTTCAATTAATATTTGAAGCAAACTAATGAGTGGACTAACTCCACAACATTTAGATGCTTGGAGAATTATCCCAAGAGCCTTAATCATTACATACATGATAGTATTTTATCAAAGTATCAATTGGTTTATGGCTCTTGAGGATCCTAACAACGCACAAGCAGGGTTTATTAGTGTTATAGTAGGCGCAGGTGCAGCATGGTTTGGATTGTATGTTAACTCAAGAAGTAACAACAACCTACCAGCTAAACCCATAGCTGCCAAGCCCAACACCAGGACAGAACCAGTAATTACAGATACAAAATCTGGAAAATATTAATTAAGGATACCCCCAATGAAGATTAAAGATGCAGACTACACTAACGATCAATTGTTTGATCAACCAGAAAGTGGATTAATTAAACAAGTATTCACACAGTACAGAACTGTAGAACGAGGTGTTAGTGTAATTACAACAACCAGAGTGTACTATCCAAACAACGATTACTTTGATAGTCACAGTGTAGAGTTATTAGCTACAGATGCCACTAAGTAAACCACAAGCACAGATATTTGCAGACACTAATAGATTTAGAGTAGTTAGTGCGGGTAGACGCTTTGGTAAAAGTTTCTTGAGTATATGGGAAATGGCTAGAGCAGCTAGAATGCCTAATCAGAAAGTAATGTATGTTGCTCCTAGTTATAGACAAGCCAAAAGCATTATATGGGATGAACTTAAAAGCCAACTAATAAGCAAACGCTGGGTTAAGAAGATTAATGAATCAGAACTAAGCATACTTCTAGTTAATGGCAGTAGTATTACATTGCGTAGTGCTGATGCTGGAGATAGTATCCGTGGTATTAGTTGTGACTTTGTGGTATTAGATGAGTGTGCATTCTTTATTAATGATTCAAAAGTATGGACAGACATTATTAGACCAACACTAAGTGATAGACAAGGTAGTGCATTGTTTATTAGTACACCACAAGGTATGGGCAACTGGTTCTATGATTTATATCAGCAAGGCCACACTATAGATGGTTGGAGCAGTCATCAATATACTACAGCAGAAGGTGGTAATGTACCTGAAGAAGAAATAGAAGCTGCCAAAAGAGACTTAGATCAAAAAACATACTTACAAGAATACGAAGCAAGTTTCCAATCAAGTGGTAATGTTATATACTATGCATTCAAGCCAGCTAACATTCGTAAGTTTGAACAAGTTGTACCTAACCAATTGCATGTAGGCTTAGACTTCAATGTAAGTAAAATGGCCGCAATCGTAGCCGCCAAGTACACAGATGGCTTACATATATTTGATGAGATAGTATTAAACAATACCAATACTGATGAGATATGCAGTGCAATAAAAGAAAAGTATCCCAATAAGAAGATATTCCTATATGCTGATCCTGCTGGTAATCAAAGGCGTACTAGTGCTAGAGACAACACTGATCACCTTATAGTAAAGCAATGGGGCATGGAACTTAGAGCACCAAGAAGTCATCCACTAGTTAAAGACAGAATAAACGCAGGCAATAGGTTGATGTGTAATGCAGAAGGAAGCAGACACTTGTTTGTGGATCCAACTTGCAGAGAAACTATTACAGCTATTAGCAAACAACAGTACAAGCCAGGAACAAGCATTCCTATTAAAGATGCTGAACATGGATATGATGGTGTTAATGATAGTTGGGGTTATATGGTAAGTTACCTGTATCCATTGCGTAAAGAATATACACAGCGTACAGCTAAAGTGTATGGTGCATTTTAACCATAAAAAAACTCCTATATGCTTCATAGGAGAAACCATATAGGAGTTAGTTGGCACATACAGTCGCATGTACCTCTGTTACTCAACATTAACTATATTATACAACAACTTTCTACACTTGTCAACCTTTTAAAGTTTCCTGGATAAGGCGTTGGTTCTCAGATGATAAATAACATTAGTTAACAATTGCTCAGTTAATGGCCTTATGGCAATGTCCTAGGACAGTTTAAATTTACTCAATGGAGGAAATAAATAGATGAAAACATCAAAACAATTAAGTTCTATACACCCTGGATATCAAGAATATGCGTATCGTTGGGACTACTACATGCGTAGTTACATGGGTGCAGAAGAATATAGAGATGGTGCATACTTACGCAAATACATTGCAGAAGATCAAGCACCTGGTAACCAATACCAACAAAGGCTAGTAGACACAGCATTACAAAATCATGTGCGTCAAATCGTTGATGCATACAGAAGTTTTCTATTCAGGAACCCACCAAAAAGAACTATGGGTGTACTAGTAGATAACCCGTTTGCAATGCAATTTTTAAGTAACGCAGATTTAGACTATTCAACACTAGATGACTTCATGAGAGAAGTTAACGACATGGTTACTATTTACGGTGGAGCATGGATTGGCATGGACCGTCCAGCATACCAAGTAGAAACAGTAGCACAAGAAATAGCAGAAGATATCAGAACATACTCAACACTTTACAGTCCTACTAATGTAAGAGACTGGAGTTACAGTAAGAAAACTAACGGACAAAAAACATTGGATTATGTAAAAGTAATTGATGAGTCATATGAAGATTATGATGTAGTTCGTTGTTGGCATCCTGATATGATAGAAGTATACACAGTAGCAAAAGGCGGAGCTCACCACTATGATGGAAATCAAATTAGTGAACCTGCTTCACAGAGAGACAATTTGAGCCTGGAATATGGCAAAATATTGAACTATGAAGAATATCCTAATCCTATTGGATATGTTCCTTTTATACATGTACAAACAGATAAGAGTTTCCACAAGGGAGTGGGTACAAGTGCAGTGGGTGATGTATGTGATCTGCAAAGAGAAATATACAACTTGTCATCGGAATTGTATGCCACTATAAGACTAAGTAGTCATCCAAGTATTGTGGCCGAACCCGCTGCTGAAATTTCAGGTGGAGCAGGTGCTATTATTACTATCCCAGAAGATACTAATACTGCGCCCTATTTGCTACAACCAACAGGTGCCAGTGTTGATGGCATACTAAGAAGCATTGAACAAAAAGTAGATGCTATAGATGAATTGAGTCACCTTACAGCTATTAAAGCTAAGAAGGGTGCCCAGTCAGGAATTTCACTACAAGTGGAAAAGGAAATGCTGAACGCTAAACTAGCAGATACTGCTGGTGTATTAGAGTCAGCAGAAAAGAAAATGTGGAACATGTGGTTTGATCTTCAAGGAGTTGAACCAACAGATGAATTCCATATTGAATATGAAAAGAAGTTTGATCTAAGAGACAAGCATCAGGAACTAGCATTGATTACTGCCGCACTAGGAGCAGTACCACATGATGGGTTTGTGCATTACATGCATAACGAAGTTGCGAGATTGATGATCAAAGATGAATCAGATCTACAGCGTGTACTAGATGGTATAGCTGAAGATCATGCTAATATGAACATACCAGCGTTGCCAAATGATGGTAATGGGTATAAGGCATAAATAGCTTTATAGGATAGGTTGATGACAACCCCCCAATATCCTAATAATTATCCTTGCAAGGGAGAATCGTAATATGGACGAAAAACAAATCATAGAAAACACTGAAGCTGTTGATACTGGAACAACAGAAACTCAGGATACACAATCAAACCAGGCTGAGAAACTTTTCAAACAAGAAGATGTTGATAGAATCATCGCTAACAGACTTAAACAAGTCGAGCGTAAATTTGAGAACATTGACTTAGAAGAGTATAATAATCTGAAGTCCGCAGCTGAGCAAGCTAAAGAACAACAGATGATGAAAAAAGAGCAATTTGAAGAATTACTTCATAAGCAAAAGTCAGACGCTGATTCTAAGTTAGCTACTATGCAAGCACAACTTGAAAAAGTTCATGTAGATGGTGCCTTATTAAGTGCAGCATCAAAGCATAAAGCAGTTAACCCTGAACATGTATCTAACTTGCTTAAAGCACAGGTTCGTTATAACAACGGAACAGTGGAAGTTATTGACGCAGATGGCAATCAGAGATATGACACTAATACAGCAGAACCAGTAACACTGGATCAAGCAGTACAAGAGTTTATGTCTCAAAACGCATATTTCAAAGCAGCACAACCATCAGGAAGTGGTGCAACGGGAAATGCAACTCATACAACTTCAAGAGAAGTTAAATTATCCGATCTTGATATGGCTAATCCGGAACATAGAGCAATTTACGCTCAGAAACATAAAATTGGTAATTCAAGAAAGTTTAGCAATAATCAGTAATCTGGTTATTGTCATTTTTATAAGGAAAAAATAAAATGGCTAACGAAATCGACACAGGTAACTCAGCTGGTGAACTATTTGAAAATGTAACTCAAGCAGCTCAGTTTACAATGAACGAGAACGCATTACTAAGAAACTTAGTAACAATCTACAACATGCAAGGCACACCTGGCTTAACAGCTAGTGTTCCAGTATGGCCGAAAGCGGCAGCAATGACAGCTCTAGCAGCTGGCGCTGACCTTTCAAACGAAAACATTGCGGCAACAGCCGTAAACATTACAGCAGCAGAATTTGGTTCTATGACAACTATTCAAGATATTATCATGGAATCTTCACCACTAGCAGTAGCACAAGATGCTGGCGCAGTATTAGGTGGTGGTGTTGCTCAAGCTATGGACGAAGTTATTGTTGACCTATTTACAGGCGCTTCAATTGACACTGGTCCAGGTGCAGGTGCAGAACTAACAATTGAACACATCTTAAAAGCAGCAGCTACATTGCGTAACGCAAGTGTACCTATGCAAGGTCTAGTAGCAGTACTAAACCCATTAGCAGCGTTTAATGTTAAAAAAGCACTATTGAACTCAGGTACTAACCCGAGTGCAAATGATCTAGTTAACACAGCAGCAAGAGATTACTTCTTAGGTACAGTATCTGGAATTAAAATCTTTGAATCAGCTTCAGTAGATGTTGACGGTTCAGGTGACGCTATTTCAGCAGTATTCCATCCAGCAGCTATTGGTATGGTAATGAAGAGAGATCTTCGTATTGCTACACAGCGTGACGAATCAATCCGTGGCTTTGAAGTTGTTGCTTCAGCAGCCTTTGGTGCAGCACTTTTAGACAATACTAAAATTGTTAAGATGACTTCAGACGCAACTCTGTAATCATATAATTAAATAGGAGATAGGATATGGCAGCATTTGCTACAAACGCACAACTAGTTGAAGTTTTACCGACTATTATAAATCACGGTATAACTGATTTCACTTCAGATTTAGCTGAAGCAGAAAAAGATGTTAAACGATATTTAGAAGTAAATTGGTACAACAAGACTTATTCAGGGGGATACAATCAGGTTGGTTCCGCTGTAGGAAGTGCATACGATGCTTCTCTATTGACCGAAGCACAGTGGCGTAGAGCTACTATATTTCGTGCATTGAGTACTCATATCCTACCTTCCCTATCACCATTCACAGTCGGTGGGGACACATTTAGAGAAATGATCACATTTTACAAATCAAGATTCAACGAAGAGATGGACATGGAAATGGCTCAAGGAGTTGAATATGATGCGGACGATGATGGTACTATATCTAAAGGTGAAGTACATAGACAAAGAGCAGATAGGGTTTATAGATAATGAGTATCCGAGAAGACATTACAGCACACATTGTCAGTCAGATAAATGCAATCACTGAAGTCAAAACAGTAACTAGAGAACCTAAAGTGTTGACAGAATTAGCAGTCACAAGTTACCCACATGTACTAGTGGAAAGTGCTAATGAAAGACGCGAAGATTCAAGTTATGGTAATGAGATAAGACGCAAAGCTACAATGGATATTATTCTTAATATTGTAGTGTACAGTAACAACAGAGACCAAAGTCGTAATACTATTATGGAAAAGGTTGAAGAGAAACTTGCACTAGATGTAACATTAGGAAATAAAGCTATTAACAGCGGTGTGGCGGAAATCGTTATTAGAGAAATAGGTGAAACTGCACCATATGGACAGGCAGCAATAATCTACACTGTTGAATATTATTACACCCGTGGTAATGTTTAACAACTGTTGCACTAAGTAACAGAAGCTATTAGGAGAATATAAGATGGCAGAAACATTAGGTTTAAATGGAATAGTACGATTATCAGACACTGGTACATCACTAAGTGCTACTCATAACATGCTAAATGTAACAGCTTTTTCTTTAGAAGAAACATCAGAGACTATTGATACAACATCAATGGGCGATGCTTCAAGAGAAATAGTTGCAACTTTCAAGGGTTTTTCAGGAACCGTTGATGGCTATTGGGACATTGATGACGCGGCTATTGGCCACGACAACTCACCAACTGCACCAGTAGTACAAGCCGGCGACAAGATAGACTTTGAAGTTTATCCAGGTGGCCTAAGCGTTGCAAACTTAGCAATGTATAAAGGTTCAGCAATCGTAACAAGCATATCTAGATCACAGTCATTTGACGGAGTAACAGAATACTCAATGTCATTTGAAGGTACTGGCGATTTAGCTTATGATAAAACGAGCTAAGGACTAAAATTATGGTACGCTCAAGTAACCCGAAAACTATCTTTAGAGATATTGAAAAGGCACTTGAGCGTACTATTCACGATGTATTGCAAGAGATAAATACTATTGCGAAAACAAAAACCCCTGTCCTTACAGGCTTTGCTCAAAGGCAATGGCGTACTGTAGGGAAATATAAGTTAGGAGACACCAAGACGGTGATAGACAACAAAGCCAAATATATAGGATTGCTTGATGGAGAACTTGGGAGACCAACCTCTAAGAAAGCACCCGACGGTATTGTTGTTCCTACTTTGAATAAGGTTCTAACCAGACGGAGAAGTATAAGATGAACACTAAAGTAGAAGCTAGAAAAGCAGAGAAAAACAGATTAATTGCAAGAGCAACAGCACATTTTGAAACAATTATTGCTGGTGGATTGCAAGGACCTATACATGTTCCTGAATGGGATCAAGATGTATATTATAAAACAACAAGCACTATGGCTGAAGAAGCCCGTGTAATTGAACTAACACAAGCTGGCAAAACAACTGAAGGACTGGTTGTACAGTTAATTATTAAATGTGTTGATATCGATGGAGTGGCCCTATTTGATATGGGTGACAAACTATCGTTAATGAATAGAGTAGATCCTGCCGTTATCTTGCGTGTAGTAACAAGCATGAAATCAGGCATTGCAGAAGAGGAAGAAATCTCGGGAAACTAGTAGACCTTCCCGATATTCGATTTCTTTACAAGCTAGCAAAGGATCTTGGAAAAAGTGTTGAAGAAGTATTACAACTTACAACATTTGAAATTAAAGGCTGGGTCGACTTCTATGTTTGGATGAACAAACAAGAAAAAGAAGCACAAGACCTAGCTAAAAAGAAGAGGGGGAGGCGTTAAATGGCTTCAACATATGAGTTAATTATTAAAGCAGTGGACCAAACAAGCGGTCCTCTTAATAAAATACAACGAAATCTAGACAAAGTAAACAAAAGCAGTAAAGGTGCTGGTAAAAGCATGCGAGGTGTATCAGGTGGTGCACAAGTTGCTGGTTTTGCTGCTGTAGGTAGTAGCATTAGCAAGATAGGCCCTAAGTTATTGGGTGTAACTGCTGCTGCGGCCACTGTAGGTATTGCCTTTAAGGCAGTTATTGACTCTACAAGAGAATTTCAAACACTTCAAAACCAATTAAAGCTAGTAACCAATGGCACAGAGGACTTAGCAAGAACAACTGATAAGTTGCGTAACATGGCTGTGGCAAACAGAACAAGTTTTGCGGCTACAGCTGAACTATATACAAAATTAAAAGTATCTACAGAAGAACTGGGCATGAGTACCAGTGATGTAGAAGAGATTACAACCAAACTATCACAAGCATTACAAGTTGCTGGTGCAGATGCTGGCACAAGTGCTGGTGTTATTAAACAGTTTGGACAAGCAATGGCATCTGGTGTTGTAAGAGGCGATGAATTCAACAGTATTGTTGAAGGATTAGGCCCTGCACTAGCAATTATGGCTAGAGAGTCAGGTAATACTGTTGGCGAATTGCGTAAGATGGCAATGAACGGTGAATTAACAGCTGAAGTATTTGCTAACATGTTGTTAAAGTCAGACGCACTAACAGAATCATTTGCTAAGATGGATACTACCATTTCACAGATGGAACAGATGTTTGGTGATGTGTTTAGTGAACTAGCAGTTGAAATAGGTGTTGCAAGTGGAGCTACTGAAGGTTATAACAGCTTCTTAGCAACTACTATTAACCTAATGAAAGCGTTTACAGCCGCTGTTAAAGGTGAAGATAGCTTTGCTAAGTTAGGCGATTCAACAACTGTTGATGGAATGACTAAAGCTATTGAAATACTAAAAGGCACTATTAAAGGTCTGCAAGATGAGCTTGATTCAATGAGTTTCTTTGACAAAATAGGTTCCAATGTAATGGATACAGTTCGAAAACTTGATATCTTCGCAGTTGAGCTTAAAAGAATGGAAAAGCAGTTAATTGTATTCCAAAAGACTGCAGATGCTGAAGCATTAGCAAATTACAAAGATCAGATTATGCTTATAGCAGAAGCAGCTAAAGCACAAGAAGAAGCTCTTAGTAAGTTGATAACAAGTGGCTTAGAGCCATACTTAAAATTAATTACTGCATCAATTGGTACAAATAGTGTATTTGAATTAGCAGGTCCTATAGACCAAGCAAAAATGAAAATTGCTGAATTAAAAGCAGCAATGGTAGCACTTCAAGCAGCCAAAGACAATACTGGTGTTAAAGTAGAAAACTTTGATAAGAAAATGCTAGGGCTAAGTGAATCAATTATTGTTACAGAAGCAAATCTTAAAAAATTAGAAACTACTGCATTGGGAGCTGGAGCTGGATTAAGTGGGCTTGATTTATTCATGCACAACTTAACAGTTAATTCAACTAAAGCAGCAAATGAACTAATGTTCGCACAACAAGCAATTGCAATACTCAATTCTAAAGTAGGTAAGAGTATGAGCATTGATGTATATGCACAAGCTATGTTAACTTTAGTAGGGGCAACTAAAAAGGCCAAAGAAGAAGTAAACAAATTACTAAACCCATTGAGTAGCTTTGCTCAGTTTATGAAAGACTTAGTAGATTCAGCTAGTGCTGCTGCAACTGAACAAACACACTTTATGATGGCATCAGAAGCATTATTAGATATGTTAAATGCTAAGAAGATTAATATTGATGAATATGCATTTGCTATGCAGAGGATCAAAGATGCAACTGAAGGTGCAGCTAAAGCAGTTAAAGAAAATACTGATGCATTTAAAATTGGATTAAGTAGTCAACAAAGTTTAGCAATGGTGCAAAAAGAAATTGCAGCACAAGATGCATTGCTTGAAAGAAAGAAAGCAGTATTAGAACTTGGAGGCGGCGGAGACAAACTGCGTAAAGAGTTAGGGTTTGATACAAAAGATGCTGAATTAACCTTCGAACAAGAACTAACAAAACAATACACTGAAAAAGCCGACAAACTTAAAGCTGTAACTGTTGCACTACAAAATGTTAGTGTACTAGCTAAACAAGCTGGTGTAAATGAAAAGTTCTTAACTGAATCTTTAAAAGAACAACAAGAAGTATTAGAAACAAGTTTAGGCCTATATCAAGAAAAAGCACTATCAACAGCAGAGATTATTGAACAAGGTTTTGAAGGTATGAGTGCTAGCATTAGTAAAGAACTTGCTACAGCAATCCGTACTGGTGAATCAATGATGGATGCATTAAGCAATGTGTTTAACAGAACACTAGATAACATACTACAACAAATATTAGAATCACAAATCAATAGTGCTTTAGCCAGCTTGTTTAGTGTTAGCGGTGGAGGCAGTGGTGGAGGTGGATTCTTAAGTAGTATCATTGGTGGATTAACAGGTGGATTTGGAACTCCTACAGTAGGTGCTCCAATGGGTGGATTTACATTACCTGGAAGAGCTAATGGTGGACCAGCTAAAGGTGGAAGCCCATACTTAGTTGGCGAAAGAGGACCAGAGCTATTTGTTCCCAACACAACTGGAAAAGTAGTGGCAAACGAAGAGCTAAATACTGGTGGGACAGCGCCTATCATTAATTTCAATCTAAATGCTATCTCAACACAAACAGGCATTGAGTTCTTATTAGAGAACAAGCCAGCAATTATTAACATGGTTACGCAAGGCTTCAATCAAAGAGGCCGAGCAGGTATAACAAGCTAAAGGAGCAACAAATGGCAACATTAAAAGACATATGGTCAGCATCAAACGCCGCACAAGGAAATGTAGCAGACACTGCTAACTGGAGTGGTAACAACAGCTTTGGTGTAGATAAAAGAGTAGAAGACATGTTAACTGGTGCATATCGTTCATGGCCAACAGGTGCATTAAACCCTAGAACAAATTTAAGTATTAGTAGTACTGTAGGTTCACAAGCCATCAGTAACTACATGGGACTACTTACTAGTTACAGCGATGATACACATTTAACATTTAACCAAATACAAAAGCATCCATTAATACAATGGAAAGGTCAACCAGATTCAGATGAAATTCAAACTATACAAGTAAAGCGTATTGGCAGTGACGCAATTATTGAATTAACAACCCTTACAGCACATGGATTAAGCAACGGTGATAATGTAAACTTTGCAGGCTTTGGTGCACCACACTTAACAATGAATGGAAAAAACAACATTGATGCTAAAGTTATTAGTACTACAGTAGTTCAATTAGTAACTACTGCGGACAACGCAGTATTTGCACAAGTTAGTGGTACTAACTTTGAACAAACTGATCACTACATGACAGCACTTAATGATGGAAGTTATAATGGTGTACTGTTACACTTTGATGGAGATGTAGAAACATTTGCTACCGGCGCTACAATAAGCGTATTAATAAACCACGGTTCCCTTACTGGTACAATTGATGGTGCAGTAGATACAGTTTATCACTTAGAAAAAAGAAGTAATAATGTATATAAAGTATTTACAAACGCAGATAGAAGCACACCAGCAACTATAACTAACCAGGTTAACTTTAGTACAGACATTCCCTTTAGTATAGCCAGCAGTGGAACTAATGCTGCAATAGCTGTCAATTTGAGTGCCAGTGGATTTGCAACTCTAAGAGGACAGATCCAAAGTGTACAAACAGACGAAGGAAATGCTGCTTCAAACAAGTTTTTTGGATTTTGCAGAGTTAAAAAGATTAATGGTACAATGGTATCAAGTAAAGCTGTACCTACAGCAATAAACACTGCGGAGTTCTTTGCATATGAATTTAATACAGCTAATAACACTATAAGCATATTTGAAGATCATGGAATAAGTGGAAGCCCAGTTCCTGTTACACTAGTTCACGGTAGTGGACCCATTACAGGTAATATTGAAATTATAAACTTTTGGACACACCGTAACAGTCCAGGTAAGTTTTTTAATCCATATACTAAAACTGGCAGTGCTATTCCTAGACTATCAAGTGATTGGGATCAACAACCTATATTAGGTCCTGCAGGCACAGTGTATGACGGTGCTTATAGTGCAAATACAAATAAATTGTTTTATAAAATGAATACCAATCCCACAATGTTTTGGCCAGGTATACATTCATACAATTATCAAAACTCAAGCAATGTAAAAATATATGGCAATGATAAATTTGATTTTACTAAATTATACAGAACAGGTTACACATACACCAGTAGTAATGTGTTAACACCAACATACCTAACAGCACCAGTAATAGGTGCAGATGTAAACAGCACAGGTTACTTAGATAACACATACACAATTACAAACCCTGGGCGTTTTAAAATAGCATCAAGTGGTGCAGTAGATGGAGTATTTTCTAGTACTACAGACTGTTCACCAATTGTAGGTGCTTTTAAAATAAAGTTTAAAGCAGACGATTATGTAACACCAACTCCTTATGCACCAGATGTATTTGATACAGATGATGAATGGGATTCAGATGGGTTTGCTAGTGGAGCCAAAAACTGGCCTACTATTGTAGCACCAAGCGGTATAAAAGTAACAATGGTACAACCAACTAGTACTACTAGAAGTCAGAACGGAACAAAGTATGTACGAGCTACTGGTATTATCAAACACCAATTAGAAGTAAGTTATCCAGCAATGACATATGATAAGTTTAGAGAATACGAAGCTGTAGCACAAGCGGCTAGAGGTCAAGCAACACCTTTTTACTTTAACATACGATCACAGAATGACCAAGGCAACTTAATATTTGCTAGAACAGATCAATACAAAGATACTTACAACACTAGTACTCTTACAATAAGAAATACAGTAACTACAGGTGATAAACTAATAACAGTTGAAGGCTTTGAAGCTAGTAAACCAGATGTGTTTGTTAGAGGTGAAGCTCTTATTGTGGGTGGTGTAGGAAGTGCAAATGGTAACATTGTACAAGTAATAAATGATAATGTAGATTCAAACATTTTTGGCGAAGCTAAATTTAGAATAGCACATGGTTCCAATGGATCACTGAGTGCATACAATAGAATATACAAGAACCCATTCCACTTAATAGTAACACTGGGAGAAGACAACATTGAGTACACTGTTGGCACTGATGGATTATATAGATTCAGTGTAATATTTGACTTAGATGAGTACAAATAATGGCAGATAGATTAAACACAGCACTAGAAGCAGCAGTAGCAAAGAAAGTAATTCAATGCTACGAAAGTGTATACATGGATATTGATGATGGTGTGTACATTACAAATGCACCAATGAACATTACACATGCTGGTAACACCTATTTAAGTGTAGGCCAGTTTTTAGGCTTTAGTTCAATTGAAGAGAATAGAATATTTACAACTAGTGAAATCACTATTAGTTTAAGTGGACTACCAAGTTATGAACTGGGTACAAACTTTATTAGTGATATACTACAGTACGATTATGTGGACAAAGATGTAAGTATTTTTAGAAGCTTCTTTGATCACTCAACATACATTGATAGTTTTTTAATGTTCAAAGGGCGTGTTGACAGTCCTGTTATACAAGACGATCCTGCAGGCACAACAACACTAGCGGCTACATGTAGTAGTCATTGGGTTGATTATGAGCGTGAGAATGGATTAATAACAAACGATAATAGACAACAAGGATTGTATAGTGGCGATGTTGGTTTTGCATTTGCAAAAGAACAACTCAAAGATATACAATGGAAATAACCATAACAAAAGGAGTAATATTATGAAGTTACAACAAAAGTTTGCATTAGCACAATACATTGCTAATAAAGAAAATGTAGATTATGAATGGGGCATTAACGATTGCAATACATTTGTATTCGAGTTCCATGACAGTGCATACGGAACAAACATGATGAGTTTAATAAAATACAGAGACCCTAGAGCCGCAATGAAGTTTCAAAAAGGTTACATGGGACTACAACAGTGGATGAACATTCATGAATATTCTAACAAACCTAGTAAGGGTAAAAACAAAGGTTGGAGAGAAGGCGATTTAGCTATTCAAACACTAAAGCCTTGGTACAACAGTGCATTTATCTTTCACAATGGTGTGTTTTGGAGTATGGTTGAAGGTCACGGACTAAAAACATACACAACAGGCGCAGTAGAAAAAGCTATGACAAGTGCTTGGCGTAAACTGGGTGGTGAAGATACAGCAGAACTAGTTGAAGAAGAAGATGTAGCTTATGCTACTGTTGAAGAATCAGAAACTGCATTAGCCGAAGAAGAAGCTGATTGGATTGACGATAACACTTGTGAGAACTGTAAAGAGTTTCCATGCGAGTGTGATAGACCGGAAGAATAAAAAATGGGTAAAAGTCTTGGAACTATAATTAGTATTGGTATTGCAATATTTGCTCCATATGCGGCCGCCGCATTGGGATTAAGTGGATTTGCAGCAACTGCATTTGGTATTGGATTACAATTTGCAGCCAGCAGTTTGTTAAGTAGCAAAGCAAAAAGTGGCGGCGGTGGCGGAGTTGCTGACAGTGGATTATTAGTTAATAAAACATCAAACACAGCTTCATTACCAGTAATTTATGGTACAAGGCGTTTGGGTGGTACTAGGATATATCTACAAAGCACAGATGCTGCTGGTGCAGTAAGTGGAACAGAATATTTACATGTAATAATGGCATATGCCAATGGTGGTAACCTAGCTGATGCTTCATTCAACATGGATGGACCAAGTGCTACTAAAATTATATTCAATGACAAACCAGCTTGGACAAGTAGTGGTGGTATTGACAGTGAATTTAGTGGTGTATTAGACATTGCTACATATAGAGGACCAACAGACCAATCACATACTGTAGGACGAGAATACAATACATTTGGTTCGGATTTTGCAAATGAAATAAGTGACGAATGGACTTCCAATCACAGACTAAGAGGCGTGGCATATATTTACGCTCGATTGAAGTTTGACAGAGATGCGTTTCCTGGTGCACCAACAATACTAATAGAAGCAAATGGTATGCGAGTAGCAGATGTAACTAAGATTAAAGCAGGAACTACAAACGCAGATACATTAAGATCACACAGCAGACATTCAAACCCTGCTAATGTGTTATTCGATTATTTAACAAATTCTACTTATGGAAAAGGACTAGCTACAGCGGACATAGACATAGATAGTTTCCATGATGCAAGTGTCTATTTTGATGCAATTAGCATGACATTTGATGGAGTTGTAGAAACATCAGATACACTATTCAATAATGTACAAAACATTTTAGGAAGTAGTAACACAAACATGTACTACAGCAGAGGACAGTACAGTATTAAAGTACACAAGCAAGAAAGTTTTAGTAATGCATTTGAATTCAACACCAGCAACATTATAGGTGAATGGACTATTAGTTTAGGTAGTAAGAAAAATAGATTCAATACAGTTAAAGTTAACTACTTTGATCCTGCATTAGATTGGCAACCAAACAGTTTAAAACTGCAGAAGAGTTCATATCTAAGTGCAGATAACAATATTGTTAATGAAGGAACTATTGATATTACATTTATTGCAAACGAAGCAATGGCTACTAAACTTGGTAACTTTTACTTGGATTCAAGCAGATACATGACAATGGTTACATTTAAAAGTACACATCAAGCACTGAAGTTAGATGTTAATGATACAGTATATGTAGATCATGCAGTACCTGGTTGGACTGGTAATGACAAGAAGAAAATGAGAGTGAGTGCATTAGTACTAAATAGTGATAGTACAGTAGATGTAACACTACAAGAATATGCACCAGATAGCGTGTATATAGAAAATCAATAAGGAGTCAGCAATATGATAATATCAAGTCAACCGTTAATCAATGGAACAGCAGGCCTAAGCGCCAGCAGTGAAGATGAAATTAAATTAATTGACAGTGGTAAGTTAGCCAACATTATAGAAGATACAAGTCCACAATTAGGTGGTAACTTAGATGTTGTAACACACAGTTTAGTAAGCACTAGTAATAGAAGTATTAGTATTAGTCCAAACGGAACTGGTGATGTTAATTTGGGAACATACAAATTTGATGTAGATCAAGCTATGGCTAGCGGACTAGATAATTATGTATTAACATACGACCATTCAACTGGTAAAATAAGTTTAGAAGCAAATGATAGTGCTGGTTACAGTGATGCAGCCGCAATTGCCGCAGTAGAAGGTGAAGCTACACTAAATCTTACTGGAGCAGTACACATAAGCAATGCTAACATTACAACAATAACTAGAACTGGTAACAGCAATGCACCAGGTTTATTACTAAGCCGCAATGTAGGTTCAGGCGGAAGTTTAGCTAGAAGATGCGGAGCAGTATACAATGTACTTGATGGAAGCACTACAACATTTTTAGGCACTCATACTTTTGAAGATCATAGTAGCCAAGGCAAGAAATTCCAAGTGGGTTATACCAGTGATAATGCAAGCAGTACAACATTATTATTTGACGCCAGTGAAAATGATGGTATGAATGTATATGGTAATATAGATTTACAAAACACTCATTCAATTAACAATGTAAGCAGTATATTGTTTGATAACAGTCATAGTGATGATAGAGATATTAAGCTAAGTGTTAACGGTGGCAGTCATCACCAATTTATTCTGACAGGTGCTAACACAAACTATAATGCACAAAGACGAACAGAACTAGGCTTTAAACAAGATGATGGAAGCAATCAAATCTTTCAAGGTATATTTGGCTTTAGACACAGAACTAATGGTGCTGATGAATTTCGTATTTCGCATCTAAGTGATGATGGTAACACAACCAAAGACATTTTAAAACATACTCAAAACTCAAGCACAGATTTATTTAATGGACATGGTGTAGCCGTATTTAATTTATTAGAAACTAAAGCTATATGCACAAAGAGAATGGATATAAACGGACTACAATCAGATACCAGTACTCTTAATGTAATAACAGATATGACTAATCAAAGTGATGATTTACACAACAGCTTAACAGTTAATCTTGATTACAAAGCAGTAGATCTAGCAGGTGGTGATAATAAACAAAATAGTATTACATTTAGTGTTAACCATGATTCAGGTGGTGGCGCACATACAGATACAGTAGGACGCTTTAATGCTGAATACGATCCTGATGCAGTTGATACTAACAAAATGAAACTAATTGCTGTACACAATGGCAGTGGTACTAATGGACAAATTGATGTTAGTCCACAGCGAGGACAAGTTAATGTTCCTTGGAGACTAGCAAGTTACACAACCACAGAAAGAAATGCACTATCTGGTATTACTGATGGTGTAACAATATACAACGAAACAACACACAAATTTCAAGGCCGTGCAAATGGTTCTTGGGTAGATTTACATTAAAT
>Ga0209071_1000449_pt1 | contig 20558 bp, 20 predicted proteins | sample CoawatmetaG10DNA_2_FD_187513 | JGI IMG/M metagenome (GOLD analysis project Ga0209071, IMG submission 187513) | Marine microbial communities from the West Antarctic Peninsula - Coastal water metaG108-DNA (SPAdes) (version 2) | ecosystem: Environmental > Aquatic > Marine > Coastal ... | reverse complement strand
GCGCCGGGGATGGCAGCCGGGGCAGGCGCCTGCGCGGCTTCGGGTGCCGCTGCGGGCGTGGGTTCGGCGGCCGGTTGGGGCTCTGCCTTGCGCTTCTTCCAGAAACTAAACATCGTAAAAGGCAGTCTATTTCGCCGTTAGAATCAAGCGTCGAATTTTATCAGACAGCCCTTATGCGCTCTTCCATGCGAATCGTTTCAAACCGGGCTCGGTCGCGAGTCTGGCAATTGGCCGCGACGGCCCTGGCGGCGGGCCTGTTGGCCTGCCATGTTGGCGCGCAGGAGCTGGCCGCCGCAGCGGGGCATCCGACCGCCGCCGTCACCGGTGGCAAGGTGGGCGCCAGCCAGTCCGACACGCACGAATACAAGCTGCCCAATGGGCTGCAGTTGATCGTGAAGGAAGACCACCGCGCCCCTACCGTGGCGCACATGGTCTGGTATCACGCCGGGAGCATCGACGAGCACAACGGCACCACCGGTGTCGCCCATATGCTCGAACACATGATGTTCAAGGGCACCAAGACAGTCGGCCCGGGCGAGTTTTCCCGCCGCGTGGCAGCCCTGGGCGGCCGCGAAAACGCCATGACCACGCGTGACTTCACGATGTACTTCCAGCAGATCGAGAAATCGCACCTGGCCGATGTGATGGGGCTCGAAGCCGATCGCATGGCCAATCTCCAGCTCACCGACAAGGAGTTCAAGCCGGAGATGAATGTGGTGAAGGAAGAGCGCCGCATGCGCATCGACGACTCCGCCCGTTCCACCGTGTATGAGCAGATGCTCGCCACGCTGTTCAACGCCGCGCCGTACCGCAACCCGACCATCGGCTGGCCGGGAGACCTCGACACGATGACGGTGCAGGACGCCCAGAACTGGTACCACGCCTGGTACACGCCCAACAACGTCACCGTGATCGTCGCGGGCGATGTGAAACCCGACGAAGTCTTCCGCCTCGCGCAGCGCACCTACGGCAAGCTCAAGCCGCATGCACTGCCGCGCCGCTATGCGCAGGAGGAGCCCAAGCAGATCGGCGTGAAGCGCATCTGGGTGAAGGCGCCGGCCGAGAATCCGTACGTTGTGCTGGCCTACAAGGTGCCGCGCCTGAGTGATGTGGAAAAAGACGTCGACCCGTATGCGTTGGAAGTCCTGTCGGCCGTGCTCGATGGCTATGACAACGCGCGCCTGTCGAGCCAGCTCGTCAAAGGCGAAAAGCGGATCGCCGACGACGTCAATGCCGGCTACGACGGCCTGAACCGCGGCCCGTCGATCTTCCTGCTGGACGGCTCGCCCGCCGACGGTCACACCACCGCCGAGATCGAACAGGCGCTGCGCGCGCAGATCGAACGCATCGCCAAGGAAGGCGTGACCGACGCTGAACTGAAGCGCGTGAAGGCGCAGGTTGTGGCCGCGCAGATCTACAAGCGCGACTCGGTGTTCGGCCAGGGCATGGAGATCGGCATGAACGAGATGAGCGGCCTGTCGTGGCGTTCCATCGATCGCCAGCTCGAGAAGATCAAGGCCGTGACGTCGGCGCAGATCCAGCACGTGGCGCAGACGTATTTCAACGAAGACAACCTCGTCGTCGCCACGCTGCTGCCGCAACCGATCGATCCCAACAAACCGGCGCGCAAGCCTGTTCCAGGTATGCGCGATGAAGGAGGGCTGCGTTGATGCGCACCATGTCTCTGACCCTGAAGACGGCGCTGGTCGCCATTGTTGCAGCGGCAGCGCAGAGTGCCCTGGCCGCGCTGCCCATCGAACACTGGACGGCGCCGACCGGCGCGCGCGTGTTTTTCGTGCCGAGCCCGTCGATTCCGATGCTGGACATCAACCTCGACGTGGATGCGGGTTCGCGCTATGAGCCCGCCAACAAGGTGGGCCTCGCCTCGCTCACAGCGGGCATGCTCGACAAGGGCGTTGCCGCGCAGGGCAACGCGCCCGCCCGCGATGAAGCGGCGATTGCCGATGCGTTTGCCGATGTGGGCGCGAGCTTTGGCGGCGGCGCCGGTGGTGACCGCACGAGCCTGCGTCTGCGCACGCTGTCCGACCCCGTTGAGCGCGGCCCGGCCATCGCGCTGATGACGCAGATCATTTCAGCGCCGACCTTTCCCGATGCCGTGCTCGCGCGGGACAAGCAGCGCCTGGTGGCTGCGATCCGCGAATCGCTGACCAAACCGTCGGTGCTGGCCGAGCGCGCGTTCGGCAAGGCCATCTACGGCACGCATCCGTACGGGCAGACCGCTTCGCCGGAAACGGTGGAGAGCATCACGCGCGACGACATCGTGCGCTACTACCAGGCCAACTACACGGCCAAGCGCGCCGTGGTGACGCTGATCGGCGCGATCAGCCGCCAGGAAGCCGAGGCCATCGCCGAGCAAATTACGCGCGGCCTGCCCGCTGACGGCGCCACGCCGCCGGGGCTGCCCGACGTGAAGATGCCGCTGGCAAAGGCGGAGACGATCCGCATTCCGCACCCGGCGCAGCAGGCGACCATCATCATCGGTCAACCGGGTATCGCGCGCGGCGACAAGGATTACTTCCCGTTGCTGGTCGGCAACTACGTGCTCGGTGGCGGCGGTTTCAGTGCGCGGCTGACGAACGAAGTGCGCGAGAAGCGCGGCCTGACGTACAGCATCGGCAGCTACTTCGCGCCCGCCGCGCAGCCCGGTCCGTTCGAACTGGCACTGCAGACGCGCAAGGACCAAACCGAAGAAGCATTGGGCGTGGTGCGCGACACTGTTGCCAAGTTTGTGGCCGATGGCCCAACCGATGCGGAACTGAAAGCCGCCAAGGACAACCTCGTCAACGGCTTCCCGCTGCGCCTGGACAGCAACCGCAAGCTGCTGGACAACGTGGCCAACATCGGCTGGTACAACTTGCCGCTCGACTATCTGGATACATGGACGCAGCGCATCGCGGCCGTCACGCGTGACCAAGTGCGCACGGCATTCCAGCGCGTGCTGCAACCGCAGGCCATGGCGACGATCGTGGTAGGCGGTCCGGAAAAAGCCGCCGCGAACTGACGTACCGCGTCTTGATCCGAAAAAACCGGCGGCATTTCCCGCCGGTTTTTGTTTGCGCTCGTTTTATGAGGCAACAGCCCCTAAAATCCCGGCCATGGCACCTCGTACCTCCAGCTCCAAAGGCCCCAAGGCCAAGACCGCCACGTCGCATGCGCGCGCACCTCAGCAGGTGCGCATCATCGGCGGGCAATACAAGCGCACGCCGCTCCCCGTGGTGGATGCCGATGGCCTGCGCCCGACCAGCGACCGCGTCCGCGAGACGGTCTTCAACTGGCTCGGTCAGGACCTGACCGGCTGGCGCTGCGCCGACCTCTTTGCCGGCACCGGCGCGCTCGGCTTCGAGGCGGCTTCGCGCGGCGCCGCGCACGTGACGCTCATCGAAAACCACGCCCCGGCCGTGCGCGCGCTGCACGCCATTCGCGACAGGCTGGACGCGCGCATGGTCGACATCGTTTCCGGTGACGCCTTTGCCTGGCTGGCGCGGCAGCCAGATGCCGCGTTCGATGCGGTGTTCATCGATCCCCCGTTTGCACACGACTGGACGCTGCGTGCGCTGGAGGCAGCGACACGGGTCGTCAAGCCCGGCGGCGTCATCTATGTTGAAGCAGCGCAGCCATTAGTGGATGTGAGTGCTAATTCACATGACGCTGAACCTATGGCAGGCACCGAATTGCCCACCGGTCTGACGCTCCACAAACACCTGCGCGCCGGTGCGGTGCATGCACATTTGTTGCTGCGCAAAAACGGTTAAACTACGCCGCTCGCAACCGATGCATGAGCATCGGGCGGCACCTGCAACGCGGGTCCGCTTGGTGGATATCGGTGGCACAGGCGGCAGGCTCGGGACCTGCCGCGGTCGACAACGCAACGGCGTCCGAACGCAGTACCGGCGCGGCCACGTCCCACGCCGACGCTTGCGGATGCTCTTTTCCCCTTGGTGGAGGAACCATGGTGATCGCGGTTTATCCCGGCACTTTCGATCCGTTCACGCGCGGCCACGAAGATCTCGTGCGGCGTGCGTCCAACATCTTCGACGAGTTGATCGTCGGGGTGGCGCAGAGCCCGAACAAGCGGCCGTTCTTCGCGCTGGAAGAGCGCATCGAGATCGCCCGTGAAGTGCTCGGCCATTACCCCAACGTGCGGGTCGAAGGGTTTTCTGGTCTCTTGAAGGATTTCGTGCGCAAGAACGGCGCGCGCGTCATCGTGCGGGGCCTGCGTGCCGTATCGGACTTCGAGTACGAATTCCAGATGGCCGGCATGAACCGCTACCTGCTGCCGGACGTGGAAACCATGTTCCTCACGCCGTCGGATCAATACCAGTTCATCTCGGGCACGTTCGTGCGCGAAATTGCGGTGCTCGGCGGCGATGTGAGCAAGTTCGTGTTCCCCTCGGTCGAAAAGTGGCTCAAGGAAAAGACCGGCAAGACGGAAGGGTCGGGCAAATCGGAATAAGATGACGCTTTGGCGAGCGCTGGCTCGCCGGCTATTTCCAAGGAAGGCATCATGGCGCTCATAATCACCGATGAGTGCATCAATTGCGACGTATGCGAGCCAGAGTGCCCCAACGGCGCGATTTCGATGGGTCCGGAGATCTACGTGATCGACCCGGGCAAATGTACCGAATGCGTTGGCCACTTTGACGAACCTCAGTGCCAACAGGTCTGTCCGGTGGATTGCATCCCCAAGGATCCGGCCCATGAGGAAACGCACGAGCAGTTGATGCAGAAGTACACCCAGCTCACGTCCGCACCACCACGGGCGGCGTGAACGGACAAAAAAAGAGACGGCCAAAGCCGTCTCTTTTCATTGGTGCCTACCAACCTGTTGACTGTGCGCTTACTGGATCGGCAACAGATCTTCCGGCCCTTCGTACGCATAGCCCGGCTCGCAGACGATGCGGTAGTGCGGGTAATGCGGATGCAGGGGGCGCGGCACGATCGGTGAAGGCGCCACAGGTGCCTGCACGAACGGCTTGGGGCCATTGCCGGGTTGGCGCATTGCGCCAGCAGCCGGCGCAGGAGGCTGGCGGATCACCGGCATCGGCGTCGGATAAGGTTGCGGATAGGGCAGCGGCCCAATGTAGACGCGATGGCAGTAGCGAACGCCTTCCTGCGCAACCACTACTTTCTGCCGTTGCTCGCGGCGCGCCTGTTCAGCGGCCTGTGCCGCGATCTGGGCTTGGCGAGCGTCTTCGGCCGCCTGCGCTTTGCGGCGCGCGGTTTCCATCTGTTGCACTTCCGCGGCTTCAGCGCTGGCGCGTTCGCGGGCAGCCTTCTGGTCGGCGGCCGTGGGCGTGTTGTCGATCATCGGCACGGGCTTCGCGCGCGTGCCGCAGGGGTGGTCGGAATAGGTCGTCTGACCGTTCTCGCTGCAGCGATACACCTGCGCGTGCGTTGGCAAGCTAGCCGCAGCCAAGCCGAGCGCCAGACCCGCCAGCACGGCGGCGCGTGAGGTGAGAGTGGCGAACGGTGTCATGGCGGTGTCCTCGGGGTTGGCGGATCAGCGTGCCGTGTGCAGGCGCATCATGGCTTTTTCGGCGTTGCCGGCAATCAATTCGGGCAGCGCATCCAGGCTTTGATCGATCGCGCGGTCGATGAGGTCCTGCTCTTCCTTGCGAGGCGCCTTGAGCACGAAGTTGGCGACATCATGCTGGCCAGATGCTGCCGTGCCCGGCGGCAAGAGATTGCGCGGATGGCCGATGCCCAGCCGCAGTCGCCAGAACTGCTGCGTGGTCAGATGGGCCGCAATGTCCTTCAGGCCGTTGTGTCCACCGGATCCGCCTCCGAGCTTGAGTTTGACAGCGCCGGGCGGCAAATCCAATTCATCGTGCACGACCAGGATCTCATCGGGCATGACCTTGTAGAAGCGGGCCAGTGCCACGGTGGCCAGGCCGGAGCGGTTCATGAAGGTTTGCGGCTGCAGCAGCCACACCTCGTTGCCCCACAGGTTAGCGCGCGCGGCATAGCCGTGAAAGCGCGTCTCGTTGCGCAGTGTCACGTTGCCCATGCGCGCGAGTTGGTCGACCAGCCAGAAGCCGGCGTTGTGTCGCGTCGCCGCATATTCGGCGCCCGGATTGCCGAGGCCGACGATGAGTTTGATCATGCGATTCGTATCAGGTTGAGGTGCAGGCAGCGCCCCTTGATCGTACAAGCATAGCTGCTTTCCGTAGCCTGGAGGCGGTGCGGCTCGCCCCGCTCAGGCAGAAAAAAAAGCCCGGCGAGACTGGCTCGGCGGGCTTTTTTTGCTCGCACCGAAGTGCGAGGTGCGGCAACTTAGGCTGCCGGCTTGTCTTCGCCTGCAGCAGCAGCGCCTTCTTCGGCGGCAGCGGACTTCTCGCCAGCCGGCACGCTGATGTTGGCAACAGCCGGGTTCTCATCGCCACCGTGGGTGAGGATGGTCACGCCCTTCGGCAGCTTGAGGTCAGCGATGTGCAGGGTCTGGCCGATTTCCAGCGTACCCAGATCCACTTCGATGAACTCCGGCAGGTCGGCCGGCAGGCACGACACTTCGACGTCGTTCAGGATGTGGTTCACGATGCCGTGGCCCAGCTTCACGCCCGGTGCGGTTTCCTGGTTCAGGAAGTGCAGCGGCACCTTGACGTGGATCTTTTCCTTGGCCGATACACGTTGGAAATCGACGTGCAGAACCAGTTGCTTGAACGGGTGCAGTTGGAAGTCGCGCAGCAGCGCCTTTTCCACCTTGCCAGCCACTTCGATGTCGAGGATCGACGAGTGGAAGGCTTCCTTCTTCAGCGCGTGGTACAGCGCGTTGTGATCGAGTTCGATCAGCTTCGGCTCGGCGCCAGCGCCGTAAATGATCGCCGGGGTCTTGCCGGAATTGCGCAGGCGGCGGCTCGCACCAGTGCCCTGAACGCTACGCTCGAAAGCGACAACTTTCATGATTGCTCCAAACGAAAAAGACGACTCGCGACCAAGCCGTCTGGTGAACGGGGCGCCATATTGCGCCCCGCGGACACCGCAGAAGTGCCGTCTAACCGACGTTTTCTGCAGTAAAGCCTTGAATTATAACAGTAAGCTGCTCGGGTGCCGAATTATTCAGCAAACAGCGACATGATCGAATCACCGCGCACGATGCGCGTGAAGGTCTCGGCCAGCAGCGGGGCGGTCGAGAGCTGACGGATCTTGCCGCACTTGATGGCGTCTTCGCGCAGCGGGATGGTGTCGGTCACGACCACTTCGTCGAGCGCCGAGTCTGCAATGCGGGCGGCCGCGCCACCCGACAGCACCGGATGCGTGCAATACGAGAACACTTGCTTGGCACCGCGCTCCTTCAGCACCTGCGCGGCTTTGCACAGCGTGCCGCCGGTGTCGATCATGTCATCCATGATCACGCAATTGCGGCCGTCGACTTCACCGATGATGTTCATCACCTCGGCCACGTTGGCCTTCGGGCGACGCTTGTCGATGATCGCCAAGTCCACGCCGAGCTGCTTGGCGAGCGCACGTGCGCGCACCACGCCGCCGACATCGGGCGATACCACCAGCAGGTCTTCGTAGTTCTTCTTGCGCAGGTCTTCGAGCAGGATCGGCGACGCGTAGATGTTATCGACCGGAATATCGAAGAAGCCTTGGATCTGGTCAGCGTGGAGGTCCATCGTCAGCACGCGCTCGACGCCGGCGACTTCCAGCATGTTGGCAACGACCTTGGCCGTGATCGCCACGCGCGCCGAGCGCGGACGACGGTCCTGGCGGGCATAGCCGAAGTAGGGGATGGCGGCCGTGATGCGGCGGGCAGACGCACGCTTGAGCGCATCGACCATCACCATCAATTCCATCAGGTTGTCGTTGGTGGGGGCGCAGGTGGATTGCAGGATGAACACGTGCTTGCCGCGCACGTTTTCCTGGATCTCGACCTGGACTTCACCATCGGAGAATCGGCCGACGAGGGCCTTACCTAGCGGAATGCCCAGGTGCTTGACGACAGCTTCTGCGAGTTTGGGGTTGGCATTGCCGGTAAAAACCATCAAGCCTTCGCTGCTCATCGGGGCACCTGTTTTGACTTCAGACGCGCCGGCTGGTCGAAGCCAACCGGGCTATTGCTGGGAACATAAGGAAGAAAATGGCAGGGGCGGAAGGATTCGAACCTACGCATGCCGGAATCAAAATCCGGTGCCTTAACCAGCTTGGCGACGCCCCTACACAACCGATCGGTTACTGCTTCCATTGCAGAAGCAATAACTGCAAACCTTACACAGCAAATCTTGCGAGCGGGTGTTGCGACAGACCTGCCGCACACCGACCTTCCCATTCGGAAGGCACCTGATCCGCCACCGCTTGCGCCTGCTCAACGTTGTCGAACGGAGCAAATACGCAGGCGCCGGATCCGGTCATTCTTGCCAGAGGGCTGAACTGACGCAGCCAGACAAGTGCTCGGGCGATTTCGCCGTATTTCCTTTCCGCCACCGCTTGCAGGTCGTTGCGACCGTAAGCGAAAACAATTTGTTGGTCAGGAAAGTCCGTAATTATGGTGAGTGGCGTATCGCGTGTCAACCCTTCATCGGAAAAAATTGCAGGGGTCGGCACATGCACGCGTGGGTGAATCACCACGAAGGCAGCCGGCGGCAGCGTGACCGGCGTGAGTTCTTCGCCGATCCCCTCGGCGAAGGCGTTCTGGCCGAACACGAAGAAGGGCACGTCGGCGCCCAGCTTCAGGCCGATCGCCATCAGTTGCGTGCGTGGCAGATCAAGGCCCCAGAGACGATTGAGCGCAAGCAGCGTGGTGGCAGCATCAGACGAGCCGCCGCCAAGGCCACCGCCCATCGGCAGGCGTTTCTCGATCGCGATGTCGACGCCGTAGGTGCAGCCGGTTTCCGCTTGCAGCAGGCGCGCGGCGCGGATCACAAGGTCGTCATCGGCGTGCACGCCGGGGATGTCGGTGGTGCGCACGAGGCGGCCGTCGGGGCGGCGCGCGAAATGCAGCGTGTCGCTCCAGTCGATCAACTGGAAGACGGTTTGCAGCAGGTGGTAGCCATCTGGCCGGCGGCCGACTACATGCAGGAAGAGATTGAGCTTGGCGGGCGCGGGGCAATCACGCAGCTCGACGGGGGCGGAAGACATGACGAAGCGAGGCGTTACTGGTCGAGCACGAGCCGCACCGATAGCGGACCATTGGCGCCCTGTGGCCGATCAAGATCGAGCCGGCGGATGCTGACTTTGGCACCATCGGTGGTGTTGCCGTCGTCAGTCCAGGCGACGTAGTGGACAGTCCAGCCGTTCTGCTCGATGGTTTCGGGGCGCGATTGCGCATCGCGTGCCACGCGTGCCGGTGTGCCGGGCGCGGGGCGGGCGCGCAGCCAGTCGCGCAAGCCGGAGACCGGCAGCGAAAAGCCGAGCGCATCCTGCATCAGCGTGTCGACCTCGGGGGCGCGGCGAGGCGGCTGGTTCGGCAGTTCGAGCGTGGCGCCTTGGTTGCTTTGGCTGACGATGGCCAGCGTCTGGCCCAGCGGCGACATCAACTCAAGCTGCACGTCGGGTCCGCGCTCGCGCCACAGGAAGCTGCCGACGGCGCTTTGCTCGGCGTTGTTCTGCGTGTAACGGGCCGAGAAGCGACCTTGATAACGCGTGATGTTGGTATCGGCGTCTTGTGTACCAGCGAAGAGATCGTTGGCTGGCCGCAAGCTCGTGCAGCCGCTGAACAGCGCGCAGCCAGCGCCGAGCATCAGCGCGCCAAGCGCGTGCGTGAACCGCATCGCCATCAATTTGCACTCACGGGAACATTGGGTACCGGCTGGCCGAAGCGGCGCAGCGTGTCGCGCAGCGTGGTGTCGTTCACGTCAAGCTTGGACGCTTCAGTCCAGACTTGGCGTGCGTCGTCCTGCTTGCCCGATTGCCACAGCACTTCGCCCAGGTGCGCACCGATTTCGGCTTGCGGGGCGGCAGCCCACGCCTTGCGCAGGATGTCGGTGGCGCCGGGCAGATCGCCGCGACGGTATTTGACCCAGCCGAGGCTGTCGGCGATATAGGGATCATCCGGCGCCAGCGATACGGCTTTTTCCAGCAGCTCCTGCGCCTCCTGCAGGCGCACGCTGCGATCGGCCAGCGAATAGCCGAGCGCGTTGTAGCCGATGGCCTGGCCGGGACGCAGGTCGATCACCTTGCGCAGCAGCGTCTCCATGTTGTCGTAGTGGCCGTCGTGCTCTTCGAGCATCGCCAGTTGATACGTGTATTCGACGTTGTCCGGGTCGCTTTTGAGCAGCTCATTGACGCGGGCGCGGGCGCGGCCGTAAGCCTTGGCGTCCATCAGCATGCCGATTTCGGCCTGGCGGATGCCGTCCATCAGGGCCTGGCGGCGCGGGCCATCGGGCACGTCTTCGGAATCAGCGACGAGTTCATCGAAGGTCTGTTGCGCCTCGTCGATACGGCGCAGCTTGCCGAGCAACTGGCCGCGCTTGATGCCGGCCGCCAGTGCGGTCTGGCCGTCGGCGTCGCCGTTGGCGGAACCGGTGATCTTGTCGACCCAGCCGAGCGCGCCGGCGTAGTCTCGCTTCTCCTCGGCCAACTGGGCGAGGCCCTGGTAGCCGGGTTCTGGGCTCAGGGTGGGCGACTTGGCGGTGGCCGTGACGTATTCCTTCAGGTAACGCTCGGCGTCGTCGTACTGGCGCTGCTGCAAATTCAGCAGGCCCAGGGCAAGCGTGATGCGCGCATCGTTGGGCGCGATCTTCTTGAGCGTTTCGAATTCAGCGCGGGCCTTGTCCTGCTGATTGCGCACGAGGTACATGCGGGCGAGCGCCAGGTGGCCGTCGATGGACGCTGGCGCGGCTTTCAGGAAGCTGCGCAGGCCAGTGATGGCGGCATCGGGGTCGCTGTCGGCACGCAGTTCGGCGGCGAGGATGGCGGCGTCTTCATACCCGGGACGCAGCTTGAGCGCGGTGTCCAGTTCCGTCAGTGCGCCGGCGGTGTCCTTGGCGGCGACCTTCGCGCGGGCCAAGGCCAGATGCGTTTCGGGGCGCTGCATGTCATGCGAGGCGATGCGCTGCAGCGCACCGACGGCACCTGCCGGATCGCTGCTCTTGGACATCTGCTGCTGCAATTGCAGCAAGGCATCGGCACGCTGGCCCGGCGAGACCTTGTTCAATTGCGCCTGCAGCATCGGTTCGACTTCCGACCACTGGCCAGTGGCCACGAGCAAGAGCTGCTGTACCTGGCGAGCCGGCATCGACGTCGGCGACAGTTCCACCCACAGGCGCGCCGCGGTCATCGCTTGCGCGGGCGAGCGCGTCAGAAACGCGATTTCGGTCGCCCGCTGGGCAAAGCGGGGGTCGCGCGTATCTTGCGCGAGCGCAAGATAGGTGCGGTACGCCGGTTCGACCAACCCCCGCTGCAGCGACACTTCCGATGCCAGCACGCGGTACATGATGTCTTCATTGAGCGCGACACGCGGCAGATCCGTCCGCTCCGAACTCAGTAGGCCGGTGCGCGGGCGTGAGCGTTCAATCTGCACGGCCGCGCGATCACCCGCGCCGTCTTCCTTTGCAGCTTGGGCGATCAGCGGGGCGACGGCCGTCGACTGCGACGACCATGCCGGCAGGCTCGTCAGCCCTCCCGCCACCAGCGCGGCCAGCAGGGCCGTTCTGCTGCGCGGGAATCGCCGCGGGCGTTGCGTCGCGGGCGAATGGGAGAGGGCGTGAGGCATGGTCTCGAAGCTCCGGATAGGGGGTCGGGGCATTGTAGCCTGACCGCTACAATCGCCCGCATCGTAAAAAAGGTTGGAGCAGCACATGGGATGGAGGTTCGATGCCTGAGTTGCCGGAGGTCGAGGTCACTCGCCTGGGTTTGATACCGCATATTACGGAGCGACGTATCGTTCGCGTGGTGGTGCGCCATCACGGCTTGCGCTGGCCCGTCGATCCGGCGTTGCCGGAGTTGCTGGCCGGTCTGACTGTCACGCGCTTGCTGCGCCGGGGCAAATACCTGCTCATCGAATGCATGCCCGAGGCCGAACAATCCGGCGGCTGCGCCGAAACCGCAGGCGGCTGGTTGCTGATCCATCTTGGTATGACAGGCACCTTGCGCGTGCTGGAAACGGCCGTGCCGCCCGGCCTGCACGATCACGTCGATATCGAACTCGCCGGCGCAACTGGCGTACCCGTCACACTGCGCTATCGGGATCCGCGCCGCTTTGGTGCCGTGCTTTGGCATGCAGGCGACGAAGCCGGCCTGGCCGAACACCCGCTGCTGCGCAACCTCGGCATCGAGCCGTTCGACGCGCGATTCGACGGCGACTGGATGTTTGCCCGCACGCGCGGACGCCGGGTGGCCATCAAGTCGGCGCTCTTGGCGGGCGACATCGTGGTCGGCGTGGGCAACATCTATTGTTCGGAAAGCCTGTTTCGCGCCGGCATCCGACCGACCACGGCAGCGGGACGCATCGGCCGCCCGCGCTATGCGGCGCTGGCCGAGGCCATTCGCGCCACGCTGGCCGATGCCATCGCCCGGGGCGGCAGCACGCTGCGGGACTTTGTCGGCTCCGACGGGCAAAGCGGCTACTTTCAGCTTGATGCCTTCGTGTACGACCGCGCCGGTCTGCCGTGTCGTGTGTGCGGCACGCCGGTCCGCCAGATCGTGCAGGGCCAGCGCTCCACGTTCTACTGCCCGACCTGCCAGCGCTGATCGGCCGGCTCATGCCACCGGGAGCTGCCTGAAAACGCCGTGCCGGAGCGATCTGCACGCCATTTCGCAAGGTTTTTGAAGTGGGGTGCGGGGTCTTCGATGGCATCCCGCAACACTTGTCTGCCCGGGTTGGAGAACCCTGCTGAAAGTTCGCCCGAAAGCCGGCGGTTCGCTGTATCGTTCCACCTAAATTTGTGCATTTCTGTGCCGTAATTGGGCGGTAACAGCGATGTCGAGGGGCGCGCGCATTCTTTCGCGGTCGGGTCGCGCACACAATAAGACAGAATGATGAACAACACACTGAGCACACAGTTCGAGCAGTACAGCGCCTGGCGCGCTTCGGTACTGCAGTCGGTGGGGGAATTCCAGGACTGGCTGCAAGCCCAGGAGCTGTACGACGCGCAAGCTGACATGCGCGCGCAGCGCATCCGGGGCGTGCTGCGCAGCGACAAGCTCAAGGTCGCCTTCATTGCCGAGTTCTCGCGCGGCAAGAGTGAACTGATCAACGCGATCTTCTTTGCGGATTTCGGCCGCCGCATCCTGCCGTCGTCGGCGGGCCGGACCACGATGTGTCCGACCGAGCTGATGTACGACGAAAGCTATCCGCCGTCGATCCGTCTGTTGCCGATCGAGACGCGTCTGCACGACGCATCGACGGCCGATTTTCGCGATGCGGGGAGCCACTGGCTGTCGGTCCCGCTCGACCCGTCGTCGCCCGAGGGCATGCTCGAAGCGTTCCGCCACGTGGTGGAAACCGTGCGCGTGCCGAAGGAAGAAGCCGAACAACTGGGGCTCTATAACGACGCCGATCCCGACGCCGCGTTCTCGGTGGATGCCGCCGGCACGGTCGAAGTGTCGAAGTGGCGTCACGCGATCATCAATTTCCCGCACCCGATGCTCAAGCAGGGCCTGGTGATCCTGGACACGCCGGGCCTGAACGCCATCGGTACCGAGCCGGAGCTGACGCTGCGACTGATTCCGGATGCGCATGTCGTGGTGTTCGTGCTGGCCGCGGACGCCGGCGTGACCAAGAGCGACCTGGAGCTGTGGCGCTCGCATGTCGGTGGTGGCCAACGCAAGGGCTGCATCGCGGTGCTCAACAAGGTCGATGGCCTGTGGGATCCGCTCAAGTCCGCAGAGGAAGTCGAAAACGAAGTCAGTCGCCAGATCATGACGACGGCACAGGTGCTCGATATCGATGTCGAGCGCGTGTATCCGGTGTCGGCGCAGAAGGGCCTGGTGGCCAAGGTCAGCCATGACCATGAGCTGCTGGCGAAGAGCCGACTGCTCGAGCTGGAGTCGGTGCTGTCGGATCAGCTGATTCCGCAGCGTCGCGAGATCGTCACCGAGCAAGTGCAACTGGCGGTGAAGGACATGGCGACAGGCGCGCAGCAGCTGCTGCAGATGCGTCGCCGCGACATCGTCGAGCAGTTGTTCGAGCTGCGCGGCCTGCGCGGCAAGAACCACACGATGGTCAAGCACATGCTGATGCGCGTGCAGGGCGAGAAGGAAGAGTTCGAGCAAAGCATCGCCAAGTTCCAGGCGTTGCGCACGGTGTTCGGCCGCCACAGCGCGGAGATCATCAAGAGCGTGCAGCTCAAGCAGATCCGCTCGACGATGCGCGAGGCGCGCGAGAAGATGAAAGAGCGCGTGTTCTCGCGCGGCCTGCGCGACGACATGGACAAGCTGTTCGGCCACCTGACCGGCCTGGTGCGCGATGCAGCGAATCGCATCGACCAACTGCACCAGATGGTTGACGGCATGTACAAGAAGTTCAACGCCGAGCACGGCTTCACGCTGTCGCCGCCGCTGCGCTTTTTGGGCACGCGCTACGACGCCGATCTGAAAGAGACGCTGATGCTCGCGCACAACCACTTTGGCGCGTTCAGCTTCCTGACCCGTCCGAAGCCGCAGCTCGTGCATGGCGCGTTCTCGACGGTGGCCAGCCGCGTACTGGATACCTTCCAGGACATGAACCGCGACATCGAGATTTGGCTGAAGTCGGTCATGACGCCACTCGAAGCGCAGGTCCGCGATCATCAGAAGCAGCTGCGCAAGCGTGTGGATTCGATCGAGCGCATTCACGAGGCCACCGATACGTTGGAAGCGCGCATCACCGAACTCGAAGCGCTGCTCAATACGCTCGATGAGCGTAGCGGGACGATCGCTCAGTACACCGACCGCATTCTCGCGGCCGGGACCATCCTGGAACGTCAGTCGTTCGCGGCCTGACGCGCATCGTTGCTCCCGAAGAAGGCGCCTGCGGGCGCTTTTTTCGTTCTGGTAGGATCGCCGCCAGCGCGCCTCTTCTGCTGGCCGCTTTTTCATCACACGCATGACCGCCACCCCTCGCCGCACGCGCCGCGCCGCGCAACCTGCCGCCGCTTTGCCTTCTCTTCCCGACGATTTTGCCGTGCGCGTCGTCGCCTGGCAGCAGCGTCATGGCCGCCACCATCTGCCGTGGCAGAACACCGGCGACGCCTATCGCACGTGGCTTTCAGAGATCATGCTGCAGCAGACGCAGGTGAGCGCGGTGCTGGGCTACTACGCCCGCTTCATCGAGCGCTTCCCGACCGTGCAGGCGCTGGCCGCTGCGCCGGCAGACGACGTGATGGCTACGTGGGCCGGCCTCGGCTACTACACGCGCGCACGCAACCTGCATCGCTGCGCGCAGATCGTGGTGGCAGAACACGGCGGCATCTTTCCGCGCGATCCCGACGTGCTAGCGACGCTGCCGGGCATTGGCCGCTCGACCGCGGCGGCCATCGCAGCGTTTTCGTATGGCGTGCGCGCGGCCATTCTCGATGGCAACGTCAAGCGCGTCTTCGCACGCGTGTTCGGCATTGACGGCTTTCCCGGCGACAAGCGCGTCGAAGACACCATGTGGCGCATCGCCGAAGCCGTGCTGCCGCCGGCAGAGGGCATCCAACCGTACACGCAGGGTTTGATGGACCTTGGGGCGACGGTGTGCACGCGCGGCAAGCCTGCCTGCCTCAGCGGCGAACGGCCCTGTCCGCTGGAATCGCTGTGCGAAGCACGAAGGACTGATCGCGTGATGGAGCTGCCCGTGCCGCGGCCGCGCAAGGCGATACCCGAGCGCGCGGCGACACTCGTCATCGCACTGAACGCCGACGCGGTACTGCTGCAGCGCCGGCCGCAACGCGGTATCTGGGGCGGCTTATGGTCTTTGCCGCTGGTGGGTGAGATGGACGACGCGCTCGACGCGCATCCGCTGGATGTGGGCACCGTGCGTCGTGCCGCGCAGGCCTATGGCGACGTCTCGACCGTGGAGACGGCCGGCGCGCTCACGCACGCTTTCACGCACTTCCGTTTGCACATGCATTTGCTGCGCGCGACGATCGCCGCCCCCGCCGCGCTCGACGACGACTGGCGCTGGGTACCGCTTGCACAACTCAATTCAGTGGGATTGCCTGCGCCGGTGAAATTGGCGCTCGAGACGCTGGTACAGCCAAGCCTGATCTGAGCAACGCGGGCAGGCTTGGCTGCGTTGGCATCACAGAATGTGATGCTGCTTCATGTAGCGATGGACAATCTCGATGCGCATGCCGGCGTCCATCAGCTCCATCAATTTCTGCTTGGCCTTGAGCGGCACCGGCAGCAGCTCGCATAGCCGATTCGCGACCCAGCTCGGGCTGTTCCACTCGTAGGGTTCGACCATCGGGATGTTGCCGTCTTCGCGCGAGCCGAGCGTCGTGATGATGCGGCGCAGGGCGCCCACGCAATCGTCGAAGAGTTCGCCTTTGCAGTCTTCCACGTCGGCGCCGATGGGTTCGACCGTGCCGCGCATGAGCCCGTTGGGCGTCGTCTCGAAAGAAAGCACCTTGAAGCGCTGCGTGCCACGCACCTTGATCATCAGCAGGCCGAGCTGCTCCATATCGCATTCGGTGATGTGGGCAATGCAGCCCACGTCAACCGGGACAGTCGGGTTGTCGGTGGTGCCGACCTCGTTGCCGCGCTCGATCAGGCAGACGCCGAACGGCGTCTTGTCGCGCAGGCACGTGCGCACCATGTCCATGTAGCGGGCTTCGAAAATGCGCAGCGGGAGAAGACCGCCCGGAAACAGCACCGTGTGCAACGGAAACAACGGCAACTCGGTGGGCAGCGGCGGCAGCGGCGAGAACGGAGAGAGAGCGATGTCTTCTTGCATGGACGGGCTTTCAGCAGGCGGCGGCAAGACCTTCGCGTGGCGCCGCGCAAGAAGCCGCATCCAAATGAGACTGGTCCGCGCGCGGGGTATGTCGGGCGCAGTTCAGCCGTCTACGGCCAATTCGCGGTGGCGGACCAACACATTACCATGCGCGCGGAAGTACGTGGCAAGCCGTTCCGCGATGTACACGGAACGATGCTGGCCACCGGTGCAGCCGATTGCGACGGTCAGGTAGCTGCGGTTGTCGGCGATGAAACTCGGCAGCCACTTTTCCACGTAGGCGCGGATGTCTTCTGCCATCGCAAGGACCATCGGCTGACTTTGCAGGAAATCGATGACGGGCTGATCGCGGCCCGTGAGTGGGCGCAATTGCGTGTCGTAGTACGGGTTGGGCAGTGAACGCACGTCGAAGACGAGATCGGCGTCGGTCGGCACGCCATGCTTGAAGCCGAACGATTCGAACATCAACGTGATGTCGTGCGGCTCGTCGCTGATGAATTCTTTGATGTACGCCCGCAAGGCGTTGGTGCGCAGCGTGCTGGTGTCGATGCGATGTGCCGGATCGGCGAGCGGGCTGAGCAACTCACGCTCCATCTCGATCGCTTCGATCAGCGAGGTGTCGAGACCCTTGGCGGCGGCCTGAACATTGGCGGCGGCATCCGGGCGGCCGTTACGGATCGACAGCGGATGCCTGCGGCGCGTCTCGGAATAGCGCTGCACCAGCGCGTTCGTGCTCGCCGTCAAAAACAGCATGCGAACGTCGTGTTCCTTGCGCAGCACGGTGACCGTCTCGGGCACCTTGCGCAGTGACTCACGGCTGCGGATGTCAGTGGCCACGCCAAGATGCGTATAACCCTGGTCCGCCAGATAGCGCGCCAGTTCGGGGATGAACTGCGCGGGCAGGTTGTCGACGCAGTAGTAGCCTGCGTCTTCGAGTACGTTCAGGGCGACCGATTTCCCTGAACCCGACATACCGGTGATGAGAATGATCCGCATGCCGCGAGGATAGCATCCCTGTATTGCAAAGCAGCGACCAACAAAAAAGGCGACCGATCCGGCCGCCTTTGTTTAAGCGAGGCTAAGGGAACGCTCAGCCTTTCGAGAGGCACTCTTTCTGGGCGTTCTTGTACTCGTCGCCCTTCTTGCCCTTGTTGGCCTTGGAGCAGGCAGCCATCTTTTCCTGCTGCGTCATCGGCTTGGCGGCAGCTGCCGGCTTGTCCGACAGGCAGCCCTTCATGAAAGCCTTACGCTCGTCGCCTTTCTTGCCGGCGGCGTCCATGTTGCATTGCTTCATCTTGTCCTGCTGCGAATTCCTGGCTGCTGGGGCGGTCGGCGCGGCTGCGGGTGCGCTGCCTTGGGCGAAAGCCTGGCCGGCCAGGAACGGGAGCGCCAGGGCGCAAGCGGCAATCAGTTGTTTCATCGTCGTATTCTCCTTGGTACCGTCAGAAGAGCTGGCGGAAAAAGCCGCCGCGCTCGCGATGAACGCCGCCGCGTGTGCTCGGCGCATTCCCTCCCACAACGGGAAGGCCGCACGTCGGGTTGACGTTTCGCGGCGAAAACTAGGGTAAACCGGTCTGAATACGAAACTTTGTGGCGGCTTTGTTAAAGCAGGCGGCCCTGGGGCGAGTGGGATGCGGCTTCGGCCTGCATGGCGGCGCGTTGGCGGTCCATGAAGTCGCGCAACGTATCGATGCCGCGCAGGCGCAGGATCGTGTTGCGCACGGCGGCTTCGACCAGCACGGCCAAGTTGCGGCCGGCCGCCACCTGGATCTTCACCATGTGGATCGGCAACCCGAGTACGTCGAGGTACTGCGAGTCGAGCGGCAGGCGCTCGAATTCGCCATCGTTGCGGCGCACGAGTTGGACGATCAGCTTGATCTTCATCTTCCGGCGCACAGCCGTCTCACCGAAGATCGTCTTGATGTCGAGCAACCCCAGTCCGCGCACTTCCAGCAGATTCTGCAGCAGCGGCGGGCAGCGACCTTCGATGAAGTCCGGCCCCAGGCGGACAAAATCGACAGCATCGTCGGCCACCAAGCCATGACCGCGCGAGATCAGTTCCAGGCCCAATTCGCTTTTACCGAGGCCCGAATCGCCCATGATCAGCACGCCCATGCCCAGGATGTCGAGAAACACCCCGTGCATCGTCACGCGCGGTGCCGAGATGCGCGAGAGGTACAAGCGCAGATGATCGATGACGGCAGCCGAGGAAATCGGCGACGTGAACAGCGGCGTGGACGAGCGCGTGCAGCGCAGCTCCAGGTCAGGGGGCGGATCCACTCCATCGGCCACCACCAGAAAGGGCGGCTCCAGCAGGATCAACTCGCCCATCTGGCGCTTGCGGTTTTCTTCCGAAAGACGCTGGTAGTAGGTGATCTCGGGCTTGCCGAGCACCTGGATGCGGTTCGGGTGGATGAGGTTCAAGTGTCCGACCAGGTCGGCAGCAGAGGTCGCTTCCTTCGCGAAATCCACGTCGAACGCGCGGTCGGCGCCCTCCAGGCCGGCGACCCACGAGAGCTTCAGATCGGCTGCGTTGTCGTCAAAGATCGATTGGGCGATGACGCCGGTCAGTTCCATAGCAAGGCACGGTGGTGCCGACGGGGCATGGCGCGTTCGCAATCGGTTGCGCTTGCCCCCGATTGCGCTGCGATCAGGGCCGCCAGTCGGTCAGTAGCTGGTGAATCGCCTCGGGCGACGGCAGGGTGGCGAGGCCTTCGCGCATGTCGCGGTCGGACAGCAGCTGGGCGATTTCAGACAGGATTTCCAGATGCTGCTGGGTCGCCTGTTCCGGCACCAGTAGGAAAATCAGTAGTGAGACAGGTTTGCCGTCAGGCGACTCGAAGGGCACCGGTTCGGACAGGCGCATGAAAGCTGCCAGCGGCTGTTTGAGCCCTTTGATGCGGCCGTGCGGGATCGCCACGCCGGCGCCCAGGCCCGTGGAGCCTAGCGACTCGCGCGCAAACAGGTTGTCGGTGACAACTGCGCGCGTCACGCCGTGGTTGTTCTCGAACAGCAGGCCGGCCTGTTCAAATACCCGCTTCTTGCTGGTTACGCTGACGTCGAGGGCAATGTTCCCGGGCGGCAGCAGTTTGGCCAAGCGATTCATGTGCAATGCGTGAAATGAGCGGCGTCCTTCTGCACCAAGATGGCGCGCGGACAATCGGGTCATTATAGACCACGCGCCGCGCGGCTTTGTGCGGCGCACTAGAGGTGCACCGCGCAGGGCAGAGAAGCGAATCCCCCAGGGCTGCAATCGGCCGGTGCCGGCAATGTGCTCCTGGCATCGACCCTGTTTTTGCCAGCATCGCGCCAAAAGCCGCGCCCCGCCAGCGTTCATACTTTCGTCAGATTTTAGCCCGACTTAAATCGGTTGCAATCGGATTCGTCACGAATGCACCACCACATAAAAAAACCGCGCCACCTCGGGGCGCGGTTTCTGTGGTGCGGTCTCGCTATTGCTGCATCTGCACGGCTTGGAAGGCCTGATGCTTCATGCTGTCACGATCGTGCCCTTGCACGCGGTCCTTGTATTTGATCACTTGCCGGTCGAGCTTATCGACGAGTAGGTCGATGGCCGCATAAAGATCTTCATGGTGTGATTCGACGAAGACATCCTTACCCTTGAGGTGCAGGTTGATTTCCGCGTACTGACGCCGATCCTTCTCCTTGTGGTTATCGACCGATAGCAACACGCTGACGCCAATCACCTGATCGAAGTGCCTGATCACACGCTCCAGTT
>Ga0209071_1000433_pt1 | contig 20943 bp, 23 predicted proteins | sample CoawatmetaG10DNA_2_FD_187513 | JGI IMG/M metagenome (GOLD analysis project Ga0209071, IMG submission 187513) | Marine microbial communities from the West Antarctic Peninsula - Coastal water metaG108-DNA (SPAdes) (version 2) | ecosystem: Environmental > Aquatic > Marine > Coastal ... | reverse complement strand
TTGTTGCATCCTGGCTTGTTACTATCCCAGCTGGAGCCGCATTTACAGTGTTATTTTATATTTTATTAAGAATAATATTTAACGTATAAAAAAATATGAGAATGTTTAATTCATTCGCTAGAATTCACGCCATAACCTTGTTCCTAGTTTTGGTGTCTCCTAATGCAATTGCTTCGTTTGATGTGTACGGTCGAATTGCCGTAGACTTTAAATCTATCTCTAAGACCTTATCAGGAACTCAATCAGACATAGACAATAACGAGTCTAAGGCAGGGCTTAAGGGAGACTTCTTACTCAATGCCAATAATGATATTCGAGTTGTCTACCAGATAGAATATGGATTTGATCCTGTTGATGGAAAGGAAAGAGGTGAAGAGGGTACTTTCAAGCAAAGAAATACCTTTGTTGGCTTGCAAAGCAATTATGGAACTCTATTTGTAGGAACTCATGATTCAGCCCTAAAAAGATCTCAATTAAAAGTAGATTTATTCAACGATCTCTCTCCGGACATAAACAATCTTTTGCATGGTGAAAATCGATTAGAGGACTTTATTGGTTATACCACTCCAATATTAAAGGATGCCTTTTCAGCAACCATGAACAGCATTAAAAACCCGTCTTCTTCTGGAAAGAAGTATCAATCTTATTCCATTGATTATGCTCTCAAGAAAATTCAAGCAGCCTTTGCGCTAGACGATGAAATAAATGGATATAAGAGTAAAAGATTCTCATTTTTATACTCAGCAGAAAGATACAAAATAGGTATGATTTTTCAAGAATCGGATCAACTTGGCACTGGGATTATAAAAACTGGCGGAGTCATCAGCTTTGCGCAGAAAATTAATCTTAAGGGCATGCTGAAGATTCAATATGCATCTTCGAGCATGAAGATCGCATCAGGCAAGCATTCGACGATTGGTTACGATTATCAGCTAAAAAAAGACCTTAAATTCTTCACTTATTACTCAAAGCTGCAATCTAATTTACCGAGTAAAAATAAAAATATTTTTTCACTTGGTCTGGAATATAGGTTTTAAGCCGACTTTTTATTCATTGTAAATTAGAGTTACAATTTGAAGTATGAACAAAGTCAGCTCACTATATTTCACAGCATTATTTCTAATAGTATCTTCGTGCTCTCAAGATCATTCAATATATGCTGTTGCTGAGACTGAGCCAGTGGCTACAACTGGGGATGCGGCCGATGATCCAGCGCTCATTATTAATACTAAGAACCCTAGAAAATCGATCATTCTTGGAACAGACAAAAAAGCTGGCATCTACTTGTATGACCTAGAAGGCACGAAATTGGCTTTCTCAGCCATGGGCGAGATCAATAATATAGACGTCAGGCAGGCAAACGATGAAATCTATGTTGCAGCTTCTAACCGAAGCCTGCGGTCCATAGAATTTTGGGCCTTTGATCAAAACACTTTTTTTGCAAAAAATGCTTTGTACAGCAATATTTTTGCTTCAGCCAGCAGGTCTTATTCGATCCCCACAAATATTGATGTATATGGGATTTGCATTGGAATAATTGCAGGTACACCTGTCGCATTTGTAACAGAAGACAGAGGCCCTAGGGTTGAATTGTGGACCCTAGAGAATCAAATGCTTGTGGGTACCTTTAGCAATGGAGGAGAGTCTGAAGGCTGCGTATTTGACGATGAGAATCAAACCGTATTTATTTCAGAAGAAGAGGTTAATGGCGTCTTAAAAGCATACGACTTGAACCAAGAGTATCCATTTGCAGAGCCTATTATTGTTGATTCGCGTGAGGGCAACATAGGCGGAGACCCAGAAGGCTTGGCAATATATAAAACCTCAGATTTAGAGGGCTACATACTCCTATCTTCTCAGGGCGATAACAAATACAACGTATACAACAGACAGAAGCCTTATCAATTTATTTCTAGTTTTACTGTAGATGATAGTCCCAGTGGAATTGATGGGACATCACACACAGATGGTATCTCAGTTTCTAGCTATAATTTAGGCGGTAAATTTTACAAAGGAATTATGATTGCTCAGGATGACGAGAACCTCGATGGTGAAGAGCTAAAAAATCAGAACTTTAAAATTATCCCTTTCAAGCAAGTGCTGAAAGCACTCAAATAAAAATTAAGTCTAAAGAGTTTCTATGAGCTCCTTGGAGTAGCCAGCGTAAACATCTATAAACTCAGGATGCGTTAGGATCCAAAATTGATTTTGCTCAATTTTGTTAAATACTATGACTGCTAGGTCTTCGGTAGGCATTCCTTCTTTTACCCCATCAGCTAGCCACTGTGCATTGTTTTTAGCGCTTTCGTGCTGATCAATGGAAGATTCATCTAGATCTAGCCCTAGATGATCTCTTTCTATGATGTTGGTTTTAACCAAGCCTGGGCACATGACAGACACTCCCACTTTATCATTCTGAGCTAGGTCCTCATGAAGTGTTCTCGTTAGACCAACAACGGCATGTTTGGTTGTGGTGTAAGGTGCTAAAGCCGGCCCAACTATGATTCCCGCCATAGAAGATGTATTAATTACATGACATCGCTCATTGCTCGCTATCATCTCTTCTACAAAGAGATTTAACCCATAGATAACACTCATTAAATTTACATCAATAATTCTCTTCCAATTATTTTGATCGGCTTTCCAAGCCCGGCCCTCTAAAAATATTCCAGCATTGTTAAAAAGAAAATGAACCAAGCCAAATTGAGCATCTATCCTTTTTTTGCATTGAGTAAATTCCTCAAGATTAGATACATCACACTTCAATACAAGAGTAGGGGAGTCTGGGATAAGAGCTTGAGTTTCAGACAAACCTTCTTCGTTTAAGTCCATCAATACAACATTCATTCCAAGGCTGGCAGCATGAACAGCTAAACCGCGACCAATACCGCTAGCAGCACCCGTGATAAGAGCAGTTTTATTTTTAAACATATCAGCTTGCAAGATAGCCTCCGTCCACAGGGTGGTATGAGCCCGTTACGTAGGAAGCTTCGGAAGAGGCTAAAAAATAAATTAGGTTAGCGACCTCATCTGCAGAGGCAACTCTTTTGAGGGGAATTCTGCCAAGCATGAAATTCATAATGTTTTCATCTTTCATCAGCTCAGTATTCATAGGAGTATCAATCACGCCTGGGCCAACGGCATTGGCTCTAATATTCATGTGAGCGTAGTCTTGAGCGATGGATTTGGTTAGCCCAACAACTGCATGCTTAGAGGCTGCATACGATGCTTGAGCTGCACTTGCTCTTACTCCCATAATCGAAGCCACATTAACAATTGCCGCATCAGACAAAGAATTTTTAACAGCAAGATTCAGAAATTCTCGGCAGGCATAAAATGTTCCATGTAAATTAATATCAAGTGCACGATGCCATTCCGCCACTGGATACTCATGCAAGGCATTAAGACCAGGGCTTATGCCAGCACAATTCACCAATACCTTTGGAGATTTACCCGCGTCGCCTAAGGATTGAAATATTGCTGCGACCTCTTCGTATTTACTAATATCGCAGTAGGCAAAATTAGCTTTGTAACCTTCTGATATAAGGTTTTTTAATACTGCATCGCCGGCTTCTTTGTTTGCATCGATTACAAGGACTTCATAACCTTCTTTTGCGAATCGATTGATGGAAGCAAGCCCAATTCCAGACGCACCGCCTGTCACTATTGCAAGATTTTGATCTGTATTTTTTACATCCATAGTCTTTAAAACGTGCCCCTCTTAGATTGCATTTAATTAACTATAACCAAACTCTATTTACCAAACAACATTGACAAAATAAAACCTCATGATACTCATTGATTATTTGTTTTCTTTGTAAGATAGTGAAAAAATACTTTAAGTTATGCATACAGACTCATTCATACAAGCACTGGTTTCTGACCAGGCATTTTTTGAAATTCATCGCGAACAAGTTTTGGGAGTCGAGATGGAGGTTTTTAAAAACCGACCAAAATCTTTGGTAGATCTTCTTGAGCTTTCTCAGAATCATGGGGATCAACCTTACTTAATATACAAAGATTCCGTTATTACCTTTTCCGAGCATTTAATTTTAGTTAAAAAAGCTGCTCACCTTCTTCAGCATAGCTTCGGTGTGAAGCCTGGAGACAGAGTCGCAATCTATGCAGCCAATTGCCCTGAGTGGATTATTTTCTTTTGGGCCACTGTCAGCATTGGTGGCATTGCTTGCGGGTTAAATGGTTGGTGGAAAGGCTCAGAAGCAATGAAAGCAATCGATAATGCACAACCCAACATCGTGGTCGCGGATCAAAAAAGATTTGATCGACTGGAGGACACAAAAACATACCCTACATTAATTTTTGAAGATCTAGATTTGGGTCAGTGCACCGAAATGATAGATTCGTTTATTCGACTGGATGAGGATGAGTGCGCTTGTTTGCTTTATACCTCAGGCACAACTGGAACGCCTAAAGGCGTTATGACCTCTCACCGTTCTATGATTGCAAATTCGACATTGCAAATGCTTCAGGGTGCTGCAGTTTCTCAAGATGCATCTAATAAGGGCATTGACTGGGCGAAACATAAGCCTAATAGCCTTTTAACCTCTCCCCTATTTCATGTATCGGGTCTGTCTGCTGGGACAGTAACAAGTTTGTTCGCTGGATCAACCACCCTTGTTTACGACGGAAGATTTTCTGCGCAAAAGGTATTAGACCTTATGTCTAAATTTAATATTACTTCTTGGGGCGGCGCTGTGCCCACCGCTTTAAAAAGAGTGCTGGACTCTGCAGAAGAATCCAATACAAAGCTATCATCAGTTTTAGTGGTAGGCGGAGGCGGCGCTCCGATGCCACCAACCTTAATAGAGAGAACCAAAGAGATCTTTCCCAACTCAAAACATAGTTTTGGTTACGGCTATGGCTTAACTGAATCTGGTGCGATCACTATTGTTAATTGGGGAGAGTCCCTTAAGAGCAATCCATCATCGCCAGGTCAGGCTATGCCCACCATTGAAGTCGAGCTGCGAGACGAGGATGGCAATGTTGTTTCGGACGATCAAAAAGAAGGAGAAATTTTTGTACGCAGCCCCTCAGTAATGCTCGGTTATTTTAATAACCCAGAAGCTTCAAGCGAAGCTTTGGCTGAAGGCAGGTGGTTGAAAACAGGAGATTGGGGATACAAGGAAGGGCCTTTGTACTTTATCTCTTCCAGGAGAACAGATTTAATATTAAGGGGAGCAGAAAATGTGTACCCTCAAGAAATTGAGATCATCATTGACTTACATCCCATGGTTGAAGAGTCAGCTGTTATTGGCTTGCCTCATGAAGATCTAGGCCAAGAGGTCACCGCGATAGTTAAATTAGAAAAATTAGAACTTGATGAAAAAGAATTATCAATCTGGGTGCAAGCAAAGCTCGCAGATTTTAAGGTTCCATCAAAATGGATTTTTACAGACAAGCCTCTACCAAGAAATGCTTCCGGTAAATTAATGAAACATGTTTTAATAGACTCATCAAAAAATACAATGGTAGAAGAAAATGAATGATGTAAAGAACGCTCTATTAGAAGCGCCCTTTGAACTTTCATATAAATACAAACGTTCAAGCGGTCCTGTCATGTCTAAATTTTTTGAAGGCCTGTCTAACAAAAAAATACTTGGAACTAAAAGCGCAGCTCAAAAAGTCTTTGCGCCCGCTGCAGAATATGATCCCCAGACACGAGAAGCCTTAAAAGATTTTGTTGAGGTTGGTCCTGGAGGCATTATTGAATCTTGGAGCTGGGTCAATAAACCTAGGCCGCATCATCTTATCCAAACGCCATTTGCCTTTGCCTTAATTAAATTAGATGGAGCCGATACAGCAATGCTTCATATGATTGCTGATTGCGAAGAGCCTGAAGTAGCTATTGGCAAAAGAGTTTCTCCTGTTTGGTCCGATGCTCCAGAGGAATCCATCACAGATATTAAATATTTTAGCGTAGACTCATGAGCAACGAAGAAGCACCCAAAGATTACAAAGAATCCTTGATACATCTTGAGTATCAATACACCGCTGGTTCAGCAACCACAACTTTTCTTAATCAAGTGAAGGAGGGTAGGTTGGTTGGACAATCGTGCCCAAAATGCAAGGCTGTTTATGTGCCACCCAGAGGCAGTTGTCCTAGGTGCGGTGTGGCAACAGATATTGAGGTTCCCTTGACCGATAAAGGTTGCATTGAATCATTCACCGTCGTTCACATACCTATTCCTGGTAATCCAATAGTCCCTCCATACATATGCGCTCAGATTCGACTCGATCAAGCCAACATATCTTTTCTTCATTTAGTCCAGGATATTGAAACTGATCAAATTAGAATCGGAATGAGGGTTCAGGCTGTTTGGAAGCCAAAAGAGGAATGGACCCATTCACTAGAAAATATTAAATGGTTTGCACCAATTGATGAGCCTGATGTTGATGTCTCCACTTTAAGGTTTCAATCATCATGAAAAGAGTAGCCATCGTCGGGTATGCGCAGCACAAGATTTTATCTAAAGCTGGTGCTTTAAATGAAGTAGAGCTAATTATGCCTGTCGTGCATAAAGTTTTTAACGACTTGGGTATCTCGCAAAATGATATCGGCTTTACTTGTTCGGGAAGCTGCGATTATTTGCAAGGCGCCGCCTTTGCATTTGTTGAGGGTTTGTCTGCTATTCAGACCAATCCTCCAATAAAAGAATCACACGTTGAGATGGATGCCGCTTGGGCTCTTTATGAGTCGATGCTTAAAATAAAAATGGGCGATGCTGATACAGCCTTAATTTATGGTTTTGGAAAATCTTCTCCTGGTAACCTTGATTCCATTATCTCTTTGCAGATGGATCCTTATTACATAGCTCCGTTGTGGCCCGATCGAGTTAGCTTGGCTGCTTTGCAGGCACAACTGCTGTTGCAGCAAAACAAGATTACTCAGGACGAAATGATGGGTGCTGTAATTCAGTCCAGAGAAAATGCTGCAAGCAATTCAAACGCTCTGTTAACTGATTTGCTAAGCGAGCAGATTTACAATGCAGACTCTCTAGTTTCATCTCCTTTAAGAAGCCTTGATTGTCCTCCAATCTCAGACGGCGCATCTGCAATGGTTATTGCATCAGAGGAAAAAGCTTATGAGTTTACCGACAATCCAATCTGGATCGAAGGAATTGATCACAGCATAGAGTCTTCAAACCTTGGTTCAAGAGATCTCACTACGTCACCAACAATTCAAAATGCAATTAAAAATCTAAAACTAGAAAACATTAATTTTGATGTTGCTGAACTCCATACTCAATTTAGCCATGAAGTACCTTTCTTAAGAGAGATTTTAAATTTAAAAAATGTTCCCACCAATTTATCTGGTGGACCGTTAGTGGGAAATGTAATGATGTGTGCTGGCCTGGACGCCATCGGTAAAACATTTGAAGCTTTGGTAAAAGATCAGTTAAGCAATGGTCTTGCTCATGCAACTTCAGGTCCTTGCCTTCAACACAATATGGTTGTTCATTTGGAGAGACAGAAATGATTCAAGCAGGCGTAATCGGTGTTGGCCAAACGAATTATGATTCTAAAAGACGGGATGTTTCTATGGCTGGGTTGGTCCGAGAGGCTATAGATCAAGCAATGCTTGCAGCAAATATAGAATGGGATGCTATTGATGCTGTGGTTTTAGGAAAAGCCCCTGATATGTTTGAAGGGGTTGTTATGCCCGAGCTTTACCTTGCTGATGCAATTGGGGCTGTCGGGAAACCTGTTCTTAGGGTTCACACGGCTGGAAGTGTGGGTGGAAGTACTGCAGTTATTGCAGCATCTCATGTGAGTTCTGGACAATTTAAAACAGTTTTAACGGTTACCTTTGAAAAACAGTCAGAGTCGAATGCAACCTGGGCACTTTCACCTCGATATCCATACTCACCTCATATTAATGCCGGTGCCGGAGGCTACTTTGCACCCTTCATTCGAGAGTACATTCGTCGATACAGTCCACCCGAGCACATTGGCTGGAAGGTTGCCGCCAAAGATCGTCAAAATGCTTTAAAAAATCCATTGGCTCATCTTCAGATTCCCGGAATAGATGAAAAGATGGTTAGCGAGACGCCAATGCTTTGGGAGCCGCTGCGCTATTTAGAAAGTTGCCCATCTTCCGATGGAGCATGCGCGATGGTGATCACTTCTGAAGATATGGTTGGCGATAGAAATGTTGCTTGGATTAGAGGCATGGCTGTTCGATCCGAGGGAACTTTGTCAGCAGGACGCGATGAGGTAAATCCTCAAGCAGGAATAGATTGCGCTAAGGACATTTATCAACAAGCAGGCATTCAAGACCCAAGGACTGAGATTGATTGTGCAGAGATTTATGTTCCATTTTCTTGGTATGAACCTATGTGGCTTGAAAACCTTGGTTTTTGTGAGCTAGGCGAGGGCTGGAAGTTAACGGATGAAGGGGTTACAACCCTTGATGGCAGCTTACCTGTAAACATGTCAGGCGGAGTGCTTTCCTCAAACCCGATTGGTGCATCTGGGATGATTCGTTTCGGAGAGGCTGCACTGCAGGTGATGGGTTTGGCTGAAGATCATCAAGTTGAAGATGCAAAAATGGCCATGGGTCATGCATATGGAGGAGCAGCTCAATTTTTTGCAATGTGGATTGTCTCCTCGTCAAAAGATTAAAAGGAGAAAACAATGAACACCGAACATGCAATTGTAGAAGAGATTGGCCACATTATGGTCATCACTTTAAATAGACCAGAAAAACGAAATGCTTTGAGCCCCGGCATGCTTGTCACTCTTTATGAAGCTTGGAGAAAGCTTGATGAAGACCCAAATTTAAGATGCGCTGTCCTCACTGGAGCTGGAGGAACTTTTTGTTCGGGTGCAGATTTGAGTGCCATGAAAGATGGGAATGAAGATGCGGGGATGATGGAGAAATTAAAAGTAATTCCAGACCTTCACTGGCAATCTTTATTAAGACACAACAGACCAAATAAACCGATTATCGCTGCAGTTGAAGGTTTTGCTTTGGCTGGAGGCACAGAAATTCTCCAAGGTACCGATGTCAGAGTTGCAGGTAAATCTGCTGTATTTGGATTATCAGAGCCTTTAAGAGGTTTGTTTCCGTTAGGAGGCTCAACCGTTCGACTTAGAAGGCAAATACCATACACATTAGCCGCTGAAGCTCTGCTCACAGGCAGACGCATCACTGCAGAAGAGGCATTGAGGTTTGGTCTCATTGGACATGTGGTGGAAGATGGAAATGCGCTATCTCATGCCATGGAGATTGCAGAAACGATAAGCGCTAACGCACCTTTATCAATTCAAGCAATAGTCAAATCTCTTCGAGAAATTGATGAAAGCTATCCAGAGAAAGAAGCTTTGGAAAAAGAACTTGAAATCGGGCAGCCAGTTTTTGCATCCGAAGATATGATGGAAGGGTTGACTGCATTTGCTGAAAAAAGAAAACCTATTTTTAAAGGCAAATGAGTAAACTTTTAATCGAGACCGCTGAAGGGGTCCAACTACTTACGCTTAATCGCCCAGAGACAAAGAATGCATTTGATGCTGAGTTATGGAGCTTATTAAGAGATGCCCTGAATTCAGCCAACGACAATCCTGAGATTAATTCTGTAATTGTTACCGGTGCAAATAATACATTTTCTTCGGGGGTTGATTTGGCAAGCATGGTTGGCGATGGTGGGGCTGATTACGAAGAACCATTTGAGACCTGCATAGATGCTTTAATTAACTTTAAAAAACCCTTAATTGCAGCCGTTAATGGAATTGCGATAGGCGGAGGTGCAACTATCTTATTGCATTTTGATGCTGTTTTTATAGCCCCTGAGGCAAAAGTTAAATACCCTTTTTCAGACTTAGGGTTGGCGCCAGAGGTTGGCAGCTCCCTGTTATTATTTCAACACCTTGGCTATCAAAAAGCAGCACAATTGCTGTTTGGAGCTGAGTGGATAAAGGGTGATCAATATTTTGATCTTGGCCTGGCAAGGTATGTTGGTGGTGATTATCATGAAAAAGCTCTGAGCTATGCGCATCAACTAAATAATCAATCCATTGCCTCGATCATTGAAACAAAAAAAATCTTAAAAACATTTAACGCAGATGCTATCGCGGAAGCCAGACAACTTGAGGCTCTGGCAATGAAAAAGCTGTATGGCTCCGAAGACAACCTAAAAGCCTTAGAAAAATTCTTTGCAAGGAAGGGGTAGGTTATGCCGTTTGATAAAATTACATTTTTTCTAGAAACTAATCCTGAGTATGCTTGGTTTTTGGTATTCTTATTTGGTTTCATGGAGTCAATGATTATTACGGGCAGCTTCATGCCCAGCGCCATTCTTTTTTCTTTGTGTATTTATTTGTACAACGCCGAGCTTCTAACTCTTCCTTGGATTTGCGGCATTGCATTTGCTGGATCTCATTTAGGAGATATTTCAGGATTTTTGATCGGTAAAATATTTGGTCCATCATTTATGGCCTCAAATTTTATTCAGAAGCGTCAAAAAGGTATTCAGAGAACTCAAAGATTTTTAGATAGATTTGGACCTTACACAGTGGTTGTGGGTAGATTTATTCCGGCCGTAAGACCCCTTGTTCCTTTTTTACTTGGAATAACAGACCTTAGATTCAAAAGATTTTATCTTGCTGATATTTTGGCATGCGCAGCTTGGGCAACAGCACTTGCCTTGCTTGTGGTCTCTGTAGGCACTATATTCACTTAATCATGATCACTTTAATTATTGCATTCTTGTCTATTGTTGCGTTGCTCTTCTTAGTGCAGCAGTTACTAGCCAATTCCCCGGATGGAAAAATTCTAAAATCCGCAAGAGATTTACTGGTCATAATCTTGGCCCTGAGTATTTCTATTGGAGTATTTTATGTAGGGTTTAGGATGTTTAGATTTCTGTTGTAGTTTTTATGGATACGATCTTTACAAAAATTATAAATAAAGAAATACCAGCTGATATTATCTACGAAGATGATCTTTCCATTGTTTTTAGGGACATCCAACCTCAAGCTCCGACACACCTTCTTATAATTCCTAAAAAACCTATTCCAAAACTCTCGGATGCAACCCCAGAGGATCAAGCGCTATTAGGTCATTTAATGCTTGTAGCTGGTGAGGTCTCAAGGATGCTAGAGCTTGATGATACTTTTAGATTAGTGACTAACAATGGAGCCAATGCAGGGCAAAGTGTTTTCCATCTCCACTTGCATTTACTGAGCGGCCGATCAATGACTTGGCCTCCAGGATGAGCATGAGCATAGAGGAAAGGCTTGATCGGTTAGAGTCCCTAGATGAGATAAGGCAGCTTGCTGCCAAATATTCTGTAACACTAGACATGCGAGACTTGGATATGCATGTCAATCTATTTGTTCCCGATGTTAGGGTTGGTAAACATGGCGATGGACGTCAAGCTCTTAAAGCATGGGCTGATTCCACCTTTAGAGATAAATTTACGGGTACCTCTCATCATATTGGCAATCACATTATTGAATTTGAGTCTGCTGACTCTGCTATCGGCTTGGTGTATTCAAAGAATGAGCATGAAACAAAAACAGATTGGGTAATTATGCAAATGCTTTATTGGGACTCTTATAAAAGAGTGGACGGTAATTGGCTGTTCCATAAAAGGCTGCCAATGTATTGGTATGCTTCAGATATTAATAAACCCCCACTAGGCGACAGGAAGATGCGCTGGCCAAATGAGGATCCCTATGAAGGATTTTTTCACGATTTATTTCCATCGTGGAAAGATTTTTGGGGCAGTAATTATGTGAGAGATACAGATGTGTCAGAACCAGCTGAGGCTAATAATTTTTTAAAAGCTTTAAATCGAGGCTCTAAGCCGGGCAAGATAAAGGTTAATTAAATAAATAGGCTACAATGCCAATCAAAAATACTAATCCACCTATGCCAATGACAAAAAAGCTTAAACTTTTAATTGTTTGTGAGTCTTCATCCATAGCCTAAGTATACTCAACTATTCACCACATAATCAATCATGAGCACTGATCACAGACTTGAGTTTCCAATTGAGACAGTTCCTAAATCAGGAGAGTCGTTTGTTATTAACGACCATGTCCGCTGGGTTCGAATGCCGCTGCCCATGTCACTAAATCACATTAATCTTTGGGCGCTAGGCCCCAATACAAATTTAACACTCGTTGATACTGGTATGAAATCAGATGATACCAAGGCTGCATGGCTAAACTTGTTGAGCTCAGAAAACTTAAACATCCAGGATGTAATAGTTACTCACATGCATCCAGACCACATTGGAATGGCTGGCTGGTTTGTAGAAAATTACAAGACTTCATTCAGCATGAGTAGAACAGACTATCTTCAGTGCCGCATGTTGGCCGCTGACACCGGCCTTGATGTTCCAAATGATGCGATTAGTTTTTACATTCAAGCTGGCATGACAGAAGCTCAAATAGACGCTTTTATGAAAAGGTTTGGTTTTTTTGGCTCAATGATTCATCCTCTTCCGCATTCATACAATCGCTTGCAAGATCAAGACATAGTTACAATTGATGGTATTGAGTGGCAGGCCATTGAGGGCAGGGGGCATACCATGGAGCACCTATGTTTTTTCTCCAAAGAGTTAAATATGTTTATTAGCGGCGATCAAATCTTGCCTACTATTAGTTCTCATGTTGGAATTTTTCCAACAGAACCAGAAGCAAACCCAGTAGAGGACTGGATTTCCAGTTGCCACAAATTAATTTCAGTTTTACCAGAAGACGTTTTGGTCTTGCCTGCTCATGGCCGACCATTCTTAGGTGCTCACAAAAGACTGAATGCACTAATAGAGCACCATGAAACTTCACTAGACAAGCTCTTAAATGCATTGTCTGAACCCAAGAGATCAGTTGATGTATTTGATACCTTATTTAAAAGAGAGATAGATGACAGCAATTTAATTATGGCAACAGGAGAATCTCTCGGGCATTTAAATTGCTTAATTAAAAGAGGTTTGGTAAAAAAAGACATGGTAGACAACGTATGTTGGTATGAACAAGCCTAGACTTTCAAAAGAAGCGAAGGCATGGATTTTATATGATGGCGGTAATTCTGCCTTTGCCACAACTGTTATAGCTGCCTTTTTTCCTATATTTTTTAATGACTTTTGGGCATCAGGATTAGAAGCAGAGGTTAAAACAGCTTATTTAGGATGGGGCTTAACCATCTCAAACCTTGTGTTACTTTTTACCTCTCCATTTATTGGTGCCATCACAGATGTTTCCAAAACAACCAAACTGCTGTTTAGTGGCTTTGCATTTATCGCAATTATTTCAGTTGCTGTTTTATATCTAATACCAGCCGGTTCATGGCTGCAAGCCCTGATCTTCTTTGGCATTGCCAACTATTGCTTTGCAGCCGGCAACACGCTTTATGACAAAATGCTGATACAGGTATCGAATGAATCGAACATAGCAAAAATATCAAGTTATGGCTTTGCATTTGGTTATCTTGGTGGTGGAGTGTTGTTTCTAATTAATGCTGCAATGACAATGAAACCAGAATTGTTTGGTCTGAGCAGCGTCGCTGAAGCAGTGCAGTGGTCATTTCTTAGCGTATCAGTGTGGTGGACATTATTTTTAATACCAATTTTATTGAGAATTAAAGACCAGGGAGAAAATCTACCAGGCACCCATTACAAGCTAGCGTTTCAAAAAGTTTTTCAAACCCTTCGCACCATCTCATCCAAAAAAAATGTTTTTATTTTTCTTCTAGCCTTTTTCTTATACATAGATGGAGTTCATACCATCATGGCAATGGCTGCAGATTTTGCACTAAACCTTGGCTTGCCCAGTAGCGATGTGATTATTGCCCTTATATTGGTTCAATTTATAGCATTCCCAACCACCTTGCTGTGGTCAAGAGTTGCGTACAGAATTGGAGATAAAAATACTCTATTGATTACTATCGCTCTTTACCTTGTCGTTGTTGGGTATTCAGTATTTTTGTCCAGCGCTATTGAGTTTTATGTTCTTGCAGGAATGGTCGGGGCCATTCAAGGTGGCATTCAATCGATCTCAAGAAGTTTTTATGCAACTCTTATTCCTCAAAATGAATCAGGAGAATATTTTGGATTTTATAATATGTTCGGTCGCGCCGGTGCATTTATGGGACCAGCCATGGTCGCTATTTTCGTTACGATTTCCAATGATACTAAATTTGGCTTGATACCAATTGCAGGTCTGTTTATTATGGGCGGCATCATTCTCTTAAAAGTAAAGCAACCCAATGAATCTCTTTAATCGCAACTCCATTATTTTATATAGCTTGCTAGGCCTGGTAAGTTTATTTTTAGCTGGCTTTATACGAGATCTTCTTCAATTAGATTTTTGGCTTGAAATCTTTATTACTTCTAGCATTATTATTCCCATGTATATGTTGGCTAGAAAAGTATTTGGAAAATTTCTTACTTAAGCTGAATGACCAAAAAAGAGAAGTCGTCTGTAGATTGCCCTCCCAATCTTCGCTTAAAAACCGATGATGAAACAACCCCCGATTACTTAAATTATATTTTTGATACAGTCGATAAATTTCATACAACACTTCTAATGGACCAAAGTCCTTTTTATAAGATAGCAACGATTTTTGATACTAAAAAGCCTCTTGGTTTAGATGATATTCAGAATATTATTAATGAAGTTAAAAATTTAGATAGAAGATAGCCGTTTGTAATTTGTGCGTCGACTTCTGAATTGTTGTTTAGTATGCGAAACTAATTCTTTAATTTTTAGGTTTGGAGAAAGCATAAGATGAACTGGTATAGAATCAAGACTTCCTTTACTGGGCTTAAACGCTTGGCCACTATTTCCGCAGAAGATAAGCAAGCTTGCATTGATGCATATAAATTTTTTCAACGCATGCAAGACGGTGAAAAAACTGAAACCGAAGATGAGACAAAAGCGGTGGCGGCTTACTACAAAGTGCTAAATAATATGTTGTCTGTCTTTGATCTAGAAAAACTTTACATTCCGCCTCAAAAAGATGATTCCAAAGGTTTGTATGACAATCAATTACTTTGTGAGCAAGCCTTGTTGAAGCAGTTAGATCTAAAAAACCCTGAATCATCTCATCTTTTAGATATGGGGTGCGGCAGAGGTCGAATTGCTCACTATTTAGCATCAATGACTGGCGGTCAGGTTTCAGGGTATAACATTGACCCAAACCAAATTGAAAATGCTATTGATTGGGCGGCTGAAACCAATATGTCTGATAGGCTCCATTTTAAATTAGGCAATCATCACGACCCATTGGAATATGAGTCAGAGTCTTTTGACGGATGTTTCTCTATTCAAGCCGTCTGGCCATTTTTTAAAACAGAAGAGTTGGATGAATGCGCGAGGGAAATGTATCGCATATTAAAACCAGGCACACGTTATGCTTGCTCAGAGTATCTTCTTTCACCATATTTTGATTGGAATAACCCAGAGCACGCTGCATTGCACAAAATCTACCTCCCAACTTTGGCTGCAACTCAATCCATGTACCCCGCAGACGTTTGTGCTGCTCTTGAAAGAGCAGGATTTAAGATTGTTATTTCAGAGCCATCTCAAACACCGGCCTGGCCTATATGCGAGCAAAAACGAAATCTTATTTTTGGAATACGTAAAATTATTCGAGGGCTTGAGAAAATCCGCATACTTCCAGCTTGGGTTGAAGAATCCTTGGAATTACTTCAAACAGGTGGCCAGGCTTGGACCGACGCTGAAAAAGCTAAAATTGCTGACTTGAATTGGAGAATTGTTGCCGAAAAACCAGCTTCCTAGGATCTGGAAAGCAAAGCTTTTAGCAGGCTTGGTCGATCGGTAATTATCCCATCTACCCCCAAGTCAATTAGCCCTTGCATGGTTTTCTCATCATTGATGGTCCAAACCATAATCTTGAGACCCTGACTGTGGACATAATTCACAAATCTCTGGGTAACTAATTTTAGGCCATATTGATAAACAGGAATTTGCAAACAGTTTCCTGGAACTTCCTTTTTATAAAGTTTAAAACTCGACAATAGAAGTTTCAAAACCTCTTTTGGTCCCATTGACAGGCATACGTCAGGATATAGATCACTCACTGTTTTTAATCTATCGCTGTTAAAACTTGCTATGCAAACTCTGGGCATTGCTGCGCACTTTTGAATAATCTTTAATGCAGGTATTGCAACTTCATCTGTTTTTACATCAATTTGAAATAAAGCCTCAGGAAATCGGAGCAGGGCAGCCTCTAATGTTGGAATAGTATATTTTTGAAATATTATTAAGCGATCTATTTCAGAGCTAGGCATTGAATTGAATGCAATTTCTTGATCTAAGATGCGCTTTAAATCATCGTCATGAAAGATATATGGGATACCATCAGATGAAAGTTGGACATCGGTTTCAATGTACTTGCATCCTATATCTAGTGAATACTTAAAAGCCTCTAAGGTATTTTCTGGTGCTTCTAAGCTCCCACCTCGGTGGGCAGAAATTGAAATTCCTGGTTGCCGAAGATATGAATGATATTCCATTTTAATATTGTACCGAGATTGGTGTAAAATCGTTATTTCGTTATATAAAAATTTTGAATACGAGGACTTTATAGGTGATGGAAGCTGAAAGCACACTAATAGAATCAGGTATTAACTTGATGTTAACAGGCATGATCGTGGTTTTTTTCTTCCTTTTAGCACTGATAGTTTCAATTTACTTATTGAGATCATTATTCTCAGTACCATCGAATAATATCGTTACATTAGCTTCTAATCCTAAGGTTGATGGACCTATCGACAAAATCCATGAAAGAATTATTAATGAAGTGATGGAGCATCGTCAAACATGACTGATTCAAACAAAATAGGTGTAACAGAGGTTGTTCTTAGAGATGGACATCAGTCCTTGCTGGCAACTAGATTTAGATACAAAGATATGGAAGCATCTCTTAAGCAGCTTGATCAAGTAGGGTTTTGGTCTGTTGAGTCTTGGGGCGGAGCAATTTTTGATTCTTGTATTAGATACCTTGGCGAGGATCCATGGGAGAGAATTAGAAAAATTAAATCAATGATGCCAAATACGCCACAGCAAATGCTGCTGAGAGGGCAAAATTTATTGGGCTACAAGCATTACGCTGATGATGTTGTTAAGAAATTCGTTGAATGCTCAAAAACTAATGGCGTGGATGTATTCAGAGTCTTTGATGCATTAAATGATCCTAGAAATATGTATCAGGCGATGCAATCAGTAATTGAGGTAGAAGGCCATGCTCAAGGCACTATTTCTTATACTACCAGCCCAGTTCATACAATTGATTTATGGGTTGATCTAGCAAAAACTATCCAAGATATGGGAGCTAACTCTCTTGCTATTAAAGATATGGCAGGACTGTTAAAACCTTATGTGGCATTTGAGCTTGTTTCAAAGTTAAAAGAATCACTCGAAATACCGATCCACCTGCACTGCCATGCAACCACAGGCATGTCTGTTGCAACAGGCATTAAAGCCATAGAAGCAGGCCTGGATAACATTGATACATCTATTTCATCAATGAGCATGACTTACGGGCATTCACCTACTGAAACAATCATAAGTATTCTCGATGGCACAAACAGAGAAACAGGCCTTGATTTAGACAAATTAATTCCAGTAGCTGAACATTTTCAGGTTGTTAGAAAAAAATATAAAAGTTTTGAAGGATCTTTGAGGGGTGTAGATGCAAGGATACTCACATCACAGGTGCCTGGAGGAATGCTAACTAATCTTGAAAACCAACTTAAAGCTCAAGATTCATTAAATAGATTTGATGAGGTGATTCAAGAAATTCCAAGAGTGAGAGAGGATTTAGGTTATATACCTCTAGTTACACCAACTTCGCAAATTGTTGGAACTCAGGCTGTTATTAATGTTTTATCTGGTGCTCGTTATTCAACTATTACCAACGAGGTAAAATCATTGCTTAAAGGAGAATATGGAGCAACTCCTGCCCCTGTGAGCAAGGATTTACAGCAAAATAGCATAGGAGATTCTGCTGTAATATCATGCAGACCTGCTGATTTAATTCCTGATAATTATAATGAGATTGAAGAGGCATTTAAGGCAGCTCTAATAGAAAAAGATCTACAGCTTGAAGGCTCTGAGGAGAACATTCTTACTTATGCTATGTTTCCTGAAATTGGCTTGGCATTTTTAGAGCATCAATCAGATCCAAGTTTCTTTGAAACTGAGCCAGCTGAAATTATCGACCAGTCTGATAATGCTTATTTAGTTTCGGTCGACAGCAAAGAATACTCGGTAACCGTCAAGAGTGATAATTCTATTGAAATTAATGGATCTTCATCAACAAGCAGCGATGAAAAATTATCTCATGCAGCTCAGGTTGGCTCAGGCTCGATAATCAATGCTCCATTGGGTGGCAATATTTTTAAAGTGATTGCTCAAGAGGGCGAGTCAATAGATCCTGATGCAACGGTACTTATTCTTGAGGCAATGAAGATGGAAACAGAAATTAAAAGCCCAGGAGCTGGAGTTATTACCAAAATATTTGTAAAGTCTGGGGATTCTGTTAAGCCGGGCGATCCCTTGTTTGAGATTGCGTAGAGATGAACTTAGAAGCAATTTTTTTAAATTTAGGTATTTTTAGCGCAACTTCTGGCCAGTTTATTATGCTGGGTGTCGGCATGATCATTTTATATCTTGCTATAAGTAAAAAGTTTGAACCTCTTTTGTTACTTCCAATTGGCTTTGGAGCAATTTTAACAAATATTCCTGAAATTGGATTGGCTCTCTCCCCAATTGAGAAACTAATTTATGCCGGATACCCCGAACAATTAGCAGGAGCTCTATCATTGATAGTTCTCCCAGATACTGATTCTTTGCAATACTTTATGAAGACAGCATCTCATTCTCAGCTATGGCTTTTAAATGAATATGCGCAAGAGCTGGGTTATAAACCTGGAATCTTAAGTACCTTTTACACTATTGCAATTGGTTCTGGCGTTGCACCCTTAATTATCTTTATGGGGGTTGGAGCTATGACTGATTTCGGTCCCATGCTGGCAAATCCAAAAACATTAATTTTAGGAGCGGCGGCACAGTTTGGAATTTTTGCTACCGTGATGGGAGCTTTGTTTTTAAATCATTTGGGATTAGTTTCCTTTACCCTGAAGCAGGCTGCCGCAATAGGAATTATCGGCGGTGCTGATGGCCCAACCGCAATATATGTATCTTCTATTCTGGCCCCAGAGTTACTAGGCGCTATAGCGGTGGCAGCATACTCTTATATGGCACTAGTCCCGTTGATTCAACCGCCAATCATGCGATTATTAACAACTGATTCGGAGAGAAAGATACGGATGGTTCAGTTAAGAGAGGTCTCCCAAAAAGAAAAAATTATTTTTCCACTTATTCTGGTTTTATTGGTTGGAATGTTGCTTCCTAGTGCATCACCCCTGATAGGTATGTTTTGTTTTGGTAATCTTATGAGAGAGTCACTGGTAGTCGAAAGGCTTAGTGATGTTGTGCAAAATTCTTTAATAAATGTTGTAACTATTTTTTTAGGTTTAGCGGTAGGATCAAAGCTAGCTGCAGATCAATTCTTAACGGCTGAAACTCTTGGGATTCTTTCGTTGGGAATGATCGCATTTTCAATTGGAACTGCATCTGGAGTTTTGATGGCAAAGCTTATGAATTTACTAAGCGTAAATAAAATTAATCCCTTAATTGGTGCGGCAGGTGTTTCTGCAGTTCCAATGGCAGCTCGAGTTGCTAATAAAGTTGGCCTAGAGAGCGATTCTCAAAACTTTCTTTTAATGCATGCTATGGGCCCAAATGTAGCTGGTGTTATAGGTTCGGCAGTTGCTGCTGGAGTTATGATCCAGCTTCTTGGTTAAATTAGTGGATCCCTTTCTATCAATTCGCCCCTATCAAGATCATGAAGTTCAGCCGGTACTGTCAGCATTAATAGATAATCCAGATGTGTTAAAGGCTCTAATCAGCCTGAAATATTCTAAATATTTTAATAGGCTTCCATTTTTTAAATCCCTGGTTAAAATTTTACTGAAGTCTCAAGTGAAAAACATTCACAGCATTGAAGGCTACCAGGAAATTTTTAAGGGCCTGATGGATCACATGATCAAAACTTCTATTTCAAATTTAGATGTTCAAGGCATTTCAAATTTAAACAAAGATTCTCAGTACTTATTTATATCCAATCACAGAGATATATCACTTGATGCAGCTTTATTAAATCTTTCTCTTAGTAGGGCGGGACATAAAACTTTTAATATGGCGGTTGGAAATAATTTAATGAAAGAAAAGTGGGCATCAGATCTAATGCGATTGAATAAAAGTTTCATTATTCAGAGATCTGGAAATAAAAAAGAAATTTATATGGGACTTTCCCTAGCATCTCAGTTTATCCAGCACACGATCTTGGAAGCCGGTGAATCAATATGGATTGCACAAAAACAAGGTCGCGCTAAAGATGGAATTGATGAGACTGATCCGGCAATGTTAAAGATGATCCATCTAACTGAGAGAAAAACTCAATCTTTGGGCCAATATTTTAATGCTTTGAAGGTAGTGCCAGTTTCAATATCTTATGAGCTTGATCCTAACGATTGCCTTAAAGCAATCGAGCTCAATGCTTTGGAGCAAAACAAAAACTATGAGAAAAGTGAAAATGAAGATTTGATTAGCATAGCGAATGGCATCAATGGCCAAAAAGGCAATGTGACTATTAATGTTGGCCAGCCAATTCTGTGCAATGACATTGATAGTTATGAGGTTGTGGCCAATAAAATTAGCAAAGAAATTACTTCTATGTATTATTTACATCCAACAAATTTCGCTGCAGCTTCAATGCTTAAAACAGAACATCAATGTATTCATCAATTTACAGATGAAGATATCTCTGCGGCAAAATACTTGTTAAGCCAAAGAATGGGTAACCTGGATGATGGCGCACGATTAAAA
>Ga0209071_1000405_pt1 | contig 22011 bp, 34 predicted proteins | sample CoawatmetaG10DNA_2_FD_187513 | JGI IMG/M metagenome (GOLD analysis project Ga0209071, IMG submission 187513) | Marine microbial communities from the West Antarctic Peninsula - Coastal water metaG108-DNA (SPAdes) (version 2) | ecosystem: Environmental > Aquatic > Marine > Coastal ... | reverse complement strand
AAAAACTTCTCATACAAAGAGTATGAATCGTTAGAAGTTACCAAAGGTAATAAATACATGAAAATTATGGATGGTTCTTCTGTATGGGCATTTATCTCTATGGTAGATGGTTTCTTAAAAGGTGCACCAATTAAAAAAGGAGATTTACTCAAACCAGCTGGGTGGAGAACACCAGCAAAACACAGTAGAGGTAATATCTTTGATGGAACTGATAAATGGACTTTTCACGGTCCTAATTATTTAGTTTAAAATAATAAATTATGACACCAAATCAATTCATAAGAATCTTAGATAAACCAATGTGGGATTATTCTAAAAAATATGAAGAGAAGGATGATACAGATGGTTGTACATATTATCGATATAATAACTCGCTATTTTCAAACCCATCAATGTTTATGATTGGCACTAAACACAACAGTAGAGGTAACGGTGATATGAGAAAACTAATGAAACATGTGATTGGTTTATTTGATTACATAGCTACAACTATTGAATGTAATGATACTAAACGAATGAAACGTTTTTTAATTGAACTTGGATTTACATATGATTGTAGATATCATATATGGGAGATAGTTGAATAAAATAAACACGAAAAAGCTTGTGCGTCTCAATTAAAAACCGTATATTTACTATGTAGTTTAGAGAGAGTGAGAGAGTTCTATCCAACTACAATAAACCTTAAAAAACCTTAAATTATGATTATTACAAAAACAATTTCTTCAGTAGAGTACCAACAATCAGTATCAAGAGCAATGACTAATCCACAAAATAATGTGAAATTCAAACCAACATCAGCTAAGTATGTGATGGTAAATGGAGTTCCTCATAAGTGGAGTAATGGTTCATTAGTTTCATTAACTAAATTAGTTAAATAATATGAAAATAAACACGAAAAGACTTGGTAAATCCAATAATAAGTCGTATATTACATATGTAATATGAGTGATAATACTAACCCTAACAAAGAAAAAGATTTGAAGAAAAAAATAGTTTACATCGATATGGATGGAGTTTTAGTTGATTTAGAAAAGGCGTTTGATAAGTTCTTTGAACTTCACCCTTATCTTAAAGAAAGATACAAAGATAATCCTGACCATATCCAAGGTATATTCAGAAACCCACCTCCAGTAAAAGGAGCAATTGAAGCTATAAAGAAATTACAAGAGAGTGGTAAGTATGAATTAATGATTGCAACTGCAGCTCCTTGGGGTAACCCAAGTGCAAATGCTGATAAAAGGTTTTGGATTGAGGAATACTTTGGTAACATATTTCACAAGAAAATGTTCATCACACACAGAAAAGATTTATTGATGGGAGATTACCTTATTGATGATAGAGTTAAGAATGGAGCTGGTGAGTTTAGTGGTGAGTTGTTACGATTCGGATTGGATTGGGAAAACGATTACATACCAAATGAATATCCAACTTGGGATAGTATATTAGAAAAATTATTATAATGAATAGAAAAGAACAAACAGAAAAATTCGCATTAAATGGATTGGCATTTTGTATAGTACTACTTCTATCATTGGTAGTATTTGCATCACTGGTGAGTTGTTCGGTTGAAGATGATTTATTAGAATTACAACAACCAACTTTAGAAATAGATGGAAGATTAATCATGGATTCAAATGGATACTATCACCTAGAACTAAGCCAAGATACCAATCAAACAATACATACAGTAAGTGGTACTGTTGGTAATACACTCAATATTCAAGAACCAATGAAAGTAGAGTGGGAGAGTAACTTAGAATGGGTACATCAAGATATGTTAGTAGATGTAACTAATTGTTGTTCATATGTTATGGATGGTAAAGTTATGAATGTAATTGCACCAATTAGAACAATGGTTGGAGATACTCTTATATTAACAGGTACAATCAGAGAACATCTAATATCTGATTCTATAATGATAGTTTTGGATTAATGATAGACTTAGGAATAACATTTCCACCAACACCTATTACAGAAAAAACATTTATAAGGCAGGGTTGGGAAAAGAATATTGAGGAAGAGGTAGATGAAGATGGTGAAACCGTTAAATTTACATACTGGATATTACCATTACCAAAAGATAATCCAGAAACAGATTGTGCACAGTTAGTTTCAACCGCAGATGATGAGTGGAATGAATATCCTAATTTAAAAAAAGGAGAATATTGTGTTGAGCTACTTGGGTTCTTTGGACTTGGATTCTGTGAATATGAACAAGAGATTGAGATTTTATACAAAGCATTGACTCATTTAGATATAGAATGACACTTTGTCATGTACATGATTAAAAATACTGACACTTTGTCATATAACATTAATTGGTACGACTTTGGAACTACATATACAAATAACAAATTAAAAAAAAAATAATATTATGTTTTACACAATTGAAGAAAATTTCGTAGATAACTTTTTTAAAGATATCTACACAACAAAACCAACCGATAGATTGAATTCACAATTTGATGCTACAATTTTAGAAGACGGTTCACAACAAGTTACAGTTAACACTATTGGACATAATCCAAAGGATATTGTAGTAGATGTTACAGAAGAAGAAATCACGATTAAATCTACAAAAGGAGAAAATACTTCTTCGTTTGTTAAGGAAATTAATTTAGTACTAACAGTTGGTCCTGATTATGATGGAACTAAAACAACTGCTAAATTCGATAATGGGTTACTTACATTACTTATCGATAAGAAGATTAACAAGAAGGCAAAGAGTCTTAAAATTCAATACTAAAGTACTTACAATAAAGGTTATAAAATTTAAAGAGGGAGGTTAAAAATCTCCCTTTTTTTATACTTTAATATTTATTACTATACAATAAACTATATAATTATGAAAGATGTTTACAAACAAAGGGCAGGTGATATCATCGAATCCCTAACCAGCAGAGCTAAAATCGTTAAAGAAATGGCAATAGGTGAAAGACCAACAGACCAAAAACAAGCTATTGCATACCTAAGAGATATCCAAAACGGATTAGGTAAGTTACAAGAGTTAATAGACTTGGGATAAAATAACATGAAATTTAGAACTTTATTATTAGGACTATCAGCATTGTTCGTAGCCTTAAACGCTGCATTCTTTTCGGTAAGTGGTTTATCAAAACTATTTGCTGGAGCTGCTGTATCTGTAATTGTGATGGCAAGTTCATTAGAACTCGCTAAACTAATCACTGCTAGTTATTTATACAACTATTGGGAAAAGATAAACAAATCATTTAGAATATATCTAAGTGGGGCAGTTCTTATTTTAATTCTAATTACCTCATTAGGTATATATGGATTCTTAACTTCTGCATTCCAAGATACGTTTAATCAATTTAGTATAAAAGAAAAACAATTAGCATTCTTAGAACAAAAAGAAAAGTTTTGGAATGATGATGTAATAAGATATGATGAAGAACTTAATAGAATTAGCAGTAACATTAGTACTCTTTCTAATGCAAAAGTTTCGAACATCCAAGTACGAGACACCTCGGTATCTTCAGGCTTTAGATCAACAATCTCTACTACCGAACTTAGGATTTCACAAAAACGTATTGAAGTTGAAGAAGAGAATCGTAAAGGTGTTCAATCTAAAAGAGAAGTAGCAGCCGATTCACTACAATCAATTCAATTAAATATATTAAAAGTAGAATCATCAGAGGGTGTTTCATCTGAATTAGGTCCTTTACAATACCTTAGTGGATTATTAGATAAGCCCATGGATGTTATTATCAATTGGTTTATTCTAATCATTATATTTGTATTTGACCCATTGGCAGTTGCACTTGTAATTGCATTTGCAAATGCTCTTAAAGTTGATAGGGGAATTGTAGATAAGAAAAATGTAACTACCAAGAGAGAACTGTATGGGGAATCTGATGTTCTAGAAGATAATATCCCTTTAGATGATATTGAAGCTGAGTGGGGAGAAGAAGATTATTATAATGATGTAGATTTAAACGAACACCATGCTATCAATGAAAATTTAGAAGAGCCATCTTTCAATGAGGATCAAAATAAACAAGATACGTTTGATGAAAAAGATTCAAATAATGATGGTATTGTTTCTACAAAAGAAGCTAGAGAACATTATGAGAAATCTTGGAGAGATGCATATAAGGGAGCTCCATTCTATATTCACCCCTGGTTTGATTGGAGTAAACGAGAAAGATGGATTAATGACAGAGATGCAACTAACTACTGGTTAAACAATAAAGGTGGTAATCGTATCACCCTTGAAGGGTATAAATCTAAATACCCAACAGACTTCGATAAAAAAACTTACTAAAAAATTAGGTTATATCAAATAAATTTCGTATATTTACTTTATAAATAAACTATAAAAGAATAAAATATGAATTTAGGTTACGCTTGTATCAATTCCACATTAGGTTCTCAGAAACCAAGAATAACAACAAATCGAAGTATGATTAAACGAACTTTCACAGAAAGGGGTATTAATTATGCAAGTGAACTAGGGTTATTAAACGCTAAGGATTTATTCACAATACTTCAATGGAACAACGAACACAACATAAAATGTTTTAGAACATCATCGGATATATTTCCATGGGGTTCTGAGTATGGATTGCAAAATGCTCCTGATTATAAGGAAATAAAATCTATACTACAATTATGTGGTAAGTTTGCAGATAAACACGGTATTCGTATTACATCACATCCTGGTCCTTTCAATGTATTAGTATCTCCACGTGAACATGTAGTAGAAAATACTATAAAAGATTTAGAGTTACATGGTGAGGTATTTGATATGATGGGATTATCTCGTACTCCATACAATAAACTAAACATTCATTGTAATGGTGTGTATGGTGATAAGATATCTGCTATGGATAGATTCTGTAAGAACTTTGAAAGGTTATCAGAATCAGTACAGACACGTTTAACAATAGAAAACGATGATAAAGCATCTATGTACTCAGTAAAAGATTTAATGTACATACATGAACGTATTGGTATTCCTATTGTATTTGATTATCATCACCATGGTTTTCAAACAGGTGGATTATCAGAACAAGAAGCATTAGAACTCGCAATGAGTACATGGCCAAAAGGTATTACACCGATGGTACATTATTCGGAATCAAAAAGATTACACGAAGGGAATGATAAATTAAAAGAACAAGCTCATTCAGATTACATTAATGATTTACCAAACTTATATGGTAATAAAGTAGATGTAATGGTTGAAGCTAAAGCAAAAGAACTATCCATACTTCCATATATTAATTCTAATAAATGTGAGTATAGTGGATTATTAAGCACATCGAGTTATGAATAAAATCCAAAAAAACCAATGAGTGCAAAGAAATGGTTAAATGAAAACGAATGGCCTGATATGTCAATAGATAGTGATGCGTATTCTCACTACACAAGTTTATCAACTCTATTAGAGCAGTTTGCTAAAGAATATCACGAAGAGCAGTTGGTCAAATGGGCAAAAGTAGAACGAACACGATTTAATAAATTTTTATGAAAAAAGAAAATAAAGTAAGACAGTATAGAGGTAACCAAGGAAGAAGTCCACAACAACAAGAATCAAATTACAAGATGATGTTCGTAAGTATGGTAGGATTTTTCGCATTATTAATCGGTATGATTATTTATGGAATATTTGCATAATGGGACAAATTAATAAACCAGATACTGTTGTTGTAGTCCATAAAGGACCTCGTAAAAACTCTAAAATTAAATTAGAAATATTTACTAATGGAACAAGAGTTGATGATATTATTAATCTAAGAAAACTCAAACCGATAATACCAAAAGAAAATGAAATATTAGATATTGGAGTTGGTGTTTCATTCATAGAAAGATATAAGAAAAAATATAAATTTTGAAGTTACGTGAAAATCAAATAGAACCAGTTGCAATTGGTGTGGAGTTTATGAAAACTCCTAAAATGAAACCTTCGATTATTGTTGCCCCAACGGCATTCGGTAAATCGATTGTTATCGCTGCAATTGCAAAAGAGTTAGGTGAGAAACTACTTGTTCTCCAACCTTCCAAAGAATTATTAGAACAGAACTATAATAAGTTTGTTGCACTTGGTGGAACTGCTTCTATATATTCTGCTTCAATGGGAAGTAAGGAAATGGGAAGAGTCACTTATGCAACAATAGGTTCTATTATTAATATTGCTCAAGAATTTAAATCAATGGGTGTTACTAAAATCATCATAGATGAATGTGATAGATACCCAAGAAACAAATCAGGTCAGTTAAGAAAATTCGTAGATGGTATGAAAGCCTCTCATGTACTTGGATTAACGGCAACTCCTTTGAAACTTCAAACTAACATGGGAGATACTGGTCCGTATTCAAAATTAGTAATGTTGACCAATAGAAGTAAACATGGAATGTTCTTTAAGTTCATACTTCATGTTTCTCAGATTCAAGATATTGTAAAATTAAATTATTGGAGTCCATTAGAATATCAATCATATGATTTCGATACGGGTGCTCTTGTTTACAATTCAAGTGGAGCTGAATATACAAGTGATTCTATTGCACGTTCTTATGAGAACCAAAACATTGGTGATAAGATTGTAAAGAAGATTGCAGAAGTACAAGATAGAAAATCTATATTAGTTGCAGTACCAACAATAGAACAAGCTACTAATCTTGCAAAGAGAATCCCATCAGCAGCAGTTGTACATGGAGGAACTCCTAAAGATGAACGTAGAAGAATCATAGAAGAATTTAGAAATCAGCAAATACGAGTAATCGTACAAGTAAATGTTTTAACAGTTGGATTTGATTATCCTGAATTGGACTGTTTAATTACAGGTAGACCAACTGCATCAATTTCTTGGTGGTATCAGTTCGTTGGTAGAGGAACTCGTATCCATGATGATAAGAAAAACTGTTTAGTCGTTGATTTCGTGGGTTCTAAGGAACGTTTCGGTAAAGTGGAGGAGTTATACTACACACAAGATGGAAAGGAGAATTGGGAACTCTATGGGGAAGATAAGAAACAACTTACAGGTATACCTATGCATGAAATAGGAATACACCTAGAAGGTGGTATCAACCTTTCAGAAAAGAAAAACGCAGATGGAGATATCGAAAAGGTATATATGACCTTTGGTAAGTATAGTGGTAAGCCTGTTGCATCAGTTCCACCTTATTATAGAAAGTGGTTGATAGATAATATTACCTGGGGCCCCTGGAATATTAAAATAAAAAATGAAATAGAACGTTTAGCTGGATTTTGATGTATAGAAAATTATTATATAATGATGACTGTATTTTAAACACTATCTCTAATACAGTTATTTTTGATTTTGAAGAAGATTGGAAGTTATATTTAGAATGGGGAAATTCCAACATAGAAGACGTTAGAAAAGATGTTCTTCTAAAAAAGAATAAGTTACTTTGGAATGGTGGAATCCCAAAAGAAGAAACCACAGAAACAGGATACATATCAACTCTATGTGATACGGTAGGTAATATAGTAAAGAGAACTATAATATCCGATGATACTACAACAACTGAAATATTTCATTCAAGTGGAAAACTTCGTACTAAAATTACTTGGAAAAAAAATAATACAAAGCATATTATCAACATAAATGGAAAAATTCGTACTGAAATTTCAAATAAAGGTGCAGATATTATAAAAGCATCCCTGTATTATTTAAATGGAACTCTGCTGAATGATATGATTAGTTCCCACGATGGTAACTGCATAACTAAAACTTATTACGATACTGCTGGTATTTTAATGAAACTCATAACAGAAAATATTAAGGTCAAAACAAAACTCGTAAAAGTTTTTAATGAACATGGAAATCTATTTACACTAACTAACTACAGAAATGGTATGTTAAATGGTCTTCATCAATCTTTTGATAACGATGGAAAGCTAATAAAAGAGTGTTTATATGATACCGATAATAAAATAAAATATAAAAACATTTACCACAGTATCCCAAGTGGTAATCTCTTATCGATATCATACAAGAAAACAAACGATGGAACATATGATGTTATTAATTTTTTCCATGGAACAGATGTAGTTCGTGCAAGTGGAGTTCAAACGTTTAGTGATTCAGATACTGAATTAGAACATGGTTTCTTACGGGGAAAGTGGACATTTTATCATTCAAGTGGTACTAAAGAATCGGAACATGTATTTGTAAATAATAAACTTATTACATCGGAAATTTACTATGAAGATAATACACTAAACGCGAGGATAAGCCACGTTTAAAAAAATAAAATTTTATATATTTATATTCTGAAAACAATTTTAAAACCCAAAAAAAAATTAAAAGAGTATGAAGATGAAAACCTTTATAATTACACTAAGTAGCAATGAAGAATCCGTAAAATCAGCGGAAAGAACAAGACAAAGTGCAAAGAATGTAGGATACAATGAACCAATTGAAAAGTTTGAAGCAGTATTGCCAACTGAGTGGCAAACTGTCCTTCTTGGGGGGATGGAGAATGAACACAATGCTTATTTTCAAAGATATAAAAGACCAGATAATGTAGCAGCTTGTTTTGCATCTCACTACCTACTATGGAAAAAGTGTGTAGAACTAAACGAACCTATTTTAATTTTAGAACATGATGCTATCTTTAAAGATAACATTCCTGATATCGATTTTAAGATGTGTATTAACCTTGGTAGACCGAGTTATATTCAACCACATCATGTGGTTTATGAAGAGCCAAGTTATGGGGTTCATAAACTAGTACAGAAAAACTTCTTAGGACACCATGCATATGCAATCAAACCAGAAGCTGCCCAAATCCTTTGTCAGGATGCAGAATCGAGACATTTAGATGCAAATGATATATTTGTAAATAGTGATCGGTATTTTTGGTTAGAAGACTATAATCCACATCCAATTTGGGCAGATACACAATTTTCAACAATTCAAGATGTTTGGATGGATCCCAATATTTCATGGTTAGATAATTATAAAAATATTTTCCCAGGCCTATCTGTATGGAAAGAAGATTCACCTGAATTTGAATACCTTCTTAGACACTATAGTCATTGTTTAACCGAACCACAATCAGCTACCTACATAGATGCCGTTACAGGATCCTTACTTAGTTAGTCCATGAACTTAAAATTTACTATGAAAAATTTGGTAAATCCAAATAAAAATCGTATATTAGTAGGAACTAATAGTTTATAAAGTAATGAAGGGTTATGTAATACATTTACCAAAATCAAAAAAAAGTAGTAAATCTGCCAATGATGTAATTACATCAGTACATATGAATACACAAATTGAATGTGAATTATGGGGTGGTGTTGATAAATATGATTCTTGGAAAACCATAACTGATATGGGATTTGAATTTGATTCGCTATCATTTGGAGGAGGAGATGTTCCTGCAGAAATGGGTACATTTCTATCACATTATAGTCTATGGGAGAAGTGTGTATCGGAAAATACTTCAATTGTTATTTTTGAAGATGATGCTATGTGTACTACATCAATAAGTTTTAACATATCAGAATTTACAGGAGATGTTCTTAACTTAGGTAGACCTAATTGGGGATTAAAATATAAGAATGAACATGAAGCTCCTATTATTTTACCAACGGATTCTAAGAAGGGTATTATATTAAGAGATGTGTGTCTAAACAACCACAATTCATTTGCTGATTATAACAAATTATCTACAGAGGAACAATCAGAATTATGTGATTGTGATTCACAATGGTTATTTGGAGCTCACTCTTATATTGTAACACCAAAGGGAGCAGAAAAACTTATGAAAGAATCACATAATAAAATAAAACCAGCTGATATATTTATAAATCAATCAATTGTAGATATATATGATTTACATCCACTATCAGTTAAGCAAATAGGTAATGGAACATTAATACAACCATCACCAAGTGATAATTGGGATTATTAATAACTGAAAATTAAAATGATAAACTTTATAATAGCATTCGCTACTTACGATAGCACCAAACACATCAATCACGCAGAGTGGGTAGATACAAATGATGGTAGGATAATATTAGCTACAATACAGGCAATTCGTAATATCAATAAAGTACATTCTGCTATTGATAAAAAAATTATATTAGTTGATAATACAAACACATTTCCATATATTGAATTGCCAAATTTAGAAATTATTAAGGGATGGCAATATCTACCGGAAGTGGAGGCAATTGAAATGGCCAAAATTAATGATTTAACAATAGATAATATTACAACACAATCTATGTGGACTTCGCTCGCATATAATGTTGGTATATCTCATGCAAAAAAGGATCCTGAATGTAGTTACATAATACTTCAACACAATGATATAGTGTACCATGAGGGTGGTACATCTATAACTGAGTTGATAGAGGAGATGTATGACCGAAAATACAAATATATTTCAGCTGATTTTAAAAAGATTACTCTATCCGCATATAGTACACATAAAAAGGTATTTGATACGTACACCGATAACTTAAAAAACACACTTGGATTTAGTCCTTTTGATGGAGGGTATATCAAATCTAAATACTTGGGATTGGCGGATTGTTATTTCTTTTTAACACACAAATCATTTTATGATGATTATAAAGTAGATTGGGAATATGGTGATTCAAACCACGGTGCAACTATAAAGTGTTTGGAAAATAATGAAAAATACTTTCATCTAGGTCCTTATTATGATAATCCTAATTATGATACGGATGGAGCACGAACATATGTTATGAATGATATACCATTTATGACTCATTTAAAAGGAGGATTCTCAGAACACAAAATGACAAATCCTCTTTATGAAGAAGAACTGATGGTATATCTAAATACATTAGATTTGGAAACCAATAAAGCTAAAATATAATTATGAATATAGTTTTAGAAAATGGATTACGTGAGTTTATAGCAAGTAAAAATTATTTAGAAAAATATAATTCTAATGTATATACACATGTATGTGTGATAATAAAAGATGGTATGGTACTCATAAAAACCAATACGGGTTTAGATAAAAATGGAGTAGATGTTATTAATAATTTTATTAACAAATCTAAGTTTGAAAATATAATACTTTCAGTACGTACATCAAAAGAACCTTTTTCGGATAACTATCCAAGTGATACTTTACTTAGACAATTATTAAATAATCGTAATAATAAAAATATTGTATTATTTAATCAAGAACCTTGGCCGGAACCAGTTCCTAATTTTTCTAATTCTAATTTAGTTATTAGATTTGGATTTGATGAAGAATGTAAATTTGATAAACTACAATTAGCAGAACCTTTACCACTTTCTGAATTTGGAATAATGGTTGGTGTGGGATCATCACTCATCCCCTCTTTAATTCCTAAAGATGGAACTTATCAATATTTGTTAAATAATCAAGAACACTCAACTGATAATAAAAAAATAAACATAATTTAATTTGGAAATTAGAAATAATTTTCGTATATTTGCATAATATGAATTCACTAGATAAAGATTATCAAAAAATCCTACAAGATATATTAATCTTGGGAAATAAAAAAGAAGATAGAACCGGAACAGGAACTGTATCTATGTTCGGTCAACAAATAAGACATGATATGAGTAATGGGTTTCCATTACTTACAACTAAGAAGATGGCAGTTAAAACTATGATGACCGAATTGAAGTGGTTTTTACAGGGAGATACTAACATAAAATATTTAGTAGATAATAATTGTCATATTTGGGATGGTGATGCTTACAAAGCATATCCACATAAAGATGAACTCACTCAGAGAGAGTTTATTCAAAAGATTAAATCTGATTATAAGTTTGCCAGAGTATATGGAGAACTTGGACCAATCTATGGTAAACAATGGAGAGATTGGAACGGAAAAGACCAAATCAAAGAATTGATTAAAAATATAAAAGAAAATCCAAGTAGTAGAAGATTAATGGTATCTGCATGGAATGTTGGTGAAATAGATAAGGTGGTACTTCCTCCTTGTCATTATGGATTCCAATGTTATGTAAACGATGGTAAGTTATCTCTAATGTGGAATCAACGTTCGGTAGATACATTCTTAGGGTTGCCATTTAATATTGCATCTTATGGTACTCTTTTACTTTTATTATGTGAAGAAACGAATTTAGAAGCAGGTGAACTTATTGGAAGCATGGGTGATACTCATTTATATTCAAATCACTTGGAACAAGCACAGGAACAAATACAAAGAACATCATTTAAATTACCTACAATTCAACTAACTAATGTAGATATCTTACATGGAGAATGGGATTATGAAATAGAGGGATATGAATATCACCCAACAATTAAAGCACCCTTAAGTAACTAAATTTAAAACACAAATTATGAAAGTAAGAATACAACAAAGAAGTGTGTATCACAAATATGCAGAAGTAGAAGTCGAAATACCAAACAACATAAAAGAAGATGATATATCAGACTATTTAATTGAAATAGAAGATACGTGGACAGATATTATTGATGAAAAAATAAGTAATGCAGAACACCAATTCGGTTCAGGTGTAGATGATTATGATGGTTTTAATGATGAAACTGCAGATTCTGAATATAGGTATGACTGTGATGAATTAAAAACAGGTGGACACATATGAAAAAGTATAAATTAGAATTATATGGTTGGGATGTTGAGGCAGTTGGACATTCAATAACGGATAAACAAGTAGAAGATATCCAATCTTTAATGAAAGAAAAAGGACATGATGAACTATGGGAAGTTCGACATGATATAGAAGATTACGAAAATATTGATTTACCAGATTGGTGGAGTCCCGATTTATTCCATGAAACACAACCATTAGATAATAGTGCACTTACGTGTTATCTATATGATGATAAGAAGAATGAAACAAAATGGGATTTTAACGAGATGCTTCCAGCATGGGAAGTTGTAGGTGATGATAAAGCAGATGAATTAAATGAATCAATTTGCGCGATACCCGAATACCTTAAGGATGTTGATAATATATTATGTTCATTCGATGAGAGTAAAGGATGTCTTAGAGAATACACAATTGAATCAGATACAGTACCAACACCAAAAGATTTCTATTACACGAATAATTGTATAGAAACACCTGATGGAGATTGGGATGTTATAGATAAGATATTCTTTAAGGGAGAGGAACTAGAAGAAGATGATTGGGGTGATACTCAAGGTAAAGCTTCAACAGTACAAATTTATCGTAAAGATGGTTCAACCATAAATTAATAATAAAATAAGAATAGATGATTAGAACAGCAGAATGTGTATCTCCGATGCACCCAGACAAAATGTGTGATAGAATATCAGACACATTATTAGATTTACATTTACAACAAGACCCAAACTCACGAGTAGCAATTGAAACTTGTGGAGGGAACGGATTGGTTTATGTAACAGGAGAAGTTACTTCAAATGCAGTAGTAACACGAGAAGATATCGTAAGAGTAGTACATAATATAACTACCGATGATACGATTGAAGTTATTATTAACATCAACTCACAATCACCAGAAATATCTCAAGGAGTAGATACAGGTGGTGCAGGTGACCAAGGAATAATGATTGGTTATGCTTGTAGAGATAACAAAGAATTTTTACCACAAGAGTATTTCCTATCAAGAGAATTAAATAAATTTGTATTTGATAAATATCCATATGATGGTAAAACTCAAGTTACGATGAATGGTAACTCATTAAGAGTTGTATGTTCATTCCAAAATGCACCTTCTGGTAGATTACAAAAATTAGTAATGGAATATTTTGAAGATTATCCCGATTACTTCATTGAGGCATTACATATTAATCCTGCAGGGGAATGGAACATTGGTGGGTTTACTGCTGATGCTGGATTAACTGGCAGAAAGTTAGCAGTAGATAATTACGGACCGAGAGTTCCACTTGGAGGTGGAGCATTTAGTGGTAAGGATTGTACTAAGGTTGATAGAAGTGCAGCTTATATGGGAAGAAGAATCGCAGTAGATATCTTAGAACAAAGACCAGATGCACAAGAAGTTATGATTCAACTTGCTTATGCAATTGGATATGACCAACCTCTACAAGCAACTGCAATCGTTGATGGAGAACACGAATTTATCAAAGGATATGATTTATCACCTAAAGGAATTATTGATTTCTTAGAACTCAGAAAACCAATATTTGGTAAAACGGCTGGGTTCGGACACATGGGTGCAGGTTTCTCTTGGAAATAAAAATTTAATATAATTAGGAATAATCAAATATATTTCGTATATTTGTATAACAAATGCAATAAAAGAATAATGAACATAGAACAATTAATAAAAGATAACCCAAACGATATGGAGTTGGGGAGTGTGATACGAAATTTATATAGAAAAGAAGAATCTTATTTTAAGAAACATCCTGATGTAAAAATATATGAATCACCAGATAAAGGAAATACGATATACTCAAGACCATTTGGTGGAGATATATCAGAAAGAAAATTAGAAACAAACCAATTAAATTTATTCGATGAAATTAATTAAAGATATAAGTAAACTAAGAGCACCTCTTTTACCAAGACCAATGTCTCAGTCAGATGTTGATTCAATTACAAAAAAACTAACAACCGAACTAACCAAACATGGTGGATTGGGATTATCTGCTAATCAAATAGGATTAACGGATAGAGTGTGTTTAATCAATGTAAAAGACCCATTGATACTAATTAACCCTAGAGTTACAGAAGCATCTAAAGAAACGGTTGTATACTTAGAGCAATGTTTATCGTTGGATAAGACAATGGCTAAACCAGTTAAAACATTAAGACATCAATCATTCACGGTAGAATGTGATAACTTAGGAACAGTTGTCTTTTCTTCGGATAATAAGGATTGGAAGAATTCAGATGAATTTTATGCAGATGAGGGGTTATTGGAGTGTGTATGTGCACAACATGAGATAGACCACTTGAACGGAATTCTCATTACAGATTCTAATAGAAAATATACCACTACATTTATTGCACCAAAAAAATACGGTAGAAATGAAAGAGTAATGGTTAAATTAACAGATGGTACTACTGCGTTTATGAAGTACAAGAAAGCAGAAACATTAATCACACAAGGAGCTGAAATCTTATAAATTATACAAAACATGGCAAAACTTATATTTAGATATACAGATGAAGAACTCATCGAAGAAATTAGAGAAGCAAAATCAGTAGAACTTGATGTTCCTGATGATATGGATATTCACGAATTTAAATTAGTGTGTATTAGACTTGCAGCTTCTATGGGTTATGGTGAAAAAAGTATCACCAAAGGATTCGGTGATTTGATTTACGGAGAAGAAGATAAACATAACCTAAAAGATTTATTAGATGAACTTGGAATCAAAAAAGGAAATAAAGAACCTAAAAACTAAATTACTTACACAAACTTTACTTACACAGACTATTATAGATTTATTAATAGATAAAGGAATTTGTACTTCTGATGAGTTTGATGAAGCTTTACGAGATTCCATAGAAGTTATGGAAGATACTGTTATAGATAATCATGATTTAATTTCAAACATTAATAGTTTCTTAGAAGATGATTTCGATTCAGATATGGAATTGGAAGATGAATCGGTTACGAGAGGAATGTTCTACGGTCCTATAGGAGAAGCTTAAAAATACAAAAAAGCTTGGATATGTGAATTAATTTTCGTATATTAGTAGAATAGTTTAATTAAAACGGAAAACTACATGAAAAAACCAATAATATTTTCTATGATAATATCATTATTATCATTTGGAATGATTGATTCGAAGGCAGTAGATGGAGATAATATAGAATCTAATGAAATATCTTTAGTTGATATACTCAAGCAAGAGGAAATACAAAAACAATGTTTAATTGATAGTATAAAACTACAAGAAGTATATCACAAACAAGAGCTCGATGAGTTTTTATCAGCAATTGGACATAGAGAAAGTGGTAACCGATATGGTATCACAAACAAATGGGGATACATGGGTAAGTATCAATTTGGAAGAAGTACTCTAAAAGGATTGGGATTTAAAGTAACTAAAGAAGAATTCCTATCTAACCCACAACTACAAGAAGAAGCAATGTTATCATTACTACTACACAACAAAGAAAAATTACAAGAGTACATTGATATATTCGATGGGCAAACTGTTAATGGAATGTTGATTACAGAAAGTGGTATATTAGCAGCCGCTCATCTTGGAGGACAGGGTTCTGTAAAACGATACTTTAAACATGGTAAGGTTTTTAGGGATGGATACGGAACTAAAATAACATCGTACATGGAAAAGTTTAGTGGATACGATATAAAATTAAAATTACAGTCATGATAGAATTCTTAACTACCTATAATATTGTTATAGGAATTTCAGTAGTGCTAAATATTGTACTACTAATAGGAGTCCGAAACCTATTAAAACAAAACGAACAATTTGAAGATAGATTATTTGAGATTAGAACACGAATAGGAAATACTTTACAAAAAATGAGAGAACTTGATAATAGAGAAGTTTTTGAAAAAGATGATGAAGTGGGTGCAACCTTTTCAGAACTTAAAAAATTAACAGAAGAACTTAACAACGAAATATAAAAATATGCCAAAACCAAGAAGAAAAAAATCAAAGATATACTTTGGTTCACCTGCTCAAGAAGCAATAATTGAATATAATAACTCAACTGATTCAGTACTCAGATCCAAAATCTATGAAGAAAGAATTAAATATCCATTCGAAAAACTTGCAGAAAATGTTCTTAATACTTTCAAGTTTTCATATTTCGATGTATCAAAAAAAGATATCCAAACAGAAGTAGTTTCTACTATGGTAGAAAAAATACACATGTTTAAGGCAGATAAAGGAAGAGCATTTTCTTACTTTACTATTATAGCAAAGAACCATTTGATTTTAAAGAATAATGGTAACTATAAAAGATGGAAGCAAAATTCTTTATTATCAGCAATGCCAGAAACTTGGAATCCTGAAAATGATTTTAATGAAACTTCTGAAAACGATGAGTTTAAAGAATTTAAACAAATAATGTTAAAGTATTGGGATAATAATCTAAATTCTGTTTTTACTAAGAAGAGAGATTTACAAATAGCAGATGCAATACTTGAACTATTTAGAAGAAGTGAATATATTGAAAACTTTAATAAGAAGCATCTATATCTCCTAATAAGAGAAATGACGGATTGTAAAACACATTATATAACAAAGGTAGTAAACGTGATGAAGACTCATCAAAAGAAGATGTTAAATGATTATCTTGAATACGGAGAGTTTAGAGAACCAAGAAAAAAAGATTTCTGGTCATCTAAAGAAATGGATACTAAAGATGTTGATTCGAATCCATATATAGATAATGATTATTTGTAATATTTATATATAAAGATACGTATATGATAAACGGTTATATTTTAGGAATAAGTTGTGGATATCACGACTCAGCTGCAGCTTTAATCAAAGATGGAAAGGTGTTGGGAGCGTGTGAAGAAGAAAGATTCACAGGTATAAAGCACGATTCATCTTTTCCAATTAACACTATTAATTGGTTGGTTGAGGAATTTGAAATCACACCTAATGATTTGAAGGCAGTTTGTTTTTACGAAAATCCAGAATTAAAATTAGATAGAATTGAAACTTCTACAAAAAAAGGAGGATGGAAAAACTTCTTTAATAGATTAAAAATAATATCTAGAAATAAGAAAGTATATAAAGATACAATATCACAACTAGAAACTTTAAGAGGAAACGAAACTCAGTTAATTTATTGTGATCATCACTTATCTCATTTAGCATATTCATATTATACATCACCGTTTATAGAATCAGCTTTACTATCGGTTGATGGTGTTGGGGAATGGGAAACTACTTCACTTGCATTTGGTCAATTAAAGGCATCTGATGATATTAAAAAAATAGGTTCTGTTAAGTTTCCACATTCCTTGGGAATGTTATACTCTACATTTACTGCATTTTTAGGATTCAAACCAAACGAAGGTGAGTATAAAGTAATGGGATTAGCTCCATACGGAGATGCATCTAAGTATATAAATAAATTCAAACAACTATATACTATTACTAATGATGGTGGGTTTGAATTTAATATGGATTATTTTACTTATGAGTGGTCAACAAATACTATGTTCAATGAAAAGCTATCAGAATTATTTGAACTACCAAATAGATTACCAGAGGATACGTTAGAACAGGCACATAAAGATATCGCAGCATCTCTTCAACAAATTTATGAATTCTTATTTTTTAGATTATTAGATGCATTATATAAGCAAACCAACTCCGAAAACTTATGTTTAAGTGGTGGGTGTGCATATAACGGTACTGCTAATGGTAAAATTTTAAAAAGAACAAAATTCAAAAACTTATATATTCCACCAGCTCCATCAGATGCGGGTTCATCTATTGGATGTGCATTGCACTATGCATATAGTACTACAGGAAATAAAGTCGATAATTCCAATCCATATTTAGGACCAACATTCACTACCGATGATGTGATTAATGCTCTTAAGTTATATGATAAAGATGTTTGGTTTGAAAGGAAACTTTACGAACAAATAACCAATCTTGTTGCAGATGAAATTGTAGATGGAAATGTAATTGGTTGGGTAGAAGGTAGAATGGAGTTTGGTGCAAGAGCATTGGGTAATCGTTCTATACTTGCAAATCCAAGAGATCCTCAAATGAAATCTAGATTAAATAGAGTTATAAAAAAACGAGAAGGGTTTAGGCCTTTCGCACCAATGGTATCCGAACAATCATCTTCAATATACTTTGATTATGAAGATAGAGTACCTTATATGAATCAGGTAGTAAAAGTAAGAAAAGAACACGCAACATATTTACCTGCAATAACTCATGTAGATGATTCTGCACGAATTCAAACAGTTAATAGAAAACAACATAGAAGAATGTATCAGTTACTTGAACGGTTGAGAGAAATAAATGAATATCCAATGGTAATTAATACTTCTTTTAATTTAAAAGACCAGACCATGGTATTAACTCCAATTGATGCAATTAAAACATTTTTAAATTGTGAGATGGATACTCTAATACTTAACAATTATGTTGTAAAAAAGAAAATAATTTAAAGTTTAATAAAATATAAATATACTTATATTCAGATAGAGGATACTAATAATAGGTTATAAATTCCCTCAAGATATCTCTAATCGTATAACAAAGTGGTTAGACAAAATACCCTTCCTTTTGGTGGGGTTTTTTTATACATAAATATATAAACCCTAAATAGAGTTCTTTAATTGGGTATAAAATATATATCGTAACTTTTTTTATAATATATACCATAGTTATTCTTGACATGTCCGATGTTTTGTATAAGGGAGAGGTTATATTTTTTTAACCAAAGCAAAGGAGAATAAAAATATGGAGTTTCTAAATAAAATGGGTGATTGGATTAAATCACTAACAGAAATTGGTATTAGTATCATTGCACTTGGAGTAGTATTTGAAATATTATTTAAAGGTGCAGAGATTCCTTTTTGGCCTGAAGTATCAGTAGTGGATAACATTATGGGTATATTGGGGTCATTAAGTAACGAAGGACTACTAGGTTTAGTGGGTGCTGGAGTTATATACCACATTCTAAAAAAGAAGGTGTAATACACACCTAAGACAAATGTACATTGGAAAAGACCTCACCTTCAAAAGTGAGGTTTTTTTGTTTACTATATTTATATACAAGATAATATGGTAAATCATGAGTACAGAATTTGAATTATTTCCAGGAAAGAACTTAGGTGGCTTGTTTAAAGATATCTACGAAAACCAACAAGTTAAGAAACAACGAATATCAGAATTAATTGCTGAGATGAGAAAACTTATCCGTCATGCACCTGATATGATGGCGATGGGACCGATTATACGAGACTTAATTGATTCGGCTGTAAAGAACGATGATTCACTTATTAAAATGGCAGCAATTGCTCAAAGAATTATAGGAGCAGCACAAAGCTCGGATGGGGATACCGGATTTCTATCAGATGCAGAGAAAGAACAATTACTACAACAGTTTGATGAAACAATTACACAAGTTAGTAATGAACATGATATAAAAGTGGATGACCTTACAAATGAAGTTGAGGAGTTAAAACAAAAAGTAAAAAGCAATGAGTAGATTATCACAGGCATCTGCTACTTCCGGCCGTACCACTAGGGGAGTTGATACTAAAACTAACGTAGGGGTGGTTGTTGATGTCGTAACAAATGATGAACATTCTGCTATATTCGATACGGGTGTAACTACTGAAAATGAGACAAGAAGTACTTTTCAAATAGGTTCGGCACAAATTAGACAAATCGATGATGTTATGTCACATCCCGAATCACTTCGATTTTATGAACCATATGATTATTCTATTTTAGATTTACCTGTAATTGGGGAAACTGTTGAAATTGTTTCATTATCAAATGGACAAAAAACATACAGAAGAATTACAAACGCTCAAGTAAATTCAGGAAATCTAACAGATGGAATTGATAAACTTCTTTCACCTGAAAATGAAAAAGCTTCTGATGGAGGAGCAGGAGATTATTCCACCACATCACAGACTGGTACTCCAAATTCTTCAGCAGAGGGAACAGATGGTGGTCCGGAAAATGAATATTTCAAATCTACTCAAATAAATCATTTAAACTTATACGAGGGAGATAAAATAATACAAACTCGTTTTGGTCAATCAATAAGATTTAGTGGATATAACAATCTAGATAATGTTTTAGCTCCAACTATTGTAATAAGAAATAGACAAGGAAGCAAATCTATAGATGAAGAATCGGGTGGTACACCAATATATGAAAATATTATTGATGATGGTTCAACCATTGTATTGGCAAGTGGAGAACATTTATTAGAATTTACTCCTGGTCAGATTGATACTCCAATGGAGACTACTCCAATATATGCAGAAGAACCTGAATTAAAAGGAACTGACCAAGTTCTTATTAATAGTGGTAGAATTATATTATCATCTAAGGATTCTGAAATGTTATTTTACTCTAAAGGAAACTATTCATTTATATCAGATGGTAAACTTACAATAGATAATGGATTAGATGGAGCTGATATGGATTTCAATGGTGATGTTTTAATTACCACCAACGATAATAATTTTACAATACTTGGGGGAGCTGGAGAAATATATTTAAATACGGAATCGGATGCAGAACCATTGGCAAGAGGAGAAACTCTTATTGCTATTCTTGGTGAATTATGTGATGCCATAAATGCTCAAATATTTTCAACACCAGCTGGACCTACAATGTTAGGACCAAACAATCGAGGTGATTTCAATTCGATTAAAGCTAAATTAGATACTATATTATCCACACTTAATTATACAGAATAACTCATGTCTTTTTCAATATTCAAATCAAGTATGATGAGTTATATGAAAAATCAGGATGGTATAAGTGCATTTCCTGATTTCGCTCAAAAGATTACTTCAGAATATGATATGTGTATAAGAAGAGGTTTACAGACTGTAAATAATATTCCTATACAAACACCCAATGTTGCATTAATGCAAACCCTTGTTACACTCGCGTGTACAACTGCACTTGCAAAACAAAAAGGAAAACATACTTTTGCTGATGATATTGGAAAGGGAGTTATTGGTTATTGGACCGGTGGAACATTAGTAACAGGAATCCCACCAATTATTCCAGCTCCAGGTTCTATGTTAAATGTTACAACCACAGCAGCCATGGTAACAACACCAGGAACTTGGACACCTGTTGGACCACTTAGCCCAACTGATGATAGTGGAATGTTTCTAGATCAACTTATTGCATCAATGACATCACACTTACCAACAATTTCAGGATTGTATATGACAATGTCTTTATATCCAGGTACACCTCCATTCGTTGCACCCGGTGTATTATCATGGACTGGGTTTACAGTTCCGTAGGTATTTAGAACCATAAAATTAACAAAGATATATTTATAGTAAGATAACAAGAATTAGAAATGAATAATAAACAAT
>Ga0209071_1000403_pt1 | contig 22073 bp, 33 predicted proteins | sample CoawatmetaG10DNA_2_FD_187513 | JGI IMG/M metagenome (GOLD analysis project Ga0209071, IMG submission 187513) | Marine microbial communities from the West Antarctic Peninsula - Coastal water metaG108-DNA (SPAdes) (version 2) | ecosystem: Environmental > Aquatic > Marine > Coastal ... | reverse complement strand
TTGCAGCAGCTACAGCAGTATTGGCAGCTAATATGCGTGAAGAACGCAACAAGAGGCTTGCAGTTACCGATTGGACTTCAAGCAGTGATGTAACCATGAGTGCTGAAATGACTGCATACCGAACTGCTTTGCGCAATGTGCCAGCGCAAGAAAACTTTCCAACAGTAACATGGCCCACAGAGGTAACAGCATGAGCAAGTCAAGAGCAAACGCAGAAACACTACGCACAGCCCTAGTCGCTGGTGATGTAACCAACGCCAATTTTACAGGTGCAGACTTAGAGCTTGGCAAGGGCGGTACAGGATCAAGCACAGCAGGGGCCGCTAGGACAGCGTTAGGCGTTGCTATTGGGACTGATGTACTCGCACCAGATGGAAGCGCAGCTAACCTAACTAACCTACCAGCAGGCGGTGCAGAGGACTTTGTGGCTTCTGGCACATTGCCAAACGGCAAGCCAGTAATACTTAAAGCTAACGGGCAAGTTGAGGTTGTTGCAGGAATAACTAATTTCTCATCAACAGCTTTGGTAACGCCAATTGCAAGTGCGGTAGCTTATTCTACAGGAAGGGCCGAAAGAAATACTGTTGCATTTGACCCCTCAGATTCTACAAAATTTGTTGTCGCATATCGAGATAATGGCTCTGGCGAGGGCCGAGCCGTTGTCGGTTCGGTCAATGGTACTTCTATATCGTTTGGAACCACTGTTAAGTTTGCAGATGGTGGAGCGCAGATGGATGCAAATGCTATTTCGTTTGACCCTAATCAAACGGGTCGGTTTGTGATTGCACACAATTCTCAGGTGGGTAATTCTGCAAAAGGATTTGCAACAGTTGGCACACGATCTGGAACTAACTTATCGTTTGGAACGTCAGTTCAAATTTTTAATAGTTCGTTAGTATTAGTATCTTGTGAATTTGACCCACAAGTTTCGGGAAAGTTTTTGTTAAACTGGGGAGATTCGGCTAATAATTTATTGGTAGGAACGCTGTCGGGGACAACTTTATCTTTTGGTACTTTAGTTACTTTATCTGGCACTTACAACCAGCCAAATTTAGCAGTAGACCCGATTAACGCTGGTAAGTACGTTATATCCTATCAGGATGGTGCTGACTCAGATCACGGATATGCCGCAGTGGTTACAGTAGCAGGCACAACTCCAAGCAGGGGGACTCCAGTAAAATTCCTTAGTGCAGCTTGCGAAAGACCTCATGTTGTTTATGATTCTGGTGTTTCTAATGCGTTTGTAATTGCTTTTGTTGATGCAGGAGATTCTAACAAAGCAAAAGCTGTTGCAGGAGTAGTTTCGGGAACTTCATTAAGTTTAGGCTCTACAATTATTTATAACGCCACATCGTCTGCATCGACTTACATTGCAGCAGACCCAAATAATACGGGCACGTTTGTAGCTACCTCAGACGATGGGGTAGGTCGAGCGACAGTGCTGGCAAGAAGTAGCACTAACACTGTAACTGCTGGCACAAGCTATGCACTATTCAATGCAGCAAACACAGATGGTGCTGTCGAATTTAACCCATCAACTTCAAAAAAGGGTCAGTTTGTTTATGTGACAGAAGATCGTGCTGGAAGCCCGTTTGCAGGAAAAGCAGTAATTGGTCAACTTGCAAGCACTTTATCCACCAACCTAACCGCAACCAACTTCTTAGGTACAGCTACAGCCGCTTACACTAACGGACAAACCGCAAGTATTATGCTGCAAGGTGGCATTAGTGATAACCAATCTAGCCTCACGGCTGGCTCTACTTACTACGTTCAACCAAATGGTACTTTTGCTACGAGTGCTGGCACACCATCTGTACTTGCTGGTAAAGCAGTATCAGCAACAAGTCTGTTGTTGAATGGGTTGGACGAGATACCAAGTCAGACAAGTCAATCGGGTAAGTTTCTAACAACCAATGGCAGTGCTGCAAGTTGGGGTACTGTTGCTCCTGCTGGTCTGACTTTACTGTCTACTGTTACCGCTTCTAGTTCGTCAACTGTTGATATTGAGACTACTTTTAATAACACTTATGACGAGTATGTTTTGATAATTTCAAACCTCACAGGGTCTAGCTTAGGCAGACAATTTGAAATGCGTCAAAAATTAGCGGGTTCATATAAAACATCAGGGTATGCACAGCATTACGTTTATGCAACAAGTCATCAAAATGCTCAAAGTACAAATAGTGTTTACAGTGCTAGCAGTATCCGAGTTATTGCAAATTTATACAATAACGCCACAAAACCGTGTCATATGTGGATGAATATATCTAGCCCATCAGAAACTAATATGGCTAAGTTAATACGATGGTCTGGTATGTACTACCACGAAAACGAAAGGCTTGGCCATGTGAATGGAGCAGGGGCAAATATGACTGATTTTGGCGCTATGACAGGGTTAAGATTCTTCTTTGATTCTGGGTCAGTAGCAACAGGAATATTTAAATTGTACGGAGTAGCAAAGTAATGACTAGATACCATGCGACAGCAGCAGGCAACGTAGCCTTTACAGCAGCAGAAGAAACTGAACGTGATGCAGAAGAAGCAGCATGGACAGCAGGCGCAGATGATCGTTTAGCAGCAGACGCTAGAGATAAACGCAATGATCTACTCGCAGCTACCGATTGGACTGCGAATTCTGATGTGACAATGACTACTGAAATGACAGCGTACCGCACTTTACTGCGTAACCTTCCAGCACAGGCCGACTTTCCCACAACAATTAACTGGCCTACTGCGCCATGAGCCTGTATGGAAATATTGCAGCTAAGAAAAAACGCATTAAAGCTGGCTCTGGCGAAACGATGAAAAAAGCAGGGGCTAAAGGTAGGCCCACCGCTAATGATTTCAAGCAGGCCGCAAAGACAGCAAAGCCAGTCAAGAAGAAGGTTAAAAAATAATGAAAGGCGTAAAGCATTACTTAAAGAACGGCACAGAGCATACAGGCTCAATGCACAAAACAAATGGTATGCCGATGACAGGTGCTAAACACACTAAGTCAAGCAAAGATTTATTTCACAAAAAAGACTTGTCAGCCGCAGTTAAAAAGAAAATTAAATAGAGGGTTAAATCATGCCAAAAGGTAAAGGAACATACGGAACCAAAAAAGGCCGTCCACCAGCAAAGCCTAAAAAGAAAAAAACCATTAAGTATTAATGTGGAGTAGCCCATTAGAGTTGTACCCAGTTAATGTTCATGTGTCACAGGAGCTTGCTCCAGAAGGCCAAAGGCTGTTAGTTGAGCCAAGTACATATAAAGTAAACGCAGAGTATCTTGTTGTGCAACCTTCTAGGGAGCCATACGGTATTCCACAAGAATACACAAGGAGGTTGTGGATATGTTAATAGAATTAATGGCGGCAAACGCAGCCTTTTCTGTTATAAAACAAACACTTAGCAACGGTAAAGAAATTGCTGATGCTGGCTCTGCGTTAACAAAATACTTTGGTGCAAGCCAAGCTATTGAACAAAAGGTTAAATTAGGAACTGGTGATGTACTAGGTGCCTATCAAGCCAAACAGGCTTTAGAGAGACAGGAAAAAGAGCTTGAGTTTATGCTCAACAAGCAGGGGCTTCTTGGCTATTACAAGTACCAGAAATTTAGAGATGAATTTCACAAGAAGCAAAAAGCTGATGTTAAAAAGAAAAAACTTCGACAGGCTAAAATTAACTCAAACATAAATGACGGGTTAATTGTACTAGGAATTGTTATAATTATAGTCGCTGCTGCTTTTGGCGTATTTTATTATTTAAGGACGTACTAAATGTCAGGAATGCCAGATTTTGAAGCTGGGCAGCTAGTTAGCGCAGTTACACAATTAAACAAAGACGTTGAATCGTTGACGCGAACAATGACAAAATTAAATGACAGATTAGCTGCTCAAGAAATACAATTAGCTAAAGGCAAAGGCATGGCTGCTGGCGTAATTATCCTAGCAGCAATTTTAGGCGGTGTTTCATCCTATTTAATGAACAAAATGTGAGGCACATATGCCATTAATTCCACTCGACATTCCAGCAGGCATTTACCGAAATGGCACTGATCTACAAAGTCAGGGCCGTTGGCGTGACAGCAATCTTGTGCGCTGGCATGATGGAACGATGCAACCCATTCAAGGCTGGCGGCTTAGAAGTGACAATGCTACGCTCGACATTACTAGATCGTTAAACGCATGGCTAGATAATAGTGATAACCGATGGATTGCGGCTGGCACTTACCGCAGGCTTTACATTTATGACGTTAACAGCGCATTGTTCGACATAACGCCAGTAGGCTTAACGGCAGGCACAGAGACTTCAATTGATGCGACAGCATTTGGCGGTGGCGTTTATGGCTCTGACGGCTATGGTGAGCCTCGCTTAGAACGATCGACAGGTAATCCAGCAACTACATGGTCATTAGATACTTTTGGTCAAAACTTAGTCGCTTGCTCAACTTCCGATGGTAAGATTTATCAATGGACGTTAAATACGAGCACGAAAGCCGCACAAGTAACTAACGCCCCTGTTGGCAACACTGGCATTATGGTGACTGATGAGCGGTTCTTATTTGCTCTTGGTGCGGCTGGCAATCCTAGAAAGGTTCAGTGGTGCGATAGGGAAAACAACACCCTATGGACACCAGCGGCTACTAACGAAGCAGGATCAATTGAATTACAAACTGTTGGACGGATTCAGTGTGGCGTAAAGGTTCAGAACCAAGCACTTATTCTAACGACTACAGACGCGCACACAGCAACGTACTCAGGCCCACCGTATGTCTATGGCATAGAGCGTGTAGGCACTTCATGTGGCATTGTAAGCGCACAGGGCGTATCCGTTGTTGATGCTGGTGCGTTTTGGATGGGCAAAGAATCATTCTTCATGTATTCTGGCGGTACTGTAAAAGAGTTAGAATCAGATGTAGCGGATTACGTTTACAGCGACATTAACGTATCTCAAATGGCTAAAGTTGTGGCAGTTTCAAATGCTAAATTTAGTGAGATTCGCTGGTTCTACCCAAGTGACGATAACACCGAAAACAATCGTTATGTCTCGTTCAATTATCAGGAAAACACTTGGACGATAGGGCAACTTGCTAGAACTGCTGGTGTTGACGCTGGAGTTTATCGTTACCCTATATATTTTGACCCGACAAACAAAAAGATTTACGAGCATGAGGTTGGATTTAATTACGATAACTTAATTCCATTTGCAGAATCAGGCCCGATTATGATCGGTTCAGGCGAGAACATTGCTAGCATCACCCAGTTAATACCTGATGAGCGCAATCAAGGGGATGTTACAGCAACGATTAAATCTCGTTTTTATCCCAACGATACTGAACGCAGTTACGGGCCTTTTACTATGTCTAATCCTGTGTCATTGCGTATTAGCGGCAGGCAGTTACGTTTGCGTATAGACACAGCCATTTCGGGCGATTGGCGCGTGGGCATTAACAGAGTTGAGGTTAAGTCAGGGGGTAGACGTTGAGTTTACAACAAATGCCACCTAAACCGATTGGCGAAAACTGGCTAAACTGGTCACAGCGTTTAGCAACATATTTAATACAAGTTAGGTCACAATTACGCCAAAAAGCCTCGCTAGAATCTGCGGCAGAAGATGGCGTTATGTTATGGGATAGGACTGTTGGATACCCTGTAATTTCAAAAAGCGGATTGTTTGTCGGCATTGAATTAAAATCTGCTGGCTACACTGTGGCAGCATTACCCACAGGGGTAATAGGGCAAAGAGAATATGTGACTGACGCATCTTCACCCAGTTTTGGCGCAGCAGTGTCAGGCGGTGGTTCAGTGGTGATTCCTGTGTTTAAGAATGCTTCTGCGTGGATTGTCGGTTGACCGAACTAGATAGGTGTAGAGGTTGGATTGAATCGGCCCTAGAATATGGTGGTGGTACTCACCTATTTAGCGATATCGTAACAGCTATTGTTGAAGGAAAGATGCAATTATGGCCTGCTAAAGATTCTTGTTTGGTTACAGAAATTACAGTGTTTCCAAGAAAAAAGGTGCTTCATGTTTTTCTAGGCGGTGGTAATTTAGATGAAATTATAGATATGCACGATTCAGTGATACAATGGGCAAAAGATCAAGGTTGTGAAAGCCTAACAATGACAGGCCGACATGGCTGGTCAAAAGCATTGAAGAAAAGTGGCTGGAAATCGCAGCTAGTTCTACTTGAAAAGAGGTTTTAAAATGTCAAAGGGCGGCACTACATCAGGAAGCACAGAAATACCAGCATGGTTAGAAAACGCTGCTATTGAGAACATTAACAAAGCGCGTGATGTGTCTCAGATTGGCTACACGCCATACTACGGCCCAGACGTTGCAGCCTTTAACCCTATGCAGACTGCATCATTTGACGCTACAGGTTCAGCCGCTAACGCTTTTGGGCTAGGTGGCGGTTCTTCAACATTCGGTACAGATGGTATTCAAGCCCCGCAGACATTTGCTGGTGGAATGCGAGGTTACTCTAGTGCGCCTATTTACAATCAGGCACTATCTCAACTTGAGCAGAATAGGCCAGCACAATATTCAGCCATTAATAATATGTTTATTGACCCGTTTACGGGGGCTAAACCGCAAGGCAACTACGCTGCTACTCCAGAGCAAGTTAGTCAGATGTTCAATAACGGTAATGGAATTGCTGCTGGTGGTGATGGTGATGGTGCTGGCACAGGTAAAAGCCCGTATGGTAATGACGCTAACATGGAGCATTTAGCTAGGATGGCTGCTGCTGGTTCTAGTGATGGTGATTACTATGGAGTAAATAGCGATTACAACCCTTATGAGTTAACAACGCCTACTACAGACATATCAGGTGATGGTGTTGTTGATTATCGAGATATGAGTATGGGTGAGGCAGGGCGTGTAGACCCATCCAATACCCCAATATTTGATGGTCTTATAGACCTAATTAATCCCTTTTCTGGCATTCCTAAAGTTATTGATGCAGTTCAAGGAATCCCGTTTCATTTGTCTGGTGCTGGGGACGCTTCAATGACTCCAGCACAGGCCACAGCAGTTATGAACTCTGGTGCTGACGCTTATGCAGATCGTATAGCAAGAGAAACTGCTGGTGAATTTAGTGGCCTGTTATCTCTAGGCCCGCCTGCACCAGCTATGACTAATTATTCTAATGATATGGGTTACGGTGATACATTATCTTTATTGCCTAATGTATCAGCTTTAACTACTGCTCCAGCATATATGAACCCTTACGGTAACGATCATTTGTTTGGAAGTGGATACAACGCAATGGCATCACCTCCACCACAGCAGGTAGCACCATTACTAACTATTGATAAAATTATGAGTAATCCAACATTATTTGACCCAGCCGCTAACGCAGCAGTCAAGGCTCTCTACGAAAGTAGTATTGGTGGTAATAACGGCAATGGCAGCAACAGAGACAATGATTATAGCGGTGGTGGTGGTACTAGCAGTGCTGCAATGGGTAGTGGAACTGCTAAACGCGGCTTTAATTTCGGACTTTAAGGAATAAGATTATGGCAGGTTCAGCAACAGGCGGCTATAACGTCAATACAGCAGCAGCGCAAGGCATAGGTCAGGCAGGTATGGGTGCGGCATCAGAAATGGGTTACAAGCCTATGGCTATTACTGCCCCTAATCAGGCGAATTTGCAACAGTACACCAACCCTTACGAGAATCAAGTAGTCAATCAATCACTTGCTGACCTTGAGCGTAGCCGATTAATGCAACAAAATGTTGGTGGCGCACAGGCCACAGCCGCTAACGCTTTTGGTGGCTCTAGGCATGGTATTGCAGAATCAGAGACTAACAGGGCGTTTGCAGATCAATCGGCCCGAACAGCGTCAGGATTGCGTCAGACAGGTTATCAAAACGCACAGCAGATGGCAAGACAGGCACAGATGCAAAACCAGCAGGCGGCCTTACAAGGCTCACAGCAGCGTTTAGCGGCAGGTCAGCAGTTAGGTGGATTGTCTAATTTAGGTTTTGGCATGGGCCAACAGATACAGTCTCGCATGGATTCTCAAGGCTTGCAGCAGCAGGCATTACAGCAAGAATTAATGAATCAAGCCAAGCAGCAGTACGCTGGATACACTGGCGCACCATCACAATCATTGCAATATTTACTACAGGCAGTAGGTGGCGCACCAGCTTCACAACAATCAACAGAGACTTATGATGCAGGTTTGTTTGATTATCTGTCATTAGGCGCAAAGGCTTATGCTACTAACCCTGCTGCGTTTAAATTTTAGGAGTTTAATATGGGCTTATTAGATAACATTGGCAATAAATTAACATCAATGTCAGACAATGATAAGCGAGGCTTGGCTTTAGGTTTGGCTTCTGGATTTGCAGGCATGAGTGGCAATCCCAACGCGCCTAGCATTATGGCTGGTATTGAAGGTCAGCAGGCGGCTTTGGCTGCTAATCGTGAGAAGGAGTCAATTAATCAGCAGACAATAGATCAGCGTAACCGCACTGCTACAATGTTAATAAACATGGGTGGTGACTTTGCCGAGATAGGTACTGCTCTTTTAAGAAACCAGATTGACACAGATCAAGCAATTTCTATGCACGATACCATTGTAAGCAAAACTCCTAATAAGACATTTACTATGATGAGTGAGGCAGATCGAGTTTCATTAGGATTGCCAGAAGGCTCATATCAAACAGATAGTGATGGTAGGAATTATTCAATCGGTAAAGATGGTACTAAAGTAGTAGTTAATACTGGTGATACCGCTGGCCCTGATATGCCAAAGCAATTTGAAGAAATGGCTAAAGCAGAAGGTAAGCAATGGGGAGCGTATCAAGCTGCAAGCGGTAAAGCTGCACAAGTTTATTCAGACATAAATATGCTTGGTCAGCTATTAAAATTATCACCTACTGGGCCTGCTTCTGGCAAATTTCTTCAAATGTTTGGAGGCATAAACACTAATGCTGATGCAGCTAAAGCAATCATTAGTAGAATGGCTCCAAGTATGCGTGTAGCTGGTTCTGGCTCTACTTCTGATATTGAAGTTCAAATGATGATGGATAGTTTAGGCTCACTATTAAACTCACCAGAAGCTAACGACTTAATTCATACTGCATTTAAAGCAAAACTTGGTATAGATATGAAACGAGGCAGTATTGTTAATAGTGCTCAAAATGGAGACATTACACTTAAAGAAGCCCGAAACCAGTTACAAGCATTAAATGAAAAATCTATAATGTCTGACCCATTAAGGTTATTACTGCAAGGTCAGTCTGGATCTGCTACACCTACAGCTAGCGGTGGTGGTACTGGCAATATAGCCGCAGGAAACAAAGCTATTCAAAGTCAAATGCAGACTCTAATGCAAAGGAAGTCTCAGCTTATGAATCTAAGTCAGTCTCCAGTAACAGGGCCAAAATAATGGCAGCACTTACTCAAGCCCAGCAAGATGAAATAGATGCGATTGATGCTGAAATAGCATTACTGCAAGCTAAAATCCAGCCAGTACAGCAAAGTGCAGCAAATAATGAGACTGATGAGCGTAGCTTTTTTGGTGACGTTAAGGCATGGGTTGGCGGTAAAGACGTTGACCCATCTATACCAATCTATAATCAAGGTTTTGGTACAAATGATCTTGGTCTTGGAAGCTTGTCTGTTACTGAAAGTAATAAAGCAAACAAAATGCACACCGCCATAATATCTTCATTTGATGATAAGCGACTAAAAGAGAGTATACTTAAAGTTGAGCCTGATACCTTATTTGATGTAGATCAGTTTGGTAATTTAGTTGCTGGTATGCCTATGCGAGATAAAGATGGGCAAATAACTTCTTATAAGTCGTTCTACCCTAACCCTAAAGGGCTTGATGCGCCTACAGCATTGCAGGCTGGTCAATACATTGCTACTGGTGGCCCTGTGGCTGGATTCGTTAAGTCGCTTGGTGCGCCCACAGCAGGATTTACAGGAGCAATGACATTAGGTGCGGCAGATGCTTCTTTAATGGAGGCTGTTAGCTCAGATGCGGCAGATCAAAACTTTAATTTAGCAGAAATTCCAGCAGGAATGATTGGTGGCGTACTTGGTAAGGGTGTATTTGATGTTGCAGGCATTACTGCAAGACTAGCCCCAATGTTATATAAAAACCCTAGTATGTTTAATTTAAGAAACGGGGAAATTGCAACAGCACTTAAAGAGTTAGGTTTTGACCCAGCAGAGGTTATGACTAGCGTAAGGGCTTCTGTTGATAAGATGGTACGAAGCGGATTAGACCCTAAAGAATCAATAAGAACAGCCCAAGCAGCGTCATTGCCAGTTCCAGTTAAATTAACATCTGGTCAGGTTACTGGATCAAAGCCCCAGCAATTATTTGAAGATACAGCAGACAAAGGAGCATACGGAGAAAAAGTAAGCGGTGAAATGCAAGCTTTTAACCAACAGGCGCAAGAAAATATTGCTCAAAATGTGCCAGCAATTCAGTCAATGATGGGCGCACCAGACGCGGCTATTACGGTAAAAGGCGAAGGAATGGAGGCTGCTCAAGGCACGTTAGTAGCTCAAAGGCAGGAGGCAAAAGCCGAATATACATCAGCTTATAAAAGTTCAGAGGCTGCAACAGCATTTACTAACCCAGAATATGCGCCTGAGTTTAGCCAAATATTAACTAATTCGCTTAAAGAATTTAGAGGTGGAGTTGGTGGCGCACCAGCGACATTTAGACTTTTAGATGAGGCAATGGATCAACTTGCCAACGGTGCTAGTGTACAAAGCTTGTTTGATTTAAGAAAGGCTATGGTTAAGCAGCAAGCGGCAGGAGGTGTTGAATCAGGTGCAGCAACGGCTTTAAAAAATGGATTAGATGATGTTCTTAATCAACAAATGGAACGTAACCTTTTATATGGCAACCCAGCTAGTATAGCTAAAGGATTAGAAGCCATAAGCAAATTCAAAGACTTCCAAAATGTTTGGAACAGTAAAGGCATATTAAAAACACTAACAGCGCGAGAAATGCGTGATGGCGAACTGTCTTTAATTGTCTCCCCAAAAGAAGCTGCTAATAAAATACTTGGAACTGGTATAGCAAAAACTTCAAATAAGACAGACCTTGCGCGTGACCTTTTAGCACTTAAAAAACAATTACCTTTAGCGCAATGGGATGAAGTAAGGCAGGAAGCCTTTATTTTACTTGCAGAGACATTACAGCCAAGTGCAATGGTAGAAAAACAAGCCAGCCTCCAGTTTAATAAAGCATGGCGCAACATGAAAAAAAGCAATAATACATTAACAAAATTATTGTTTTCAAAAGATGAAATTGGAATGATTGATAGCTTGGCAAGCACATCAGCATTAATTGCAGGAACAACAAAAAACACATCAAATACAGCAGCAGCGTCATTTGGAGTCTTTCAAAGATTAATTGCTTCTTTAGGTTCTACAAATGCGGCTCAAATGGCTGGCAGAGTAATTGGCTTAAAAGTTTTAAGAAATATGTGGGGAGATATGCGCTTGGTTCCTGCACTTAAAGGAGCAATGTCTAGACCTCAAGGTGGGCCATTACCGCCTGCTGTTGGAGCAATGGCGACACAGGGCGAAGAAAACCCTATAATACAAGGTGTAGAAAACACTGCTAGATTTACAGGAGCCATGAACTAATGTCAAAAATGTCACAGGACGAAATACAGGGCGCAATTACAGACGCTATTCAATCTGCTATTGACTACGTTGACAGCGACATAGCAGGCCAGCGTGAACGCGCTCAGAGTTATTTTGACGGCAATGTAGACTTAGAGCATGAAGAAGGTCGATCTAAAGTTGTTTCAACTAAAGTGCGTGATGTTGTGCGTGGGGCAAAGCCAAGCCTTATGCGTATTTTTATGAGCAACAATAAGTTTGTTGAGTTTGTACCTAAAGGCCCAGAAGATGTTGAAAGTTCTGAGCAGGCTACGGCTTATTGCCACTGGGTGTTTAACAAAGTAGGCGGTTACAACGTACTTAGTAACGCTATACATGATTCTTTAGTTAAGAAAGTCGGCATAGTGAAGGTTTGGTGGAACACTGAGACTATTGCCAAATCTTACACTTACGAAAATCTATCAGATCAAGAAATGCAGGTTTTGGTTAACAAGGAAGGTGTTGAGGTTGTAGAACATCGACAAGACATTGAAATGGAAATGGACGAATTTGGCTTAGATGTTGAGCGCAACGTCCATAGTATGGTTATTTCTCACAAATATGAAGAAGGTGAAATGGTCATAGAAGGCATTCCACCAGAAGAATTTTTCATAGATGGATCTGCTAAATCCATTGATGATGCGTATATTGTTTGTCACCGTAGCGAGAAACGCGCAGGCGATCTAATCGCAATGGGTATAGATCAAGACGTTGTGGATGAGCTGAATGGCTCAGACAATGATTCGCTAATGGGAAATATTGAAAAGATACAACGATTTGGAGAAGCCGTTAAAGACGATGAGGGTGTGGACAATGACCCATCAATGCGTCTAGTGCTAGTCACTGAGGCTTACATGAGATTAGACGTAGAGGGTGATGGCGTACCTACCCTGCACAAGTTTTTGTGTGGCGGCACTGATTATGAAGTGCTTGAAATGGAGCCGTGGGACAAAGCCCCGTTTGCTGATTTTCAAGTCGATCCAGAGCCACACGCATTCTATGGGCGGTCTTTAGCTGAACTGGTCTTACATGACCAAGACACTACTACTAGCGTACTGCGAGGCATTTTAGACAACGTAGCGTTAACTAACTCACCAAGACTAGAAGTTAATTTGGATATGGTGGAGTTAGACGATGTAATGAACAACGAGGTGGGTGCGATTATTCGTAGTGAGCAAATTGGATCTGTTAATGCTTTAACGGTTCCTTTTGTGGCAGGTTCTACGCTACCAGCACTCCAATATTTAGATATGCTCGTAGAGGAGAAAACGGGCATTAGTAAAATGAACATGGGCGTTAACGCTGATATGTTGCAAAACACTTCTGCTACAGCCGCTGCACTAACGGCTCAAGCTGGTGCTGGACAATGCGAAGTTATGGCTAGAAACCTCGCAGAAGGCGCAAAGAAGTTATTTCAGCTAATGCTACACGTTGTTGTTAAAAACTCCCCTGATGAGCAAATGATGCGTCTTAACGGCAAGTTTGTACCTGTTGACCCGTCAGTATGGGATACGGCTATGGACATGGAGGTAAATGTCGGGTTAGGCACAGGTCAGGAAGATACAAAAGCAGCCGCACTAATGCAGACATTTCAAACTCAGCAGCAGATTTGGCAGACTTACGGCCCTAAAAACGGCTTAGTCTCAATGACTCAAATGCGTAATACGTTAGCAGATACACTGGCCCTAAGTGGGATTAATAATCCAGATCGTTATTATGCTCCAATGGATGATGAAACTGAACAGCAGCTAATGGCTCAGATGGCTCAAGAAGCCGCACAGCAAGCCGAACAAGCTGGTCAACAGGGTGATCCAATGGCGCAAGCATTAATCCAAGCTGAACAAATTAAAGCGCAGGCTCGTATGCAAGGCGATCAAATGAAAATGCAGGGCAAAATGCAAGGCGATCAGATTAAGATGCAGTCAGATATGCAGGTTAAAGCTGCCGAAATGCAGTCAGCGCAAGGAAAAGAACTGGCTGAACTACAGCTTAAATATCGTGAATTGCAGGCTGGTGATGATCTAAATCGAGATAAAATGAATCAGGAGCTATTGATCGAGGCTGCTAAAATATTGGGTCAATACGGATCTGCCGTTGATGTTGAGAGAGTACGCATGATGCAAGCTGCTCCTCGTGACGCAATGGGCAATGTTCAATGATATTAAAAGAGCAAGCAGAATATTTACTCAAAAATGATACATTTACGACAGTATTTGATATAATCCGACAAGAGCAAGTAAAAAAGTTCTTAAAGTCTAGCAAATCCGATACGGATACTAGAGAAGATGCTTATGCAATGACGCAGGCATTAAATCAGTTTGAAAATATCCTCAAAAGTGCAATCACTGATGAGGCTATGAAAAAACGCAAAAAATAGGTGAGCACCGTGGAAACGACTAACCAAAGCATAGAAGATGCAGTTGATGCGTTGATGGCTCCAGTGGAGTCAGAAACAACCGAAACTGAAACAACCGAAACCGAAGTGGCAGAGGTTGAAGAAGAAGAAGTTGAAGAAGAATCAGAATCAGATGATGATGCAGAATATGCTGAATCAGATGATGATGATAATGAAGAATATGATGAGTCAGACGAGCTAGACGATCAAGTTGAGCCAGCAACTTACACCGTAAAAGTAAACGGTGAGAATGTTAATGTAACTCTAAATGATTTAACCAAAAGCTACTCAGGCCAACAATATATTCAGAAGGGCATGAAGGATGCGGCAGAGCAGCGAAAGGCGGCAGAAGAAGCTTATAATGGGCTAAATCAGCAGCGTGAGCAGCTTAACCAGCTTATGCAACAGATAGGGCAGCAGGGCGCAATATCGCAACCAACTCCACCTAGTAAGGAACTGCTTAACGCAGACCCGTTGGGTTATATAGAAGCAGACGCTACTTATAGGGAGCAAATGGGAGCATATCAAGCCCAGCAGCAGCAGATTGGACAGCAACATCAGGCAGCGCAGCAGGCGCAAGGACAGGCACATCAAGCCCACTTGCAAGAGCAAATGTCAGAACTACAACAGGCTATTCCAGATTTTAGTGATGCTAAAAAAGCACCTAAAATGAAGGAAAGGCTTGTTAAACAAGGTATGGTTGAGGGCTACACTGCCGAAGAAATCGGTGGAATTGTAGATCACAGGGCCATGAAAGTTCTGCATAAAGCAATGCTATACGATCAGATGATGAAAGGGGGCGGTGACGTACAAGCCAAACTCAAGAAAGCTAGACCGTTGATGAAATCTGGAACCAAGAAGCAACCTACTTCTGCTGCTAAAAAGCACAGCAAACAAATGTCACAGTTGAAGAAAACTGGCAGCGTATCAGACGCAGCCGCTTTATTGTTTGAATAGTTTAACTTATTGATTTTAAAGGAATTATCATGGCACAACCCACAAATACCTATGACTCATATGATGCAGTTGGCATCAGGGAAGATTTAGAAAACGTAATTTATAACGTCTCTCCTGATGAGACTCCACTGCTAAGTGCAATAGCTAAAGTATCTGCAACTAACACTCTACATGAGTGGCAGACGGATGCCCTTCGAAGTTCAGCCGTTAACGCTCATATAGAAGGAAATGATACTACTGCTGATTCAATGTCGCCTACTGTTAGGCTTCAAAACTCAACGCAGATATTTAAGAACGCTGTCGTAACTTCTGGTACGAACGATGTTGTTAAGGCTGCTGGTCGTAGCAACTCTGAAATGTCTTATAACATTATCAAAGTAGCTCAAGAGCAAAAGCTTGATATGGAAGCTGCGTTAATGGCTAACCAAGCGCGTGTCGCTGGTAATGCTACTACTGCCCGTAAACTAGCTGGTCTTGGTGCTTGGGTTAAGACTAACGTAACCAACATTGGTTCTGGCGGTTCTAACTCAGCAGGTAATGGTACTAATGCTCGCACAGACGGTACACAGACAGCGTTTTCGCAGGCAGATTTTGATAGTTGCATGCAATCCATGTGGAGTCAGGGGTCAAAGCCAGACACCGTGATCCTGTCTGCATTCGCCATGAATGTGGCACTCGGATTTACTGGAAATAACAATCAACGCGCAAATGGTAGTGCAGGTAAGATCGAAAACCTATTATCGGTGTATTTGACACCGTGGGGGTCTGTGACCTTCCAGCCTGCGCGGGAAAACAGGGGCCGAGATGTTTGGGTTATTGAAAACAACAAACTGGCACTTGCAGCTTTGCGTCCAATGAAGAACGAAGCGTTAGCCAAAACAGGCGACTCAGAAATGCGTCAAGTGGTTGGTGAAGCTACTTTGGTAGTTCGTAACGAGAAGGCATTAGGTCTAATCGCTGACTGTAGCACTAGCTAAACAGCTTTGTGATACAATAAGGGGGTGCTACGGCATCCCTTTTTTTATGGAGAATTATAATGACTAAAGTAAAAATAGAAGTTTTGTGCGATAACATCATGCTTGATGAAATGCGCTATGCAGGTTGGAAAGGTGAAATTGATAAAACTATTGTAGACATTGTTAATGAAATGGATGATGGCTATGGATCACAACGCATTAAAGTAGAAGCTAAAAAGAAACCTGTTAAGAAAGCTACTAAGAAGGATGCCTAATGTCTAAAATATCAGAACAGTGGATTGAACAAGACGATAAGCTAATACACGTTAAAACACAAAACTGGAATCCAATGCTAGAACGCGCAGAAGCTATGCGTCAAAATGGTAATGCTGATTTTGGAGAATCTAAATTGGTCGGTGTCATTGACGCTGCACTTATTAACGAATGGCTAAAGGAAGCTGGCGTTAAGTGGGATGATCCAGCTAAAGACGATGTGATTAAACGTAAAATGCTAAGTGGTGAGTTTGACAAGCTAAGAGTCTGGGAGGGTAAATACTAATGAATTATTTTACAGAAGATGAATTAAAATGCAGTCATACTGGCGAAAGCAAAATGAATGATGTATTCATGGATAAAATAAACATCATCAGGAAGGTGTGTGATTTCCCGTTTACGGTGACTTCTGCTTACAGACACCCTACGCACCCCATTGAGGCAAAGAAGGCTAAAGCAGGCTCACACGCTTCTGGACGGGCTATCGACATTGCAGTGCGAGGTGAACAAGCCCATAAACTGATCGAAATTGCTATTGCTTACGGTATGACGGGTATAGGTGTGGCGCAGAAGGGAGGTTCACGCTTTATCCATATGGACGATCTGGACGCAGATAGCGGCTACGCAAGGCCCACTATATGGAGCTACTAACGTGAGTTGGCTCAGTTTTTTAAATCCAATAGCCAGTTTGGGTGGGACTTACCTTGAGGGCAGGAATCAGGTCGCTAAAGCTAAATCTGAGGCTGCTGTGGTGTCGATAAAGGCAGATGCAGACGTTAAGGTGGCTGGCGCAAAGGCGGCTCACAAGCTGGCTGATAACGGTCAGACGCAAGAATATAATCTTGATTTGGTCGCAATGCAGCAGATGGACAAATCGTTCTTAGATGAAATAATGATTGCTTTGCTGCTTGTTCCCATTGCAGCTTCATTTCTGGGATATCAAGCAGAAGTTACAGCAGCGTTTGAATCATTTGCTTCAATGCCAGACTGGTATCAATATTTAGTATTGGGTGTTTATATTGTGAAGTTCGGTATGCGTGGATTGCTCACCAAACTAATGTCTGGCAAGCTAGGTGGAATAAAGCTGAAATAATTTATTTTGGCTTTAACGCCTCATCTATTAATTCCTTTTTTCGTTTAGTTATTCTTGAGTGAAGATTATTTGAATCTGCTGCACTGCAACAAGTGTATTGTGATTTTCCAAGCAGCTTTGCACAGTCTTTATATGATAATCCAATGGAGCGTAATTCTACTAAATTGCTTAGTTCAAAAGTCGTCCAATAAACACTTTCACGATTAACTGTTTTGGTTTTTGGTTGCATCTTTCCGCTAGCAAAATTAAAACGAATAGTTGGTTTGAATACTATGCTCATCCTTTATCCCTTCCTATATAATGATTCCGTTCAGCGTACAATACCCCATGATGTGTGTAGCCTATAAGTCGCCCTATTTTTCTTGCGCTGTAACCTTTTCTTCTAAAATTAATGATTGTGTTTAACGGTATTTTGACCTTGTGTTGCAGCGTAGACTTTAAACCCATTTTATTTGCTTTTATGCGCACTGCGTTGGGTGACTTATTGAGCAGTGACGATAAAGCCGCTACTGGCAACTTACCGTACTGATCCTTAATTAGCTTAGTCTGGGTGTAATTCCAGATCATTTTTTGATGCCTCTAAAGTCAATTTCCTCAATCAAGGTACTGGGGCCTAACCCCAGATCAATTCGATCTTTTGGCTTATTAGATTCTCCTAAAGGTTTATTACTAAAGATTCTGTCGTAGTTGTCAGCAAACTGTTTACTCATTGGCTTGCTGATTGGCTTATCTTTTGCGCTCATCAGTATTCTCCTGCCTCATCAATTATGTGTTGCTCAATAAATTCATCATCAAGCATATCCTTAAAAGCATCTTGTAGTTTTTCTTTAGCGTATTCTTTTGTTTCACCTACATCAAAGCCTCGCATTAGCATTGAAATCATGTTGTCTTTAAATTCATCATCAACAATCTCCAGCAGATCATGCAATGAGTATCCAGCCACAGACCCAGAGACTGCGAGTTGATAGAACAAGTCGTCACGTTTGTCTATAATGTCAGCCTCAGATATGCTGATTCTAGCTGATGGTGATGAGTAGTTAGTGCCGTTGCGTAAAGCCATAGTATTCTCCAAAGGGCCGTAGCCCCGTTATTATTAGATTATGCTGCCAACTGTTTTGCTGGAAAACGTATTTTGCCTTCAAACTCTAACTGGTCACGCTCAAAATCAGTTAGGTAGTTATCTGCAACTATTTCCCAATCTATAACGTACTCAACGTAGTATTCATCGTTAGACTCACACTGAGACTTAACTGACTCATAAACCTCTGATGCTGAGTTAACGTCTACATCAAGTACGATGTAATCACTGCCACCTTTAAACTTCCAATACTCAGGACAAATACCTTCACCGTCCCAATCATGCGCTGCGTAATTTTCTTTGGTTTGAGTGGTTATTAGTAGCTTGCTCATGTGATGCTCCGTTTGTTATTTAATTAACTTACGGTAAGTATAAACGATTCTGTTGACACTGTAAACACTTTTGTTACTTATTTGTTATTAGACGGGTGCAAGTCAGATATTTTCATATTGTAAACGTCACATCTGAATTCAAAACCGTTACTAGGATCATAGTCTCCCTTCAAACGCTTATTAGCCCTGCTGTAAAAATCTTTCTTTTTTACGATGCCTAGCACCCACACTGTACTCATATCCCTAAGTACGCGACAAAACGCATAATAGTCACAATTTTGCGTAGTGTTGTAGGCTAAAACAGAAACCTCATAATGTCCTTTTGGCTCAACGCTAGTTCTTTTGGCTTTAACATCAATAGTTCTGCCGTCTGGCATGACTAGATCATAGTCATAAGTATTTGATTGTGTGGCTTTAAGGTGTCTTGCCAGCACTATTTCTGCTAAAAAACCAGCTTGGCTACCGTCACCTTTAGTTAATGAGTTTTTTAAAACACCCATTTCAGTCGCCATTTCAGCAGCCTTTTTAATCTCATCAATCGTTGCTGTAAGTTTACGCATTAAACGCCTTTTTTATTTTTAGCTTGGTTTTAAATATTTGTTTAATTCTGCGTAGGTATTTAATGTCGTGCTTAACGGTACAGTTATTGTACTCTAACGCCTCAACCGTAATTAACCCAATTCTCTCTATAAGCCTATGGCGGTACTCAACGACATTACCCGACAAATAGCGATTGCACTTGTGACATTGCTTATGGCAGTTGTGCAAGTTAAATGAAAGGTGTTTAGCTGCTCCCCTGCTGCGGTAATGCCCAGCGTCCCAATATCCACCAATACCTTGATGTATTCCTGTTGCGTCACAACTTATGCAAGGCAAGTCTCTATCACGGTATCTAACGTATGCGTTAAATGCCGTCTGAGCCTCTACACGCCATTCTGAGGCTGTTTTGACCTTATCCTTTAGTTGGATAAGGGTTTCACGCTTGCGCTTCTCTGAGGTGTACACAGCAGACTTTTTGCCATGTTGAACAACACAAGTCATAGAACAAAACCAACCTAGCGGAACTTTAACCCCTGACTCTGGGGTAGCGTATACTTTGCAGTGTCGACACTTCTTCTTAGCGTTAGCCATTGGCCTGCCTGTAAGTCTCGTATTCTGCCAGCGTTTTGTCTGTAAAATTAACACCGTATTCAGAGCCTTTAACAAACAGAAATTCGATAAATTCTGACCTAATTTTTTTATCGAATCCACTAGTAGCTGGTCTGCTGGGTAGCATTGCCGTTCCGCAAAGGCTGGGTATCCATGCGTTATTTTTTTGCAACGGCTCACCCATCATTATCTTTTCGCGTGAAAACTCCCAAACAAGAAGCTCTTTCCATGCCTTTTCATCGTGTTTATTACCCATTGGTTCTACCTGCTTTGCAAAGTCACTTATCTGAGCATGATAGCAATTTTCTTGAATACGGGAACCTTTTTGACGGCCTAGAGTCACCACTACTGGCTCACCACTTTTTAAGCCTTTATTAGTCATTTCCCAAACGCTGGTCATTTCTTCTTTTACATTATCACTTGTGACCGTAAATTTTATATCAGCCATTTGACTCACCCATTTTCACAAACTCAATCAAAGTGATTCCAAAAAATTTTGCGAGGTTGTCAGCTAGCGATATTTTCATGTCATGGCCTGTGCGCCATCGTATCACTTGCTGCGGATGTACTTTAAATGACCGAGCTAGTTGCGATCCTGTGACTTTAAATTTTGCCTGTGCTACTCTGAGTGAAGCACCCATATCGATATTCATGTTTTTTTTCCCCTTAATGTGTTATGTTGAAATGGTACTGCTCCAGCACGAACATTACCCCACTTTTAACGGTGGGGCTTTTTTTGCCTTTAAAAAGGTATGTCGTCACCCTCATCAAACTCTGCATTAGCTGACTGAACTGGTTTTGGTGCAGATTGAACCTCTTTTGGATTAAAGCTAAACGACATAAACTTTTTGCCATTCTTGCTAGTCTTTATCCATGCGCTCATCCACATTTCTACATTATTAATTTCACAACTACCGTTGTAGTCTGGATGGCGATCAGTTTCCTTACGCTCATTCTTAAAAATAGCACCAGTGTTATTATTATCATATTCCATGTTACATCCCCTTTTTGCTGCGAATAAATTCTTGCTGCTTACCAGTACACTGGCTCCAAAGTTGCTGTTTCTCGTTTTCATTTAACTCAGCTAATGCCTCGTTCATTAGCGTATGCTCACCCGTAGCCTCACTCTCAATGACTAAGGCCATCAGGTCTTGCATTAGCTTCTTGCTTACACGTTTAAATGGTGCGACAGGTACAGGCTCAGACATTCCTTCTAACGTCATGTCTAAATCCGCTACCTTATCCTCATCGTGCTTGTTTGTTGCATCACTGTCTTTAGCATCATCAATCGAAAAAAGGCCGTTAAGTGCGTATTTTCTTGAATACGATCCTGTTGCCCCAGATGTTTGGCTAGAGTCTTGGCCTTTCTTAATAGAAGCTTCACGCGCAACCGCAGAGGTTGATATAGATTCTTTGCCGTCACTAATAGTAACCGTTGATTTAATGTAGACACGTTGCGTCTGCACCTTCATTGCTTTAGCTCCTGCGCCTACAATTTCATCCTCAAGCATACCGCTAAAGATTAGCTCATCATTAATAGTCAAAGCCAAATCACCTAACAGGGGCTTCACGGCTTCCAGAATGTTTTCGGCTGACCTAAAGTTGTAATTGCCAAAGTCATTGCGCTGACCTTTTGGTGCTTTTAGTTTTTGCTGAATCTTAGCCAGCTTTATATGTATAGTCATTTGTTGCTCCGTTTAATTTTTGTAACGCAAGACTATTCTATAGAAGTTAAGTCAGCTTGTAAACACATACGTTTAAATAAATACAATAAATGTTGTCATTGACTCAAATATGTAATAGTATCTTCAAACACTAATAAAAGAACTGGAGCAAAAAATGAGTAAAATTGGAAATTATCTTGTAGGTAAAAACGAAGAAATTGATGATTACATGGTTTCAATCGGTGAGAAGAAATCAAATAATTACACGATTGATGAAATGCAAGAAATGTCGAGCAGTCAGTACAGCGAATACTTTTACAGATGGATGGATGAAAATACAAATGATTAAGGAAAGATTTATGAAGGTTTTACGCATGACTAAAAAAGGTTATCACGCTGAATCTAACCCTGAGTTAGATCAAATTGTGACCAAATGGCATGAGACTTTTGAGGCAACTAAGGTGGCTAGAAAAGCATTTTACATTGCAGAAAAGAAATTAGAGTTAGCTAATAAAGAGTTTACTGTTGTTGATAAAGAATGGCAGG
>Ga0209071_1000399_pt1 | contig 22154 bp, 20 predicted proteins | sample CoawatmetaG10DNA_2_FD_187513 | JGI IMG/M metagenome (GOLD analysis project Ga0209071, IMG submission 187513) | Marine microbial communities from the West Antarctic Peninsula - Coastal water metaG108-DNA (SPAdes) (version 2) | ecosystem: Environmental > Aquatic > Marine > Coastal ... | reverse complement strand
ATGTCTTTGAGAAAAAATGTGTAATGATTGTGGTTACCTTATTGGCAACGCCTGGGACCACAAGGTCCTTCCCAGCAAGACAGGCTTTTATACCAATTTCAGCAACATCTTTAGCCGACATCATCATACTAGATGGAATGCGAAGAGTGGCGCCTTGATCTGGATTGTCCATCATTTTTGTAGCTGTATAACCTGGACATAATGCAGTTACCTGAACTCCACTACCAGTGGCGATCATTTCATTAGATAGCGCCTGAGAGAACGCCAATACATAAGCCTTTGAAGCCGCATACACATTCTGATTTGGAATGGCCATCCACCCAGCTAATGAGGCAACGTTGAGTATATGCCCTCCTTCTTTTGATGCCATGCTATTGGCGTAAAGGTGTGTCAATGAAGTTAGAGCTAGAACATTGACTGCTATCATTCTCTCTTGTTCTGCAAGAGCAAGCTCAGTAAAAAATCCATTATGCAAAAGTCCTGCATTATTAATTAAAAAGTCTACATCTAAGCCCTTTTCTTCGATGCTTTGAAATAGGTTCTGAGCTGCATTTGGCTCTGATAGGTCAGCCACAATAACAGTGCAATTAACCCCAAATTGGCCACCCACCTTGACTGCTAGCTGGTTTAGTTTGTCCTCACTCCGGGCAACAAGAATAAGATTGTACCCACGGCTTGCAAGAATCTGGATAAATTCAGCGCCTATTCCATCAGAGGCGCCAGTAACTAATGCGGTTTTATTGGACATAGTATGTATTCCTTATGTATCTACTAAAATTTATTTAGCCAAATTGGTGAAGACCAGGCCCTTTCTTGAATTGTAGTTGGTATATCTGATCTAGGTTTCTCACCAACCCTAACTGCATCCCAAGTAGACCATCTGCAAACTGGATTCTCAAGCACCCTGGAATAATAAAATGCATCCTGGTCAGCTTTAAACTCAGGATCTTGCCATAAAACTTTCATTTCTTTCGCTCCTGAATCTGCGCTAATCGAACAATCATTTAAATCTACCCAAGCTTGATTATCAGGGCAGCGAAAAGTTTCTGGATCAACACTCAGCCCATCAGAGCATGCAACATCAAAAACTTTTTCTTTGTGCTCTCCATCTTCTAACCATCCTTTGATAATTTGGGTTCTTTGCAATGGTGCTCCGGCAGGATCAGCGATTGCCCATACTAAAAAAGTTGGATTTTTGTTTGCTGCAATATTGAGTGTCCCTCCCATCGGGATACTTCTTGCATAGGCATCTTGAATAAGAGAAAGATCGTCTAATTTCGAATTCTCCAAATCATAACCAGCAAAAAATCGCACTTTCATTCTAGGGCCACTTGTTCCAAATGTTTCCTTGCGTCGAAAAGCATCATAAAGAGCTTCACGTGTATTCTCTTCTGCCCAAACTCCTGCAAGACCAGATGCAGCAAATTGAACCAGTCGATCGCTAGCAGAAAAATAATTTTTTCCATCTACTTCCTTGAGAATATTTGGTCTCAGAACTTTTAAAAAAGTTCCATAAAATCTAGTAAATGGAATAGAGCCTCTTAACTCAGCGGTGCCATCTAAAAGACCTATTTTTGAGTGAAAAACTTCTTCGGTATCTGAAGGTCCGCCAACGTGAGCATCGCTTGATCCTATTAAGCCAAATTTATATGGATTGGTTAAACCTTTCTCCGAAAGAGTTAATCCTCTTAAATATGCATCTCTGACATAGCTTCCCTTTAAATTGCTAAGAAGTTTTTCTGCCTCCACTCCAGTTTTTACCTCAAAAGCTGCCCATTCGTCATTTTTAGAAAGTAATGGGTGAGTTTCTGATGTGCCTTTTACCTGCGTGATTTCAACTAATGGCTCATTAAGAGAGCGATTTTTAGCGTACTCTTCGTCAATCGGCCCACCGTTATAATCATTGAGGGAAAATGAAGCTCCACCAGAAATATTAGAATTGTGAGGAATGGCCAGACTCTCAACTCCATTCGATCTCAAGCCATTCATCCAATCCCATAATGCTTCAGGATCTTGGCTATCAGCTCTTGTGAACAGTCTAGTAGGAAGGTTTTTAGTATCTTTAAATATGACATTTCGATGTAAATATTTTTCGTAAAGCTCAAAGCTAGAGGTGTATTCATATGCAGCAAAAGTAGTAAAAGTGCCGGGGACGTATGCATCATCTGTTGCCTTAATAGTTTTCTGCCAGACCGTTCTGCCAACCTCCAATATTAAAGATTCATCAATAGTTCCATCTGCAACCCCTTCTCTAACTTTTTTACCAAAAGGTTTAAAAAGACCGCCTCTTTTTATGAGTGCAAGAAATCCTGTGCCTCCTGATTTATTTAGATTGTGCAAAGGCTTGGTAAATTCATACTTTGAAAACTCAGAAGTTGTGTCTGCAGCCTCCTTCATCAATCCCATAAACACGCCATGATCAGTTACCGCATAGAAATCTAAAGGTCTGCTTAGTTGAATTTGATAGCCGCTTGGATGTTTTATTGCATGCCCTCGCGCATACTTGTATGCATCAGCAGGTGTGCTGATTGTGCCAAAAGTATAAGCATCGAATGAATTTTCTGTATGAACATGCAAATCACCAAAATATGCATTTTTATCTGGGTTAGGCAATGGTCTAGGTTGAATTTGGACTTCCAATAATGGCTTATCATGCAAAGATACTTCTAAATTTGTTGATTTATTTACATCGGAGCATGATGCAATAATTAACGCAAACACTACTAAAAAATTATTTTCTATTTTCATAACTCACTCCCTAAACGTTTAAATATCTCTTCTTTTAAAAGCCAAATTCTATCCTGCCCCCAAACATAAAAAGGATTGCCTCCACCTTCATCCGTAATTTTAAAACTAGGAACCCCCCAACAATTTCCACTATACATATCCTCTACATTATCATTTAAAATTTTTTTCCAATGCTTGTTATTTAAATCTTTTTTGATGATTAACCAATCCAGTCCAATCTCCGTAACCAAATTTTCTAAAAAAGTTTCATCGCCTATATTGATTCCATCCTGAAAAGATGATTTTAACAAGCCTTCGATATACTCAAAACCCTTACCCGCCTTATCAATAACTGGAAATAGCGAATAAGACTTTCGAGCTGGTTTTCCAATGGGTGAATAAATAGATTTCATTTCATGTCCATGCTTACGTCCCTCTCTAGCAGCATCAGAGATAATATATTTAGCCTTAAAATTTGGAATGGTCATCATGCGCATCAACATTGGTAAAACAGGCTTGGTGATAAGGTTTACCGGATAATCCTCTTTGATTTGCCTAACTCTTTGAGTGCTGACAAAAGTATATGGACTATTTAATGATGGGTAGTAATACAAATTTACCTTTTTATCTAACTCTAGTTGATTAGGAGCTTTCAATGTTAACGAGCAAATAGTCTCACTAGCTTGAGGATTCTTGGCACCTAATTCAGCTAGTCTTGTCTCTAGATAAGGTAAGCGATCCACACCCCAATACAATTCTTTTTCGTAATAAAATGCAGATCCAAAATAATAGCCTTTCTCATTTCTAGTTTCGTTGCCCTGCTTTAAATTCTCTTTTACCTCAGCCTTAGTTGCATAATAAGTAGAGGATAATTCATCGAGCGCAGCAGCATCTCCACTCCATAAAGCACAACTTACTTGGATAGCTATCTCACCAAAATCTTCAGCATTTACTGAGGTTAAAATTGAGTTAGCTATTTCTATCATATCTTTTGCAGGATATTCATCAGCCGTAAAATCAATGTTATAAAAGGGTGCTATACGTTTTACATCTTGCAAACAATAAGTGTTGTATAAGCTAGGCTCATGGACAGCTTCAAGATTTTCTTCTCCAACCAAAATTGGTTTAAGAATAATATCAAAGGAAGATTTTAATTTTTCAATGCACTGTATTGTGAGATGAGAATAAGGATCATCAACCTTATGAAAGTATAAGATCTCGTGAGGTCTATTCTCATCTCGTCTTGCAGCTTCAGCTTTTTTACGAACATCTTTTAAAATTTTATAACTAGAAAAAGTATTCATAGCTTGATTTCTAATTTTGGCGCTCATCGTTCGCCTACTCATAAAATTTCTAAAAGCTTTTAACATATTTATCTATCTTTAGTTAATTCAGCCTAATGCTATAGATCCTTGAGTTGGTGAGATGCGAGGATCAAAAGTTACTTAGCCTTTTATTAATAATGCTGTCAGCCTCAGTCATAATGGAATCAATTAAGTCTTTAACGGTAGGTATATCGCTAACTAATCCTGCAACCATGCCACATGACCAAGCCCCTACTTCCATCGTGCCCTCATGCATAATTTTTGGGTAAACCCCAGCCACTTCATCAACAATATCTTCAAATCTTAGCTTGTCACCAAGAGCTTTTTCTTTTTCCATGAGGCGCTCAACAGCATCATTGTTTAATACTCTCTCTGTGTTGGTTAAAGAACGCATAATTAAGCGAGTATCTAATTCGCTAGCATTCACAATTGCATCTTTTACATTCTGATGCACTGGGGCATCTTGCGTCGCAATAAATCTAGTGCCCATGTTTATGCCTTCTGCACCAAGAGCCATGGCTGCAACTAAACTTCTTGCATCTGCCATGCCGCCAGAGGCAACAAAAGGAATTTCAAGCTCATCTGCAGCACGAGGCAAAAGAATAAAATTAGGGATATCATCCTCACCGGGATGCCCTCCACATTCAAAACCATCGACAGATACCGCATCACATCCAATAGATTGAGCTTTAAGAGAGTGTCTAACTGAGGTGCATTTATGGATAACTTTAATTCCAGCCTCTTTGAGAGCTGGTAAATATTCAGCTGGGTTTCTACCAGCTGTTTCCACAATTGGAACTCCTGCATCAATAATAACTTGAACTAATCCCGGATAATCAGGAGGAGTCAGTGAAGGCAAGAAGGTTAGGTTCACAGCAAAAGGCTTGTCTGTCATCTCTTGGCAGCGTGCAATCTCGTTAGCTAATTTTTCTGGTGTGCCCTGAGTTAAACCCGTAATGGTTCCAAGTCCTCCAGCATTAGATACTGCTGCAGCTAATTCTGCAAAGCCAACATGATGCATTCCACCTTGAATAATCGGATGCTCTATACCAAATAGTTCTGTAATTTTTGTTTTCATGATCTCTCCTATTTATTTCATATCAACTGGGGTTAAAAAATCTTCGTATTGTTTCTGAAGTCTTTGCATGCCTGAGATCCATCTATCTCTGTCATTGCCTTTTCGTGAGACATATTCAGCAACCTCAGTGTGAGGAAGAATTAAGAATGTCTCTTCCGCAATACACTTAAGAACCTCTTGCGCAACCACATCTGGCTCCATCATCCCATCAACACCAGCTACTCCTGGGCCTTGAGCTGTCATGGCAGTTCTTACAGCCTGAGGACATAAACATGAAACACCGATTCCTTTTTCTCCATAAGTAATCTTAATCCATTCAGCAAAGCTAACTGCTGCTGCCTTAGTCACCGAATAACCTGCAGCTCCAAGCTGAGTGAGTAAACCTGCGGCGGAAGATGTGTTCACCAAATAGCCCTCTCCTCTCTCAATCATTTGAGGTAAGACATGTTTGGCAGCAAAAATATGGCCTTGGACATTCACGTCCCAGATATTTTGCCAATCAGCTGCGGTTACCTCAAAAAATCCTGGCACACCACCAATGCCTGCATTAGAACAGAATATATCTATCCCACCAGCGTGCTCATTAGCTTTCTCAACGACATTAATAATATCTTCTTCTTTCCCTACATTGGCTTGAACAGCAATACCATTAACTGAATTAGCGGTTTCTTGAGCGCCCTCTATGTTCATATCGACGGCGACAATAGATTGAGCCCCAGCTTGATGGAAGGCTTCGCTCAAAGCTTTGCCAATTCCGCTGGCGGCACCTGTTACAACTACTCTTTTATCTTTAACATCCATTAATTCACCTTAGTAATTTTTATCTCATTTGAGTCTAAAGGCAAAACAACCATAGTTCCATCCTCGGTAGCGCTCCAATCTTTTCTAACTTCATTGACGCCTCTAAAAAACATTCTTTCCATCATCTTATTTCTTGGGGCTGGAGTCAGGTGATAGAACATCAAATGATCAACATTAGCCAAGTTAGCCGCTTGAGCTGCTTCAATCGGAGTCGAATGGTAAGTCACAATATCATCTAGCACTTTCACCAGCCCTTTATTATCTGCTAAGGCATCTTTCATAATATCTAGTTGATGATTTGCTTGAGCCTCATGAAATAAGACATCTGCATCTTTAGCATTTTTTATTAAGTTTTCACTGTAAGAGGTATCTCCACTAATGACTATTGATCTACCCTTGTAGTCAAAGCGATAGCCCAGAGCTGGCTCAACTGGATCATGAAGCACCCTAAAAGCTGTAACCTTCAAACCATTCTCATTAATGATGACAGGATTAGATAAATCAATTGGGTGAGGATTAAAGCCAACGATATCTATAGGAGCAACCTCATCACCATGATGATCATGTCGATATTGGTAATCAAGCTGATAGGCATCCTCAAAACCTTGAGTGACTAATTGAACTCCCTCCGGACCAAAAACATCTAGAGGTTTTTTATGAGCGGAATTAACCCAGGTCATCATATGTAAATCTGCTAGGTCTGAAATATGGTCTGAGTGAAGGTGAGTTAATAAGGTAGCTCGAATTTTATTAGTATCTATCCTCCAATTATTGAGATTTGCTGCGCTGCCGTCTCCAATATCCACAACATAATAATTCCCGCCTGCATTGACTAAGATGCATGTTTGCGCTCTTCCAGGAGATGGGATTGGAGATCGAGAGCCACACACAACTGCGGATAGTGAATCATCATTTAGATCAGCAGTTGAGCCGCCTAAGCTTAAAATCAAGCTAAACATTAGGCGATCTTGAACAGCAGGAACTCTTGTCAAAACTGATACCAAAATAAAGCCAACAAGAGCAATGATAAAGATATATTTAAGCAGCTTCATTATTTAATCTTCTATTGCAATCCTTGAGCTTGCAAAAATTAAAAATAAACCTACAACTACCTCAACAGCAATTGCTGAGATTACAAATGGTGCGCCGTATAGCAAAGTTGAAAGCGTTCTATATAAAGCTGCTACCAATAAGAGCATCGATGGTGCATAGAACCAATGACGAGTTGTTGTAATCGCACCAATTAATGTCATGGCACCTACAGTAATAAAGAAACTTCCGAGGTCTCCTATCTGAGTGCTAAGCCCTACTCCTTCCAACAAAGGCATGCCTAAAGATTCAGCAATATTTGCAGGACTTAAAATCCACTGCAAACCCATGACAAAAAATAAAGCTCCTAACAACCCCGCAACCACTCTTAATACATTTTTCATTTTCTTCTCCTTTTAATTAGACCAGTAAATATGTTCATCGCTTGTTCATTTTCTTATCCATTCTAAAAATGGCTTTTTGCTCTTTAGAAAATCCCCTAGGATTGCCATTAATAAAGTCAATTATAAGTCCGGCATATTCAGGACCAGCTTCTTCCTGCAAAAAATGACCTGGGCCTTTAATAACAATTTCTTGAGCAGTTGGAATTCTTTTTAATATTTTGACCAATCGAGGGTTGTTCCCAGTAACGGGGTCATTATCACTGTTTGCAATTAAAAATGGTTTATCCCATTTTTCTAAAACCTCTCTAAAAGCTTTTTCATTTTTTCTTAATTCACTTGGAATTAAATACGGAAAAATTTGCGCTCCAGCTTTATATGTTGCATTAGGATATGGCGCTTCATAAGCTGCCTTTTCAGCATCAGATACAGATCCTAGTGTCTGCATAACTCCTCCAACATCGATATTATCTGCATATCTAGAATATCTAATCCAGCTAGTAAAACTATTGCCACCAACAAATTCTTCCCATGTGGCTGGACCTTGCAACCATATAGTAAGTTTAAATATAGGCCCCATAACAAAACTTCTTAAATCATTAAAAAAACCCCTACCCAGGGCCATTAAACCAGTGTTTGATGCTATCACTCTTGCAAACCTATCTGGCTCCTCTGCTATGACTCTCAGTCCAACCATTCCACCCCAATCATGAATATGAGCAGTAATATTCTGCAAATCGAGTTCAACGATTAATTGAGTCATCTTATCTACATGCATTTGATGCGAATAATCTTCTATTGAGATGTATTTGTCAGATTTTCCAAATCCAACCATGTCAGGAGCTATCACCCTATACCCTGCTTCCGTAAGAGTAGGAATCATTTTTCTAAATAAATAACTCCAAGCAGGTTCTCCATGAAGTAAAAATATAATTTCTCCATCTTTAGGGCCTTCATCTAAATAATGAATGCGAGTATCACCGATAGTTAAATAATTCTCTTCAAATGGGTAATCTATAATATTTTTAAAGCGCTCCTCAGGAGTTCTTAATATACCTGGAGCAACTAAATTAAACCTATCATAGTTAACGTTAACTTCTGAATTTCTTGAGTATTGAAAGATCCCTATGCAAAAAATTGTGATGAAAAATAGAGTTATAAAAAATTTATTAAACATTTTTTAAATTAACGATAATTCCTTCGTTAGGATTAATATTTCCTGCAACCATTTCTTCGTAAGTGCTAGTAAAATTTTCTAACCCAGAAATCTCTTTGACCTGCATCCAATCTTTACTTTGCAGCGCTCTGGCAGTCATGAATAAATTTGTTTTTTCAGCATAACCTTCATGACCCCAGTCACCGATGCGTTTTTGAATATGCGCTGGAGCAAAAAAGAATTCTGTTCTATCTCTTAGCATTGCTTCCCCCAAAGCATCCTCTGCAGTGGTCTCATTATCCCAATGAGTCATTCCGACAGTGAGGCACTTGAGCATGTTATCTCCAAGCTCTCCGTGAAGGGTTCCTAGTATTTCTCTGTTGCCAGCCATATCAACCATGACAGAGCCTCGAGAATAATCTACACGCTTAAGCTCATCGTATGAAATCACCTCGTCATAACAGCCCAAACTTTCTACAAATTTAGCGTTGCCGGCAGATGTTAATCCAACAATTTTTGGTGAATTATCAGTATCAGCTAAACCTTGAGCCAGGCCAATTGCTGTTTTGCTCGAGGCACTGACAATAATTACCTGAGATGCTCCAAGATATGAGTCTTCTGCTAGAGAGTCGCACAAACAAAAGGCCGTAATATGAAGTGGAAATAACAGTGCTCTGACTGCATCCATCGATGAATCATAGTTTTGATCTCCGGCAAGTCTGACATAATTATTGTAAACAGGTGGCAGTTCTTTTCGATGCTCTTTGCCATCACTAAAACTTTGATCAGAGATTTTAATTGGGCTTAAAATTAATGAGTCTGCAGCTGGAAAATAACCAAATAGTCGCTCTCCAACATTTAAACCTTCATTGTTTGAGTGAGTAATTTCTGCAAATCCCCACATAGGTATACATCCCCATTCATTCTTTTCATCATGTTCTGCTGGAAAAAATTTCCAATATCCAATGGTGTCGCCCGCGACGCCATAAGTAACGTTATTCGCTGTAAAAGCATAACTTTCAATCCTGACAGCAATTTCACCATCATCGATGGCAGGGGAATCAATATCTATAATTCTTGATTGAGTTAAATCAGATTTTAAAGTTTGAAATTGGTTCATGGTATTGTCCTAATGTTATTTTTTTGTACTAGCGAAAGACTGAAAAGTATAATTAAAAGAAAAGTAGCATAAGGAGCACCAACCTCACCAGGAGTGGCGCCAAGGGTATAAATTCCTTGAATAGTTATGTCTTCCCTTATTAAAGGATATCCAAATGTTCTAAAGCCCCACTCAAATAACCACAGTAAATACATTAATGGAATGAGTGCTCTGTATCGAAAAATTACAACCCAGCAAACTAAACAAAATATTAACTGCACAAAACCCCAAAGAGAAAAAAATCTATAGATTAGTAGCATAGGATCAGGATCACCTTCAATGGGTAGAAAATTTGCTATTTCATGAAATCCATATTTCTCAAAAAACATATGAAGAATTGACCGCCATGTCATTAGGAGTGTGAATAAAATAAATCCCCAAAGAGCAATCTTATGACCATTAAAGTTATTATCAGCCACGGGGGGGAAAATTTTATTGAGCACTACATAGCTCCTTCTTTAGTTTCTATATTTAATTGCCCAAGAAGTCCCGCAGATCTATGTTTCTCACTTTCTTGATACGCAGGGTTCATGATCATCTCAAGCATGGCTTTTCTGCTTGGATATCTTGCAATTGCAACGCTATCCCAGAGATCTTCTACCTCTCCCAACATCAACCGATTTACCTGACCACCAAAAACCATCTCTCCACCAACTTTTTGAAGGTGCTCTTGGACTTCCATTGCATAAATTGTATAAGCCTCTTTGCCAGTCAGCTCAGTATCCCTTCCATCTTCATACTGCGCTTTTTCTTTAAACTTGAGCAGGTTTACCATTGCTATGGGTGCTTCAGTATCGCCTTCTAGAAATCCATCCATTTGGCCTTGATTGGGTGTCAAATGATTTTTAACTTCCATTCTTACTCACCCATTGTGATAGCTTTTTTGAAGGCAGGCCTGGCATCAATTCTAGCGACATAATCTTTAATGTTTTGCATATCATCAGTTACGCAGCCCAATCTATTAGCCATAAAGCATGAGTGTCCAAGCATCAAATCTGCAGCAGAGAAATCTCCAATTAAATAATCTTTACCGGCAAGAGCATCATTCACTGGAGCAAGTGCCTTGGAGAGTAATTTCTTGGCTTGATTTAACACAGCTTCATCTCTTCGATCAGCTGGTAATAAAATTGTTTGAACAACAATTTGATTCATGGGAGGCATAACCATGCCCTCACAATAGTGATACCACTGAAGATACAAAGGAAACTCAGGAGCATCTGAATTAGGCTTCAATCCTCCATTCTTGTGTCTCTCTAAAACATAATCAATGATTGCGCCAGATTCAAAAATTGAAATATCACCATCTTCCAAAACAGGAACTCTGCCAAGAGCATGTCTTGATCTATGCTCTGGAGATTTCAAGCCTTCTTTGGTGAATGGCATAATATTTACTTCGTATTCAAGCCCTAACTCCTCTAGAAGCCAGACCACTCGTCCCGCTCTAGTTCCTGCAACAAAATGTACTTTTAGCATCCCTTTCTCCTGTTTATTTTTTTACCATTTTTGCGGCATTCTTTGTAAACTCTTTCATTTTTTCATCGTCATCTAGAAGGCTTTCAATTTTTATAGGAACTGCTATGCCTTCAACCATTCCAGGCTGCTCGTACATTGCTTTTATCCAGCGATCAAGATGATCCAATCCCTCAACTGAAATTCCTGACCATTTGTGAGTCCTGACCCAACACCAATTTGCTATATCAGCTATTGAATAATCAGTTGCAAGCCACTCCTGTTTAGCTAAATGAGTATCAAGAACTTCAAACAGTCTTCTGCCTTCATTTTGATACCGATCTATGGCCGGTTGAATTTTTTCTGGAAAATACCGAAAAAAAACATTTGCTTGACCCATCATGGGCCCAACTCCGCCCATCTGAAACATCAACCATTCTAGAACTTTTGCTTTTTCATTCGGGTCACTTGGCATGAGCTTGCCAGTCTTTTCTGCAAGATAAATCATGATGGCTCCTGATTCAAAAATAGCTAGGTTGTTTGCATCCCTGTCCACAATTGCAGGTATTCTTCCGTTCGGACTAATTGCAAGAAAATCAGGCTGCTTTTGCTCATTCTCGGATAAATTAATAACGTGGGTTTCATAATTTAATTCCATGGCTTCCAGTGCGCAAGAAACTTTGTGACCGTTGGGGGTTGGGGCTGTATAAAAATCAATCATTGTCACTCCTTTATAAAAGATATTAGAATATCAGAAAGTTCTTCTGCTCGAGTCCATTGATAAAAATGCCCTCCCCCAATGTGAGGAGCGCTTTTAGCATTAGGAGCCATTTCAAGAACATCTTTTTCAATACCGTTAGTTACAGGGTCATCGCCGGCAAACACTGCTAAGAATGGTTTGGTTGAAGTTTTAAAAAACTCTCTTGCTTCTTTTTGTGCATCCAAAGATGCATCTGGAAGAATTGGTACATGGCTGGGCATGGCTCGAGGACCCATTTTGAAGGATGTATCTGGGAAAGGGGCGTCATAAGCCTTAACTAGGTCCGAGGTAAATGGTGAAATCTTTTCTAAGCCCATTTTTATAAAAAGGTATTGACCTATCATTGATAATTTAGATCTTTTTTCCATCATGGTTGAGTTGATAAATCCGATTGGTAAATTTTCAGTATCCCAGCAAAATTTTTGCCAATACATAAATTTTAATGCTGGATGAAAATCGGAAGATGAATCTTTTGAAAGGCTTTTACCATCCATGTCCATCACCTCTTTTTGCATGCTCATTGGAGTAAGTTTTAAATCGCTTGCTCTAAAATCTTTTACCTTATCAATAACTGCTTGAGGGACATCTGGGTTATATGGCAACCCAGTATTACCCATTGATATCTTCAGAAATCTTTCAGGATCTTGTGCGACCATTCTCAGACCTATAAGCCCTCCCCAATCCTGAGCAAAGAAAGTTAAATTTGAAAAATTATTTTCTTTTAGCCATTCACCCATCCAATCCACTTGTCTTTGATAGCTGTAGTCCTCTCGAGCTGCAGGCTTATCCGATTTGCCATACCCTGGTAAATCTGGTGCTATTACCCTAATACCGGCTTTAACAAGGAATGGGATCATTCTTGCATAGAGGTAACTCCAAACAGGTTGGCCGTGCATAGCTAGAAGTATTGGGCCGTCTTGTGGTCCTTCGTCAATATGATGGATTCTTAAATCTGAGCCATCATGAGTTTTGATAGTCGTGTAATGGGGCTCAAAAGGATACTCCTCTAAACTACTAAACCTTTCATCCGGTGTTCTTAGAATTTTCATGTCGCTGTGATTATTTCCCCGTTACCTGTTTTAGTTAAAAATTCTTTAATTTGCTTTTGGTCGCTTTCATTTAAAGTTTGAAACTCGTCATTGATCCATTTCAAGCACTTAGCCTGATAAGGGAAACTTCTTTGTTCCCATTTAGCCCCATCAATTTCAGCGGTCCAAGTTTTCTCTTCTTGAGCAACAGCCTGTGAGTTTGCTAATAAAGCGGGTAAATATACTTTGCCAACTTCTTGGAAAAGACTTAATAGATTTTGCTTTGCATCTTCAAAGTTAATCCAATCACTTTCACTTGGCTCTAAACCACTCAAATCCTCCATAAGATCCTGCCAAGCAACAACTCGAGGAGATATTTCATGCGCTAAAGCTCTTGAGGTTGGATCAAAACCTATTAATGCCGATAGCTGACCAAATAGAGCGTAGTCTGCAGATGACGGACGGTTGCCAAATAAAAATGAATGCTGTGACAGGCAATGGTCAAGTTGCCCTAAAAATCTTTTATAACTAGCTTCAATGATTGGTGCCGTTGTTTCATTGGAGCCAACCACCCATAAACGACTTGTCTGCCAATCTGAGACATGCTTTTTAAAGGCTGCATGACTATCATTATCCAGAGTAATGCCATGCAATAAGGGCAATATGGTTCCAGCTTTCTCTGTGTCATCTTTAAAATGCCAGCGATAATGAAACATGTATTTTGTTACCCACTCATCAGCAAAGTCCTCAAGCACATAATTTAAAAAAGCTAGCTTTGGATCTGATGGAATAACGCCCCTAGCTGTAAATTCAGCCTCTAAATGGCGAATAATTGGCGTTGAGTCGGTGATTGCTTGATGTTGACCATCAACTTCAAAAATCATCACAGGCAGCAATACTGGTTTAGGCTCTTCCACGTCAAACTTTCTAATAAGATCTCTAGGATCGCCCCATTCAATCACATGGGGAATTCTGCGATACCGCATCAATGAGATCATTTTTCTTGTGTAAGGAGAGGCAGGAACACCCCCAATTGGGATGGGGTTAAGACTTTTCATTCCTAGAATTTCTGAGCAGACATTTTTTGACACGTTTCATTAAACTCAGATATTGTTTCTTCAATAATTTGTGCAACTGGCTTAACTTCATCTATCAGCCCTGCTGATTGTCCTGTTAGTGCCGGAGCTGCGTTCATATCTCCACCAAAATAAAGATCTTGAATTCGACTCATTTCAGACATTTCCATGACGCCAACTTCATGAATTTTTTGAGTAAATTCTGTCTTTAGTGCACGAATGCAAGGCTTTGATTTCTTATTTAATATCCAAGTCCCCTGCTCATTAGCATCAAGAATTGAATTTTTAAAATTATCATGGACGGGGCTTTCTTTTGAAGAAACAAACCTTGTTCCCATCTGAATTCCCTCGGCACCAGCTGCAAATGCTGCGGCCATTCCAACACCATCAACAATCCCACCTGCAGCGATTATTGGAAGATCGGTATGCTTTCTAATTGCCTGGATTAATACAATCAATCCAACTTCCTCGGGGCTTTTAAAGCCTCCACCTTCTGTGCCTTCAATGACTAAGCCGTCAACTCCAGCATCAGCAGCTTTAATGGCTCCAGCAACACTCGGCACAGCATGAAAAACATTAATTCCAGCATCTTTTAAAATATGAATATATTTGCCTGGATCACCAGCAGACGTCGTAACAAATTTAATGCCTTGTTCTAACACCAACTCAATCATGCTTTCATCCCTAAGAAACATTAAAGGTAAATTGACGCCAAAAGGTTTGTCTGTGAGTTTAGCCATTGCAAGAATTTCTGCTTTACAATTTTCAGTCTCGCCAGATGAAGTTTCAATTACGCCAAATCCTCCTGCATTTGAAACTGCAGAAGCAAGTTGGCTTCTTGCAATCCACCCCATGGGTGCTTGAACAATTGGATACTTAACCCCTAAAATTTCTGTAACTCTATTCATATAACTAACAATATCTATTGACATAAATTATGTCAATAGATATATTGAAATGCTCTATGACAAAGCAAGATGGAAGAAATTTAAGAAGCGTTAAAAGCCAAAAACTCATCGTTGAGGCTTGTATAAAATTGTTTAAAGCGGGTAATGTTGAGCTCACTGCTCAACAGGTTGCAGATGAATCTGGAGTTGGCATAAGAACTGTCTTTAGGCTATTCGATGACATGGAAAACCTGCTCAAGTCAGTAGATACTGAAATGCGTAAGGACTACGATTTTGAAGTTAAATTTGATCCAAAGTCTTCTTTTGAAAATCGTCTTTTGGCTTTTACCAATCATCTATGTGCAGGTTACAAAAAACACAACACAATAATGCTTGGGACTCTTTCAAATATGTGGAAATATAAATTTTTGCAGGAAAATTACATTAATTACCAAAAGATGATAAGGCACAAAGGAGAGGAAGTGCTCCCCGAAGTTTTAAATTTTGATGACGAGCTACAAGAACTAACCCATGCGACTTTGTCCTTTGCTTTTTGGACAAGATTGCAAGGTCAAGGCCTAAACAAAGATCAAGTTAAAAGTGCAATGGTCAGGCAATGCATGATGATTTTTAATAGCCAGTAAATATTAAAGCTGCTCTCCTATACTTGTAGAAGAAACTTAAAGTTCACTACTGTTGAGTAGAACAAAACAGATAATTAAAGGAAATAATTAACATGGCAAAAATCATCATTACACAATCAATTCTTTGGGCAGCAGCAATTATCAGCACTGCTCTAGTTGCTCCTAGTGAGTCAGGTTGGTTGCTATTAACTGTACTAGCAACAATATCAATAGGTACTCTAAAAAATGGAATCAACTCTATCAAAAATGGGCAAGAGGAGTGATGTACTGATCGAAATCTAATCAGTGACTATTGAGTAACTATTCTTCGATTTTGAAGGTAAGGCCTGCATTGGCTTGGAGTCTTACAATTAATTTTTCGCCCATCGCTGGAGCTGGAGTATAAATACCACCGGCAAGATCGGAGCATTCTTTCACTAAACAGATTGCGCTTTCAGCAATCATCTTAGATGTTGAGCCGTAGCCTGGATCCATGTCACCGGTAACAGCAGCATGCATAGTTGATCCATCAGACAGGTCTGCACAAAACAGAACATCGTAATTTCCGTTATCTCTAGATTCTTTAGAAGGACCTTCACCGGGAGCTGGTGCATCAGCCAATGGGTTCATGCTACCAACAAATTCTGCTGCAGCTTTGCCCTCTTCGCCTGGCCCTTGAATCCACATCTCGTTGTAACAGAAATCTTCTCCATACATATGGTCCATTAAGACATTGGATCTATGAACATTCTTGGTGTTAATTGGGGCCATAAAAAATGGCGCGACCCAAGTATCAAGTTTTTCATCAAGTACAGCTTTAGAGTCTGGAGCTTGCTCAGGCCCTGTGAAACCATTGGATAATGCAAACGGATTTGCGAGCACTGCAAATAATTCTGGTTTTTCTTTTAAAGATGCCATAGTGGCGCTTAATGAGGCTGCTGTTCCACCAGAAAATTCTCCGTTCATAGCCCTAACCCTTCCTCTGATATTAGAAGCAGGTTTTCCATGCTCGGCTATCACTTTGTTTTGAAGGAAATAAACACCTAAATCAAAAGGTATGCTGTCAAAGCCACAAGAAAAGACAATTCTTGCTCCTGTTTCCTTGGCCTGTTCGGCATGCTCATTAATCATCTCATGCATCCAGCCAGGCTCTCCGCATAAATCAACATAATCTGTTCCATGGGCAACACATTGCTTCACAATATTGGGTCCATATAACTGATATGGGCCAACGGTTGTTAACACGCACTGGGTTTGCTGGACCATCTGGGTGATACTTTCTTCGTCATCGCTGTCCACCGTTAGCAAAGGTACATCTTGGGATACGCCCAAGGCATCTCTCACTGCAACTAATTTTTCATGGCTTCTACCGGCCATGGCCCAAGATATGGTTTCATCATCTCCATATTGATTAAGCATGTATTCGACTACCAGCTTTCCAGTAAAACCTGTTGCACCATAAACCACGACATCAAAATTCTTCTTACTCATAAGAGTCTCCATTTAAAATTAATTATTAGTAACCGGCCTGTTCAGAATTAATCACTTCGAGCCATTCACTATCAAGTGCAACATAGTCACTTGAATTGGGCTTTAAGCAATAAACTTTATCGCTGACTTTGCTCAGGTCGAAAGCCTCATCTCGAAGATCATTTTTTTTAAGCTTAAATGTTCCTGTGGTATCCATTTCTTGAATGATTCTAATAAAAACAGGTCGAGCATATTTAGGGAGGTTCTTTTCCACGTAATTAGAAAATTCTTGCCAATCAAAGCTGCCAACATCTTCAAGGCTAAAGGCTGCCATTCCAGCCCTGCCCTCACATCCTGGAACTTCAACCCCATAAACATTTGACATAAATACATCCTTGTATCCATTTAATATTTCACCCACTTCATTGGTTGAAACATTTTCAGAACGCCATCTAAAAGTATCCCCAATCCTATCTACAAATTGATAATGCACTTTTCCTAATGCAAAGCCAACATCAACAGTTCTAATGAGGTCTCCGGTATTAAACCAAGCATCGCCTTCTTCAAATACATCTCTTAAGATTTTCTTTTCTGTGGCTTGAGCATCTGTGTAACCATTAAAAACAGCATTCGGTGATATAAAAACAATCAATAACCCAGGATCATGGGTAGTTATTTTTTTACACGTCCCATCTTCGTTTTTAATAATTTTATCTTCAGCAACGTCGTATTCAATTAATGCAACATCGGCATTTGTCATGCCAATGGTTTTATTTTTATTCATTAAATTCATGAACAATGCATTGCCCTCACTGGCTCCATAAATCTCAACTATTCTATCGACAGAAAATCTATCTTTAAATGTGTCCCATACATCTGGTCTCAGACCATTTCCAACCATCACATTAATGGGATTGTTGCGTTCTGCTTCAGATTCCTCGTGATTGGCAAGATATCTACATAGTTCGCCAATATAGACAAATGCAGTTGTGTTGTACTTTTGAGCATCTTCCCAAAAAGAGGAGGCAGAAAATTTTCTTTTAACAAATGAAGAGGCTCCAGCCTGAATTGCTGCGCATAGACCCAGCATTAAACCAGTTGAATGATACAAAGGTAAACAATTGTACATACAGTCAGTTTCATCAATCCTATAACCGGCCATTGTTATGTTGATTGATGCGGCCATAAGCTTTTGGTTTGGGCAGATTGCAGCCTTTGGAACTCCGGTGGTTCCAGAGGTAAAAATATAGCAAGCAACGTCTTTAGCCTTAACAGAATTTGTTTCTTGTAAGTTCTCATCATCGCTAAAATCTAGGTTTGCTTTTAAGTCAATGGCCCAGTCTGGCAATGAGTATTCAGGTGTATCTTCAACCCATAAAAAATTTTCTTGGTTTGAAATATTGATTTGATTTAAAACATCCTCAAGAGGCTTGGCACGCTCAGCGCCAACAATGCACTTAGTTGAATCAGATGAGTTGATGCAATGTATCAGAGGATCGCCTGTTAAACTGGTGTTGATGAGAACACCTATGGCTCCGAGCTTATTCAATGCAATGAGTGAAATTGCGAAATAAGGACGATTTTCCATGAGCATAACAACTCTATCGCCATGCTTTATTCCCTTTCCAGCAAGATATCTCGCAAAGCTATTGGCAGCTTTATTTGCTTGTGAGTATGTCCATGTCTCATCTTCAAAATACATGAAGGGTCTGTCTGCAAATTTGACCGTTGTCTCTTGAAATGTATGAGCCAGTGATGCTTGATCATCTGGTTTAGGGAATTTATAACGCGTTACTGGAATTAAGTACCTAAGCTCACCAATTACTCTAAAAAACTCTTTGATTTTATTAAACAAAATAATTTCCCCCAAAAAAATTTATAGCACTATTTAAAATGCTGTTTGACTTCTATTCTAACAAATAAATGTGTCAATTTTGACATATTGAAATACCTTAACCTAAATTTAGATTTAGATTTAGATTTAGATTTAGATTTTTTGGAAATGATAAACAGAACCCAATTCCAGTGACTGAGTTAGCTCATCTAAAAAGGTAAAGGATTCATTCATTAGCTTCACATCAAATAGATCTTCGGGACGCAGTTCATCTCTGTAATGATTTGTGATCAATGCTCTTAAAGACATTAACTTTTCCGGGTTGAGTAAAAACTTATCGTTTAACCCTGAAAATTCTTCGTCGTTAACGACGGCCTTAAATCTTAAGCATGCAGGGCCTCCGCCATTCATCATGCTTTGACGAATATCCACAAACTCAATGTGCTTGATTGAAGAGGAGGATTGAACTTCATCCAACCATCTCATGCAATTAGTATGATTTTGAACTTCTTCGGGGAGCAACATTAGCATTTCGTTGTTCTGCACCGTGATCAATTGAGAGTTTAATAAATAACTAGAGACTAAATCTGCTAGAGAGATATCACTTGAAAGAATCTCAAGAGACTGAAAGCCTTTAACGTGCTCTTTTAAATAATGAAGTGTTCTTTCAAGCTCTACGCGATCAGCAAAAGCTTCTTGATGGAAAATAAAGATCTCTTCGTTTGCGAGACTCACAATATCATTGTGAAAGCTTCCTGCTTGAATGGCTGCATTGCTCTGCCTTAAAAATAAAACACTGTCAGGATCGAGTTGATGCTGCATGGCAACTGCCTGAGAAATCTCTTCTGCTTGTCGAGCCATCAATTTTTCCTTGGGTTCAAATGCAGAAGTTCCGTAAACAAATATTTGAAATCCTGGTTTTAAATGGTGTGCAGTTATCCTTAAATGATTTGCAGCACCCTCATCTCCAAAAGCTGAGATGCTCGAGATAGGTTCATGGATATTGGCAACTGATCCAAAAATCATGTGCAATTGGGCTTGAGTGAATTCAGTTTCAATTGATCGGTGCAGCATTGAATTTAAATTGGCTGGTGTGATGTGTATGTTTTGATCGTAACTATCAATGCTCGGAGAGAAAGTTGCAGCATTTGCAGCCCACATAGACGATGCAGAATACGCATTCTTTAGCAAAGACGGTGATTTCTTACTTGCTTGATCAATCACCTCTTCATCCGTTCCATCAAAACCAAACGATCGCAAAAACTTGAGATTAGGTCTTTCATGCGGAAGAAAAAATCCTTGAGGTATGCCCTGTTCCATGATTAATCTCATTTTTTCTAACCCCTGCAATGCAGCTGCCTTGGGATATGAGATTTGATTGAGATGTTTTTGAGAGGCTAAATTTCCATCTGATAAACCAGCATAATTGTGTGTGGGGCCAATCAAACCATCAAAATTAATTTCACCTGAGTAAGCCATTTACAATTTTTTGATAATTGATGCTTTGGGCCATGCGCAATAATCTGCTGCGTAGAATCCAGCAGGCCTCAAATTACCACTCCGGCCTATCCCGCCAAATGGAAAGGCGCCTGATGCACCTGTCGTTGTCGAATTAAAGTTAATAACCCCTGCATTAACAGCTTGAACAAAAGGTTTAAATAAGGCCTTATTGTCCGAAATTAAACCTGCTGCAAGCCCATATTTAGTGTTATTTGCAAGATCAATGGCCTCTTGGAACGTATCGACAAAAGAAACTTGCAGCATGGGACCAAAATTCTCTTCGTCGAAGAGTTTAGTCATACCCTGCACATTTATTAGACTTGGAGTAACGAGGTTAAATGCTCCCTTAACCTTTTTAGCTTTGAGAATTGTTTTTGCGCCCAGGGCCAATAATTTTTCTTGGAATTTAAGAAATTCATCCGTGGCTTTAGAAGAAATCAAAGGTCCATAATATAAATCTACTGGGGAAACAAAAGACAGTGCTTTAATTTTCTTCTTTAATCGCTCTAGGATTTTTTTACCGTCTTTTGTGTTCGGTAAAATCAATCGACGAGCACAAGTGCATCTCTGCCCAGAAGAGATGAATGCAGACTCAAAAATTAAATCAGCGGCTGCGTTAATTTTCCTCGTTGACCAAACCACCATAGGATTGTTGCCACCCAACTCTAATGCCAGAATCTTTTCTGGATAATCTGCCATAATTTTACTGAGCTGCTTGCCAACAGCATAGCTGCCAGTAAAAAGAATTCCTTTGTTTGTGGGGTGCTTGCACAAAGCTCTCACCACATCTTTGCCTCCGTGAGCTAAATTTATAACGCCATCAGGCAGCCCTGCTTGAGACCACAAAAGCATCGTGTATTCAGCAACCATAGGGGTTGATTCACTGGGTTTAAAAACAATAGTATTGCCAGCCAATAACGCTGGTGTAATGTGGCCATTAGGTAAATGCAATGGAAAATTGAAAGGGCCAATAACCGACAGAACACCATGAGATGAATGCTCTAAAGATGCCGTCATACTTCCCAAGTTATCGAGTTGGGAACCTGTGCGTTTCTTGTAAGCAAGAACTGAATTATTAAGCTTAGCCAAAGCTGCACCCACTTCAGATGCTGCATCTGCAGGTATTTTTCCTGTCTCCAAGGAGATTAAACGAGTCATTGTTTCCTTGTTCTTATCAAGTAAACGATAGAACTTTTTAATAACGCTTAAACGCTTTGCAAGAGATTGATGTGCCCACCCCAGATGAGCCTGACTTGCAGACTTAACCACTGCATTTAACTGCTTGTTGCTTGCGAAATTTCCTTCCCAGATCACTTCACCATTCAAAGGATTTATGGATTTAAAGCTTCTACCATCTCCAGGCATCCATTGATTTTTAAAGTACAGCATTAGTTTATTTGTGCCTGAGAGCCGGATTTAAGACCCAGGGCTTTTGCAGTCTTTGCTGGAATGAATAGAAATTTCTTCAAAGCATCTACAGCATAGTTTTCTTTAACCACAGCAAAAGAATCAATTGATGGATTGGCGATAAAGCCAAATTGATCAAAGTTAATATTTCTTTTAACTTCTACTGTGAGCAATTCAGCCGATTGCACCAAAGGTATTGAAGCAATCTCTGCTTCCAGGCAAGGACCTCCATCCAGCACATCAATTAAATTGTTGGGCCTAAAATTCTGCTTTGTAAGCAATGAATAAGCAGGCATTGCATTGGGGTGCGGCTTACCTATTACTCGTTGAACTTTTTTGGGCATGTGCTCAATAATAAAAGGGAAATTTGGAATCGATTCCATAATAAAATGATTATCAATATAGCTAATCTGATCTGCTTTAAAAAAATCAAGATTAAAAAAA
>Ga0209071_1000394_pt1 | contig 22384 bp, 32 predicted proteins | sample CoawatmetaG10DNA_2_FD_187513 | JGI IMG/M metagenome (GOLD analysis project Ga0209071, IMG submission 187513) | Marine microbial communities from the West Antarctic Peninsula - Coastal water metaG108-DNA (SPAdes) (version 2) | ecosystem: Environmental > Aquatic > Marine > Coastal ... | reverse complement strand
GTAGTAGAAGTAAAAATTCTGCAAGCTGGTCAAGCAGGCGTTAGTGCAGAACTTAAAACAATTATTGAAGAAGATAAAATTAAACCTCAAGTGCAAGTCGAGCAAGAACAGGTCGAAGAAGCTAAATAGTATGGACATTGAAAAATGTAAAGCCGATATAAAACGTCACGAGGGTGAAGTTCTTGAGTTGTACGAAGATAGTTTAGGGTATAAAACACTTGGAGTTGGGCATTTATGCCAACCTGGGGATCCTGAATATAATGACCCAATAGGAACTAAAGTATCGCAAGAAGTAGTAGACATGTACTACGAAGACGATTTTAAAAAACACTTAGCAGAAGCTATACATGTGTTTGGCACAGACGAAGGCTTTTATAACCTCCCCGAAGATATCCAACACGTCCTAGTAAATATGTGTTTTAATCTAGGGGGAACAAGGCTTTCCAATTTTAAAAACATGATGAAAGCCTGTAGAGAACACGATTGGGAAAAAATGGCTGCTGAAATGGAAGACAGCAGATGGTTTAAACAGGTAGGAAGAAGGAGTCTAGAACTGCAAGCAGTAGTTCGTAATACTGTATAATGGTTAAAGTATGGCATATTTTAAACTTAACAACTTTGCAGGTCTTGCACCTAGAATATCCCCGCGTCTTTTAGGGGAAACGTTAGCGCAAATAGCTACTGACGTAAATTTAGAAAGTGGGCGTTTAGTACCAGTTAAAGACAACTCTACTACCAACCCTTCCAATGGTGTAACAACCCTTGCCAACGCCAACAAACAAAGTATATTTAAGTACACTGATGCCAGCCCCCAAAAATGGCTACAATTTAATGAGGATGTAAACATCGTACGTGGGCCCATACCCGGGGATACGAACGACACGCTTTATTGGTCAGGGCAATCTTTTCCTAGAATGGCACGTAGTGCAACTCTAATATCAAGCGCTCCTTATCCTGATGGTTTCTACAGATTAGGAATACCAGCGCCTACAGCAGCTCCTACCGTAGCCGTTGTGGCTCCTACAACTATAAACGCCACTATTACTACTATAAGCGGTTCTCAAGTTCTTACTGTTACTACTGCTAGTAACCACGGCGCTGTAGTTGGCACCTTCGTTACTTTAGCGAGCTTTGGTGTAACAGCAGGTCTTACAGCAGATGAAATTAATAATACTTTTAAAATAGTTACGGTACCTACTGCCACTACTTTGACAGTTGAAACCAGCGGGTCGGCTACAAGCGCTGCTACTTCTAGTACAATTACAAATGGCGCAGCTTTTAATGGACCGTCAGATGCTAGCTTAGACTTTGAAACTTCTTATGTGTATACATTTGTATCTGCGTACGGAGAAGAAGGCCCTCCTTCTGCTTCTTCTACTGTTGTAACTACAGATGATAATCAAACTGTAGCTCTTACTCAGCTACAAACTAGTACGAATAAATCAAATTCAAACCTACTTAAGAAACGTATCTACAGATCTAATACAGGCTCTAACACTACCGCATTTCAATTTATTGCGGAAGTAGCTTTGTCTGCTACTGCTTTTACAGACACTTCAAACAATGATGAATTAGCCGAGGTAATACCTTCTACTTTTCATATTGGACCGCCAGATGATGATACCGCTCTATACCCAGACGGACCTATGAAGGGACTTATACCCCTTCCTAATGGTGTATTTGCTGGATTTACAGGCAAAAGAATATGTTTTTCTGAGCCTTTTTTACCCCACGCTTGGCCAGTTGCTTATAGGATAACTTTAGAAGAAGAAATTGTAAGTATAGCCGCAGCAAGCAACGGGATTGTAGTTGGCACAAAGGGAACTCCTTACTTAGTAGTAGGTACAGACCCGCAATCTATGACACCCCTTCGTTTAGAAATTGGGCAGGCTTGTTTAAATAAACGGTCGATGGTAGACATGGGGCCCTACGTTATGTACGCAGGCCCAGATGGATTAATAGCAGCCTCGGGTAATAACGCAGAAGTAGTTACAGCCGGGCAATTAACCGCAGAACAGTGGCAAGCTAGTTACTACCCATCTACTATCACAGGTTTTCTTTGGGAAGGAAGGTATATAGGTTTTTATTCTACGGGCAGTGGTTTTGGTGGTTTTATATACGACCCAAGAGCCGGTACGAATAGCTTAGTAAACTTAGATGCAAGTGCACTTATACGTGGGGGGTTTACGGACCCAGACGACAGTCAGTTGTATTTAATAATCGCTAACCGAATTAAAAAATTCCAAGGCAGCAACACTAACCTAACTTACAATTGGAAATCAAAAGAGTTTGTTACACCTAAACCTACAAGTATGGGGTTTGTTAAAGTAGAAGCAGAAACTTACCCGGTGCGCGTAAAAGTGTACGGGGATGGTTCAGTAATATATAACGCTGTTATAGCTACTGCGGGCAATGCTTTTAGTGTTACAGGTACTACTCCTAGTTTTAGTACTACGGCTATAACAGAACCTATAGTTAGACTACCAGCAAGTGTACATAAGACGTTTGCAATAGAAGTAGAAGGCGCAACTGTTATAAATGAAATATGTATAGGCGAGTCTATAGATGAACTAAGGGCAATTTAATGTCTACTAAAGGCACTAAAGTCCCGGCTATTAAAAATATACCGGCAAAAGTTGACCCAGAATTACGATCCATGCTCGACTCCGTTAAAGAAGCGGTTGAAGTACGTTTAGGGAGAAGGGGAGATCCGAGAGATAGGGCTGTAACCCTACGAGAACTTATTGATAGTGGGTTAGCTGAAGAATTAAGAGGCAGCCCGTTTGACCCCAATGGAGTACCTGGAATAGGTATAACCCCCCCAAAGCTACCCCCTGGAGATTTATCTATCCCGCCTGCCCCTACCGGCCTAGAAGCTTCGGGAGCTTTTACTCAAATAATAGTAAATTGGAACGCGGCTCAATACGGCAATCATGCATATACAGAAGTATTTAGATCTAGGAATGATGAGATAGGTGGCGCTATCCTTGTTACTACTTCTAATTCATTTGTAATTACAGACGTAGTGGGTTATGACCAAGAGTTTTATTATTGGGTAAGGTTTGTAAGTACTTCAGATATAAGAGGGCCTTTTAATAAAACTAATGGGGTTAAAGCTAGTACATTAGAAGACATAGCAGCTACCATGGCCGCCCTTTCTGAAGAACTATCTAATCTTCCTGGGTATTCGGCTATTACAGGTTTGATAACTACTCAATCAGCTGTTGCCGCGCGAGTAATAAGAAGTAGTGGCAGCCCTAGTACTAGAGAAGATGGGACTGCTTTAGTTATAAATGATATTTGGTTTGATACAGATGATGGGCAAATATACACAAGGAACGCCGCCAATAATGCTTGGGTACCGGGGAAAGATGCAACCTTGACGGCCTTGTACGGCTCTACTAATTACACTGGTAATACTATTACGGGAGCTGTAGCCTCTGCGCAATCTGACATTATCACTGTTACAAATGCTCATAACTCTACAGCAAGTACTTTAAGCAGTTTGGGCACAACCGTTACCAATAACAATAACACTTTAACTTCTGCTATTAGTTCTGAAGCTACTTCTAGAACCAATGCTGACAACACTACGGCTACAAACATTAACAACCTGACTTCTACTGTTAACGCTAAAACACAGACATTTGCCCAAAATGGAATACCAACTTCAATATCTGCTGGCGACCTTTGGATAGATACAAACGACAATAACAAAGTGTATAGGGCTGGTTCAGCTGGTTCAGATGCAGTTACTTCTGGGGAATGGGCGTTACTAGATGTAGGGGCTGCTCTTAGTACGGCTGCTGCTTTATCAAGCGAACAAACGACCAGAGCAAACGCTGATTCGGCTAACGCTACAAGCATATCTAATTTATCAAGCACTGTGACCAGCAATAACAACACCCTTACTGCAAGTGTTAACACTTTAAGTACTGCTACCTCTAACCTTAACGGCGATGTGAATGCCATGTTCGTGCTTCAAGTTGCGACTGAATCTAATGGTACTAAATCTGCAGCGGGGATGGTGATTGGTTCAAATGCAAATAGTGGTTCAGGAGCGCAATCATACGTGCAATTCCAAGCAGACAAGTTTGCAGTTTGGAGTGGATCAGCAGCTATAGCACCTTTTATTATTGTAGGGGGTGTTGTTTATATAGCCGACGCCCGTATACAAGATGGCGCTATAACAAATGCACGTATAGCTAACGGAACAATTGAGTCTGCAAAAATAGCTAGTGCTACTATAGTAGCGGCTAACATAGCTGATGGTGTAATAACAAATGCTAAAATTGCAAACGCTACCATAGATAATGCAAAGATAACTGCTACATTAGACGCTGCAAAAATAACTGCGGGTTTAATCAATTCAGATAGGATTAACGTAAACACCCTTAATATAAAGCATTTTGATAACGTAAGTACAGATATAAAAAGCCACAGGTCCAATGGTGCTTTTGTACCATTAGCTGTAGAGGCCAATGTGCAGTCTTGGTCAGGTACATACCCGGGGCAAACAATTATTTCTTCAGAGACAAGTTCAGTTGTTAACATTTCATGTACCACGGCCGAGGTCAGAAACAATGCTAAATATAGGGTTGTAGTGTCAGGAGTATACGGAAACGTTAGAAATGGCACAGTTCAATACAGCTTTAGCTCTAATTTTAGTAGCCCGGTTAGCTTAAACCCTAAAATAAATGCTAATGCTGGTACTTTTAGAACTTACGTGTTTATTTGGGACGGTGACATGACAGGTTTAAGTAGTACACAAAGCACAGTCTACTGGAGAATTAATTGGAATGTAAGTGGTGGGCAAGTAAACTCTACGTATCAAGCTTTGTACGTTACTATAGATAATACACAATAATGAATTACACAGTATACACAACATCTTCCGGAGTAATTATAAGTACGGGTTCTTCTAATGTAACTGACGTGGCGGATGTAGCAGTAGCTAGCGGACAAACTGCAGTAGAAGGTACTTATTCTCCGGGGCAATATAGATTTGTAGATGGCACAGCAACTGCTATAGATGAAGATCCTTTAGACTTTGTACGCGCACAACGTACGTTATTGCTATCTGAATCAGATTGGACCCAAGCTGCAGACTCTCCCCTATCGGATTCTAAAAAAGCAGAATGGGTTACGTACAGACAGGCACTCAGGGACTTACCAGCAGCTGACCCAATTAGTTGGCCATCGGCTCCTTAATAAGGTACTATTAGTTATTATGAAATGTAACTCAGGAATAAACGACATGGGAATGAAAGGCGCATACCCGAAAGGGCCAACAGCAAAGAAGAAAAAGAAACCGGCTAAAAAGAAAACTGTAAAAAGAAGTAGTGGGTATTAGGCACAAAAGCAAACCTACCACTGTAACTATTGCAGGCGCATCTTATGCACAATCTACAATGGTAAGAGGAGCGCCTAACAGCGCTAATAGTAACAACAAAGGAAAAAATAATGATAAAGAAAAAGAAAAAACCGATAAAAACTAAGAAAGCCACAGCTAAAAAGAAACCTACTATGTATGGCATGACTTCCCAGGACATAATAAACAAAACAAAGAAAAAACCTAAGAAAGCCACAGCTAAAAAGAAACCTGCTGTTTACGGCATGACCTCTCAGGACATAATAAACAAAACAAAGAAAAAAAAGCTAAAAACATAAATGGCAACAAAACGTAAACCTTACAAAAAGAAATCTCTTACAAAAAGACAAGAAGCTTCTTTAAAAAGACATGGGGAACACCATTCAGCTTCGCACATGAAATTCATGAAACGTAAGATGATGTCTGGCACTACAATGCGCGCCGCGCATAAAGCGGCTATGGCTAAAAAAGGCAAGTAACCTCCCGACAAGGACATGGATTCAGTAGTACAACTAATAAACGAAGTTGGTTTTCCAATAGCAGCAGCTATAGGCTTAGGTTTGTTTATTTGGAAACTTATAAACAAAATCATAGATGGAATGGAAACTAAGGTAGATGTGCTTGACGAAAAAGTAAGCGCACAAATAGCTCAAATAGAAGAGAGATTAGGTCAGAAATTAGATTCACAGCATGGTATTTTAATAGCCCTAATAGACAGGGTTAGGTCTGTAGACAATGAGATAATTAGACAAGACACACTTTTGAAGACTATACTTGGAGTACCACAACTTATGAATACAGATAGAATAGCAAAGGCGGACCGCGATGACCAACGAAAAGATTAGAAAAAGAGGCAGACCTACAAAAGAAGAAATACGTAGAAGAAAAAGAATGCAAGATGCGGACTCCGTAATCCAGTTTGTAGCTATAGTAGGGGTATTATTATTAATAGGTATATCTTGCCAAACACTTTTAGCAGATCAAATAGTACACAAATTTAAATCTCCTAGCTTTAATGGCGTAGGAACTAGCTCACACTATCTCACTATAGAAAACCAAGAGTTCTCAAGAAAACTAACTATAAAAGAAGAGATTAAAGCCTTACAAGACGAAATAGAAAGAGAAAAAGAAAACAGCACACTCGCCAGATTTTTAAGAAACCTAGAATCTAGAGTGTATGCAGAGCTATCAAGACAGCTAGTAAACAACCTATTTGGTGAAATTCCTAGTGAGTCGGGTACAATAACCCTAGAAGGAAATACCATAGTATATTCAAGTGATGGTATTACATTAACTTTAACAATAACGGAAGCAGATGGCACAGTTACTTCGATTACGATACCTATCGGTACTTTTACTTTCTAGTTGTTCTATTTTCTATCAGTTAGAAGACACATACGAACAAAGATTAAATCTAAACGACGTAGTATCTATACAAGATCTACAATCAGTTGAGTTAAAAAATGTAGACCTGCCTAAAGTACAACCGGTTGTAGCTATATACCCTACATCCTTAACCGATCAAACAGGCCAACGTAAAAGTAATTCAGAGTTTGCCTTATTCTCTACAGCCATAACACAACAACCCAATGCACTACTAATAAGAGCACTAAAACATGCCGGCAATGGTAACTTTTTTAGGGTAGTAGAAAGGGTTGGCTTAGATAACTTAGTTAAAGAGCGTCAGTTAATAAGATCTGCAAGAGAAAAATTTGCCACAGAAGAAGAAAAGAAAAAGCAATTAGCTCCTTTGTTATTTGCAGGTGTATTAATAGAAGGGGCAGTAATATCGTATGAATCAAATTTAAAATCGGGGGGTGCAGGCGCTAGGTATCTTGGAATTGGGGTAAGTTTGTTCTATAGAGAAGACAATGTAACTGTAAGTTTGCGTATGGTGTCTGTTGCTACCGGGGAAGTGTTACTAGAAGTCTTATCCCAGAAGACTATATTCTCTTACGGAAAGTCAGAAGACGTGTTTAGGTTTATAGAATCTAATACTGATTTAGTAGAGATAGAGTTAGGCAATGCTTCTAATGAATCTTCAACTATAGCTTTGATGAAAGCAATAGAAGGCGGGGTACTAGAGATAGTCAACCTAGGCTATGAAAGAGGGTACTGGATTAGACAAAATCCTTTAGTAGGAGTAGAATAATTGTATGAAGAACAAGCTAATTAGTCTACTTGCTGTTTTTTGTATAGGAGTTACAGGAGCAGATAACGAAATCTATGTGACCCAGTCCGGTACTGGAGCTAACATAGACCTCGAGCAACTCGGTATTTCCAACATTATTGGTGGATTATCATCTAGCGCAGGAAGCCTTACGGCTTTCGATTTAGACGGTACAGGGTTAACCTTAGACATCAATATGATTGGTGCTACTAATAAATTCCTCGGTGACATCTGGGCAGATAGCTTTACAGGTATCTACAACTTTACGGGCTCAACAAACAGCTTTACAATCCAGGTAGATCCAACCAACACTTATGGAGCTGATAGCTCTAATCAAAATGTAGCTGTTACAGGTGCTGGGAATACGTTCACGTTAAACCAAGCTACGTCTGCATTGGCTGCTACACTAGACTTAGACTGGATCATTCAAGGTTCTAACAATACTATTACTTCAAACATTAACATTGATGGAGCTACTAACTTTATGGATATAGACGGTAGTGACAATACAGTTAACTATACAGGTACAGGCGTAACGGCCTCTGCTGGTGGTTATTTTTATCTAGATCACACGGGTGGTCAAAGAACCTTTAATATCCAACAACTGAGTACCCAAGACAATGACTGGCTTAAGATTCTGTCTATTGGCGGTAATGCTTCTTCCACAGTTTGTGTTATCCAAAACGACCAAGGAACAGCAGTCGGCTGCTGATATTGGCGGTATATCTGAACTAAATGGTTCGGCACAAATTGTAAGAAACAAACCCCTAGATGCTACATTAGACTTTGCTATACAAAGCAACGATGAAGCTATTACTACAGATGGTAGAATGGCAATTACGTTTCTTGATGACTCTAGAGTTAAACTTACAGAACACTCTAAACTTACTATTACCGAATACATTTACGACCCCGACCCTAGTAAAGCTAAGATGGCAATTACTTTTGGTCTTGGTACCGCTAGGTTTATAAGTGGTAACCTAAATAAAATAAACAAAAACAATATTAAATTGTCTACTCCTACGGCTGATATTTCTATTAGGGGTACAGATTTTACTACTACAGTTGATGAGCTAGGCAGATCATTAATAATACTTTTGCCTGGCCCCAACGGTTTATCTAGTGGTGAGATAGAAGTTGTTACAGCTATGGGTAGTGTATTACTTAACAAACCTTATGAAGCCACAACTGTGTCTGTTTATGAATCTAGCCCAAGCAAGCCTGTCATATTAGACCTTACACTAGACATGATTGATAACATGTTGATTGTTACTCCTGCCAAACAAGAAGTTGTTATAGAAGAACAAGCAGTGGTTAAAACCGCTAACATACTAGACTTTAATGATTTGGATATAGACTACCTTGCGGAAGATTATTTAAAAGATGACCAGCTAGAATTTACAGAACTAGATATAAACTACTTAGATGTTAACTTCCTCGAAGACTTGCTTAATGTATTAGATGCTTTAGCTTTAGTACAAGAGGATGATAAGCTTAGCCAGGGCATAAGTGCACAGGTATCAGGTACTCTACTAGGCAAAGATCCCGATACTCAAATAACTACACTTATTACAGGGCAAGTTATTAGCTTACGAAGACAAGTGAATGAGTCCGTACAAGTGGATCTAAACAGTAGTAACTCTTATACGGTTATCTTTATTCAAGATGGTGTGTCTAATGTAATTAAAGTAAATGGTGGTGGCGAATCAACTATTACTATTACTCAGGGGGGATAATGAAAAAACTATTAGGTCCTATTGCAGTCTTAGCACTTACCATACCTTTGCTGTTTAACTTTACAGCGTTAGAAGTACTTAGATTAAAGATATTTGATTCTCTCGTACATACTCCAGACCCCAGTGGGCACTTTGTACGTTTAGATATTACAGAAAAAGACTTAGAAGAGATGGGAGGATGGCCTTTTCCTAGAACTGTTTTAGCAGGTATACACGATAAGTTAATGTACAACGGCGCTATAGGAGTTGGGTGGGTTATAACCTTTCCTCAGCCTGATCGATTTGGAGGGGATGCCCTTTTCAACACTGCGCTAAGCACTTCCCCGAGTGTCTTAGGCATGTTTGAAAATACCAATGGTGCGTACCCTCCAACCCAAGGTACAGTAATATTAGGGGACGGGGCTCGTGGACTTAGGGTATCGGGCGTTATACAAAATACTCCTGAGCTAAGAAAGAATGTTAGCCAAGGTTTAGCTACTGCTAGAGTAGATGTAGATAAGTTAGTAAGACGAATGCCTTTGTTATTACAGGGGAATGCTGATGACCAATGGGTACCTACCTTTGGAACAGAAGTATTAAAGGTTATTACTAATTCTAGTACCTATATTATTAATACAGAGGCCAATGAAATAGTTGGCATAAAACTACCTAACCTGGGAGAGATACGTACAGATTCAGTCGGCCGTAGATGGGTGTCTTGGATTAATAGTCCACGGACCACGCTCGACGATATGGATGTTAATGGTAAATTTGTGTTTGTGGGAGTTAGTGCTGCAGGAGTGCAGCCTCAGATTTCTACTCCAGTAGGTCTTAGGTATCCACATGAGATACAAGCATCATTTGCAGAAAGCTTATTAGTTGCAGATGTTCCTTACATACCAGCTAATAGACTATTATATGAATTAGTTATATTACTAACTGTACTTACATTAGCCATATTTATAATACGCACATGTAAGGTAACGGCTAGCGCTGTATGTACGGGCACACTAGTTGTAAGTATTCTGGGAGGAGGTTATTATTTAATAACAAACAATATACTTATAGATGTTAGTTATAGTGTTATATCACTAGTGCTTATATCTGTACAAGAGTTTTGGTTACGCTTTAGGGAGCAGTTTAAGCTAAGGCAACAAATAAAAGAACAGTTTGGTCATTACTTAGATCCCAGGCAAGTACAACGTTTGCAAGATAACCCCGAGTTGCTTACCCTAGGAGGCGAGCTTAAAGAGTGTACTTTTCTTTTTACTGATGTAAGAGGGTTTACTTCTTTATCCGAAAGCCTATCCCCTACTGAAGTAACTGAAATAATGAATAAAGCTCTAACTGTACAAGTTGAATGCGTCCAAGCGCACGGCGGTATGGTAGATAAGTTTATTGGTGATGCTTGCATGGCCATATTCAACGCCCCCCTTAATCTAGATCAGCATGCAAAAGCAGCAGTTGACTGCGCAGTAGAGATGCAGAAAGCTATTAAAGAGCTTAACAAGGAGTTGTCGCATGAGATTGCTATTGGGGTTGGTGTAAATACTGGACCAGCGGTGATCGGTAATATGGGGTCTAGTACTAGGTTTGATTACTCTGCTATTGGAGATGCTGTTAATTGTGCTGCACGTTATGAATCCGCAACTAAAGAAGTTGGAGTAGATATATTGATTGGGGAGCCTACAGCTACGCAGGTACAAGGCACAAAGTTTGTAAAAAAAATGTATGTAAAGGGTAAAAAGAAACCACTCAAAGTGTATACTATTTAAATGGCTAGAAATTATAGACAAGAGTACGACAGATATCAGGGTACTTCTGCTCAGAAGAAAAGAAGAGCAGGTCGTAATGCAGCTAGAAGAAAAATGATTGCTTCGGGGCAAGCGAGTGTAGGAGACGGTAAAGACGTTGCGCACAAAGACAACAACCCCTTAAACAACAAAAGTAAAAATATAAAAATGGAAGCTAAAAAATCTAACAGGTCTTTTAAAAGAACTAAAACCGCAAGGAGAGCATAATGGGATTATATTCAAATATACACGCTAAAAGAAAAAGAATTAAAGCAGGTTCTAATGAGAAGATGCGTAAGCCAGGATCTAAAGGAGCACCTACTGCTAAATCTTTTAAAAAAGCTAAAAAAACAGCAAAGAAAAAATAATGCCTAGAAAAAAAGAAAAAGCTATTCGTAAAACAACATCGGGCAAGGGCGCTAATTATCGTAAAACAAAATCAGGAGCTGGCATGACGGCCAAAGGTGTTGCTGCGCACAGACGTGCAAATCCTGGATCTAAATTAAAGACCGCAGTTACTGGTAAAGTTAAAAAAGGAAGTAAAGCAGCAGGAAGAAGAAAATCTTACTGTGCAAGATCAGCTGGACAAATGAAGAAGTTTCCTAAAGCAGCTAAAGATCCTAATTCAAGATTAAGGCAAGCAAGAAAAAGATGGAAGTGTTAAAAGAATTTGTATTTAAATGGGTAGAAAAGAGCTTACAAAGAAAGGCTGACAAATTATTCTTTAAAAGTAAAAAAAGTAAAGATAACCTGAAAAACGACCTCACCAGAGCTCGCTAGTAACGTTTTGATTGCTGTAGTAAGGCCTTAGCTTTAGTTTAAACAACTTTTTAATACATTTAATCACAGGTTGTTCTAAAGAGTTTTCTCTTTTTCCATAGCTTCTTCAAGTTTATTTAGATACCAAAGTGCTTTTTTAACATCTTCGAGCCCATTCTTGTAAGAAAATCTCCAAATGTATTTTAAACAGTTACCTTTACAGTAACCTTTGAAAGCTTCGGGTGTCATACTTGCTTCTATTGCATCGATGCATTCTATTTCTCCGCTATTGTAATGCGGTGGTGAATTTACCATATCAGTCATTAGTCTTCTCCTTGTATTCTTCTCGTAGTTCTGGAAACTCAGACAGATAGCAGGTAAGTATATGTTTGTTATCTCCATCCTCTAACAACCTAGTTAACATGTCTCTAAGAGCCATCAGGTTATCCTTATCAATGTCTCGTTTTATTTCAGCTATAATTTCATTAATGAGCCCATTCATTAATCTCTCCTTTCTATACGTATGAATAAATCACACTTTTTTTTCTTAGCCATTTCTATATCATTAAAACAATCTATTCCAACTTGATCTAAACAATCTTGAAAGTTATCTATTAAATCGTGATGATAAGGTGTGGCAGATTGTATTTTTATAAATGATTTTTTATCTGGCGTTAAATGAGTTCTTGGCATTTGTTTTCTCCTAAACAAAATTTTGTTAATATTTCTATGAACGCTTTAAAAGAAATTGCTTCTTTGTTAAATTGTTCTACTGTTAATTCTTGTATTGTAAAATCTTCTGTTATGTACACTAGATCTCCTGATCCAAGTACAGCGTAAGTAAAGATATTGTGCTTACTCTGTTGGGTTAGCCATATTCTTTGTTGTACAGATAGATTAAGTTTAATTTTTGATGTAGTTTTACTAGGCAGTTTGTCAGTGTATTTGTATTCTATAAAACAGTGACCTTCTGGACCTGAATAAAACGTATCGGGAACTCCTCCATGGTACGGATCGTTAATCTTCCATTTGTATATTTCTTTTGGAAGACACTTGTGCACTTTGTTTATGAACTCCTTTTCACGCATGCATAAAGTATACCATGCGTACATGGGTGCGAACTATTATGTCGCACCCGTACGTAAGTTTAATTACAAGTTATCCAACAGAATTTGATTCTTTGGCTTGAAAAGTTCTATCGTAGTAACTTTTTACTTGGTCATATACAGCGTCCTTTACCCAACCAACATCAGAACAAGCAATGTTATAAAACTTTTGCCCAGCTCTGTTTGCTGTTTGTACTGAACCCATTTTCCAAAGAGACGAGAATCTGTCTCCACCTTTTCTTGCAATCTGAGTATTCCATTCTCTAGATACTCTTAGCTTAGAAGATGCACAATCAAATAAGAATGGTATGTCAGCTATTTCGCCAGTTTTCTCATCCATTTTTAATAGTTGGTGCGTTTGGGTTTGCGTAATTTCATGGTCGTCCACTATCTTACCCTGGTCCGTTAAATACGTAACTGCTTCAGTTTGACTCGGGAATGTGCCTACTAGGCCTCCTCCTTTCTCACGCTTGACCCATACAATAAAGTCTTCTTTAAAGTGGACGTTAACAACGTATATTTCTTTACCATAGTTTTCACGCGTTACCGTGTTAATGAAGTCACCTGGTTTGGCACCCTCAATACATTCACTATGATTCTCATCCACTTCATTAGACAGCTGTTGAAGCTGTTTAACTCGTGGCACCATCATGTGCTCTGAAGAAATGTTTTCATTTCCTAGATTACTACCTTTTTTTACATGAGCAGGTAACTCAGTTGCAACAATACTTATATCTTTAGACATATTTCATTTTCCTTTTTTCATCGTTATTATTTCGACCTGTAGTTTACACGGGTCAGTTCAGTGCCTACAACTCCAGGAACTTCCATTCCCATTTTTGCAAGCTCACGCCACGCAGTAGCTGACATACGTTTCTGCAACAATTCAAATTGATTCGTATCAATTATGTGTTGATGCACTGCATCCCAGTCCTGCACGCTTGGCACCATTTCAGCTTTAACTGAAACAGTACAAAGATCATTAGATACTTTCTCGAGCCCTTGCTCTTGCATCTTAATTGCGATTTCATATTCTAGCTCTCGTTTTTGACTGTTAAGATCTTTCTCGTCAGCCTGTACAATTTTAAGTTGATCACGTATTGTGGTCATCTCTGCTAGTAAGTCGGTCATTTTTTTCTCTGCCATTTTATAACTCCTTTGGGTTATGTATTTTGTTTAAGGTATCTAATGTTTCTTCAGAAACATCTTTTAGGTTCTCAGGTATAGTTGGCATAAGAGTTTGCCTAACTTGTAGTTGTATATCTAATACATCTTTTTCAGCTGTGTAAGTGTAGTTCCACTCATCGCCTATTTCTTGCATTAAAAATGCATCTAATTTATCAAAGAATTCAATCTTCATTTTTGTAACTCCGTTAGTACATGCAGTAAGTTTTCCATCTTTCCTAACTTACCATTTAATTTTTTATAGACTTCGGGTTCCCAAGTGTCTTTTGCCGCAATCAATATAGTTTCTGTCTTTTGTGTTTGACCTGCTCTATATATACGTTGGTTAAATTGCTGAAAGTGTTCTGCGTTGTACGTAGGTGAACACCATATAACTGTGTTAGCTTTAGTAAGAGTAAGACCATGACCTGCGGATTGCGGATGGCAAAACAATACTTGTATTTGGCCAGCTTGAAATCTTTCTACAATACCTACACGTTTGTGTGCAGGGATTGAACCATCAATAATTTCGTAGGATATCTTTTCTCGTTCTGCAATCTTGACCAACGCATCACGTTCGTGTCGCCAGTTGAATGCTACTAATGAATGTGCACGTTGTGCTACAAGAGTCATAACAATGTCATAACGTTCTTGATGTAAGAACTGGACTGTTCCATCTTCATCATATACTGCACCCGTAACTAACTGGAGTAGTTTTTTTACCCTGGCTCCTGCGTGTACAGCGTTAACTGTGCCAGACTTTGTATAAAGTACAGATTCATCTGCTAGCAGTTTATACATTTTAGCTACAGCAGGACTTAATTTTGTTTTGACTGTACGTTTTATTCTGTCAGGTAAATCAATGCAATCTTCTAGTGCATATCTAATTGTTATATCTCGTAAATTGTCTGCTACAGTTTCTTCTATGCCAGGTTTGTCAATCCACTCGTTAGCAAAACCATTAAACTTAGGAGTACAAACTTGATTACGGTACGCGTAAAAACGTAACCCTAAATGTTTGCCATCATCTACAAGACACACAGGATGCCATAGATCTAATATACCGTTGCTATTTGGAGTACCTGACATAGCAATTCTGCAGTTAAAGTTTTCCATAATAGCTTTACAGTTCTTACTTCTTTTAGATTCTCTATTTTTAAAGGCTGTAAATTCGTCTATAACTATATTGTCAAATTCTTTTAAATACGTTTTGGTTGCTTTGTTTTTACATAAGAAGTTAACAGCTTCAAAATTTGTAATGACCATATCTAAATTATCTTGTGCAAATACCTTTTCACGATTCTTTGCATACGCTACGCCATATTTAATAGAAGGGGTAAACTTATCAATGTCTTCTGCCCATGCTGCTTCTAGTATAGATAGCGGGGCTAGTACTAAAGTTTTACCGCCTAGCTTAACTAACGCATCTAATACTGCACGTGTTTTACCAGTGCCTGGATCAGACGTAACAAGACACTTAGGATTGTCTATTATAAATTGAGTAGTCTTAGATTGGTGCGCATACGGCTCCGGGATTTTTCGTTCGTTGTTCATGTTTCTTCCTTCGTTGTTTGATATTCGGTGTTAGTTGGGTGAATACCAAGTATTTATTGTACCTAATTAATACCCCATTCACAATAGGGACTTTCTCCTTTGCCAAATGAGCACCATCTACAAGCTATTGTAGAAGGGTTAGGAGGAAATTTAGTAGCTGTAGTCATTTCTGTAGCTCGTTCGTGTAGCTTAGGCATAAATACCATAGCTTCATCTCTTGTATAAACTTGTTCCATTACAGTGCCGTGGTCTAAATACCACAATTCTGTTTTAACAATTTCTAAATTCGGATACCTAAAAAAACTTCCGATTGCGTAAGTAAGAGCTTGCTGTGAATGCGATATCTCATTACCAAATTGTTTACCTGTTTTATAATCAATGACTCTAGCTGATGTTTCTGATTCGTTTACTAGGGCATCGAGTTTTACTCTTGCCCATACATCAGGTGCCATCCAATCGCATATTTCCCACTTGCGAGTGAACCCCCAATCTCCTTCTAATTCTACAGCTGCGTTAGCATATTCTTGTTTTAAAAAGTCAAATTGCTTCTGAAATTTTTTAAGAGTAACTGGCATTTCTGCTAGAGTACCTCTTACATAATCTTCTGCTTGTTGGTGAATGTCTGTTCCACGTGCAGCTGCTGGGCCAAAGTCTTCTTTGACACGTTTTACTTTTGATATGTATGTTTTGTAAGCGCAGGATTCAAACACTTTAAGTGCTGAATGAGACCAAGCTGGAACAAGTCCTAGCTCAGTGTCATCATTAACTTCAATGGCGTTAATTAAATCGGGTCTTTTAGACTGGGTTAATTCAGACAATTATAAATCCTTTATTGATTGTTAATAAGCTGAAGATCTCGTTCTTCAAAATGTTCCTTAATTAAATCTTCTCGAATAGTATTATCTAATTTCCATGTCATTACAACCCCTCTTGGGACGCTTGCAGTTCTGTCTTTACTTATACGTTTACGTGCTGTATGTATGTTTAATCTTGACATAGCCTTTGCAAAGTCTCTTGTAGAAAGTTTGTTACGACTGTCTGTTAAAGCATCGTACACAATTTTAAAGTGCGCTAATGGTATAACCGTTTCTTGGCCTACAGTAGCAACCCAATCTTTTAAGTATCTCTGTGCAGTACCTATACCGCCGGCGTCAAAAGTGTTTGTAAGTGGTATGTCTAGTATTTCTGTAAAGTAATCTAAATTTCTAGTTCGTATAGCGTTAGCAAATTCTTCTAAGACTGACATAGATATTTGTTTCATTTCTTTTTTAGCATCGTTTTCTAATGCGGTGTGTGCCATACGTTCGTTTACTTTAAACTTTTTTAATACGCCTGCAATAATATACAACTCTGCATCTAATGAATCTAAATTTTCTATTAGCTCTGGGTGAGCTATGTCTATCTTAACTTCTTGTCGAGGTCCTACGTTGTACCGTCTGTCGCTATCTTCTATTTTAACTGCGTCTCCTCTGTTTGTAAGGAATAAGAAGTTTGTAAAAGATGGCAGCTCTATTTGGTTTGTACGCATCGCACGAACTGTAAGAGTAGGTTCTGTAATTTGATGTTTAAGCTTATCGGCCATACGCCCTGCATTGCCTGAATCTGCCATACGGAACTCATCAACTACTAAGAACAATGCTGTTCTCATGTATAAGTTAAATTGTTCTTCTATATTTTCTAAAGCTCTCATAGGAGTTTGTGCATCACCAAATAAAGGTTTAAGTATTTTGTGTATAAATAATCCTTTACCTGTACCAGGTATGCCTGTAAATATCCACGCGGTCATTGCTTTGCGTTTGTTTTGATATATGTACGCTAACCAATTAACAAAGTGTTCAAACTCTGGTTTGCCATCTCCAAGTACGTGCATTAATAATTTGTAAAAATTAGGCGCAATCTTTTGCATTTCTATTGCTGTTCCATATTCTAATTCTTTTACATTTTCGTTAGCTGCTAACATGTATTCTGTACGACGAAACAAGTTTACGTAGTAGGGAACTTCGTCCAGTTGTACGCCTTTGTCGTTACTAGGATCAAAGACAACCCTAGCGTCAGGAACGTAATCCATATTAGGCCTGCCATGAGACCGCATAAAATCGTTAATAGAATTTTTAGTTGTTGGAGTAAGGGGATAGCTGTCGCTGAATTGTTGTAATGATTCATCATATATTCCGTTGTAATAAGTATCTGTATAGAAGTCACGTAACGCTATTGGTTTTTTCTTTTCTTCTGAATCTATTTGATCTGCAAAGATTTCAAATATACTTTTGTAGAAATCTGCATCTGCTTTTTCTATTTCCCATATAGGTTCGCCTTTAAAGTTAAACATATAATGAGGGTTAGTTAATAAAAAGTAATAACCTCCGCTGTCGCCATTGTTTATATTACAGTTTACGTAAGGTTCTGCTACCCGAGCTACTTGTATAGTCATTTTATCTGGGTTCTGTAAAACTTCTTCTATGTCACCTGATACATTAACAGTTGCTACTTTACCTGCTTTTTTAGGTAAGTTCATTTTGACTCTAAGATTATCTTTAATTTTTAAGCCTAATGAATGAGTACGTTCTGGGTTAACGGTCAGTAATGATCTAGATATTTCTAAGGTCGCCGAACCACGGTCGATCTTTACAAACCTGCCGTCAGGAAGAGGATCTTGTACGTTCTTGAATGTAGGTGGGGCAATGTATATTAACTTGCTGTTGTCTGCTACAGATGGATCAACTATGTAAGATAAACTTTGACCATTAGCTGACAGTCCTATTTGTTCTGCTAAAAAATCACTGTCGTAATTTACCATACGCAACCAATCTTTTAGTGTTTTAGGATGTACTGGCATGTCCATAAAAAAGAACAGGTGTAAAGATAACTTGTCTTTCTTAAAGCCAAGCGATGCGCTAGCTTGTGCTACGTAACTTACATCATGAAAGATGTCAGGTAATTGTAGGATTATCATTTCTGCAATAGTGGCTATGCCAACGTTACTGCTCTTGTAAGGCAGTCCATCTATATCTAATACAAGTAGTTGAGTAGATGCGTTACGGTCAGACATGAATGCTCTGGGCTCATCTTGTAAGGGTTGTTTTAACGCCCCTTTATGTAAACAAAACCCTTGGTCTGCATACTTAGTTAGTAATTTGTAAAATTGATTAAGACCTTTTTGGTCAGGGTTAACCTCGTGATGGTGTGATGTAAAGTTTTTAGCTAATGGATAAGGTTTAGTACCTTGATCACTTATTTCTTTGCATAACGGTTTCTTTCCTTGTAAAAATATTACTTCCATTATTCCTCCTCTAATAGTTTTGTTTTATATATTTCTTCTCTATCTATTCTAATGTTAGCGTCAGCTTGAAAGCCTAACTTACATTGCCCAGATCCCAGGGCTACGACCGTAAGAGTACATAAAACGTTATCACCATCGTGGATGATGATTTTGTTTCCTTGTTTTCTAGTTAATATTAAATTTTTATTTGTCATAAACTTGGCTTGCTCCACCTTCAGCATCAAGAGGTAGATCACTACACCAAGATGGGGGAGTTCTCATGATATCAATTATTTGGGCCATTGTCTGTTCTGCATCTTGATTTGATCCAATAGCTATTATTTCATCGTGTATTTGCATAACAATATCTACTTGAGGCATTTTTTGTATGTCTAACATTTGATCTGTGATAACTATACGTGCTAATGCTTGTATGACGTTTTCTGTTATTCTTGGGCCATGCGTACGAATAACTTCTCTTTCTGTTTTATATATAAAGTTACCGTGTTCGTACGAAAGATTTGGATAGCTTAAGCACATACCATTAGGTAATTTTAAAGCTCGCGATTCTATAGATAAAGGACCGTATTTCATACCTACACTTCTAGGGTTAATCATTTGAAACAAGCTGTCCTTCATACCTGACCAGAGTTTTGGTATGTTTGGGTACATGCCTCGGTACTGAGCAACAATTGCTTGTGCAGTATGTTCTGTTATGTCTACAGATGGAGAGCCTGTTTTTAATGTAAGTTTAAATCGTTCTGCACCCATACCGTATCCTAATCCTAAGATGGCAGTTTTGCCTACGTACCTTTCTAATTTATCTTTCTTTGTAATTGTACGACCGTATATTTGACTAGCAAATTCGCAATAAACATCTCTGCCTGTAGCAAATGCTTGTACTAAATCGTGTTCTTTAGCCATCCACGCTAACATCCTAGCTTCTATGTTTGATAAATCTGATATGAATAGTTTTTGTCCTTCGGGTGCCATGATTGCAGTACGCAAAGTAGATCCCCTAGGTAAGTTCTGTATATTTATTTTATCAGAACCACCGAACCTGCCTGTGTGGGCTGCGTAATACCGTAAAGGCACAGAAAATGTACCGTCTGGATTAACAGATTCTAAGAACCTTTCTGCTCTTGTTTCTTCTACTCGCGATTTTACTGCTTCTCTAGCTTTCCATATGTGTTCGTACTCAGGGTATGCTTGGCAAAGTTGTGTGTACGCAGCATCGCTTTTGCCAAACGCTGGTATTTTTTGGCCTGTTGTAGGACTTTTCTTTGTCGGTACAGTAATGCCTAAATTTTCTAAGTGCAACTTAAACTTTTGTTGGCTAGCAAGTACTTCTCTTGTAGTACCACTATTTTGTATAGCTTCAGCAGTGTTTTTAGATATTTCTTCTTTGTATGTGGTCAACCGTCCACGGTCGAGTATTAGTTTTGGTTCTACAAACATTCTGACTGTGAGGTCAATAAGATCAAATTCTGATTGCGGGTAACCTACCGACATTTTCCAAAACAATGCATAAGTTAAATCTACATCTTGAATACAATAGCCTCCTATTTGTGCGTCAAGCTCTGGATCTAAATCTTGTACGCCTTTAGCGTTTACAAGCTCGTCGCCCTTACGCATAGCAGCGTCATTTGGAAACAACCGCACAGCTACATCTTTAAGTCTTGCTGACATATTTGGGTACAAACCACGGCTAAGAGCTGCGGTGTCGTAGTAGTATGCTGGTCTATAGCCAAAGTATTGAGTTAGTATGTAAGCGTCAAACAAAGTGTTGTGGCATACAATAGCTGAGTTATCCCAATCTATTTGTGCAAGTATGTCAGGTGTTTCTTCTTCGTTAAACCATTCCGTATCGCCTTCGTCTACTTTTATACCTACGCCCCACACTTTAAAGTCTGGGTGATTGACGTATTGTACAGTAGACATTTTTGTCAGGGAAACTTGTACGTCGTAGTAAGTTTCAAAATCTAAGTATATCTTTTGCATTAATCCCTCCTTGGGTTAATTAAATGTTGTGCCCAGCATTGAGCATGTTTTGTTTCCAATTAAGATACTGTTTTAGTGATGCTTGTTCCCAACCTTTCTGCTTAGACACAACCATGTTGTAAGCAATAGACCTCGATACTCTCTTCCATTGTATGTATGGGAGATCATCGGGGTGATTATATCTTCTGTAGGGATGGCGGGGGTTACGCTTTACGTATATCACTAAGTTCACTCCTCCTTGAATTAAACTTGACAAGACTAATATTAGTCTTTAAAACATTAAGTATTACATACTTTTGTGTAATATGACAAGTGAGGATAATATTATGGCAATTTTTAAAAGTGGCCAAGTAGATAGCAATTCATCTTTTAAACCTTTTCCAAGTGGAATGGTAGCAGTTAGATATGCTAAATTAAATGTTACTGCAGCATGTAACACTAACGATGTGTACCAATTAGTACAAGTTTTCGCTGGTGAAACTGTTCATGACGTTAAAGTAAAATCATCTGATTTAGATGCTGGTACTGAACTAGTGTTTGATATTGGTGATGGTGGTGATACTGACAGATATATTGATGGTTCAACAATTGGACAAGCTGGTGGTGTAGACCACGAAGCTGCTGATTTAGTACCTCAGTTATATACTGTTGATGATACTATTGATATTCTTGTTCAAGTAGATCCTGCTACAGACGTAGCTGTTGGTACACTTGAAATGTGGGTATACGTATCGTAGGTTGATTGTTTAGACAGGTTCAGAAAATATAACTTAGTTAAATTTTAAGAAGACTGAATCTAGATAAAGGCACAAAGGATAGGTAGTGAGTGGAGACTCTTGCTACCTAGCCCTTGCTAATACCATCCATGGTATGTTTTAGTTAATGAATTACTGGTCCATTTTTAGCACTATATGCTAAATAATCTTCCCAGGTCCCATCAAAACTGTTTACAAATAATATACACACTTTTACATCGTCTTCTGACATCATGTATTGATCTGCTGTTTGTGCAACGCCATGTTCTTCGGCATGGTAACCGATATCGAACATAGCAGATTTAAGTGAGCCCATTTATTTTCTCCTAATAAGTTTATACACTAATTTATTAAATTTAGCATAAGCCTTAGAAGTTGGCAAACCTCTTTCAGCTCTCCCTATTAATTCTTTAAGTTTCATTGCCCAAACTGCTTTAAATTCGTCGTCTTTAGCATTTTTCATAGCTCTTTTTAAAGCTATGCTTCTTTCGGCCGTTTTATCCATTACAAATCTCCTAATAGTTTGTTCTCTAGTATAACTTCGCTCATCTGAGTTTTTAACTCTTCTGGCATTATTTGTTCTGGAGTCAATCTGTTGCCAGTAGGTCTTTTAACTACTGCTTTATTCATTCTGTCTTTGTATTCTTTAGGTACAAAGTCTAAAGCTCCTGGCATTTCGGTTAAGAACTTTTTAAGTGTAGTTATATGTTTTAAATAATCACGAAACTTATTAAGAT
>Ga0209071_1000361_pt1 | contig 23636 bp, 24 predicted proteins | sample CoawatmetaG10DNA_2_FD_187513 | JGI IMG/M metagenome (GOLD analysis project Ga0209071, IMG submission 187513) | Marine microbial communities from the West Antarctic Peninsula - Coastal water metaG108-DNA (SPAdes) (version 2) | ecosystem: Environmental > Aquatic > Marine > Coastal ... | reverse complement strand
TTTAGCCGATTCAATACGATTGAATAAAAAGGTTAGGTAACAGCTTGTTGTTGCAAAAACTGGGGCTGGTTCCAAGTCTCATTTGACATGATATCCACCAAGGCCTCCACTGTGTCCCAGAGGTCTACATACCTTAAGTAAAGTGGAGTAAAGCCAAAGCGAAGATTATCTGGTGCTCTGAAGTCACCCACAATATTACGTGCTATTAACGCTTGGATAATAGCGTAGCCTTGAAGGTGAGTTAATGACACCTGGCTGCCACGGTGTTCATCGTTTGTAGGAGATCCTATTATAAACCATGGGCAGCGTTGTTGGATTAACTCAATAAACAGCTTGCCCATATGCATAGACTTGCGCCGCACTGCCTGCATATCCACCTCCAGCATCAGGTTTAAAGACACTTCAAGTGCGGCATTGGCTAATACAGCTGGTGTACCACACATAGCTTGTTGAATGCCTGCTGCACCTTCGTAGTCATCTTCAAAATCAAACGGCTTGGCGTGGCCTATCCAACCAGTCAGAGGCTGTTCAAATTCTGCTAAATGGCGTTTAGCCACATAAACAAAAGCTGGCGAACCTGGCCCGCCATTGAGGTATTTGTAGGTGCAGCCTACTGCGAGGTCGGCATTAACATGATCTAAGCAGATAGGCATGGCACCTACTGAGTGAGATAGGTCCCACATCATTAAAGCGCCACTTTCTTGGGCTAGCTCGGTAACACTGGCCATATTCCACATAGCACCTGTCTTAAAATGTACATGGGTCAATAACACTAACGCAGTGTCGTCATCAATGGCATTGAGTACTTGGTTTCGAGGTAGGGCAACAACTTGAACCTGGTCACCTAATAACTTAGCTAAACCCTGCAACAAATAGAGGTCTGTAGCAAAATTGCCAGTTTCAGTAATAAGCTTACTGCGACCGGGGCGCATTTTAATGGCGGCTGCGGCTAACTTAAAAATATTCACCGAAGTAGTGTCACATACCAACACTTGTCCCATTTCTGCACCGACTAAACGGCCAATTTTATCGCCCAGTTCTGTGGGCTTTTGCATCCACTGATTACAGTTCCAGCTGCGGATTAAATCAACACCCCATTGCTGCTGTATCACCTCACTAACATGGCTTGCAGTGGCTTTAGGCAATACACCAAGGGAATTGCCGTCCAGATAAATAAGGCCATCCTGTAGGCTAAACTCACTTCTCATAAATGCTAGTGAATCATTTAGATCTAATGTTTCAAAGGTTTCTCGGTTTAATGAGGTCATACTGCTGCTCTTTTTAGTGGTCGACATTTATCAGTTTTGAGTTGGCAAGTTAATAGGTACTAACCAACGTAATGGTATGTGATTTAAAGACTTGTACGAACAGACCAAAGCTCTGGGAAAAATTCTAAAGACAGGGCTTTTTTAAGATAGCCTACTCCAGATGTCCCACCAGTGCCGTGTTTGTGGCCAATAATACGTTCTACAGTTTTTACATGGTTAAAACGCCACTGTTGAAAGTGATATTCTAAGTCTACTAATTTCTCGGCTAATTCGTATAAATCCCAATAAGTTTCTGTGTCTTCATAGACCTTTTGCCACGCAGCTTCAACCTGCTTATTAGGCGTGTAAGGTTGTTTCCAGTCTCTTTCAATTTTGCCTACTGGAATATCAAAACCCCGTTTTTTAAGTAGCTGAAGACAAACATCGTACAAACTAGGTGAATTGAGAACGGCATTCAAATGTTGGTAGTTTTTAGGGTGATTTTTATGAGCTTCAATTAATGCGACGTTTTTATTGCCCAATAAAAACTCTAGCTCGCGGTACTGAAACGACTGGAAGCCTGAACTTTGCCCCAGGCTGTCTCTAAAGCTAGCGTAATCTGCTGGGGTCATGGTGACTAAAACTTCCCATGCATTAACCATCTGCTGTTGTATGCGAGCAACGCGAGTAAGCATCTTAAAAGCAGGCCGTAAGGTGTCTTGAGCAATCAACTGGGATGCGCCGTGGGCTTCATGCAGGCAGAGCTTCATCCATAGCTCTGAGGCTTGGTGGATAACGATAAATAACATTTCGTCATGGGCGTCACTAAGAGGGTTCTGTTGCTCTAAAAGACTTTCTAAACCGAGGTATTGGCCGTAACTAATGTCTTGCTGCCAGTGAATGTTTTCATCGCTGACGTCGATGGCACCAGAGGCATATGGGCACTTGTAGGTCATGGTTGTTCCGTGTGGGCGTTTTTTATAGTGTAGGGTGTATATTTTTTGAAGTAAATGTCATAATTTGAGTATTAAGTATGAATTAAATGCATACATTGGATGGGTTAATGGCAATTAAATTAAGTGTTAGGCAGTTACAAATGATTAGGGCTTTAGAGATAGCTGGCAGTGTGTCAGGTGCTGCAGTGGCCTTGCAGGTAAGCCAGTCGGCATTGAGCCACCGCATACGCGAAGCTGAACGCTTGTTAAATACCGCGTTATACACTAGGCAAAATAAAAAGCTAGTCGCCACGCCGGCAGGCCTAAGAGTGCAATTTGCTGCACGCAGGGTTCTATCGGAGTTAGAGAGGGCAGAGCAAGATGTAGCACAGATGAGTGGCGGAGTAACAACCACTGTGCGCTTGGGTTTGGAGGCGTATGCACCCCACCACTGGTTGCCTGAGTTGTATCAACAGCTAGCGATTGATTGCCCACACATTGGTCTAGAAATTGCGGCTGATGTGGGTTTAAACCCTGAGTCAGCATTACGCCAACAAGCCATTGATATTGCAGTAGTTTCTGGGGTTTCACCAGCAAGTGATTTTAACTGCATTCATTTGGGTGAAGACCCACTGTTGGCATTAATGGCCAGTAATCATCCGTTGGCGTGTCACGCTCGATTACTACCGCAGATGTTTGCCGATTTTCCTTACGTGGCTTATCACACAAACCCAGAACAAGGGCGAGAGTATGATCTGGTGTTTCGGCGTCACCATGTGCTGCCCAGCAATGTAATCAGTGCTGGAGTTACTGAAGCAGTATTAAACATTGTGAGTGACAGCCAAGGTATTACTATTCTTCCTGCTTGGACGGCTTTGTCGCAAGGGCCAAAATATGGGTTAGTGACTCGTCCGATAGGTGATGGTGAACTAACAACCCAGTGGTACCTTGCTGGGTTGCACCAAGTGGCAAATAGAGAAGCTATTCTACAGGTCATGCAGATGATACAAAATTTAACCAACTTTGGTGACTAATAGCTGCACCTCGTAAATAATTTAGGTAAAATACGCGTTCGAATTATCTGAGAAAACACTCTATATGTCTGCTTTTCATAACGTACTTGCCACTAATGACGACTTGCCCATTACTACTGATTTACCTGTTCACAGTGGTAAAGTGCGCAGTGTTTATTGGTTGAACAACAAGCAAAGTAAGCGTTTAATTGCTGCCAAAGGTTACAATGTTGCTGCTGATTCACCTTTGGCAGTAATGGTTATTAGTGATCGAATTTCTGCCTTCGACTGTATATGGCACGGTGAAGGGGGATTGCAAGGTGTCCCAGGTAAAGGGGCCGCACTCAATGCTGTCGCTAACCATTGGTTTGCCCGCTTCCGTGAGGCTGGCTTGGCAGATAGTCATATTGTTGATACTCCGCACCCGTTAGTATGGATTGTACAAAAAGCTAAACCGGTAATGGTAGAAGCTATAGCACGCCAATATATCACTGGGTCTATGTGGCGGGCTTATGCTGGTGGCGAAAGACAATTCTGTGGTATTACTTTGCCAGAAGGCTTGCAACAGGACCAGTGTTTGCCAGAATTGCTCATCACTCCTTCTACAAAAGGTATTCTTAAGGGCATACCTAACGTGCCAGAGGCTGATGACGTTAATGTCAGTCGAGCAAATCTGGAAGCTAATTATGGCGCCTTTAATTTTGCTACTCCTGCCGATATTAACCGTTATGAAACCTTATTGCGCGATGGGTTCTCGGTCATTAGCCAAGATTTAGCAGCTCAAGACCAGGTGTTTGTTGATACCAAATTTGAGTTTGGCTATGTAACAGACGCCAACGGTGAGGAAAAGTTGATTTATATGGATGAAGTGGGCACTCCAGATTCATCTAGAATCTGGGATGGTGCAGCTTTAAGGGCAGGTAAAGTTGTGGAGAAATCTAAAGAAGGATTCAGACAGTTCTTGCTTAACCATTTTGATGATGCCGACATATTGCTTAATAAACAGCGCATGGTTGAACGTTCAGCCTTGGCAACCAACAATGCATTGCCTTTGCAAGCGATGCAAGATATATCAGATACCTATATTGGTATCGCAGAAAAAATTACAGGCCGCAAGCTAGATGTTAGCCAGCGACCTAAAGAAGAGATTATTACTGTGTTAGACCAAGAGTACGGTTTGATTCGCTAGGTGTTAATCTTTGATTTGCCTTACTACGATTGTTAGAGTAGCGCAGCAAATCACACATTAACCCATCAAATGCTGCAAGCTGTCTAGTGTGGCCTTACTCTTCGCGCTAAGGGGCATTATTGGCAAGCGGGTTTCTTCGCTACACAACCCCAATAACGATGCAGCATACTTCACGCCTGCTGGGCTGGGTTCGTTAAACATGGCCGCATGCAATGGTATGAGTTCATCGTGGATGCGCTTTGCCTCCTGATAGTCACCCTGAAGACAGGCTGTTTGCATCGCTGAACAGCGGCTAGGCGCAACATTGGCCGTAACAGAAATGCACCCATTACCGCCCACTGAATTATACGCAACAGCCGCTAAATCGTCACCAGACATGTAAGAAAAATTATTGCCTAGTGCCATACGCTCTAAGCTAATACGCGAAATATCACCAGTAGCGTCTTTTACCCCCACTACATTGGGTAGGGCTGCAAGTTTAGCCATAGTCTGTGGCTCTATATCAACAATTGCCCGTGGTGGAATATTATAAATCACCATGGGAATGTCTACGCCGTTGGTGATGTACTCAAAGTGAGCATAAAGCCCATCTTGGTTAGGACGGTTGTAATAACCAGCGACACATAGTACAGCATTTGCACCTAACTCTTTAGCGTGGCGCGCATAAGCTAAAGCTTCTACAGGGTTGTTAGACCCAGCTCCCGCAATAATGGGCACGCGGCCATTATTTTCTTCAACCACAATTTCTACCACTCTTTTGTGTTCTGTTTCTGACAACGTAGGTGATTCACCTGTCGTTCCAACAGGGACCAAACCATGTGTGCCTTTGTCTAACTGCCAGTTAACAATGCGCCGCAGAGCGGCCTCATCTAATTTGCCATTAATAAAGGGGGTAACTAATGCGACATATGAACCACTAAACATTGAGGTGTCTCCTAAGACTATAGGCTTAATTTTAAACCTATGTTGGAGTATCAACAAGCCTGCATTAGGGCTTATTTGGTAATCGCTATACATTAACTATAAAAGATGAGATTATATTGTTAACAATCTGCCGTTTAAAGGCTGCTTGTTGAACAGATTAAAATAATAATTAGAGATTTAATCATCTCAATAACAGAGAGAATAAAATGACAAAATCAAATCCCTCCGTTTACAGTAATGCAAACGAAACCCCACCTATGAATGAAGCGCTGCCATTGGGGCTGCAACATGTTCTTGCGATGTTCGCGTCCAATGTAACACCTTCAATTATCGTTGCTGGTGCAGCTGGTTTGGCTTTTGGTGGTGCCGAACAGGTGTATCTAATTCAGATGGCAATGTTATTTGCAGGTGTAGCAACCCTTTTTCAAACAGTTGGCCTTGGCCCCATTGGAGCTCGGTTACCAATTATGCAAGGAACAAGTTTTGCCTTTGTTGGTGTACTTGCGGGTATTGCGGCAACTCAGGGCCTAAGTGTTGCCTTGACCTCTTGCATAATTGCAGGCTTGGTTCATTTTGCTCTGGGCTCAGTCATTGTTAAAATTCGCAGTTGGTTTCCCCCTCTAGTTACAGGTTTGGTTATTTTGGCAATTGGTCTATACCTTATTCCTGTTGGCATTAAATATGCTGCTGGTGGCGCCGCTGACTTTCAAATGGCCGCAGATAGTTTTGGATCTTTAAAACATTGGTCTGTAGCATTAACTGTTATCGTTGTGTCTTTGGTGGTTAAGTTTAGAACCAATGGTATTCTATCAAATGCGTCTATTTTAATTGGGCTTGTCGCTGGTTATATTTTGGCTTACATGCTTGGAATGGTGTCATTTGGTGGTGTAGCCAAGGCGAGCTGGATTACTGGCCTACAAGTTTTACCCTTCGGCTTTGAATTTAACTTAGGTGCTGTTATCGGGGTAATTTTGGTATCAATTGTGTCAGCAGTAGAAACAGTGGGTGATGTCTCAGCAACCACTAAAGCTGGAGCTAACCGTGAAGCTACAGATGCTGAAATTTCTGGAGCAACTTATGCAGATGGATTGGGTACAGCTGTTGCTGGTGTGTTTGGAGGTTTACCTAATACGTCGTTTAGCCAGAATGTGGGTATCATCAGTATGACCGGTGTTATGAGTCGTCATGTTGTGACTATTGCTGGTGTAATAATGCTACTTTGTGGTCTGTTACCTAAGGTTGGTGCGACGATTGCTTCAATGCCTTTCCCTGTGCTGGGTGGTGGCGTGATTGTAATGTTTGGCATGGTTGCAGCGGCAGGGATGAATGTTTTGTCTGAAGTTTCAATGAATCGGCGGAACATGATAATTATTGCAATATCACTAACGGTTGGTCTAGGTCTCAATTTGGTGCCAGGTGCTGTGCAACATTTGCCAGGTATTTGGAAGACCCTTGCCACATCAGCGGTTGCCCCAACAGCATTTCTTGCAATTATATTGAACAAAATCATACCAGACGAAGCCTAAGCCACATACTAAGATAGCGCTTCAAATTATTTGGAGCGTCATCAACGTTAAGCATAGTCGAACTTATTGGTCGTCTTGCAGTGATCAATTTAAGCGCTATTAAGGGCGGGTCTGAAGCAGGCTCACTTAAACTTAAGCGTAAAAGGGTAACTAAGGTTGCCCTTTTTTGATTCAAATTCAAGGAATTAGGTATTAATATGGGCGCAAAGGAAACTGTCGCTATTGTTGAAACTATTGTTGATGTCATTGTTAATGATGTTATGGAACAACGTATTAAACCAGGCGCACGACTGAGTGAAAAATCTCTGTGCGAACGCTTTGGTGTTAGTAGAATGTATGTAAGAAGAGCGCTACTAACCCTATCCAACAAGGGTATTGTAGCGCTGCAGGCTAATAAAGGTGCCAGTATTCGTAGGCCTACTTTGCAGCAAGCAGTTACCTTGTTTGAAGCTCGACGGGCCATTGAATCTATCATTATTAAAAGCGTAATAGAACAGCGAAATGAAGCTGACATAGCTAAACTCAACGCCCATATGGAGCTTGAAGAACAAGCCTTTGTTGCCAATGACCGTTATGAGTTGATTAGATTATCTGCTGAGTTTCATTTGCTTATCGCTAGTTTCCAAGATAATTATTTACTCACCGGTTTTATGAAAACACTTGTCACAGAGTCGAGTTTAATCACGGGGATGTATGGCCAACACAGTTTTTCTAACTGCCCTCCCAGCGAACATTGCCTTTTGGTAGATGCAATAAAAAACCAAGATCAGCAGTTAGCACTAGATTTGATGTTAGCGCACTTGAACCATATTGAAGCTGATTTGGCCATCAAGGCTGACAGCAATTTAAACATAATAAATGTGCCAAGGGGCTAATGATGTTACTTGAGTACACCTATATGGACTCACCAATAGGGCAGTTGATGTTAGTTGGTGAGGGTGAGGTATTACATTACTTGAGCTTCCCAAGTGGCAAAATGTACTTTAAGCCTAAGCCCTATTGGGACTATCATGCAGCCGCATTTAAGCAAGCTCGACATCAAATAGATGCCTATTTTGCGGGTCAATTAAAAAAGTTTGATGTGGTTTTAGCACCCAGTGGCACAGAGTTTCAGATGCAGGTATTGGGTGCGCTTCAAAAAATACCCTTTGGACAAATGCGTAGTTACAAAGATATAGCACACGCCATTGGTCGTCCCAAGTCAATGCGTGCTGTAGGCGCTGCCAATGCACGAAACCCAATTCCATTGATTATTCCATGCCATCGCGTGGTAGGTGCTGATGGGAGTCTTACGGGGTTTAGCGGTGGTATCGATACCAAGGCCTTCCTGCTGCGCTTAGAAGGTGCAATACGATAGAGTTTTTACAAGTTCATACGCTAGCCCCCAGTTTGACTTAGCAGCACTTTATGTGATTTTCTGTCGGTAATACTTTCGTGGGCACAAAGGCGCCAGTCGGCTTATGGTGATTTATGGAAGAGATGCGGTTGTTTGGAGCGATGGCAATAAACCCTGGCTTAAACTTTTGATGCCACTGAATCATACTGCGCTAATGTCTTTTAAATTAGGTTTATTAGGTTTGGGCTGTTTAAAATATACGTAAACGCCTAACAGGGTTACAAAACTTCCTACCAGCTGCCAAAATGTAAGAATTTCACCGAGAAGAAGGTAGCCAAAAATAAAGGTGTAAATGGGTTGTAGTAATATAAAACCAGCCACGCGGCTCATTCCATGGCGATGAATTAACCCATACCAAAGACTGTAAGATAAAATGGAAGAACACAATACGACATAAAATAAGGTCATAATAGTGATGGTAGTGAACTGTGGCAAAATGGGTGTGGCATCTGCCTGAAATAGATAGGCTGAAAAACACAAGGGTGCAGTAATAATAGCAATCCAAAACTGAATTGAAAGCACTGATAACTGTTTTAATTTACGGATTTGAATGTTGCCAATGGCCCACATAAACGTGCTTAATATTATAATGAGCATACCCCATTGAAGGTCACTTTGCCCTGATAACAAGGTAGGGAGCATGGCGCCTAAGGTGGCTATAATAATGGCTAGAGTTTGCATTTGAGTAATGCGCTCGTTAAGAAATAAGTAACTTAATAAGGCAGAGAATGGCGCAGCTAATAAAAAGCAAACACTGGCAACCACGCCTGGAACAATAGAAAGACCCACAGCTAAGAGGTAAAAGTGGCCTAGTCCCATCACTAAAGCAATAGGTAATAGTGGTCGTAACTGAGCCCTGGATATTTTAACGAAGGGTAATAGCACTATAGCGAGTAATAAAAACCGAGCTGAAGTAAATAATAATGGGTCCATATCAGTAAGGACAGCTTTCATGCCGACCATGTTAAAGCCCCATATGGCAGTCACTAAAATAGCAACTAAGGAAGGCTTTCCTAACCAATCAATGTGTTTCATGCGGGTTTATTTCATACCTAGTCCGTTACAAAAGTACCGGCGCCATTATGCGTTAAATGACAGCCACAAAAAAGCCCTGTTCAACAGGGCTTTTTTAGTTAAGTTACGCTTAAAAAGTAGGGCTTAAGACCAAGGGAATGGGCTGCTAGACACCGGGTGTAACTTACCCTCTTCGTATCGGCCTAGGCGGAACGGCTCAAGCAAGCGGTTACTTTGGCCAGTGGCAATTTCATTCGCTACCAATTTACCTACGCCCAACATCTTGTAGCCGTGATTTGAATCAGCAATGAAGTAAGCATTATTGTGGAATACATCAAAGATTGGAAACGAATCTGGTGTGAAACAACCAATACCGCCACTTGGCTCATCTTTGAATTTAGCCATTTTGCCTTCAAAACGCTTTTGACAATGAGCCAAAGCAGAGACCCACATGTGTGCAAATTCTGGGCCTACGATAAACTCTGGTGAGTCTGCACCGTATGGATCAACAGCTACTTCATCTGGGTTGGTCATTACAGGGAAGGGCGCAGCACCGCCTTGAACTCCTCCAAAGTGAAAGTCTGGCTTGTAATAGATACCCCACATTTCATCAGTCACTAAGCTGCCATCTTCACATGAGTAGAGTGGCGCGTTAGAGTCGACGTGGATAACTGGCGGCATGTTGCCATCGTTGTCTACCTGAAGCTTAGGATCAACACCCAAGGTTCCTTCCTGTAGCGACCAGTAGATCCACATTGGAATGTCGGTGTGAATAATGTCGTCTGCACCTTTAATGCTCACTGTCTTTGGTAATTCCAACATTTCCCAGAAACCCTTAGCCCATGGGCCAGCACCGATAACAACATAATCACAAGCAATGTTGCCTTGGTCTGTTTCTACGTGGGTCACACAGCCTTCATTACGTGTGAATCCAGTTACTGTGACACCATTCATAATGCGAATATTTTCGTTTTCTACCTTTTTCGCCAAGCCATACATCGCTTTGGTATTGTTAGCGTAGCCACCCTTGGCTTCGTGCAGCACTGAAGTGATACCCTTTGCTTGCCAATCGTGAAAAAAGCCTTTCATATATTTAGTACAGTCAGCTTCACCTTCAATAAAAGTAGATGGGTAATCAATGGCTTTTTGCTGATTATAAATCGTTGCTACGTCTGCGTGCATTGATTCGGGGCTTATCTGCATGTAACCCACAGGATGGTATGAGAAGGTCTCCATATCTGATTCCCAAACTTCTACAGAATGAGCCATTAATTCACGCATAGCAGGTTGGAAGTAGTTGTTACGAACTACACCACAGGCAATACCAGTCGCACCAGCAGCAATGCCGTTCTTATCAAGGATAATAATATCGCGGCCATCACCTTTGCCATTAGCTTTAAGTTCTAAGGCGAGATGATAAGCAGTACTTAAACCATGAATACCAGCACCTACAATGACGTAGGGAGAAGAAGAAGGAAAGGCCATAAAGGACTCCGGTTGGATTACGTTTATTGTTCAACTGCTAGACATAATGCGCTTTCATGTTTAAATAAAAACCACTTAAGACGACTTTTAACGAGACAAAACCGACAATAAGAGCTAGTCTAGTAAAAAACGGCGTAGCAGCCTATGTTCTAAGTGGATCGACAATGCAAAGATTTGGCTTTTTTTTAGTCCCTGGATTTTCTATGCTGTCATTAGCAGCAGCAGTGGAGCCATTGCGTATGGCCAATGCGCAAGCCAAGGATGGGCTTTATCAGTGGGAATTTTTAAGCTGGGATAGCTTACCTGTTAGTGCCAGTAATCAAATGGTGACTAACCCAACCATTAATTTGGATCAAGTAAAAACCCTTGATGTATTATTGGTTGTGGCAGGCATTAATGTAGCCTCTTACGGCAATGACAAGTTTTTTTCTTGGTTGCGCCAAGCCTCACGTCAAGTCGACCTTTTGGGCTCTACATCCACTGGCTCTTTATTGCTTGCAAAGGCAAAACTGTTACGCCACAAAACCTGCACCATTCATTGGGAGTATGTGGATAGTTTTCGTGAACAGTTCCCGGATGTGTGGATGAGTGGAGAACTGTATGAATTTGATGGCAGTTTATTTACCTGTTCAGGCGGTTCTGCTGGGCTGGATATGATGTTACAAATTATTGCTGACCAACACGGTTATGAACTAGCACTTTTAGTAGCAGAACAGTATATGCACCCCCATATTCGCCCGCCTCATCAAGACCAACGTATGCGTTTGCAGTCTAGGTTAAATATTAACAACCCAAGGTTGATTAAAGCCATTGACATTATGCGTCAAAATTTGGAAGTGCCCCTTACGTGCCAGGAGCTAGCAGATGCTTCTAATATGTCTGCACGGCAAATGGAACGCTTGTTTAAACAGCACTTGCAGCAAAGCCCAGGGCAGTATTATTTGCACTTGCGGCTAGAAAAAACTCAACAACTTTTACGTCAGTCAAGCTTATCGGTATTACAAATTGCCACAGCCTGTGGTTTTAGTTCTACGTCCTACCTTGCGCGGTGTTATCAAAAAAAGTATTCCTGTTCTCCAAGGCAGGAAAGGGCACGTAATAGTAATCGATGATAGTTATTAAATGCCAAATTATAGAGTGTTTTCTGGCTAGTTTTAAGGCTATGAAAGCCGTATAATTATTATCGTAAAGCCAGGTAATTTTTTTGTATTCAATTGTTTAGTTTACCCCATAGGAGTTCTATTTCTCATGTTTGAGTCGCTGCGCGCTGTGCCTGCTGATCCCATCCTTAACTTGTCAGTACTGTATCGCCAAGACACTAATCCCAATAAAGTCGATTTAGGGGTTGGGGTGTACAAAGATGAGAAGGGGCACACAGCTATTATGGAAGCAGTGTCTCGAGCGCAAGAGCGAATTCTATCTGAAGAAAACACTAAGGCGTATGTGGGTATAGCAGGATCTAAGCAGTTTTGTGATTTATTAGCTCAAGTAACTTTAGGCGCCGACCACAATGTATTAGCAGACAAACGGGTTGCTGTAGCGCAAACTCCGGGTGGTAGTGGTGCTTTAAGAGTGTTGGCGGAGTTTATTAATGTCGCTAAACCGGGTGCTACCGTTTGGGTAGGCAACCCAACCTGGGCTAACCATATTCCAATCATGCAGAGTGCGGGCCTAAAAATCAAACAATTCCCTTACTATGATCGCGCTTCAAAAGAGGTAGATTTTGATGGCATGTTGGCCACTTTAACGGCTGACACCCAAGCTGGCGACGTAGTGCTATTGCACGGTTGTTGCCACAATCCCTCTGGCGCTGATTTAACCTTGGAACAATGGCAAACCACAGCAGAGTTGGTAAAAGCCAAAGGCTTATTGCCTTTTGTGGACATTGCTTATCAGGGCCTAGGCGAAGGTATGGACGAAGACGCAGCAGGTTTGCGTTTAATGGCTAACTTAGTGCCAGAAATGGTGATTGCTAGCTCATGCTCTAAGAACTTTGGCTTGTACCGGGAGCGTACAGGCGCCGCTATGATTATATCTTCTAACGCAGAGCATGCTATTTTAACTCAAAGCCAAATGAACGGTGTTATTCGTGCTAACTACTCTATGCCACCTTCACACGGGGCTTTGGCCGCAGAAACTATTTTGGCAGACCCAAAGCTTAAACAGATGTGGCGTGATGAGTTAAAAACCATGCGTAAACGTATCAAAGACCTGCGTAGCCAGCTAGTAGATGCGATTAAAGCTGAAGGTATAGAGCAAGACTTTAGCTTTATTGAACGTCAAAAAGGCATGTTTTCGTTTTTGGGCATCAGTGCAGAACAAGTCGATCAACTGGTGAACAAACATAGCGTTTATTTAGTGAGTTCTAGCCGAATTAATTTAGCTGGCCTTAATCAGCATAATATTGCTTATGTGGCTAAGTCTATTGCTGCTGTGCTTTAAGTTTTGCAACCCAGTTGTTTGTTTGGACAGGGTCTAAAATGCCGAATATAGATTCTGTACACCGGGCAACGATAGGATGTGCCTGTGATGACTAAAGCTTACGAAGAGTTTGGTAAACAGCAGGGCAAGGTGGTGCTGTTTGCCCATGCTAATGGGTTCCCCCCCGGTACTTACAAGTCGCTATTAACTCAATTAGGCCAAGATTGTCGCATTTTAGCACCTCATCTGCGGCCGTTATGGCAAGACTTATCTGAGTTTCAAACGAGTGCCAACAATCGTGCTGTATGGCAGAGAATGGCGCAGGATCAAAACGACTTTATAGAGCGGCATAAGTTAGCTCCAGTCACCTACTTAGGTCATTCTATGGGTGCTAACATTGGTGTTTTGGCAGCGCAGTTAAAACCCCATTTATATCGCCAACTCATTCTTATAGAGCCCGTATTTCTAAGGCAAACCATTGCTCGTATTATTCGTTTTGGTCCTCAGGCATTAATTAATAAAGCGGCCATCGTGAGTAAGGCTCTGGGCCGCCCAGACCGTTGGGATAATTGTCAGCAAGCTTTCGATTTTCACCGCCCTAAACGAGTTTTTTTGGGCATTAGCGACGAGGTGTTGTGGCACTATATTAATGCCGCTGTGGTGCCCGACGGGCATGGTGTAAAACTCTTTTATAGCAAGTATTGGGAAGCTGCAATGTATGGCAGTGTGCCTAATATGTGGCCTTCCTTAAAGCGTAGTCGAGTACCCATATCTGTATTGCGTGGTGAATCTTCAGATACGGTGGACAAGCTTGCTTGGAGGCGCTGGCAAGCGTTACCCCCATTTGTTGGTCTGCCAGAACACATTCGAGCGATTAACTTTGTTGGTTCTGGCCACCTTTTGCCACTAGAACAGCCACAAAAAGTCGCTAATCAGGTTATGCGGTGTATGCTTTAAGTGACCTATTTAAATCTCATTAACCGAAGGAGTTAACATGGCAGGAGTGAGTTTGCTAGCGTTGCTTGATGACATAGCCGCTTTATTAGATGATATTGCGGTGTTATCTAAAGTGGCTGCTAAAAATACTGCAGGGGTGCTGGGGGATGATCTAGCGGTTAATGCGGAACAGGTTTCTGGCGTTAGGGCCGAACGTGAACTCCCCGTAGTTTGGGCGGTGGCTAAAGGCTCTTTGATTAATAAAGTGATTCTTGTACCTGCAGCTTTACTGATGAGCTTATATGCGCCCTGGCTAATTACACCGGTATTAATGCTTGGTGGCACTTACTTGTGTTTTGAGGGTGCCGAAAAACTACACCAATGGATTGCCCATAAACCTAAAGAGTCTTCTCCGGAAGAACGAGTGAATCAGTTGAACTTGTCAAAGGCAGATCTACTGGCTTTAGAGAAGGATAAAATTAAAGGTGCTATCCGAACGGACTTTGTGCTTTCGGCTGAAATCGTAGTGATCATATTGGGTTCTGTTGCGGATACTAGTTTTACTAATCAAGTAATTATTGTTGCTGGGCTAGCTTTATTTTTTACTATAGCCGTATTTGGCCTTGTTGCTGCTATTGTGAAGATGGATGATGTAGGGCTCTACCTAGTTGAAGCTCAGGCAGCGGGGCGTAAAGGCTACCTGAGTGGATTGCTTGGCCGTGGTTTAGTTAATTCTGCCGCGCCACTGATGCGCACTTTATCTGTGGTGGGCACGGTTGCAATGTTTTTAGTAGGTGGTGGTATTTTAGTCCATGGTTGGTCTTGGCTTTATCAATGGGTTGAGCCCCTCACGAGTCTATGGGCCATGCTCGCTAATTTTACTGCAGGGTTGATAACAGGGCTCTTGGTATTAGGGCTTATTACTGTGATAAAAAAATTGCGCGCTCTAAGCTAACTGATGCCTTTAAGGCCCTTGCTTGCCGTTCAATTCCTTCAGTACACAGGACCATTGCAGCGGCGAAGTACGCCTGGAATAAAGCGTACATAGCTTCATCTACTGCACCGTAATGGCTCACGTAAGATTGCCTTAAACAACTGTGCCAATTGATCTGTGTGTATGCTTTCATCTCTATATTGTGCCAATCAATAGCAAAACTAAGATCGCTAGCGTTCTGGCTATCGACTCCTGTTACCCTAACATGCCCCCGGCGCATTGCTGGCAATTCTCCCGTGGCATAAGATTCATATTTAGCCAAATCAAATAGGGGATGACCTGAGCTAATGCCGGCGACAGATACTGGGTCTATCAGCACCATTTGTGTGGGCCAGTGTTTTAGTGAAGAAAACTTAGGTAGTAATATGTTTTCTAAAAACAAATCACCGTGAAGCCTCACTTGGGGTTGGCCATCGATGGCCTGTAATAATTGGGTTTCACATGCAAGGCGACTAATATTTTTAGAAAGAGGGCAACATTCGTGGTTGTTAATGTTGAGGCTGTCTTGTGTTAAGCAGGCCAGTTCCGTTGATGAGGCCATAGTCTCTGCAGCCTGTTTTAAGGTGTCTAAAACATTAGAAGACAAGACGCAGGCTGCGTTTGATGGCGTATGTAACTGCCCAAACACCCGTTTGCCTAGATGCGTCTGAAACTGATCTGCCTGCTGCTGGTTAAATACCTTAGCTCGCGAAATTTGACCTACATCGACACATTCTTTGTGATAAGCCATGTCATAACCTGGCGCAGGTTGCTCCCAAGATGCAATGAGCCGAGGGAATAAATCAATGAGATGAGGCTCTAAATCTTGTAAGTACTGAGCCTCGGCGCGAAGGTTATCCATACCCCACGGGCCAGCTGATTGGTGCCCTTTAGATTGTTTACGTACCCTTTGTGTACCATCGACCATACTGATGATTTCTGTGCGATCCCAGTAGCCATCCCTTAAAAGAGTATCTACAGTGGCAAGATTTGGACGTGTACTGGTGACCATGGAGTACCTCAGTGGTTGAACTGTAATTCGCTTAAACGCTTGTAAAGGGGAGACGTAACAATTAAATCTTCATGTTTACCTTGTGCCTCAAGTTTACCTTCGTTGAACACCATAATGCGATCAGCGTGCATCACGGTCGCTAACCTATGAGCAATGATAAGAGTAGTGCGGCCTCGCATTAACTCTTGCAGTGCTGCTTGAACCTTGTGTTCGCTGTTTGCGTCTAAGGCGCTGGTTGCTTCATCTAATAATAATATCGATGGGTTCTTCAGCATGGCACGGGCAATGGCTATACGCTGTCTTTGACCACCAGATAACCGAACACCTTGCTCGCCCAAATAGCTACCATAACCTTCTGGTAAACGATCAATAAACTCGTCTGCATACGCTTTTTGAGCAACCTGTTCTATTTGTTTTTGCGTAGCGCTAGGATCACCATAGCGAATGTTATGTGCAACATCTGCACTGAACAACGTGGGTTGCTGTGGAACTAAACCTAAATGTCCTCGGAGATCTTGTGGGTTGAGTTGTTTAATATTATGACCAGCGACTTTAATATGGCCTTTCTTAGGGTCATAAAAACGTTGTAACAACTCAAACAATGTGCTTTTTCCAGCACCAGAGGGCCCAACAATAGCTACTGTTTCACCGGCAGCAACACTAAATGTAATATTTTCTAGAGCAGTTTGGTCTAAACGAGATGGGTAGCTAAAGCTTACACCTTCAAAAGTCAGTGCCAAAGGGCCATTAGCTAATGCTACAGGCACTTCTGGCGAACCGATTTCTGCTTCTTCAGAGAGTAATTCTAACAGGCGCTCTGTGGCACCTGCAGCGCGCTGTAACTCTCCATATACTTCCGATATGGTGGCCACTGCCATAGCAACCATGAGGGCGTAAAAAACAAATGCTGCAAGCTCACCAGAACTGATGTGGCCGCTTGCAACATCCTGAGCACCCACCCAAATCATGCTGGAAAGGCCTGTAAAGACCAACGTCATGGCCACCACGATAAGAATAGAACGTTGTAAAATACGTTTTTTGGCAACGTTAAATGCTTTTTCTACTTCTATGCCAAACGCTGCAGTTTCTTCTGCTTCACGGGTAAAGCTTTGTACTACTTTAATATTTTGAACAATTTCGCCAGCATAAGTACCTATGTCAGCTACTCTATCTTGGCTTAACCGAGAAAGCTTTCGCACTCTGCGTCCATAAAGAATCATTGGGAAGATGATTAATGGAACGCTGGCAAGAACGATTAACGCTAACTTAGGGTTGGTAATAAGCATCATTACTAAACCACCAACAAAGGTTAAGCTGCTGCGAAGGGCCATAGAAATTGAAGAGCCAATAATTGACTGCAGTAACGTGGTGTCAGTCGTGAGTCGAGCATTAATTTCTCCACTACGATTAACCTCAAAATAATAGGGATCTAGGGTTAACAAGTGATTAAATACCGCTAAACGCACGTCGTTGCTTACCCGCTCGCCTAACCATGACACTAGATAAAAGCGAGTAAAAGTGCCAGCTGCCATCAATAAGGTAATTACTGCCAGCACTAGCATGGCTTGGTTTAATCGGCTGGGATCAGCTGAGTCGAACCCTTGATCGATTAAGAGACGAATACCTTGCCCCAGAGCAAGAGAAACTCCAGCCGTCAAAATTAAAGCTAAAGCCGCACCAAACACCATTTTCTTGTAGGGTGTAATGAAGGGCAGTAGCCTCATTAATAATCGTAAATCTTGCTGCTTGTGTGGTGTTTGAGTGGGGTTGTCAGTAGTCATTTTATGCTCAAAAAGTTTACGCCTGAGTACCTATGTGTGGGCAGACTGTCTGTTTACAATTGTGCTAGGTAAATGCTGGGGAAATGGTTAACCAGACCCATGGTTAATTTTATCATCGATAAGCTATACTGCGGTTTAATTCTGTCAAGTTAGTTACTTATAATGCACCTCTCACTGTTAAATTTAGGCAAGGCTCGCAGCCCAATTGGGCTGCTTAAGCTTATGACTTTTGCCATGCCATTTAGTTTTGGTGTGTGGATGGCGTTGTTCAATAATTTTGCTATAGAGCAAGGAGGGTTGAATGGTGCCCATATTGGTGTGTTGCAATCTTGGCGTGAAGTGCCTGGTTTTTTAGCTTTTGGTGCGGTATTTTTACTCGTCATCATTGCCGAACAACGCTTAGCAATATGGTCCTTAATAATGCTTGGTGTCGGTACTGCCTTGACAGGATGGTTGCCAAGTTTTAGTGGGTTATTAGTGACGACCATGTTGATGTCTGTTGGATTTCATTATTACGAAACGATGAAGCAGTCATTAGCTTTGCAGTGGTTTAGTAAGGAAGAGGCACCAGTTGAGTTAGGGCGCTTAATCTCAATTGGTGCAGCATCATCTTTACTAGCTTATGGTTGGGTATGGGCTGCGTTGCAAGTGTTCCATCTGCCTGTAGCATGGGTATATGTTTTTGGTGGGGGCGTAACAATTACTGTAGCGCTTATCGCTTTAGTTGTGTTTCCTCAATATACATCTAAGGTGCCACAAACAAAGAAATTAATTTTACGTAAACGTTATAGTCTTTATTACGCTTTGGTTTTTATGGGTGGTGGCCGCCGACAAATATTCGTAGTATTTGCCGCATTGATGATGGTGGAGCGTTTTGGTTTTGGTGCTGATGAAGTAGCATTAATGTTTTTAGTGAATGGCCTTTTAAGCATGTGGCTAGCACCAAAAATAGGGGGCTTAGTGGCCCGGTGGGGTGAAAAACGGGCCCTGACTGTCGAATATATTGGTTTAATACTTGTGTTCTTGGCTTATAGTGTTGTGGAGTGGGCGCCCTTAGCGGTGCTTTTATATTTACTAGACCATGTGTTGTTTGCTATGGCTATTGCACAAAAAACCTATTTTCAAAAAATCGCAGACCCTGCTGATATGGCGTCTACAGCAGGCGTTTCCTTTACCATTAATCATATAGCCGCTGTAGTGTTACCTGCGCTAATGGGGCTCTTGTGGTTAGTTTCACCTTCATGGGTATTTATATTGGGTGCTCTCATGGCTGCTATCTCACTAATGTTAGCTCGCTGGGTCCCCTCTAAACCCACTAGTGGCAAAGAATGGCAAAACCCTTTTAGTGCAAAACCAAGCTAAGTGAGTTGGGTATCTGGGTGGGCTTGCTGAAACGCACTTTGCTGGTTGCACCAGATTACTCGTTGATTAATGTTAGGGTAGGGTGTCATATCTAGTTTAAAGCGGTTGGCATTAAATACTTGTGGCACCAACAAGGTATCTAATAAGTTAGCTTGGTTATTTTGTGTATTAGTATCAATGTAAGCCTCAATCGTATTGAAGGCAAGTTTGATCCAGTGGTAATACCACTCCATTTTTTCGGTTTCATTGTGAGCCATGTCATCAACAAGGTAGCGCAGTACACGAAGGTTGTTGAGTGGGTGAATATCACAAGCGATTGTATAGGCCTGCGCTCGAAGTTGTGCTTTTTCCAGGGCGCCTTTAGGCAATAGTGGTTGCTGTGGGTAGGTTTCATCCAACCATTCTATAATGGCAATAGACTGGCTGATCACTTGGCCATCAACGCTTAAGCTAGGTACGAGCCCCTGTGGGTTTTTTGCTAAATATAAATCACTGTGTTGCTCCTGATTAAGCAAGTTAATTAGCACTTGTTTGTAGCGAATACCTTTTAAATTAAGTGCAATCCTCACCCGATAAGCCGCAGAAGATCGGGGGTAGTCGTATAAAATAATTTCTTTGCTCATTTCATTAGGCCATACTCATGGAGATAAAGGCTGATATCCTCTATGCTATCAGACATTGTTACTTATGCAACTAAATGACCTATCACTTATGCCTATAGACCCCTCTAACGTTAGTCTCAATCTTGACCGGTTTTTGCCATACCGATTAAACCGCTTAGCTCACAACGTGGGGGTTTCGCTTGCAACTATATACACTGATGCCTTTGGTATTAGTCGCTCTCAATGGCGGGTTATGGCGCTATTGGGCCAACATCAAAGGCTTACTGCAAAACAGATTTGTAACATGACTCATATGGATAAAGTAAAGGTGTCTCGTGCTGTAAACGGTTTGGTGAAATTGAATTATTTACAAACCACACCAGATAAAGCTGACAAGAGGGCTGTGTTACTAACCCATTCTGTAGAGGGAAAAGAGCTCTTTCAGGTCATGGTGCCGCAGGTCCAAGCTTGGGAAGAGGACTTTCTGAAAAAGTTGTCAGTACAAGAGATTAGCCAGTTAGCCACTATTATTGACAAGCTTGACCCGTCTAATGAGTATTAAATTTAACGCTGAAGAAAAAGCTGATTGAATAGGTCGATTACAGAATTATTGCGACACAGAATTAGACCAAAAACTAGGCAGCTTTGAAGCCGAATTTCTAATGGATTTTATAAGCAAAACCATGGCGTCATTTTATTACAATCGTAGTCTCTACGATGCCCCAGCTCTATTACAGGAGCAATTAGAATATGTTGGAGAATTAATTTTTCAGTTAGAAAAGACACCACCCAAAAATACTAGTTTGCCCAGTGGTGGCTAATGTCATTAAATAATGGGTCATGAATGTTTAATTTGTTTAGGTAAGATAACGTATTGTTAAAATAATCGATATTACTACCTCGGCCGCCATGGGCTTGGCCTATCATACTGGCACACTGAGCGGCGTCAAAATCAACGTATTGTTTGTGCTGCTTATCTGCAACAAAGGTAATGGCAGTCACCGTTCCAGTATCAGTAGTTACTTGGCACTTATGTGGCTGGTAAAACATGGTTACCATTTCTCGTAACCACAAGTGTTTAAAGTCTTCCTGTTTAGATGTTTTAGAAATACGAAATGCTACGCCTTCGCAATAGCCACCCTCTCGCAACGATAACACTAATCCGGGACACTCTTGAGTGCCTCGATGAACTGTAGACAATGAATTGAAGCCTCTTTGTAAACCGTCAACTTTTCCTTGCCGACTCTCCACCACCTGCATTTCTGGGTTCCACAATAAAGACCCATAAGCAAAAACCCATAATTCCTCAGGCAAAGGGTTCTTTACTAGGTAGCAATCTAGGGCATCTAGGATATGTTTTTTTGGGTAGGGTGCCATAACTCTTCCTGTATATAAAAAGCCTGCTTCAATAAAGAAGCAGGCTTTATGCTGTCATATTAAAGGCGTGTTGCCAAGCCTTGGTATTACTATAAATTTAATTCCTAGTAACGTCGCCTTTTGCTGCAAAGTCAGCAGCTTTTAATGGGCTACGGCTAGAGATATAGTCCTTGAGAACTTCGGCGTCTACAAACCCTGAGTTTACAAAGTTAGCGTGGTCTGACAAGCGAGGATAGCCATCGCCACCCGAAGCCATGTAAGCGTTAATTGCTAAGCGGTAGGTTTTATTTGGTTCAACAAGCTTACCTGCAACAGTTGCACTAATAATGCTATTGCCATTCATAGTAATTTCTACACCTGCAAACTGAGCAAAGGCGCCGCTGCCAGATTCTTTATTAGCGGCGACTTCAAGGTAAGGCATTAATTCAGCACCAGTTAAATCGACGTAAGCCACAGCGTTTGCAAAAGGCTGTACTTTAAGTACGTCTTTATAAGTGATGTTGCCCGCTGGCATATCGTCGCGGATACCACCAGAATTCATGATGCCTAAATCGGCCTGTACTCGAGCCATTTGCGCTAAGGCAATGAGGTTGCCTAGGTTGGTTTCACTAGTACGAACTTGCTCACGAGCTCCAACAAATACCTCATCAGCATTGCCAATAACCTGCATTAGCTGCTCTTGGCCTTTGTTCTGATACGGCTCTAGCATCGCTTTAAGGGTTTCATCAGCTACGATTTCTTTATCAACAAAGACTCTTACCTTTTCACCATCGATGACTACTTTCTTCTTTAGGTTAACTGGGATCAACTGATAGTTAATTACAGAAATCTCACCATTACGTACTTGTAGATCTAAACGGCCTACGTACTTCCCCCATTCCTTAGCTTGTATGATTAATGTATCGTTTTGTACATCGGGGCTAAAGGTTGCGGTTTGACTGTGGCCGCCAACAATTACATCTAGGCCATCTACGGCCTTGGCTAAGGTTACATCACCGGGAGCGTTACCTCCGTTTTGACCAAAGCGGTAGTGGCCCATGTGGGTAACTGCGATGACTAAGTCGCTGTTAGCAGCTAATTCAGGAATAATTTTTTTCGCCACCTCAACCGGTGATTGAATTTCTAGGCCACCTAAGAACTCAGGATTACCAATACGCACAGTATCTTGCGTAGTGAAGCCGACCACAGCGACCTTAAGGCCGTCTAAGTTAAACATTTCGTGACTCTTAAACAGAGGCATGCCAGTGTCTTTATTTAATATGTTAGCTGACAAAAACGGGAAACGCGCCCAATCATGTTGTTGGCGTAACACAGAAATTGGATTATCGAACTCGTGGTTACCAAGAGCCATTGCATCGTAGGACATGTAGTTCATGCCCTTAAAATCTGGTTCTGCATCTTGTAGATCAGATTCTGGCACGCCAGTATTTATATCGCCACCTGATAAAAGTAAAGTATGGCCGCCGTTATCAGCTACTTCGTCACGAATGCCTTGAATTAAAGCAGCACGAGCAGCCATTCCATATTCGCCGTTGCGGTTGGGCCAAAAGCGACCGTGGTTATCATTAGTATGCAATATAGTTAAATTATAGGTCTGGTCAGTGGTGGAAGCTAAAGCATTTTGACTAGCAAAAGCCAAACCTGCAATACAGCTTAACACCACACCACGCTTGATAGAATTGATCTTAAGGTTCTCAATTTTTTATTAGAATAATCTCTGTTAAACATTAACAGAACGCCATGGACTTAATTAATTTTACAAGCAATGAAAAAAATTACAATGCGTGATAGTGGATTTTATTAAACTAAAGTCGAGTATGGTTGTTAACCCTACTTGCAGTTTATGTGGGGGCCGCAAAGTAAAATAATTACCATGTTAATGGTCGTCTCACTATGAAAATGCCTTACTTATCGGCTTGTATGCACTTTTATTAGTGAGATATTTCCTTTATTTAACCCTCTATCGGTACACTCATGCCTGTCTTGGTTCGACTCATGACAACTGAAGTTCGAAAACGTTTAACGTTGTTATCCTCAAAAAATAAACGATGGGTAAGTCTTTCAAAATCGTCTACATCTTTACCTAACACAACCATAGCGAAATCTGCCTCACCTGTTATGTAGTAACACTGTTGAACCTGAGGTTCTGCCATAACTTTTTTACGAAATGAATCCAATTGGTAGGATTTCTCCTGCTCCATTTCAACGGAAATTAGAAATGTCATACTGTAGCCTGCAGCCTCTTGAGAAATTAAGGCGGTTTCTCGCTCGATAATTCCAGTGGAGCGAAAGTGTTTTATTCGTCTTTGAACCGTTGCTACTGACAATCCTGTTTCAGACGCAATAGACTCCAGTTTTTCTCGTGAATTTTCTTGTAACAAATGGAGTATTTTTCGATCACTATGGTCCAAGCTTTTCATTTAATTCCCTTCAACTCAATGTT
>Ga0209071_1000359_pt1 | contig 23724 bp, 18 predicted proteins | sample CoawatmetaG10DNA_2_FD_187513 | JGI IMG/M metagenome (GOLD analysis project Ga0209071, IMG submission 187513) | Marine microbial communities from the West Antarctic Peninsula - Coastal water metaG108-DNA (SPAdes) (version 2) | ecosystem: Environmental > Aquatic > Marine > Coastal ... | reverse complement strand
GCGTGATCTGTGCCCACAACGTGAAACCAGCGCTTACCGAGATCAATTCCGAGAGTGATCGTGCCCATGATCGGCTCCTGAAGTGAAAGTGCCACGATAGAACAAGCGGGCGGACCATTCCATTAGTATCCGATGCCTTGTTTGATGGTCGGCGCCTGCGCGCGTTGACCGTGGTGGACAACTACACCAGAGAAAGCCTGGCCATCGAAGTCGGCCAAAGCCTGAAGGGGGAAGACGTTGTGCGAGTGCTTGACGCAGTGGTTGCCGAGCGCGGCGCGCCTCAGACCATCAAGGTGGACAATGGCAGCGAATTCATCTCGAAGGCGATGGACCGGTGGGCATACGAGCATGGCGTGGAACTCGACTTCAGCCGGCCAGGCACGCCGACCGACAATGCCAAGGTGGAAAGCTTCAACGGGCGGTTCCGGCAGGAATGCCTGAACGAGCACTGGTTCTTGTCCTTGGACGATGCTCGGAGCAAAATCGCCGACTGGCGGAGGTACTACAACGAGAGCCGTCCCCACTCCGCACTGCAGTGGGCGACACCCGCCGAATTCGCCTGTCAGGCAAGGAAAAACACCTCGGCGGACGAATCAACGACGCCGGAAATCTCCACTTCTGGACGGTACTAATTCCGGTGTAGGGTCAGCCCAAAACGACCGCGCCGTCAAAAGGTATTTCCATCCTCAAGGAAAGCCGTTCCCGAGTTACGGACAGTTCAGATATCACGTCAACAAAGCATACGATCAAGACCAGGTGAACCGTTCCGTCTACGGCGAAGCTCGCGCACGCAACGGACGTCCGCCCGAAGGCAAATTCTCCCATGCGGTTGCCAACTTAATGGAAAAGTTGGAAGCTGACGGGCGATTCACGAACGACTATCCGACGTCGCCATACTGCAAGACGTTACTGCAACCACTGTGTGTCGTCGCTATTGTTGACGTTGCATCCTCTTGCAACGTAGGCGTCGGCTTCTCCCTGAATAGCGAGACATCAGAAGCGTACCGAATGGCGCTGTTCAGCATGGCCATTCCGAAGAAGCGCTTCGCCGAGCTATTTGGGCTCACGCTTCACGACGGTGATTGGGACTGCGAAGGTCTTTCGCCGTTCCTAATCTCGGACAATGGTCCAGGAAAGAAGTTGCTGGCGGGCAAGTTCGACCAGATCGGTATTCCCATGCGGGAGTGCACTCCCGCATGGGCTCCAAAATCCAAGGCCACCGTAGAAACCTCGCATCCCCGAGATATCGAACTGGAGGGCGCGCCAACTTACGTCCAAAGTGATCTTAGCCCTGTTCAGATGGCAGTGCGCGAGATCGACCGCGTGGTGAGGGACAACCACAAGCGCAACGTATTGGCGAAGCTGACGCCCGACATGATCGCTGCGGGCGTGCTACCTACAGCAGCTGGAATGTGGAATTATTTATCTGCCCGCGGGCGCACAGATGCGATCCCCATTAGTTTCGAAAGGGCTGTTCGATCCTTTCTGTCACCCACGAAATTCAAGCTCAGGAGCGACGGAGCCTACTTGCGACACCGATGCTTCAACTCCGTTGCGCTGCGGGAGACGGGGATCTTTCAATGTCTCTCAAACGGGCAAACCATCGACGTTCGAGGTTACATTTTGGACATGTGTGTACGCCACGTCTGGCTTGATATTAACGGACGGATCATCGAGGCTGACTTAGTGCTTGCGATACGCGACTCGTACGATCCGCTCGCATTCATCGAGCTGCAAGACCTTGCATGCCAACAGGCGATTCTGGAATCGGAGCTCCGTGAGCACAGACATGCCGCTGACAGCGAAAGCCGGAAGCGGTTCGAAGAGACGACAGGTAAGAAACAAGATGCGGGCAAACGAAAGAGCGGCCGCCCCAGCCCCCGATCGAAAACGTCCCAGCAAGCCAGAAAGGAGGCCGCTGTCGGCACCGCACATCGGAGCGTACGATGAATACCATCAGACAGGACCTTTATGATCGACTTGCTCCTTTGCTAGATGACTCGGTCATTGCTGCGAAAACGCGTATCCGCCCGCCAGCAGCAAACGCTATCGCGGGTGAGCCACCTGCTGCTGCCGAGGAAAGGCTGCGAATCGCGCTCAAGAGTGTGTTCGTACCAACAGCCCAAGTACGTCAGATCATCAAGCAGCTGGTTGGAGGATCGATCGGCTTTTCTGCTACCCGTTACCAGGACAGCCTTGAATATCTTGGCCTCGTGTACAACCGCAATTTCGCCGATGATTTTCCGGACGCATCGGCGATTTGTCTCACCGGCTTGGCAGGATCCGGGAAGAGTGCATTGACACAAGCCATCGCCCGACTGCTTCAGATTGAAGAGCCCATCGCCGTTGGCGGCGGCCATGATCCGTTTCTCGCAACGCACTGCATCAATTTGAGTTTTCGAACTCACCCCACGGTAGCGGCATCGCTAAGGAAATGCGCCTATCCGGACGAGGAGTCTGCGCCGGCTCGAGCCCGACTAGACGAGCTCACGACGCATGCGAGATGGCGGGCATTTCGCGATTTCTCAGTCTTGATGTTCGCCGACGAGTGCCAGTTCATCACCCACGGGAGCACCTCAAGCGCGAAAGCGACGTCCACATTGCTGACACTGCTGGGACTCAACGTGCCGCTCGTGTACGTAGCCAACTACAGCCTATGTCATACCTTGAAAACGCGCCCCCAGCAGGACCAACACCGTCTGCTGTCTCGGCCCATCGTTCTCCAACCGGAGAGCGCGGGGACAGAGGACTGGCTCGATTACTTGGAGGAGTGCAAACGCGTGGCCGGTGGTTGGTTTCAGGTGCCAGTGCCGAAGTGTGAACGCGAGATTTTCCAGATGACGTTCGGCTTGAAACGAATCGTGATCGATCTCATTTGCCTTGCGTATCGCCATATGAGGCAAGAAGGTCGCTCGTCAGTCACCATCGAGCATCTGCGAAAAGCCTATCTTACAGCCGACAACCTACATCGATCTGAGATCGAAGCGCTCCTCGCGCATATGGTCAACGGCATACAACCACGCAAGGACTTGCTCTGTCCGTTTGAGGTGGCATCGCCTCTTGCATCCGTGGCTGCTCAAATGCGGGAAGAGCAGCAAAAGAAGATCGTCGAGTCTTACACTGAGGACGCTCTGACCGTGCAGGAGCGTAAGACGCTGGACGGGCTGAAGAAGGTGGACGACTCTGTTGGCGCGGAGAACAAGCCAGCCAAGAAGTCACCCAAAAAGTTACCTCAAATATCCGTGGAGGTTCTCATGGCCGGCGAGGCAAAAATGCGTGCGATGGCGGGAGCAAGGTGAACACTCATGGGGACGCCAGTTTTGACAACGGAGTCAATCCAAACACCGTAGAAATCATGGCACTCAAAGAGCCGAACCCTACGTCCGCCCTCCCCCTATCGCCAGCAGGAGCAGAGCTTGCGCGACGGCTCGGCCTCCCCTTGGCCGCCAGAAGTGCGGCCACGTACCAGCGCGCATTTCTCGAAAGCTACGTTCCTAACGCCTCTTGGCTGATACCACCGGAAGTGGCAGAAGATCTTTATCGCTTGGGGCATTTGAGCGAGACTCGGCCCCCAGGCGCCTACGCCCGCAAGGTATTCGCGCAGATGCTTGTCGACCTTTCCTGGAATTCATGTCGACTGGAGGGCAACCAGTACAGCCGGCAAGCGGTCAAGGAACTCTTTAATGGCGCGGACGCCTCCTGCGACGTCGACACCGTGATGTTGCTTAATCACAAGGTCGCCATCGAGTTCCTCGTAGAGGGCGTCCCGCAAGAGGGGCTCTCTACTTGCATCGTCAAGAACCTGCACGCGGCACTCATGCAAGACCTCTTGCCGGACAGCCGCTTGCTTGGCGCGATTCGCAAGACCCCTGTCGGCATCACCGATACACGCTACGTACCAATCCGAAACCCTGAGGTTCTGGAGCAACTGCTAGATTTGGTCATCGCTAAAGCTTGCCTCATCAGGAACCCGATCGAGGCCGCCCTATTCCTCTGGGTGCACCTTGCATATCTGCAGCCCTTTCTCGACGGCAACAAGCGCACCAGCCGCCTGGCCGCCAACATCCCCCTACTGCTTCACAATTGCGCGCCGCTCTCATTCGAGGATGTCACTCCTATTGACTACGCGCGTGCGATGCTCGGTGTTTACGAGCTTCAGAATGTCGCGCTCGCTGTAGACCTGTTTTCGTGGACCTATCGGCGTTCCGTACATATGTGCGACACAGAGACTGACGCTCCCTCAGCGAAGAGCGACTAACGTCGCGCCAGCAGCGTTCGGACGACACTGAGTTGACTACGTGGTGTCCCACATTGGGAGATGGCATGCTCAGCCTGACCTTCGCCATGCAGCCCTTGGCCGGAGCTTTTTTGCCCGGCCGCGACATGAAGCCCTAACGCATCTAAAAAAAGATGCGAATCGCTTGTTGCCGCGCGCGACTCTCTGCGCAGTCATCCCTGGACACGTTTCGCTCCTGATAGTCGCGAAGGAATGCGGCCCAACTGCCGTGTATACATGACACGGCAATCATCAGGTCCAAAACGGACGACCGGAACTCGGATCCAAGCATGCGCCTCGCCATTGAGGCAGCTTGCCGCTCGCCTTGAACTCCTCGCATTGTGGGGGCGGAAGAGGAAGGCTCACATGCCTGCATTAGAAGCTGTGCGCACTTGTGGAAATCTAGTTTGCCGGTATCATCCACGGCGCCAAGTTGCACGGCTTGCTTCGCCAACACACTGCAGACGCGGCATCGATCAAGAGCCAGTTGTGGTGCGCTAGCAATATAGCTGGCCGAGTTCTCGGCAACTCGCACCCATGAGCGCCAGACGCTCGGGTTCATTCCCGTCGTCGCTGGCAGTGAGCGCAGATGCTCCGGCTCGGGAAGACAAAGCGCCTCCCACACGCCTCCGCCCTGCCTACGAACACACTCGAGCAGCAAAGAACGGTGTTTGGGGCACATCCAGACGCTTGGCAATTGGTGCAGTCGATGCCAGTAGGCAACGCCGAAACTTGCTTGGTCCTCCGCCATGCATGCAACGCAGGCTTTCAGCGGGTGATGAGTGCCAAACCGTCCAGTGAGCTGTCCGAGCGGATAGCGAAAGGACTGAGGCTTGTCGGACGTGAGACTTGCCCATACATCAGCCCGAATCGCGGCACTCGCGAGTGGCAAGTAGTACGGCAGAACGGTGTGCTGTAACAGAATTTCTCCGGCTGAGCCATACCTGCCATGGGTCGCCACCATAAAGGATCCGGGGACGCTCGGCATGTTCGCCTCTGGCCCCAGTCGAGCCAGCCCAAAAGCATCGCGACAGGTCTCAGTGGTCCTCATGTTTCCGGACAGTTGATGCTGCCGCGACACCAAGCTGAATAGTGTCTCGTCCGGCAACCAGCCGCTCACCACCAGGCCAATAGACATCGTGCTCATACGAGCAATTGGCAAGGACTTCACGGAAGTCCTTTACCGTTGCCATAGCAGCCACACAATAAGCAACGTAGGCTTGATCGTCAGGATTGGCGAACCTGCCTACTTGTCCTTCTGCGGAGGGACTCGATGGTGACTCTTGCTAAGAATAGACTGAGCGCGTGGTATGTGGCCATCGCTCGCGACCGATGGTAGGCCATCGAGCAGTTCCGCTGCTGTTCGTCGTCCTTCCGTCTTCCCCATAAGCGAAAGAAGCTGGTTCTGGCCAAGGAGCACAAACGGCTCCCCTCTATGGGTTATCACCTCAATGGACCCGTTCCTGATGCGGTCGAAAACCGCGGCGTGGCTATTTCGGAAGACGGAAATGGAGGTGACCACGGCGGGGAGATCTTTTGCATCAACGCGCGCCGCGAGTCTCCGAAGTGCTGTTTGGAAAAAGATTCTTTCCCACTCCGAAGTGTCTTTGCTTGCTCTTCGTGTGATTGGCGGTTTGGGCATGGCTTGGTCACCTCCCGTTAGCAATCTCGCACGATTGTATCGCCGATGCGCGCACCGGATTCTTGGCATGTCGCCTGCCTATATTGTGTGATTGCGTCAGGCGCTTTGCTCTCTCGGTGAACGGTATTCGCAGTTTACGAAAGGCCCTTCTGCTCACGAATTCGATCGAGCCCCCTTTGATATGTCAAAGGAAAAGATGGTTGCCATCTTGCCTGATCAAGCTTTCTACATGACACCTTCAGTGGCCGCGAAGCATGAAAAATTGCTACTCCTTCGCTGACGCGTACGATACCGAGGAGGAGATACCGCGCTATGTACTCGACGGCGTACTCGGCAGCGGCGAACCATGATTCTCTGGAGACCGCTGCTATGAAGCCGACCTTCCTTGAGTGCCAAAAGCTTAAAAAAGAGTTTGCCAACGAAGTCGACCGAATGAAGAAATGCTTGCAGGACGCCGGCGCGACAATAACCGACGACGAGGCTGTTCTGGCGTGGGCCGCGTACTCTGACGATCTTTGCGCCGGCTGGTTAGCTCTTCCTGAAGACGATGCGACCTTGAGAGAGACCCTAATCAAGTACATGCCAAGGGCCAAGCCTCACGTTTGGCGTGTGACCAGTATTGAAGCAGGTGATGGAAGCGGCGATTTCTTTGTCCCTCTGCCTTCCCATCTTCTCGTTCGGCTAGGTTGGGAGATCGGGACCGAGTTGTCGATTGAGCAGGCGGACGACGGATCATTGGTGCTACGGCGCATCTAGGTTCATGGATAAGCGCGATGCTGTATCCATCGCCGGGCTCCAAGCTCTCACATGTATACCCGTACCGCTTCCGGTTCGAACTGGCAATGCGTATTGCACGGCAATAAGGTGGCTTTTGCTCGATAGATGCCTGCCACGAGAAGGCTAGTGATGTTGAGACCGACATCAGGTGTCGGCATCCTCCTCGTCCATGCGACGCCCCTCTTCGAGTTGGCGCTCGATTTCGCGGACCGCATAGTCGCGCAACTCGCGGTACAGATCGAATGTTGGATCGCTCTTCGCCAACAGTGCGAGTCGCTGTTCTGACATCGCCTTGAGTTCGAGGTCGAAGTGGAACGGCTGCCCCGGCGCGCCGGAGCGCACACCACTCACGCTAGCCGCGAAGATTGCTGACGAGAGGTCCCTGTGAGTTGTGCGGCCGACGCTCCGCGCAGCCTTGAGCACGCGCGCGACGAAGCCTTCGTGGAAGTAGACAAAGCGTGGGCCGGCCTCGCGAACGATCGCTGTGATGACCTTGAAGTGCTCGTCGGTGCCGCCGGCGAGCCAATCCTCCAAGGCAGCGACGCAGGCTGCGTCGTACGGACTGCACAGCGCCTCGATAAGCTCAGCGAAGCGGTAGCTGAAGGCGTAGTCGCCAATTCTGCCGCGCGCCCAATCGAGCAACCCGCGGAGTATCTCCCGCCCTTCGGGAAGCGATAGAAGGTCAAGTGCATCGCCCCCCCCTAGGACACCCCCAAGGGGTTGCATTCCCCAGTCTCCGCTAGCGATCGCGCCTTCGATACGCGTCTTCGCGAGTTCGATGACCGAATCTGGCACCCGGCGGATGGCTTTTTTCAGGAAATCATTGGTCCAGTACTCGTCTAGTCGCGTCGCATGTCGTAGCCCGTCGACCAACCTCCGTAGCTGGTCGTCGCGAATCATTTCGAACGGGATCGTGTCTTCATGGACGATCCACATGAAAAAGTCGCGCGCGTAGCGCAGCGCGCAGTCCACGTCGACGCTTGTGATGAGTTCGATCGCCAGCCACTTGTCGTTCCGCGCCACTTCGTGCGTGATGTGAGGCGTGTACCGGAGGACCGGTCCTTCGTGGCTGGCGAAAATTCGTCTGAGCGTCCGGAGATCGAGGGCCGAGTACGGGGCGAGGTTCGTCGCAAAAAGATAGCCTTCGGCGACAACCTGCAGATGCGTGTCATCCGTGGCGAGCATGCTATCCACCAGCGCTGAGGTCTCCTCTCTCGCGCCCATCAGCAAGAAACTTAAAGCGCATCCCGTGTGGGGCGATAGCTGTGAGTTCTTTCCACGCAGATGCGCTTGCACGAGGTATCGTGCAAGCGGGAGGTTCGACTCAAGCAGGCGAGCAAGGAACAGTCGTGCCGCCCCGTGATCTGGTGAGCCGCTTGCCTGACCGATGTCCTCCAAGCGATCATGCAGGAACTGCGCGAGTTGCGCCGGCTCCGAGTAGCGTGCGCCAAGCTCGCTGCAGAGTGCGTTGACGTCAGCATCGTGCTGCGGTCGGCCAACATTCTCTTCGATCGGCCATGTGTTCGTGCCCCAGGCATCCATGAGGGCACGGGTCGTGCGTGTGTCAAGATCGCGATCGAGGTGCTCGAAAATCCGTCTTGCCGTTGGCCGCGTACGCTCCGGGCCGTAAAGGGCATGCCAGGAAACGGATTCTGCCACCCTGACCAGAACCGGTGCGGTCACGATCACCGTGCCGAGCAACGCATCGGTCTTCTCAAGCGTCTGGAGGAATTCGTCACCCCAGGAGTCGAAGTCCCCCGGCTGCGCGGCCATGGGGGCACGGAGGGCGTTGGCAAGATGCTGTGCTGCGAGAAAAGCGCGGCGCTGATTCGTATTTGATAGGCTGGAGAGTAGCTCGGCGATGATTCGCTGCCGCACCTGACTGACCCTCTCGCGCTGAATCGAGAAGGTCGAGAGCGTGATTTCGCGGCTGGACGCAGCGGAGGTGAAATGTCCTTCGGTCGCGAGGGCGCCCTTGAGCACCTCGAAGGGCGTGTATGGACCCTTCCAGCTCTCCGGATAATCGAGCAGGGATAGCGCGAAATCGACCACACCCTCGACGAACTCGATTGGTTTCCGTGGATCCGGCGTCGCCAGTTCCGTCAGCAATCGGATGGCGTGGTTCGGATGCTGGTGCGTCGGGCGCTCATCGTGTTGCCCGACCTCCCACAGCAGTGAGCAGGCGTCGGCGAGGTGGCTGAGGTTGTATGTCGCTCCTTGGATGATGCGGCACACTTCCTTGTCCTGACCATGCCCCTCGTCGATCAGCCGTCGCGCAAGGGTGAGGGCTTGCCGAGGCTGGAAGTACGCTGCCGCGGCAGCAGCCTTGACCTGGGCATTTGCATAGTCGTCTGCCCAGACGAGTTGCGACCACAAGCCATTGAGCAGCGTACTTTCAGAAGTGTCTCCCTCGTTTCGCCGCCAGTCGAGACGACCGAGGTTCAGGAGTATGTGTTCTTTGTGCTCGGGTATCGACTCGGAAAAGAGCCTCTCGGCATAGCCGTTCGATGCGCCACTTGGCGTGATACACGCGGTTTCGATGATCGAGTCGGCTAAGAGGTCGGGCGAAAGCCGGTACCTGGCGCCGCGCTTGAAGAGCACTCCTCCGTCGACGAGTTGCCCTACCAAACGGGACGCGTCGGGAGCCTCGACTCCCTCTACGCTCGCGAGAAGTTCGAGCACGTGCTTGTCATCTGGGACGACCGGCTGGATGAGTGCCAGCACCCGAAGAATTTTGTGCACACGATCTTGCTCTTTCCCTTGTGCAATGCCTTGCGCGATGACCTTCTCGTAGTGCTTCAGCACCATTGTCCGGAAGACTTCGTTCGAGGCGAAGAGCTCTGGATGTACTCCCTCGTTGGCGACGACCTGCGCACCGACGACGACAGCGAGGGGACTGTCATATGCAGCGGAAGCGATCGCGTCCGCTGCATCTGTTGGCGCCCCAAGCTTGTTCAGCACTTGCGTTGCCAAGATGACCCCATCCCGCTTCGTCGGCTTGGTTAGCGTGATCGACCTGGTCAGGTTTCCGGTCAGAGCGTAGCGCGCAAGCTCCCCCAACACGACATCGCTCCAATATGGGCGGTAGACGAGGAATAGGCGCGCCTGCGAGCGGGCGTCAGCGACGTAACGGATGAGTTGGACTAGGTCGCTGCGGTCATGAACATCATCAACGATGAGAAGTTTCTCGCCGGCCCCAAGGTCCTCGAGGCTCTTCGCCGTGATTTCCTCGGTCGGCGAGGCTACGACCATGCGGACTTCCGGGTGCTGAACGGCGTACGCCTCCAAGGCAGCGCGAAGTACCCGCGATTTCCCCTCGCCGGCGCGACCAATGAGGCTCACCGCGATCACGCTTCGATCAGCGAGGGCGCGTGCGAGGTCGTCGAGTTCCGCCGCCCGGCCCACGAGTTCCCAGCGCTGATTATTGAAGGGCCGACCGTCTACGAGCAGCGGCGCAAAGAATTCGTCAACCGATTGCCAGGGCCCCGCCGCTAGTTCGCCGGTTAATGCGAAACGCTGTGTCGGGAAGTAGATGTCGGCGATGCGCACCTGCTCGCGCTTGGGCAGATTACGGAAGATTCGAGTGATGTCGATTTGGTCCCACAAATCCCACCCTCGCGCACGCCCGATTTCGTTGCGGGCATCGGGACTGGCCACGCGAGAGAGGAGGATGTGCTTCTTCTTCGCGGCAATCGTCTGGGCCTTGATTGCCTTCTTAACCTTGTCCGGACCGAACTGCGACTCGCGCTTGCACTGGTACGTATACAACTCGTCGTTCTCGAACCGCGCCTCGATATCGATCCCATATTGCTTGTGTCCCGTTTTCCCGGCGGGGTGCACATCCGCTCTCCCATGAAGGTGGGTCGAGAGAAGATCGAGGCAGAAGTACTCGAAGCTGTCGGGCAGCAGGCCGTGAAGCGGAAGCGGTCGATCGAAGGACACTGTCGTTGCTTCGGGGGTGTAGCCCGCCGCATGCGACAGCTCCGTCACATCAGCCTTGAGTGCCGCCGCCAGCTTCGTGAGCTCGTTAGCTCGCGGTCGAGATGTTCCTGCTTCCCAGCGGCTGACGGTTTGTTGGGAAGCGCCGAGTTGATGGGCGAGTTCGGCCTGAGTCACGAATCCCGCCGCAGTTCTGAGCGCCCGGATTCGCTCCCCTAGGGTTGCATACCGCAGCTCGTTTCCCATACTCATTTAATGTGTACGATCGATGACACACATAGTAGGCGTACGGCGAGTGGAATTGCAAGAAGCCACGGCCGACATCCCAAAGGCTTGCCCAGGCAGCGGAGGATAGGCTCGCTAGCGCGCCTCACCACACTAGCCTTGGTGCGTTCGCATAGGGACTAAGAAGGGCGCAGCAGCAACAAGTGCGGCAACGTGACTGGAGCCAAAAGGAAAAGGATGACCGACGACGATTGGGTGACCGAGCTAAAACGACAGGTGGAGTCCGCAGAGCAGGAGGTGTCGACTGCGGTCGTGTTGCACGAATCGTGGAAACCAACTGTCCAAGACGCCGAATTGTTGGAGCGCATGGGGGAGTCGTTTGCTACGCACACCTTCAACATCGTTCGATGGGCTTTGCGCCGAGAAGTGTTACTTGCCTTGCTTCGCGTCTGGGATACGCATCAGAAAGCGGTTGATGTTGCACGGATCATTGCCGAACTACGAAAGCCCCATGCAGTGGAAGCACTGATTTCTTCCCGGAACGATCAGTCCTCACCGTTATCCCACCACCTTGCAGAACACCTTCGCGGATACTTGCCTGAGAAAATCGAGCGCGCGGGTGCATTGGTCGACAAGTACAAGACCAAAGGCGGCGGAGCTGCAGAAGTCATGACGAAGCTACTAAGGCAGCGCAACGTCTCTTTGGCTCATCGTCAGTCTGGACCACAGAAGGCGACGGGCAGCAATGCCACGGACAGGGAGATTGAGACCTTCTATCAGGACACGTGCCGAATCATCGAATACCTGATGAGCATTGTGCGCGCAACGGCCCTGGATATGACCGACACTGCGAGCGTCTATGCGCATCATGCTCGGTTCTTTTGGGCGGCGGTACGAGGGGAACGAACGCTGGGGCATCCAAGCTATCGCGAGCCCATTCGGCAAGAGCGCACCGGAGCACGAAGCCATGAAGCCGATCTATAGCGAGAGACAGGAACGGATGAGGCTGTTTTCCAATGATGTGGACAGAATGCGACCATGCCTGAAAGAGGCCGGTACCTGCAGTGACACCAAACGCTCAGGGCGCGAAGGAGGTACATTTTCTCAATCACACTTCCCCGCAAAGGCTTGTCACGCCTAGCCTCGACAGACTATTGCTAAATTTCGCACGGGCCACGGAGCCAAATTGATGGGCCCCGACAGACTTGTTGCCTTTTTTTGAGCACAACGACCCCTTTATAAATCAAAGGGTTGGGAGCCACCTTCCCGACAGACTTTATTTTTTCAGATCACGCGTGATGTGGAAAGACACGCTGCTGCGCGGCGAAGACCCCATATAGCTCTGCAACCACTGGGCCGCCTTCCTCAAGGACGAGCTAGCGGTTGCTGACCAGGCAAAGACGCACCAGGCATCACCCCCACCGGATAAGAGCCGAGACCTCATCGCGCAATTTTCAACGGCTCACCTCGCCATGGGCGTGGGTGACCGCAAGGGCCACGATATGTTCGTGGCCGCTTCCTTCGCCCCCACCGCAGGCGACAAGGTGGTCGCGGGCGGGCATCGCGAGCCTGCGCGTCTGCTAGACGAAGCAGCGCGGTAAATCGCCAGGGAGAGCGCAGCGGTCTCCGCGAAAACTGCCGACTGAGATTTCGTCGGCCTCCACCGAGCAGAGCACCGGCATCGAGCAGGTCGACATCGCAGTGGGCCAGATCGAAGGAGTCACGCAGCAGAACGCGGCGATGGCGGAAGAGGCCTCTGCGGCGGCAAACGCCGCGGCCGAGCAGGCCGGTGCACCGCGCCGCGCCGCGCCGACTCCATCTTCAAGTTGGACGACGGCGCGATTGGCGTCTGAGCAAGCACGCGGCCGCTAGAACCGGTACCCCACCGACAGAAAACTCGCCAACGGGTTGATCCGCACCTTGGTCGTCGTTGTCACGGTGCCCACTGGCGCCTGCGTCGTCAGCGTTGCCTTGGTGGATAGCCACATATACGACACCGATGCGCCGATCGACCAATGCGCGTCGAGGTTGTACGTCAAGCCGGCATTGACGATGGGGGCGAACGATTTGCTGAGCGATGCCGTGGTCGGGCCGACCAACATGGAGCCCGTGGTTGGCGAGGCGAGAATCTGCCCGGTTGCCAACGGCCGGCTCAACTCGATATCCCGATACCAGACATAGCCAAGCCCCACGCCAAGGTACGGCCTCACGCGCGCATTCGGTTCACCAAAGTGGTATTGCACTTGCGCAGCCGGGCTCCATGCCCGGGCGGTGCCCAACTCACCAACCGGTGCGAGTGATCCGGTTCCGCTCAGGTGCAGCTTGGGCGGGACGCCCAGCACCGTTTCCAGGGCCACATGATCCGTGACGAAATACCGTGTGGTGAGCGCGAAGGTATTGGCGTTGGCCAGCGTCGACCCGCTGCCGGGCACCTCGGCCGATTGACCGAGTGCATGCACCGTCAGCGGTTGGCTGGAATCTTGAGGGGCGAGATGCATCCAGCCTGCATTGACGACCCACTGCCCTGCCGATTGCGCATGGGCGAGCGAGGTCGCCGCGAGCGACAAGAGCATTGCCGCGCGTGTGTGCTTCATGTTGTCTCCGATTTTTCTAATGTAGGTACTGCAACTGCAGGAATGCGCCACCATGCGGCGCGGGGCACTTCGCCTGCTCACGCGACAGTGCGCAGGCGAGGAATTCCTCCTTCAGCCGGATCAGCCAGGACGCTGCTTCACCGGCACTTCAATCAATTGACGGAAAAGGGAAATGGAAAGCGGCCAAGCACTTCACGCGCGACGGCAATCGATGCGCTGGCGTCGAGCCTGACCGACGCCACAAGCCCTCTGGATTTGTCTTCCGCCACTTCCAGAGCCTCAAAAGCGATACCCGCATCCTTGAGGGCTGCAGACAGGGCATCACGCGTTTCACGGTGCTTGAGTGCCGGCTTGAAGATCTTGCCCACGGCGGTCAGGGGCATCGTTTCAATGATGTTGACCTGCCGGGGCAGCGCCGCACGCTCCGCAATTTCCGCCTTCAGGAAGGCCAGCAGATCGGCTTCCGTGGCGGACGCACCGGCACGCAGTTGCACGTAGGCAACCGGCAGCTCGCCCGCATGCACATCCGGGCGCCCGACGGCGGCAGCAATCTGCACGGCAGGGTGACGATGCAGCGGCGCTTCGATGGTGAGCGGATCAATGTTGTGGCCGCCGCGAATGATCAGTTCCTTCTTGCGGCCGGTAAGCCAGAAGTAGCCCTGTTCATCCTGCCGGGCCAGGTCGCCGGTATTGAGCCACCGCCATCCATCGCCCGTATCGACCCAGAGCCCCTCGTTCTGCCCGGCCTGGCGGTAGCCCGAAAAGACGTTGGGGCCAGACACCACCAACACGCCCACCTCGTCTACAACGCAATCACGCAGATATGCCCCGCCCTCGTCCAGCACGACGGTCTTCATCTGCTGCATGGGCACGCGCAGGCCGATGGAGCCAAGGCGGCGCTCGCCCATCGGCGGGTTGACGCTGCTCACGCAGGTTGCTTCCGTCAGCCCATAGCCTTCGAGAATCTTGATGCCCGTCTGCTCCTGGAAGCGGCGAAAGACTTCGACCGGCATGGGCGCGGCGCCGCAGAGGCCGTATTCGAGCGATCGCACATCGCGCTCCCCAACGGGCACCTGCAGCAGCGAAGCGTAGAGCGTCGGCACGCCGCTGAAGAAATTCACGCGATGGTGTTCCACGATCTCCCAGAACCGCTGGATCACGCCGTCGCCGCGATAGCCCTGCGGCGTGCCGAGCACGACATGGGCACCCCTGGAAAACGGCAGCAGCCCGGTCACCAGAACGCCATTGACGTGGAACAACGGCAAGCCGCAAAACACCACCTTGCCGGGGCCGATGCCCGCCCCCAGCACCTGCGCCGTGCTCCACGCGTTTGCGACTTCATTGCCGTGGGTGCGCATCGCAATCTTCGGCAAGCCCGTAGTGCCGCCGGTACACAAGTACGAAGACGCATCTTGCGCGGCAATGTGCCGCCGGCTGTTCAGGCCGTCTGCGCGCTGCGCCTGGATGGCGCTGTTGAAATCGTGGATGCGCACCGACATGGGAACTGCGCCATGCACGCCTTGCGGACCGAGCAATCGCAGCGCCTCGTTCTTTTGCATCTGCGCGGCACATTGCGCTGCGCCATGCACGCGGTCGGCCAGGTTCACCAGCACCAAGTGCCGCAGGCTCTTGATGGCGGGCAAATGCGGCTGCAGCTTGATCCAGGTATCGGTGCCGGGAAACGGCGCCAGTGTGACCAGCACTGACGCACCGGCAGCATTGAGCAGCTCGGCCAGCGCGGGCCCTTCGAGCAGCGGATTGAACGCCGCGACGATGCCGGCCGCCTGCCCGCCCCAGATCACGAAATGTGTTTCCGGCAGGTTGGGCAACACAAACGCAATCACACTGTCTTTCTTGACGCCGATGCCGTCGAAGAAATTTGCCGTCTGCGTGATGCGTTCAAGAAGCGCTGCGTAGCTCCACGTCTGGGGGGTGCGGTGGTCATTGACGCTCAGAAAGAAGCTCAATGCCGGCGCCTGCGGATTCAGGCTGGCGCCGCGACGGATCATTTCGTATGTGTTCTGCGGAAGGTCCGGCGGAAGACCGTGCCCTTCCACGGCTTCCACGGCTTCCACGTCCTGCAGGCTGGAGAAACCCGGCATGGCGCTTACTCCTCGGCAACGATGCGATTGCGCTGCGTGCCCAGATCGATCCGTCCGTCCGACGAGTGGATCCGCGCTTCCACCACGTCGCCCGGCTTCAGGTATTGGGGGCGGGCGGCCTGCACTTTCAGGAACATCTCCCACTTCGCCTTCTCGGGCAGCATCGCGGCCATCTTCTGCTTGGTCGGCGACGGCACGGACAGTGCGCAGCCCGCCGGCGTGCCTGTGGCCAGCAGATCGCCCGCTTCCAGGTCATGCACGCGAGACAGCTCGGTCAGCGTCTCGGCCGGGCCGTAGACGAGGTTGGCTGTCGTGTCGTTCTGCCGCAGCTTGTCGTTGACGGTCAGCTTGAGCTGCAGGCTCCTGAGCGCAGAGATCTCGCGCGGTTCCAGCAGCGTGAGCCACGGGCCCACCGGCCCGAACGTACGGAACGACTTGCCCTTGTAGAACTGCATCTGGGGGATCTGGACGTCGCGCGCGGAATAGTCGTTCACGATCACGGCGCCCGCCACGTATTCGTGCAGGTTGTCATCTGTCACGTCGACTGGCGCGTGAATCGATTGGCGCATCACCAGGCCAAGCTCGATCTCGTAATCGAGAAACTGCACGCGCTTCGGTTTGATGACGTCGCTGTCGGCCGCGACGATGCAACTCGACGCCTTGGTGAAGATCATGTTGTACGTCTTCACGTCGGGGTCCATGCCGGACTCGATCATGTGCTGGCGGTAGTTCGCGCCCTGGCAGATGAACTGCTGATTGCGCGTGACCGGAGACAGGAGCTTCACGGCGGACACCGCGATCGCTTCACCATCCAGCGCGGCAAGCTGGGCCAGGGTTGTATTGCGAACGAAGTCACCGGTCGTGGCATAGGTGCCAGGCACGGGCGTAATGCGTGTATCGCGGATCACGCCCCATTGGGTCTGATCCTGGTATTCAAAGCGAACGATATTGATGGACATGGCGAAAGATGCGTTGGATGGGTGACGGCCGAGGGCGCTTGCGCTGCCTCAGGCAAAGATCCGGGCGAGCGTGACCAGCTTGCGCAGCGTCAGGTCGGGGCTGCGCCGCAGGTTACGGATGAGGGCCGCAATGGCCGCCGGTGTCAGCTTCGGCTTGGTGAAGCTGGCAGGCATCGACTGCCCCCACTGCGACATGGCCTCGCGGCTGACCGGGTGAATGCCGGTCGGCTGATCTGCGGTGAACAGGTCACCGTCGCAGTAGTGCTCGTGCTTGTCGCCCCACGGGTCTTGCCAGTAGTCGAAAATCTGGCTTCCGAGAATGTGCCGCCCCAACCCCCAGGCGTGCTTCCACCCCTGCTCGCGCAGCATGCGATGCCCCATGCCGACGGCATCGGCATCGATCAGTTCGAAGGCGCTGTGGCTGTACTTCGACACAAAACCCTGAGCCAGCGCGAGCGTGTGGTGGTCGGCCGGCGTGTCGCCCAAATCGAGCCGCATGAATGCGACCGCAGGCGAGCCGTCCGGCAACACCTGCACGTCGCTCGGTATGAAACCGAAGTGCTGCGTGTACCAGGCGCAGGTGGCCTGAAAGTCGGCAAGCTCCAGAACGACATGCCCCAGGCGAATCACCTCGGGTGTACCCACGGGCGGCCGCTGCGTTTCGTTGATGCGCAAAGGGGCGTCCACCGAGTTGAGCGACAACGCTGAACGGTGCGGCAGCTCGGTTGTCGGTGCCTGATCCGCAATGGCATCGACGCGGAAGCCGGACGGATCGACGAGTCGCACGCGATAGCCGCCGCCCGGCCAATCCAACGGCTCCACGGTCGAGGCGCCAGGCAGTTTCGTCAGGGCATCCAACGCTGCGCGTCCGGTCACCTGCAACCCGAAGCCGGCAAACGCGGCCTTTGGCGCCTTGCGCACGACATAGCAGAACGGCGCCGGGCCGGTGCCGCGCAAGAGCAATGTCGATTCGTCGCGCTGCACCGTCACGAGACCAAAGTCATTGAGAAACCGCTCGGCGCGTTCGAGATCGGGCCGATCGAACATCAGGTAGGCGAGCGCCAATGCCTTGGTCGTCGGCTGCGGATGGCGTGCAGGCTGTGCTGTGGTGAGTTTCATGGCAAGACACTCAGGCAGATTGAACGGCAGCAACGGCAGCCGCAGTGGCGGCGGCCATGGGCTCAGGTCGGCCGCCGAGCAGCGCCAGGCTTTCGCAAACGAGGCGGTCTGCCTCGGCGGCTGGCCCGTCATGGACGACCGTGCGATCCGGGCGCACAACGGCCGCCCAACCAACGGGCACCGCGTCGGGAAGGAACGTGCCGTTGAGGTCCTCCCAAACGCCGGGCACCTCACGGTGCAGAGGCTGCCCCCGATGCGCGATCCGAACGAACGTACCGCCCAGGCGTTCGAATGCCGCTGCCGTTGCGGGCTCCAGCGCGGCGCGGGCGTCGCAGCCGAAACTGACGAGCGTGTATCCGTGGCCGAGCACGTCGTCGCTCAGGCACATGTGGCCCTCCGCGTTCCTGACCCAGCCCTGCGGGATCACTCCACCACGCATCAGCTTGGTTGACGAGCACCCTTTGACGAACAGTCCGGTCTTGAACGCGTTCTTCGGCTTGATGCGCAACTCCTCGAATTGCGAACGCAGGCCCGGCACCAGCCGGGTCAAACGCATCAAGCCGTGCGTCAACAGCGCGATGGGCGCACTGCGCGGCATCACCAGCTTGCCCATGAACCGCGCGAGATTGATCATGGCTTTCGCGTGCGGGCGGCGCTCCTCGTCGTAGGTGTCGAGAATCCGCGCATCGGCCCGTCCTTGCAGCACCCAGGCCAGCTTCCAGCTCAGGTTGGCGGCGTCCCGGAGTCCGGCGACCAGCCCTTGGCCAACAAACGGCGGGGTGATGTGCGCCGCATCGCCAACGAGGAACACCCGGCCAACGCTGAACCGGTCGACTGTTCTGGCATGAAAGCGATAGACCGCCTTGCGTTCGATCGTGATGTTGTCAACGTCCGTCCACGGTGCCAGCAGCTCGCGAATACGGCTGTCCGATTCCATGTCGTCGCGGCTCTCGCCTGGCTGGAGCATGAACTCCCAACGCTCGCGCGCGCCTGGAGCGACCATGTGCGGCGTGGGGCGCCGGTGATCACAGAGAAATTCAACATGGTCGATCGGCTTGGGGACATGACGCGCATCGACAATGAGCCAATCCTCCGCGTACGTCGTGCCCCGGAATTCCTGCCCGATCAGGTGGCGCACGAGCGAACTCGCTCCGTCTGCACCCACCAGGTAGCGAGCGCGGACCCGGTGTACCTGCCCGCACCCGATATCCAGCGAAGCCAGTACGCCATCCGGCTGATTCGTGATGCTGAGCAGCGTGGTGCCGAGCGTGACATGCACATCACCGTGCGCTGCCAGGCGTGCGCGCAGACAGCGCTCCAGATCGGGCTGATAGAACGTGACGAGCTTCGGATGGCCATCCAGGCTGCCCAGCGTGTTGACACGCCCGAATTCGCCCAGCCAGGGCGAATGCATCCGGACGTGGGGAATGGCCACCGTTTCGAAATCGCCTTCGCTGATGCCTGCCTGTTGCAGGATCCGCAAGGCTTCGTTATCCAGCGCAATGGCACGCGGGGCCATATAGATGTCGGGGGCCTTGTCGATCGCCAACACGCTCACGCCATGACGCGCCAGCAGATTGGCCACCATGGCCCCGACGGGGCCAAGCCCCACGACAAGGATGTCTATCTGAGATGGCAACTCACCTGCCCCCTGAGGGCATGCGCCATCCGCGACGCGTGAACTGGCACGCGCATGTGCTTTTGTCTCCACCGCTACTCCGTTTCTTTGTCTACGCCTCAGTCAGGCTTCTTCCGCCTTTTTTTGACATTAAAGTCATGCCTGATGATTTTGTCAATATCGACATTCGAATCTATAATTCCGGCCACGACAAGGACCACCAGACCATCATGGCCACCACCGAGACTCGCCGAACTCCGAAGCGCTCCGTTGCGAAGACGCCTACCCCTGCGGCGCCGGCCGCCGACGAGCGGGAGCCCCGTGGCGCACGGCGTAAGCGGGAAACACGCGCACGGCTGCTGGATGCCGCACTCCGGCTCATGGCTGATCGGGGCATGGAGGGCGTTGCCATCAACGAAATTACCGAGGCCGCGGATGTGGGTTTCGGGTCGTTCTACAACCACTTCGAATCGAAAGAAGCCATCTACGCCGCGCTGGTGAGCGCAGTGTTCGAGGAGTTCGCCGATTCGCTCGACAAGCTGACGGAAGGGTTATCCGACGCGGCCGAGATCATTTCGGTATCGGTGCGGCATACGTTGGTCCGGGCGAGGCGCGAGCCTGTGTGGGGGCGCTTCCTGATTCGGGAGGGCTTCTCGGCGCGCGTGCTGACGCACGGCCTCGGCCAGCGCCTGCTACGCGATATCGAGCGCGGCATCGCGGCAAAGCGGTTTGTCGTGGCGGATCCGTTTATCGGATTCCTGTCGGTCGGCGGCACCGTGCTGACCGCCGTCTCGGCCGAACTCAACTTTCTGGCGCCCGATGCGCCGGCCGCGAATATCGTCAAAGAGCTGGGTTTCTCGGGGGAGCATTTCCCCGAACGCACGGCAGCGGCGCTGCTCCAGACGCTGGGGCTCAAGCGCGCTGAAGCCGAAAAAGTGGCCGCCCGGCCGCTGCCCGTTGTGGAGACAGCTGACAGCACAAGCTGACCTGAGCGCCCGCGTTGCAGCGCGGGCGTCTAGGCGAACAACCCTACTTGCCGACGGTACTGGTCGCCGAATCCAGGCAACCTGGCATCGGTCGCGCCACCTCTGCCGGTGCGGCAGCGTATGCCAGCAGCGCCTCGGCCATCTGCGAAGCCAGCGCCTTCAGCGCGCGCCGATGGCCCTCTACCACGCCGTCAATACCGGCGGATACGTCCTCCTGGACGACGCTGCGGCACGTCAGCAGTTGACGATCATCCGCGGTGCGAATCGTCCAGACCGCATCGATCAGGACGTGCGAGCCGCGCCAAGCATCAAACCGCTGTACATCCACGGCTACGCGGTAGACGGGCCGTCTCCCATCGTATGGAAGGCCGTGCAGGTCCATCGCGCGGATCTGCAACGCCAGCCCGGACGACAGCGCCGCACGAATCTCATCAGCCACGGGCGAAGCCCAGCGGTCCATTTCCAGGACATCGACCTGGCCTGAACCGGCCCGGACGACCAGCCGCCTGCCCGCCACTGACGGCGGAACACGTACCGCCGCCAGATCGACGAGATACGTTCGCACAGGTGCCTGTGCCGGTGCGGACGCCGCAACGCCATCGGCATCGGCACCGAGCAAGCTATGAAAGCGCGCCGGCGGCGAGCTGCATGCCGCGAGCGCTGCGCAGGCAACCACGCCAGCAAGGGTGCGGCAAATTGGGAGCCACGACACCATCACCGCGCATCTCCTTTCTTGCCAAACAGCAGCGATTCCGGATGGCGTTCCAGATAGTCCGTCAGCGCATTGAGCGATTGAAGCGTGCGCGTCAGTTCCTGCATCGCCTCGTGCACATCCGACTGGAGCGGGGAATCCTGCCGCAAGGTTGCCTGCGCTGCGTTGAAGGTCTGCTGTGCAGACGCCAGTGTGTCCCGCGCCTGAGGCACCACTTCGGTATCCAGATGACCGAACAGGCGGTTCGCATTTTCGAGCGCGCCGTTCAGGTTGCTGCCGATCTTGTCGAACGGCACCTGGTTGAGCTTCTTCGCGATGTCGGCAAGCTGCACCTGCAATTCATCAAGCGAGTTCGGAACCGTCGGCAACTCCACCGGCGACCGATGGACATCGACCGTCGCACGCGGTGCCTTGGGGAACATGTCAAGCGCCACGTACAGCTGCCCGGTCAGGAGGTTGCCCATGCGAAGCTGCCCACGCAGCCCCTGCATGACCAAGTGCTGCAGCATTTCATGACCGCCCGGCGTGTCGGGCGCAGGAAGCGAGGTGTTGCTGCGCCGGCTGAGCCGCGACGGATACAGCGCCATCACAACACGCATGCTGAACGTTTTCGCCGCCTCGTCGTACTCGATGCCGATGTCGGTGACGTTGCCCAATGCAATGCCGCGCAAATCCACAGGCGCACCCACAGACAGACCGCGCAGCGACTGGTTGAATCGCATCACCACAGTCAGCGGCGCACCGTCGGGCTCGCGCATCGCATCCGCTTCATCGGACGCCAACTGGAACACAGTGCTGTCCGGCGGCGGTGGCCCATCCGCCTGGCCCTGCGGCGACTGGAACGCCAGCCCGCCAACGATGACGGTGGCCAGCGATTGCGTATTCAGCTTCAGGCCGCTGGAATCGAGCCGGAGGTCGACCCCACTGGCATGCCACCAGCGCGTGTTGGTCCCGACGTATTTGTCGTAGGGTGCGTTGACGAAGACTTTCACCTGCACGCCCCCGCCTTGCTTGTCCAATGCAAAACCCACCACCTGCCCCACTTGCAGATGGCGATAGAAGACCGGCGCGCCGATATCGACGGAACCGAGCGAATCGCCGTGCAGCGAGAACTGGCGTCCCTGCTGATCCGTGGTGACGGAAGGCGGACTCTCCAGCCCCACGAACTGGGTCTGGCTGTCTTTGGAATGCCCAATATCCACGCCGATATACGCGCCGGAAAGCAACGTGCCCAGCCCGGATATGCCGCTCGCGCCCACACGCGGTCGGACCACCCAAAACCGGGTGTCCCTGGCCGCAAAGCGCTCGGCTTCGCGCGCCAGCTGAATCTTCACCGTCACGCGTTTCAGATCCGGGGTGAGCGAGATGGCTTGTATCGTGCCGATCTCGACGTCCTTGTACTTCACCTTGGTCTTGCCTGCCTCAAGGCCCTCGGCATTGGAAAAGGTGACGGTCACGACAGGGCCTTTCTCGGCGATGGTCTTGGCAACCAGCGCAAGCCCGATCAACGCCGCGATCAGCGGCACGAGCCACACAATGGAAGGGAGCCAACGCCGTGGAGGCATGATCTCGGGAAGAGGTAGATCGATAGGACGCATTGCTTACAAAGAAGAGAAGGCGGACGGACGGTGTGCGCGAGACCCGCTCAGGAATCGTCGTGCGCGGGTGCTTCGTCGGGGATCGGGTCCCAGATAAGCCGGGGGTCGAATTGCATGGAGGCGATCATGGTGAGGATCACCACAGCGCCAAAGGCCAGTGCGCCGGGGCCCGCGGTGATGACAGCGAAGGAGCCGAAGTGCACCAGTGCAACCGTGAGCGCCACCACGAACACATCGAGCATCGACCACCTGCCGATGCGTTCGACAAGGCGATAGAGCCGTGTCCTTTCGTGCGGACGCCACGTGGAGCGCCGATGTGCCGCGAATACCAGCAGCGCAAGAATGGCGAGCTTGAGCATCGGCACCACCACGCTGGCAACGAAGACGACTGCGGCCAGGCCCCAGTCGCCGGAGGTCCAGAAGTACGCCACCCCGCTCAGGATCGTGTCGTCTTCCGAGCGCCCGAGTGAGGTGCTGTGCATCACCGGCAGCAGGTTGGCCGGGATGTACAGCAGCGCGGCAGCCAGGAGCAATGCGGCAGTCCGCGAAACGCTGGCCGGGCGGCGTTCGTGCAGGGCCGTATGGCAACGACGGCACCGCGGATGCGACGCGACGCCATCCCGCTGTTGCACGCTGCCGCACGTGTGGCAGACCACCAGCCCCGCCTGCTTTGCGGAAACGGCCTTGCGCGAGTCCGCCACGACCGGTTCTTTCACCGACGTGCCAGTTCGCAGTTCGCCAGACGGCGCTGCGCCATCCCCACCCTCGATCTCGTCGCACGCATGCCAGAGCCTGTGCGGATCGAAGCGCGAAACCAGCGCCAGCAGCACCGTCAACGCGCCGAAGGCAAACAGGCCTGCACCGGGAATCACGCGCGCGAGGCTGATCATCTTGACCGTCGTGACCAGCACGCCGAGCATGAACACCTCGATCATTCCCCAAGGGCTAAGCCATTGGAGAAAGCGGATGAAGAGGCGATATCCGGGCGGCACACTGCCCGCGCGCAACGGGAGCAACACGTAAAGCAACGCGAGCAATTCCATCGATGGGAAAAGCGTGGTGGGGCGGTTTCAAGCCCCAAGTGCAACAGCGGGGTCAATGACGATTCCGTGCTTGGCGCAGTTCTCAATGAAGGCTTCTGCGGGAGTGCGCCAGCCGAGTGTTTTACGCGGTCGGG